>Ga0070734_10000046_pt1 | contig 354587 bp, 249 predicted proteins | sample Coa_R1_8_FD_66444 | JGI IMG/M metagenome (GOLD analysis project Ga0070734, IMG submission 66444) | Surface soil microbial communities from Centralia Pennsylvania, which are recovering from an underground coalmine fire - Coalmine... | ecosystem: Environmental > Terrestrial > Soil >...
ATGAATGCCTGAGGCGAGAGCTTTTCGGGAGAGCCGGATGCGGGAAATCTGCACGTCCGGTTCGGGGAGGGGGAGGTAGGCCGCTCTCTATCACCTACCTCTCTACTCTACCGGCTCGCAGTCTCGGAACGCTTGCTTACGCGCGCGGCTCGTAACGTCTCGTGACGCGTGCGGATCGCAACGTCTCGTGACGCGTGCGGATCGCAACGTCTCGTGACGCGTGCGGATCGTCAGTGTCTCGCGTGCCGCGAGCGTGGGGTGAGTAAGCGAGTAACTGATTACGTCGCCGCGGAAGTTGCTGCGGCCGCTTCGTCCTGCTGCCGTTTCTGGTGCAGCACGATGCTCTGCTGGTCGTCCACCGTGGCGATGGTGATGAGGCCGAGGCCGAGCCCCTTGAGCCGGTTGTTCCAGCGAATGTGGCCGCTGGATGGATCGAGGCAGAACATCTCCCCACCGGAGGCGGCGTACAGAGCACCATCCTGTAACACCACATTGACGAAATCGCCCCTCAGCTTGGTTCGCCAGATCTCCTCGCCGGTGGCGCGGTCGAGTGCGAGCACACAACCATGGATACCGATGTAGATCATGCATTCATGGTATCGCGGGATATCGCGACAATTCCTAACCGGTAACTTTTCCCTTCGTCATCAGTACTGTATTGGAAGAGCCTAGGTGACAAATGGGAAAACTGATTCAGGACGTGCGTTACGGACTGCGAAATCTGGCGAGGAGCCCCGGCTTCGTGCTGGTTGCGATGTTGACCCTGGCGTTGGGCATCGGCGCCAACACCACCATCTTCAGCGTGATTAACAATACGCTGCTGAAGCCCCTGCCATTTCCCGGATCCGAGCGGCTGGTGCTGGTGTGGGAGACATTCGGGAAAGGTCCGGACAATTGGAACATCGTCTCCGCGCCGAACTTCCACGATTTCGAACGGCAGAGCCACTCATTCGAGCACATGGCGATTTTCGATTCAGCGGGCAGAGGCTACAATCTTTCTCCGACGGTGAACGCGCGGGAGGCGGAACAGGTCTCCGGTCTGCGCGTTTCGGCGGGATTCTTCGACGTGCTGGGTGTCAAGCCACTGCTCGGGCGCACCTTTCTGCCAGAGGAAGAGTTTCTCGGCAAAGATCACGAGGTCGTCCTGAGTTACGGACTGTGGAGCAGTCGCTACAACGGCGACCCTTCGCTGGTGGGGCGGACGATTCGTATCGACGGCGCTGAGTTTACGGTGATCGGTGTGATGCCGCGCGACTTCGAATGGCAGTTCTGGAGCGGGCCACGCAAGCTGTGGGTGCCAGTAGGGTACACCAAGACCGACGTCGGGCGCGGCAACAACAGTTTTTTGTCCATCGCCCGCCTGAAGCCCGGAGTCAGCGTGGCGCAAGCCGCGTCGGAGATGGAAGCAGTCGGGCACAACGTGGCCGCACAGTACCCCAAGGACGACGCCGATATGGGCGCCACCGTATTTCCATTGGCCGAGTTCGGAATCCAAGGACTGCGCACCACCATGCTGACGCTGCTCGCGGCCGTGGCGTTTGTGCTGCTGATTGCATGTGTCAACGTGGCCAACCTGCTGCTGGCGAGAGGAGCCGCGCGGCAGAAGGAGTTCGCGATCCGGCTGGCATTGGGTGCGCCCGCATCGCGCATCGCGCGCCAGTTGTTTACCGAGAATGTGCTGCTGGCACTGGCGGGCGGTGTGGCGGGCCTCCTGTTCAGTGCCTTGTGCAATAAGCTGATGTTCCATGCGTTCAAGCTCGACGCTCTGTATCTGCCGATGCGGATTGTCGACGGCATCCCGATGGACGGCCGGGTTTTTGGATTCGCGCTGCTCACTTCGTGCGCGACCGGCGTGCTGTTCGGAATTGTTCCGGCGATCAATGCGTGGCGCACCGACGTGAATGCGCCGTTGAAAGAAGGCGGCCGCTCGGGTAGCAGCAGCGGGCAGAATCGCCTTCGCCAGGTTTTGGTTGCCTCAGAGGTCGCGCTCGCGTTGGTAGTTCTTTCGGGCGCGGGCTTGATGATCAAGAGCATGACACGATTATTGGGTGTCGATCCAGGGTTGAACGCGAAGAATGTCCTGATTTTGGGAATGTCGGTTCCGCAGGAGGAAATCTATGTCGGGCCGCCCGGATTGCCGCGCTTTTGCGACGACATCCAGGAGCATGTTGGTTCGATTCCAGGGGTTCTGTCGGTCGGGGCGATTGCGCATCTTCCGATGCGTGGGAACGCCGGCCGCTCGTTTCAGATCGAGGGCCGGGCGCCCGCCGACCCCGGAAAAATGCCGGGAGCGAGCTACACGGTGGCGTGCCCGAATTACTTCAAGACGATGGGCGTTCCGGTTCTGAAGGGCAGGGAATTTACTCGCCAGGATACGGTGAGCGCGCCGGGAGCGATCGTGATCAACGAAGCGATGGCGCGGGCGTATTGGCCGAATGAAGATCCTGTGGGCCGCGCCATCCGGTTAGGCGGAAGCGACGGACCCCGTCTTACGATCGTCGGCGTGGTGGGCAATGTGCACTTCCAGGGTCTGGACGCGCCGCCGCGGCGGCAGTTCTATCGCCCGTATATGCAGGCTGGGTGGCCAGTGATGTCGATCGTGGTGCGAACGGTCAACGCTCCAGCTACATTTACGGCGCCGGTGAAGCAGGCTTTGGCGAGTATCCTGCCGGAGTGGCCCGTGGCGGGCGTCGAGACGATGGAGGATGTGGTTCGGGGCTCGACAGGCTCGCGCCGGCTTCCCATGCTGCTCTTGAGTTGCTTTTCGGTGCTGGCCCTGGCTCTGGCGGCGGTAGGAATCGTCGGTGTGGTGGGGCATACGGTGACGCAGCGTACGCGTGAGATCGGGATTCGCATGGCTCTGGGTGCGAAGACTTTCGACGTCTTGCGGCTGATGGTGAATGGGAGCATGCTGTGGGTGTTGATCGGAATTGCGGTGGGCGCGGTGGGGTCGGCAGGCCTCACGCGACTGCTCGCCGGACTTCTGTACGATGTGCGTCCGCTCGATCCAGCGGTGCTTGGCGGTGTGTCGCTGTTGCTGGCGGCGGTGGCGCTGCTGGCGAGTTACGTGCCGGCGCGCCGGGCTGCTCGAATCGATCCAATCTCGGCTCTGCGCTGCGAGTGAGGAGATTTCGGGAGATTTCATGAAATGCGGGGCAGAAGAGCTGCGTGCCGTCAGGTATGGGGGGGCTGAGGGAAAAGCGTCGAGAGGAATCTCGACGCGGCAAAACAGGAGTGTTTGCGCCACCGCTGCTCGCGGAACGCTGACAACTCTCAAAAACCCACGCACACCAGCACGGGTTTCATGAAAGAAATTCGGGGCTTTGTAGTACCATATTCAACGTGAGTCGCGGAAGAGAGAAGCGAGGTGCCACGATTGTGGACGTCGCTTCGAAAGCGGGAGTCTCGTTGGGCACTGCCTCGCGGGTGCTGAACAATCGCCGCGGAGTGGATCCCGAATTACGCCGCAAGGTGACCGAAGCGGCACGCTCGTTGAGTTACGTGCGGGCTGAGAATGCGCGGCGTGCCTCGCGTGAGACTTGTCCGATCATCACGTTTGTTCTGAGCAATCGCGGTTTCCTGCACCCCGTGCACGCGCGCTTGCTCCAAGGCGCCGAGCAGTATTGCGAAGAGAGCGGGTTCTTCGTGGTGTTCAAGCGGCTCGACTACTCGGCAGATACGCCGCTCAGTGACTTGAAGCTCCCCACCCTACTACGGGAGCACGGTATCGCCGACTGCCTGATCCTGGCGGGCACCAACTATCCGAATCTGATCGAGGCAACGGAGCGCGCCGGCGTTCCCTATGTTCTCTACGGGAACAATCTGGTGGGAGAACACCCACACGGCGCCGTTGACCAGGCGCGATCGGACGACGCCACCGGGGCGCGCGAAGGCATGCGCTATCTCATCCGGCTGGGACATCGGCAAATCTGCTTCATTGGCGACATCGCGCAGCCTTGGTACGAAGTCCGGTATCGGGCCTACCTCGCGATGATGGCGGAGGCCGGGCTGGAACCGCTGGCGCAGACCGTCGGCCTCTCCCCGGACAACGCGCGCAACGGGTACGCTTCGACGGAAGCGATGCTGCAGCGGGGCCTGCCCATCAGCGCGATCTTCGCGGGAGCGGATGATGTGGCGTTCGGCGTGTGGGAGCAGGTGCGCCAGCGAGGTCTGCGGATTCCCGACGATATTTCGCTGCTGGGATTCGGAGACATGCCGGATGCGCACTTGATGGAACCGCCACTTACCACCGTGAGGATTCCGTTCCTGGAGATCGGCCGGCAACTGGCGCGAATGGCGATTGAGAAGGCGAATTCTCCCCGCTCGGCGCTGCCCGAGACGGTGATCCCCACCGAGTTGGTGCTGCGAGGCACCACGTGGCCGCGTCTGGAAGGCGGAAGCCTGGCGCTCGGCGATTCCGAAGCCGGACGCCGCGAGATTGGAGGAGTGTGAGACTCAGTTTACTGGCCCGAGCTGCGCTGCTCGGGATCGCGATCCCGTCTGCCGTGGCGGCGCAATCGCCGGGTTCGCCCGCGGGCGATCGAGCGTTCTTCAACGTGCTGGACTACGGCGCAAAGCGCGACGGCTCCGGATCGTCGACCGCCGCTTTTCGCAGTGCGATTGAAGCCTGCGCCAAGGCGGGAGGTGGAACCGTCTTCATCCCAGCCGGCCAGTATGTGTCGGGTGCGATTGAGCTGGTCAGCAACCTGACGCTCTACATCGACGCCGGCGCAGTGATCAAGTTCGCGGCCAATCGCGAAGAGTATCCGATGGTGAAGAGCCGATTTGAAGGCGTCGAAACGCAAGCGCCCGCGGCCATGATCGGCGGCCACAATCTGGAGAATGTCGCCATCACGGGACGCGGCACCATCATGGCGGTCAACGCGGATTGGCGCGCCCTCATGAGCGATCAATCGAATCGCGCGGCATGGACCGACATGCTGGGGAAGCTGGAGCGTAAGGAGAGTGTCCGTGAGGAACAGCGCGCGAAGGCTGCGCTCTCGCTGCGCGCCGATTTTATCCGGCCCGTCGAGAGCAAGAACGTGCTGATCGAGGGCATCCATATTATGGGTGGTCCGATGTGGGTGCTGCACATCCTCTACTGCGAGAATGTCGTGATTCGCAATGTGGTGGTGGAGAGCTTTCCGGGCGCGAATACCGACGGAGTGGACGTGGATTCCAGCCGCCATGTGCGCATCTCGGACTCTTACTTCGATACGGGCGACGATGCGATTTGTCTGAAGTCGGGCAAGGATGCCGATGGTTTGCGGGTGAATCGTGCAACGGAAGACGTGGCGATCACCAATTGCACGATTCATCGAGGGCACGGCGCAGTGGTATTGGGCAGCGAGACCTCCGGCGGCATTCGCAACGTAGTGGCGAGCAACATCGTGTCGCAGGGGACCGATCGCGGGATTCGCATCAAGAGCACGCGCGGCCGCGGCGGCGTGCTGGAGAATATTCGATTCGACAATTGGGTGATCGAGGACACGCCGAATCCCGCGATCGAGGTCACGAACTATTACACCAGAGCGCCCGCCGAGCCGGTTTCGGTGCGTACGCCGGTGTTTCGGAATTTCGCGATCAGCCACGTGACTATCAATCGCTGCAAGACCGCCGTCAGCATCGAGGGCCTGCCGGAGATGCCGGTAGAAGGACTGCGGCTGACGGACATCGTCGCGAATGCCAAGGAGGGATTGCGCGCATTCAATACCAAAGGACTGGAGTTGCACAACGTGCAGATCAATCCGGAGGAAGGCATCCCGTTCCTCATCCGCGACTCCACCGAACTTGATTTGGATGGCGTGCAGACGCGGAATCCCAAGCCGGGCGTTCCGGTAGTGCGTCTGGATCGCTCGAGGAATGTATCGCTCCGGAACAGTCTGGCGTGGCCGGGTAGCGACGTCTTCCTCTCGATGGCGCCAGGGATGAAGATCTTTCAGACCTCCAATGATTTGTCGGCTGCGGCCAGTGCGTCGAAGGACGAAGAGATGGACGCCTGGAAGGGGATCAACACACCGGACCGTCCCCAGAGATAGGTGTTACCGCGTAGGTGTTACCGCCGATTCAGTGCCAACTGATCGTACTTCAGCGACCAAAGCAGGTGGAAGCGGAAGGAGCCAGGCGTGATCTCGCATTCTCCCACGACCTTTGCTTCCAGATCGCCCACCTCCATGCCACTCGCCGCCAAGTCTCGAATGCGACTGAGCACGCGCGGATCGAGATACGGTGCGATCTCGGGATAGGGCGGCAGCACTTGCCTGCTGGAAGCGATCACACGCGCGTTCGGGCCGAGCACCGCCGTCGGATAGTTCCGGAAGGTGCGAACGAAATCGGGGCGGTACCAGGATGTCAACTGAGGCTTCGCCGGCGGGGTGGCCGCCGCGATTGCCGATAATTCGTTCCACAAATCCAGATACTGCCGCACCACTACCTGCCAGGAAAAAAGCTCGTGAACCCGGCGGCGACCGGCTTCGCCCCACTTCTTCCGCAGGCCGCTATCGCATACCAGCAACTCAATCGCGCGAGATAACTCCGGCACGTCCACACTGACCATCTGGGAAAGATAGAAGTGATCGAATAACCAATCTGAAAGTCCGGAATGATCAGCTAGGAGCCCATCGGCCTCAGCCCAATAGGTTGGTACGCGCAGCCCAGTGGACTCGTGAACGACCAGATCTTTATAGCCATCCCAATCGGAGCAAACCACCGGCAGGCCGCTGGCCATGGCTTCGAGAAGAGACTGGCCGAAGGTCTCCTGCAGATTGTCGCTAGGCGACACGAACAGGTCGCAAGCCGCGTAGAGCGCCGGCATGTCCGCGTCCGTCACGTTCTTGCGGATCGTAACCCGGTCACCGATTCCGAGTTGGCCTGCGAATGCTTCGACGCGGCGCGCGTATTCATGGAAGCTGTCGCCGCCCGCCAGAATTAATGTCGCGCGAGGCGTTGTCACGCGCCGCACCATGGTTTCGAAAGCAAGCACCAAGGGGAACAGGTCCATCTTGTCGTAGTGCGAAAAACGGCCCACATAGAGTGCTAGCACGTCATCTGGAGGCAGGCCGAGGCGACGGCGCAGTTCCGTCTGGTCACCAGGCCGAAAGATCTCCGGGTCGACCGCGAGAGGGATCTGGTCGAGGCGGCCTCGATATCGAAGGTCGATACCGGTTTCCCCGCCGAAGCCCTGTTGCAAGTGCTCCACCCAGTTGCGCATCACTTCGACGGCCGTGCTGGCGGTGCAGATGATGGAATCGTAGGGGCGCATTCCCAGCAGCATGGTGCCGAGGACGCGGGGAAGAAAAGACTGATAGCTGATGGTGTGAGTAAGCCCGGTAATGGGAATATTTCGGCCGGTCAAGCGGTTCCGCATGTCGGTCCACGGTCCGATATCGGGTGACCAGAGATTATGCAGGACGTGAAAGGGTTGCTGCTCGACCGCTGAGGCGAATTCTAGAAGACGGTGGCAGCGGATCCGCGGATCGGAACGCAACAACGCTCCTTCTGGTAACTCGGTCTGGAGCCCGCCGATGAAGAAGTGTAACTCATCGAAATCTCCGTATTGCAGAAGTGCACGAAGAAAGCGCCGCACAAAAACAGTCATTCCGTAGACGCCTTCGACGGGAAGTTGGTCGAGGGCGCCGGCCTCGGGGGAACCGAAGATACTTCCGAAGAGCTTCATCGAACTCAGACTATCAGTGGACGAGGCAAAAGGCCAATCTGATTTGCGGCTCGTGCATTGATCTGGTTTGCAAAATTCGATATCATCCGAGTACAACTTAGCAGTTCAGAATGTAAAAGACTCAAGGGCTTGCCGACATTCGGGCCTCGTAGTCAAGTAGCCTGTTTGCTGGAATTTACGGGGCGCTGCCGTGAGGGAGCGAATCAGCCCGAGCGAACGATTTGGTCATGAGCTGGAAGATTTGCGTCGCCACGACTTACTCGGGAACTTACGCTAATGTTTTCCCTGAATGGTTCAAAGGATGGGGAACACCAGCGAAGCGGGCCGGGCCGCTAATGACTGGGGATATGAGGTGGATACCCTCTGCCGCAGTCTAAATGGATCCGATCGGCCCCTGCCGGCGCGATGGCGGGAGCCAGACTATTCTGTTTGCCCTACGCGGGAGGCGGCGCCTCGGCTTTTGCGGGTTGGGCTGCTGGACTTCCATCTTACATTGGTGTGGCTGCAGTTCAGTTGCCAGGACGGGAAGAGCGCCACGGCGAAGTGCCATACCGTCGAATTACTAACCTTGTCGAAGTTCTAGCTAGCCAGATCGCCCCCCACTTAGACCGTCCCTTCGTATTTTATGGTCATAGCATGGGGGCGCTGATTGCTTTCGAGTTGACTCGGCAACTGCGCCGATGCCATCTCCCGATGCCGCAAGCGCTCTTCCTGGCGGCCTATCCGGCTCCCCACCTTCCGTTGTCCCGGTTTGCTTATCACGATCTACCTGATCCGGAGTTGATCGGGAAAATGGAGGAATTAGGACGCGTCGGCGCCGGACTCTTGGAGCATCCTGAATTGGCGGAGTACGCGCTGCCATTGCTGCGGGCGGACTTTGAAATGTGCGACACGTACCGGGCGGCAGAGGAGCCGCCACTCGATTGCGCTTTCGTAGTACTCGGCGGGACCGCAGACCACCACGTGAGCCGTGACGAACTGGCGGCCTGGAGAGTGCATACTCGCGGGCCGTTTCAGATGGAGATGATGCCCGGCAACCATTTCTTCCTGCAGAGTTGCCGTCCGTTGCTGCTCGAAAAGTTGTGTAGCCATCTCGAGAAGTTTTCCCGGCCGGCGGGCCGCCGTGAGGGGGCCTCGTCAGGCGATAATCGCCGCTAGAACTTTTGTTCTAAAACGTACGTTGCCAACGGTCAATTCTTGTTATTTTCTTAAGGATTTCGCCCAATTTCTTGTTACGATTCGGAAAACGTCGTAAAGTGTAAAGAAAGCTTTGTAGGCCATTCAGTAACGGGCATGAGCGCCGTAAAATGCGCTCGGATTCTGTCGGACAAACTTGTCAACTTAAGGAGAGACGAATGCCAAACGATTCGGTCGGTGTCCAAGGGGTCAGGACGGGAGTGGAATTCGCAAGCGAAGCTCTGGTTCCCGGTGGGAGCAACCTGGTGAAGGGCGATCTCATGCAGGGTGGTATTCACGCGGTTCTGGGTTTTGCGGCAAGGGCGGCTTTCGGGCTACCTGGCCTCCTTCTGGTCTCCGCAAACTCATTCACTAAGGCGGTTACCGGCCAGCACCTCTACGAACATTTGAACTTGGGTCCGCAAAGAGTAACATCGCCCAAGGACTAACTTTACCTTCGAACCGAAGGCGTTCGGGCCGGCTGATATCCAGGAGATCGGATTTCTCTCAGGCCGGCTGAACGCCAGTTCCACAGAATATTGGAGAAATAATTGTGGCGGATGAACCAACCGACATCCGGGCGCTCCAGACGTGTGCCCAGTTTACCGGCGAGTTACTAATCCCGGGCGGAAGCAATCTGGCAAGTGGCAATCTGCTGCTAGGAGGAATCTATGCCGGTGCAGGCTTACTCGCCCGGGCAATGTTCGGCCTTCCCGGATTGCTGCTGATTTCGACGGATTCATTTCTTAAAGCAACTACCGGGCAACATCTCCATCAGCACGTGGCGGCAGCGATTCACTCACCCGAATCGAGTCAAGTCGAGGAGTCTCCAGCCGAGTTGGAGTCGGCAACCGATGAGGCTGAACTGGACGGTGAAGAAACCAAGGCTACCACTCGAAAAGTAACCCGGAGCCGACCGAAGAAACCATGAAGAAGACAACCTACCTTTTCGGCCTTGCATCAGGCGTAGCGCTGGCGTGTTCCTGGAAGTTTCTAGTGAAAGAAGGAGTCAAGATCGGAGTAAAAGCGGGACGTCAGATCAAGAAAGTGTCGGAGCAGGCGTTGGAAGATCTCGAGGATGCCAGTAATGAAGCGATGCACGAGCTCGCGGAAGAGGATTTAGGGACGGGACGGTGATCCGAACGAAGGCGCCAGAAGAGACTGACCGATGGGGCCTCAGCCTCCGTTCCTCGATTCCGGGACGCCAGCGCTGGGATGTTCGTTCGCTGCAAGGCAGGCCGGACTTAGCCCGACACCTGGAGAAATGCCTGGGTAGCGTTCCGCGTGTTACAGAGGTTGTCGCGAATTCCGTCAGCGGGCGCGTACTGGTGGTCTACTCGGAGGCAGCAACCAAGCTGTATGTTGGGAGGCTGATTCGGGATTGTCTGGATAGGGCCAAGACGGAGCGACAGTCCGCAAAGTCGAACGGTGCCAACTCATTATTTGAGCTGGTCAAAAGCTCATTGCCAGAGCCGTCTTATGTAATGGCGCCTTTGGCGTTCTCCGTTCTCAGCTTCTCGGTTCATCTGTCCGAGGGCTTTTTTCTGGTTTCGACGATCAAGACCAAAGGCCAGGCGGCGGGCGGCGCCAATAAGCCTTCCGGTCTCTTCCGCACACTGACGCTCGGAAGCATGCTTAACGGCTTGGATGTCTGGGCGAGGTATCATCGCGGGCGTTTGTGGCGCAGGCTGGGCCAGTCGGTGCAGCAGAAACTGCGCAACGGCCTGATCGCCCGCATCGAGAATCAGGATCACGCTTTTTTCGATCGCAACGCAACCGCCCGCTTGATGAACCTGGTGACTCAGGACGCTGCCGGCGTGGGAGAACTTGTGGGGCGGGGCGGCGAGTTGGCTGTCGATAAGGCCCTCACGATTGTGGCTTGCGGATTCCTGTTGATCACGGCGTCCCCACTCATCGCACTGATGGCCGCGCTTCCCCTGCTGCTGCTCACGTTGCCGACGCGCTATTTCGGCCGGAAATCGGTGACGGCCTACGCTCGCCGGGGCGAGTTGGCCGGGCAGTTCAACGAGATGATCGAGAACAGCTTTTCCGGCATCAGCGATGTAAAGAGTTTTACCGCCGAACACCTGGAGCAGCAGCGTTTGAGCGATTGCGGCGAGGCGTGGTGCGAGGCTTCGCAGGAAGCGGCTTCGGTATCGGCGCTCGACTCGGGAATCTCTCGCGGAATTTATTCGATCGGCTTCTCATTGACTTCGGCGTTGGGAGGCAGCTTGCTGGCGGCGGGCAAGATCACTGAAAGACAGTATATGCGAGTGGTCTACATGTTCCCGCGGCTGCTGGACGCGCTGGGGGGCCTGGAGGAAGTGACCCGGCTCTATCACGTGGCACGGAACGCCGCGGAACGGATCACCCCGGTGCTGGAATCGCGACCGTCTATCCGCAACGGACCGAAGCGACATCCGCGTTCGAAAGTGCGGGGCGAGATTGTTTTTGAGAAGGTGAAGTTCAGTTACACTCCCGGCGTTGTGGTGCTGGATGATATTTCATTCCAGCTCGGCCCGGGACAGACTCTGGGAATCGTCGGTAAGACCGGTTCCGGCAAGAGCACGCTGCTCCGTCTTCTGATGCGGTTCTACGATGTCGATTCGGGGCGGATATTGCTCGATGGGACGGACATTCGCGAACTGGAACTCCGCGACCTCCGTTCGTCGGTGGCGTTAGTTAGTCAGGACGTGCATTTGTTTCACGGAACGGTGTACGACAACGTTTTGTACGGCCAGCCGCGCGCCGGCGAAGGCGCAGTGTTGGAGGCCCTGAGCGAGGCCAAGGCTGACGATCTATTACAAGCCTTGCCGGGCGGGCTCCAGGCGGACGTCGGGGAGCGGGGGCGAAAGCTTTCCGGCGGGCAAAAACAGCGAGTGGCCATCGCGCGAGCGCTGCTGAAGGATGCGCCGGTGTTGGCTCTCGACGAGGTGACCTCGCATTTGGATTATGAGACGGAAGCCGCGGTACAGAAGTCGGTACGTAACGTTGCCGCGCACCGGAGCCTGATCACCGTGGCGCATCGGCTCTCGACAATTCGGGACTCCGATCACATTCTGGTGCTCGACAACGGGCAGATTCGGGAGCAGGGCCGTCACGATGAGTTGGTGAATACAGGCGGTGTGTACTCCGCTCTTTGGGGGCTTCAGACGGGGACTTCGCAGACCCTGTGACATGTCGTGAGGTTCTGGCTGTATGACGCCAGATGCCGGCATGGAGCGTACGTAAGGTTCAACTATTTACGTGGGTTGTCTCGGCTTTGGCCAGTGGCGAGCCAAGGGCCTAGGGTGAAGTGTGTCGCTACATCTCGTTGCTGCGCGGCAGGCAGGTACGAATCGGGTACCAACGTTTTATGAGGCAAGGATCGTCAGGGGTGAGCATACAGACCGGCGCACGGAGCGGGCTCTGCGATGGAATTCTGTCGACGGTGGGTCACACGCCATTGGTACATCTCCAGCGCCTCTTTCCTGACGCTCCATTTCAACTGTTCGGCAAACTCGAGATGCTGAATCCTGGCGGTTCCGGCAAGGACCGTAGTGCCAAGAACATGGTCCTGGAAGCCTACCGCCGCGGAATCATCACTGGCCAGACGACGGTAGTGGAATCAACCTCGGGCAATCTGGGGGTCGGCCTGGCGCAGGTCTGCGGCTATCTGGGACTTCGTTTCGTCTGCGTGACTGACACACGGACGACCCCTACGAATTTGCGAATTCTGCGGGCGTACGGCGCGGAGGTGGAAGTGGTCACCCCTTCCGACGCGATCAACGGAGATCTGCTGGGGGCTCGCATCCGCAGGGTGAAGGAACTACTGCGCAAGATCCCGAACAGCTTCTGGGTGAATCAATATGCAAACGAGAACAATCCGCGGGCGCAGTACGGCACGATGGAGGAGATTCACCACGAACTGGGACGGATCGATTTCGTTTTCGTGGCGACCAGCACGTGCGGTACGCTCCGCGGCTGCCGCGAGTACGTGCGCGACCATCGGCTTTCGACCAAGGTGATCGCCGTGGATGCCGCGGGAAGCGTAATCTTCGGTGGCGCGTCGGGACGGCGGCTGATTCCCGGGCACGGTGCGTCTCGCGTTCCGGAACTTTACCAACCGGGGCTGGAAGACGTGTGCATCCGCGTTACGGATTTAGATTGCGTAAAGGGATGTTACCGCCTGCTTCGCCGTGAAGCTATCTTCGCGGGCGGCTCTTCAGGCGGAGTGCTGATGGCCATCGCGCGGCTGAGTGAGGCGATCCCGACCGGCGCCAACTGCGTGGCGATTCTGTGCGATCGCGGCGAACGCTACCTGGAGACGGTGTATTCGGAGTCGTGGGTTGCGGAAAATTTTGGCGATGTTGACGATTTATACGATGTCGCAGGCAAGCCGCACGAAAGAGCCGCGGCGGCGTTTCAGGGGACAGGCGACTGATGGGTTTTGGCGATCTGCTATTGCTTCGTGGTGACGAGATCGTGGAGTTGTTCCGCGGGCGGGAGCGCTCCGTGGTGGACGCGGTCAAGTGTGCCTACCAGGTCGCGGAACAGGGCGACTGCAGCATTCCCAATTGCCCCTTTCTGCGCTTTCCGGGCCATCCAGCAGACCGGATCATTCCCAAGCCTGCGTTTTTGGGGGGTGGATTTCAGGTCGCCGGTATCAAGTGGATCGGCTCCTTTCCTGGAAATCTGAGCAAGGGCCTGGAACGCGCATCCGCCACCGTGATTCTGAATTCGATGGAGACGGGGATTCCCGAGGCCGTTATGGAAGGCTCGGTAATCAGCGCGTATCGGACCGCAGCGAGCGCGGCGCTTGCTGCTGAGGTGCTGGGGGCGGGGAAGCTCGAGTCGCTGGGCGTCCTGGGCTGTGGCTTGATCAGCTTTGAGACGGTACGCTTTCTGCGGGCGCTGCAACCGGAACTGCGCACGATTCGCCTGATGGATTTGAGTTCGGAGCGTGCCGCGCACTTCCGCGACAGGTGCCGTGACTTCACGGGAGATCTGGAGATCGAGATTGTGGCGGATCCGCGCCGGGTGTTCGCGCACAGCAATGTAGTCGCGATCGCCACCACCGCTGTCGAGCCGTACCTGGAGGACTTGGGCGGCTGCTCGTCTGAAGCCACGATCCTGCACACGTCCCTGCGTGATTTGAAGCCCCAGGCGGTTCTCATGGGCGACAACGTTGTGGACGATATCGAGCACGCCTGCAGCAATGCCACATCGCTCGATCTCACGGTGAGGCAGCAGGGCAATCGGGATTTTGTGCGCGCCACCATCGGCGCGGTGCTGTTGGGAAAGGCTCCCGCTCGAGTTGGGGGGCGGCCTGTGATCTTCAGTCCGTTCGGCCTCGGAGTTCTGGATTTGGCGACAGCGCACCTGGCTCGCACCCTCGCCATGCAAGAGGGCGCGGGCACCCGGATCGACGGATTCCTGCCGACTCCCTGGACTGAACGGCACTACTGAGTAACGACTATGCGGTCCACGCAGAGGAGTGATTACGCCAGCATTTCCGCATTGCTAGCGGAGCGCGCTCGCGAACACCCGGACCGCTTGGCTTACCTCTTCCTGGAGAATGGCGAGCACGAGACCGCGCGACTCACATATGGGGATTTGGATCGGCGTGCGCGGCAGATCGCGGAGACTCTCCGAGGCATCGCAGAGCCGGGTGATCGGGCACTGCTGCTCTATCCTTCGGGTCTGGAGTTCATTTGCGCGTTCATGGGATGCCTGTACGCGGGAGTGATTGCGGTTCCAGCGTTTCCGCCACGACGCAATCGCAATGTGCAGAGATTGCGGGCGATCGTTTCCGACGCCGGCGCCAAGGTAGGACTGACCAGCAAGGAGACCTGCAAGAATCTGGAGATGCAGGCGGCGGGATTCGATTCGCTGCTGCAGATCCGGTTCGCGGTGACCGATGGGGAAACGGCGCACGAGACATCGTTCACGCCTCTAGCCGTGGGGCGAGATACCCTCGCCTTTCTGCAATACACTTCGGGATCCACGGGCACGCCGAAAGGCGTGATGGTCAGCCACGGGAATCTGCTCGCCAACCTGGAAGTGATACGCCTTGCCGCGGGATACGACGATACGACCATTTTTCTGGGCTGGCTGCCGCTGTTCCACGACATGGGGTTGATCGGCAATGTTCTCGTACCGCTTTATCTGGGTATTCACTCGGTGCTGATGGATCCGGCGGCGTTTATCCAAAAACCGGTGCGGTGGTTGAGAGCGATCACGAAATATCGCGCTACCAGCAGCGGCGGACCCAATTCCGCATACGAGCTGTGCCGCCGCAAGATCAGTGCGGAGCAAAAGATCGGATTGGATCTCAGCACCTGGAGCGTGGCTTTCAACGGCGCCGAGCCAATCCGCACAGATACGATGGAGGGGTTCGCGTCCGATTTCCGCGATTGCGGATTTGAGGCGAACTGCTTTTTCCCCTGCTATGGATTGGCCGAAGGGACGCTGCTCGCGACAGGTAAGGGCAAAGGCACTCCTCTGGCTTCGGGCGTGTTCGAGCCGCGGGAGCTAGAACGCGGGAGGGCGGTGCCTTGTGCGGAAGAGAACGGGCGCAGGTTGGCATCGAGCGGGAATACGTGGAACCACCACGAGGTGCGCATCGTTGATCCCGAGAGTTTGCGACCGTGCGCCGACGGCGAGCTGGGCGAAATCTGGGAGTCCGGTGCGAGCGTCGCGTGCGGCTATTGGAATCGTCCCGACGATTCCGAACGGACTTTTCGTGCGCGGCTGGCGGACGGCACCGGGAGCTACCTGCGCACCGGGGATCTGGGTTTCCTAGTCGACGGTCAACTGTTTGTCAGCGGGCGCTTGAAAGATCTGCTGATCGTCCGCGGCCGGAATCACTATCCGCAGGATCTGGAGCGCACGGTGGAAGAGTGCCACCCAGCGCTGGTGCCCAATGGTGTCGCGGCGTTCGCGGTGGAAGTTGACGGAGCGGAGCGGGTAGTGGTGGCGTGCGAAGTGCGGCGCGAGAGCCTGCGCGGTCTCGACGTCGAGGTAGTGGTGGCTCGAATCCGGCAGTCGCTCGCCGAGGAGCACGAAGTGGAGTTGCACTCTGCGCTCCTGTTGAAGCCCTCTGGGATGCCGCGGACCTCGAGCGGCAAGATCCAGCGGCACCAGTGCAAGGCTGGATATCTGGGACAGGCAGAACTGCCCGTGGTGGGTGAGTGGCGGCGGGTTCCGGTTCGCATCGCTGAGGGCGCTCGCGATCTGCGGCAGTGGCTGGTGGAACGATGTGCGGCGGTAGTCGGGGTGGCGGCGGCGCGAATCGACACGCGGCAGCCGTTCAGCAGCTTCGGGATCGACTCGAAGGAAGCGGTCGCGCTCTCAGGCGAGCTTCAGGAACTGCTCGGCCGCACTCTTCCTCCCACGCTCGTCTACGATTACCCCAATATTGAGGCACTCGTGGAATATCTGGAGGGAGGCGGAAACGGCCGCCAGCGTGTCACTTTAGCTCGCACGAGCACGGCGGGAATCGCCATCGTCGGGATAGGTTGCAGATTCCCACGCGCTGCCAATCCCGAGCAATTCTGGCAACTGCTGCGAGACGGGGTGGACGCGATCACTCCCCGGCGTCCGAATGCGGGCGCGGAGGCGCCGGGCGACGTGCTTTGGGCGGGATACCTGGACGAAGTCGATCGCTTCGACGCCGAATTCTTTGGGATCAGCGGGCGCGAGGCAGAATTGATGGATCCGCAGCAGCGGCTTCTGCTCGAGGTCGCGTGGGAAGCGGTGGAGCACGCAGGAGTAGCGCCACGCTCGCTCGCAGGTACGCGCACGGGCGTCTTCGTTGGGATCAGCAATCTGGATTATCTTCGCCTGCAGGGTGACAGTGCAGCTGGCGGAGAGCCACATTCGCCTACGGGCAATGCGCTCAGCATCGCGGCCAATCGGATCTCGTACGTGATGGACTTGCGCGGTCCCAGTTGGGCCGTGGATACTGCATGTTCGTCATCGCTGGTGGCGGTTCACCAGGCGTGCCGGAGTTTGGCGGAAGGCGAGTGCAATCTGGCGCTGGCTGGAGGCGTAAATCTGATTCTGGCTCCGCAACTTCACCAGGCTTTTTCGCGCGCCGGAATGCTCTCACCCAACGGCCGCGCGAAGACTTTCGATGCCGACGCGGACGGGTATGTGCGCGGCGAGGGCTGCGGGATGGTGGTCCTGAAACGGCTCGACGAGGCCGTGCGCGATGGCAATTCGATCTTGGCGGTGGTTCGCGGATCGGCGGTGACACAGGACGGCAGAAGCAACGGGCTCACGGCACCGAACGGCCACGCGCAACAGGTGACGATCGCGCAGGCGCTCTCCAATGCCGGTGTGGAGCCCCGGGAAATCGGTTACGTGGAGGCGCATGGCACGGGGACTCCACTGGGCGATCCGATCGAGATCAATTCGCTAACGGCGGAACTCGGGCGGGAACGAGGGCCAGTGGATGGATGTTGGATCGGCTCGGTCAAAACGAATATCGGGCATCTGGAATCGGCGGCCGGCATCGCGGGGCTGATCAAAGCGGTGCTGGCGCTGCGGCACGAGACGATACCGCCGCATTTGCACTTGCGGCGATTGAATCCGCACATTCGGATCGAGGGTACGCCGTTCGCAATTCCGGCGGGCGTCGAGCCGTGGCTGCGCGGGGAGAAGCGAAGGCTTGCAGGGGTGAGCTCTTTCGGGTTCGGCGGAACTAACGCACACGTGGTGATTGAGGAAGCTCCCGTGCCTGCGGTGGTTTCGCAGATCGCGGAATCTCCTCTGCACCTGCTGGCGCTGTCGGCGCGGACACCCGCCGCACTCGACCAACTGTGCGGCGAGTATGCGCGGTGGATCGAAGCGCATCCGGAGTCGAGCCCTGCCGAGATCGCGTTCAGCGCCAGTGCGGGCCGGACGCACTTCGAGTATCGCCGCGCGCTGGTGGCCGGCAGTACGGCTGGATGGGTCGAGCAGTTGAAAGTGGCGGGTTCGCGGACCTTCGCCCGTGAACCTCGCATCGCATTCCTGTTCACGGGGCAAGGATCGCAGTACGCCGGGATGGGCCGCGAGCTCTTCGAAAAACACGCGGGCTTTCGGGCGCAGATGGAACGTTGCGCCGCGATTCTGCAGCCCATGCTCGAAACGCCGCTGCTCGACGTCCTCTATGGCAATGCGGGGCGGCTGCTGGACGAGACGCGATATGCCCAGCCGGCGCTGTTCGCGTTGGAGTATTCGCTGGCCAAATTGTGGATGGCGTGGGGAATCACGCCGGCTGCGGTGGCCGGGCACAGTGTCGGGGAGTTGGCGGCGGCATGTGTAGCGGGCTGCTTCAGCCTGGAAGACGGACTGCGGTTGACCTGTGAGCGCGGCCGGTTGATGCAGGAGGCCCCTGGCGCGGGGGCGATGCTCTCAGTTTTTGCAGCGCCTTCAGATTTGAAGCCATGGATCGAGCGCCATGCTTCGGACCTGGCGATCGCCGCGATGAACGGTTCGCGGCACACCGTGATCTCGGGCAGTGAGCCGGTGGTGCGCGGAGTCGAAGACGAACTGCGAGCGAACGGCATCAGTTCGCGACGCCTCAACACCTCGCACGCGTTTCATTCGCCGCTGATGCGAGAGGTGCCGGGCGAGTTGGCCCAGACTGCTGCCGGCATTGCGTATCGGGCGCCAGTATTGGCGGGCATCTCGACGGTGACGGGACGGGCGGTTGTAGATGAATGGTCGCGGGCTGACTACTGGACGTCGCAGATCCTCTCGCCGGTGCGATTCTCGACCGCGATGGAGACGCTGGCGGGGAGCGGCATCGACGTCTTTCTGGAAGTGGGCCCCACTTCAACTTTGACTGCGATGGGTCGAGACGTGGTCGGTGGCGAGCGTTCCTGGGTGGCGAGTCTGCAGCCGAATCGGGGCAACTGGGAGTCGATGCTGCACGCACTCGCGGAAATTTACGAACGCGGGGCGGAAGTCAATTGGCAGGCGTTTCCTCACCAAGGCCGGCGCGAGAGGCTGCCTGTACCGACTTACCCGTTTCAGCGGCGTCGTTATTGGTTCACAAATGACCCGGATCCTGCCGTTCCGGCCAACGTCGGGGGATTTCAGTTCTCGCTGATGTTCTTCGCCGCGAGTGAAGACGCACTGTCGCGGGACAAATACCGGCTGGTGTTGGAAAGCGCGAAGTACGCGGACCGCCACGGATTCGCGAGCGTTTGGGTACCGGAGCGCCACTTCACGAAATTCGGCTGCCTGTATCCCAACCCCGCCGTGCTGCACGCTGCATTGGCGACCGCGACACAGCGGATCCGATTGAATGCGGGTAGCGTGGTGGCCCCAATACACAATCCGATTCGTATCGCCGAGGAATGGGCGATGGTGGACAACCTGTCCGAGGGGCGCGTCGGCATCTCGTTCGCGGCTGGCTGGAATCCGGACGATTTCGTGTTCTTTCCGGAACGATATGACGACCGCGTCAGCGAGATGATGGGCGCCGTCCACACCGTGCAAAAGCTGTGGCGTGGTGAGTCGCTGGAGGCCATCAGCGGCAACGGCAAGGCGATTCAAGTGAAGCTCCAGCCTACGCCAGTGCAGCCGGAACTGCCTGTCTGGTTGACCGCCGCCGGTAACCCCAACACGTTCATTCGCGCGGGAGAGATCGGCGCCAACCTGTTGACACACGTGCTCGACCAGGACGAGGAGCAACTGGCGCAGAAGATCGCGCTGTACCGGCAAGCGCGAGCAGACCACGGTTTCGACCCCGCGGCGGGACGCGTCACCGTCATGCTGCATACCTTTGTGGGTGACGACGCAGCGCGGGTTCGCGAACAGGCACGACGCCCATTCTGCAAATACATCAAAGGCAATTTCGGACTCTTGCGCGGGCTGGCGCAAAGCCGTGGGCAGAACGTCGACGTGTCGGCGCTCTCAGAGCGCGATCGCGACGAGTTCGTAGAGTTTCTGTACGAGCGATTCGCGTCAACGAGGGGTTTGATCGGCACGCCGGAGAGTTGTCTCGATCTGATTGGGAGGCTGGAGCGGATCGGCGTCAATGAGGTCGCGTGCCTGCTGGATTTCGGCCCGTCCGTTGATCAGATTCTGAACAATCTGCCGCATCTCTTTCGGCTGAAGCAACTCTATGAGTCGAAATCGAATGTTCCCGCGACTCCCGTTGTGGCGCACCCTACAGTTCCGAAGAGGGTGACAACGGAACCTCAGGTTGCCTGTTATGGGCGGTCGTGGGACCGGCTTGCCACGAGGGTCGAAGCCCTGCAGGCTGATGGAAGATGGCTGGTGGTGTCCGATGGCGGTCCCCTGGGCGAGCATTTCGTAACGAAAATGCGAGGTGGCAGGCAGACTTGTGTTCTGGTCGCGCCGAATAGGCTGGATCGAGCAACGATCGATGGACCTTGGACAGGTGTAGTCGACCTCGCGAGTTCCGCGCCAATCGAGAGTAAATTGCACCTGCTGCAGTCGCTGCAATCGCAATCCCATGAGCCGAGGCCGCGATTGTGGCTGGTCACGTCAGGCGCGATGCCAGTTGCCGGATCGGCCTGCCCTGGCTTTGCACAGGCGCCTTTGTGGGGACTCGGACGCGCGATGGCGATCGAGCACGCGGCACTCTGGGGCGGGCTGATCGACCTCGAACCCGACGCGGCCGCGGAGCTGTCTGCAAGCCATTTGATATCGGCAATCGCGGCCACGGATGGTGAGGATATGGTCGCGTTCCGGGGCGCCGATCGTTACGTTCCACGGCTGGTCCGTTCGGAATATCAGAAGCACGGCGCGGATCTGCGCTTCTCCCCCGAAGCGACATATTTGATCACCGGCGGCACAGGTGGATTGGGCCGAAAAGTGTCGCAATGGCTCGCGCAGAGAGGCGCAGGCCACCTGGTGCTGGTGGGCAGGAGCCCGCTCACGCCTGACGGGGTCGAAGCGGTCAAACAGATCGAGGCCGCCAATGCGCGCGTTCATGTGCTCCAGGCCGACGTCGCAGTCCGGCAGGATATGGAGCGCGTATTTGAACGGATCGCCTCCTCGATGCCGGCGCTCAGAGGAATCTTTCATCTCGCAGGGGTACTCGCCGATCGTTCACTTGTGGACGAAAGTCCGGAGAGCTTTCGCCGAGCCGCCGCTGTGAAGATCGAAGGTGCGCGGAACTTGCACGAGTTGTCTTCGGGCATCGAACTCGATCACTTCGTGCTCTTTTCGTCTGTGGCATCGCTGGTCACGATGCCGGGACAGGGCAACTATGCGGCGGCGAATGCGTTCCTGGACGCGCTGGCCCATTTCCGCAGATCGATGGGAAGGCCGGCTCTGAGCGTGAACTGGGGTCCGTGGGCGGCAGTGGGTCACGCGGCCACCAGCTACGGACGAAACGCCCATCAGCGCCTGGCGCAGATGGGGATTCGCGCCATGCCGTCGGAGATCGCGATCGCCTCGCTCGAACGATTGATGCAAGGACACGCACCGCAGGCCGCCGTGGTCGACGTGGATTGGAACCGCTTTTTTGAAGCCGATCCGGCCGCTGCGCAGTCCGCCTTTTTCTCGCGTCTGGCACCACTTAAGAACCGCACGCACCGTACTCAAAGCGATCCGACGCTGATCGCCAGATTGACAGCGCTGCCGAAACGAGAGCGGAAAGCCGAACTTCGCGCGTTTCTGACGAACTTGATTGGGTCGACGCTTAAGCTCGATGCCGCTGCGATTCCAACGGCACGCGGGCTGTTCGATCTTGGCCTGGATTCGATTCTGGCTTTGGAATTGAAGGGCCGGCTTGAAAATTCTATCGGCAAATCGCTGCGTGCGACTTTCTTCTTTACGCACCCTACGATCGATTCGGTAGTGGATTACCTGATCGAAGATCTGTGGCCGGCGGAACCCGAGCAGGTCGCTCCAACTGCGACCCAGGCGACCTCGTTGGCCGAACCAGAGGATGACCTCGCTCGATTGATCGCCGAGGAAATCGGCATGACGAGGGCGGCACGCCAGTGAGGAAGCGATGAGCGAGCCGCCAGTCGATTATCGGGCAACTCTGGCAGCGGCGCTGCAGGAGCTGCGGCTGCGTCGCGCCGAGATCGCCGACCTGAAACGCAGGCACCAGGATCCCATCGCCGTGGTGGGGATGGCTTGCCGGTTTCCCGGTGGCAGCACGACTCCAGAGAAATTCTGGGAACTGCTCGATGGGCAAGTGGACGCTGTGATCGAAGTTCCGCGCGATCGTTGGGACATCGATGCGTTCTACGATCCGGATCCGTCCGCGCCTGGCAAGATGTCGACGCGGAAGGGAGCGTTTCTTCGCTCGGTGGATGGGTTCGACGCCCTATTCTTCGGCATCTCGCCGCGGGAAGCCTCGTCGCTCGATCCGCAGCAGAAGATCTTGCTTGAAGTTGCGTGGGAGGCTCTGGAGAATGCCAACCTGGCCCCAGACCGACTCCACGGACAGCCGGCAGGAGTCTTTGTCGGAATCACGTGCTTCGATCACGCCGTCATGCGGCCGGCTGCACAGTCATACAGCATCTATGACGGCACCGGGAGCGCGCTGAACATGGCAGCGGGGCGTCTATCGTATGTGTTGGGGCTTACCGGCCCGAGCATGGCAATCGACACCGCGTGCTCCTCGTCGCTGGTTTCGCTGCACCTCGCCTGCGAGAGCTTAAGGTCGGGTGAAAGCGAGACGGCACTGGCCTGCGGCGTCAATCTGATGCTCTCGCCAGAAGTGATGGCGAGTTTCACGAGGGCCCGCATGATCGCGGCAGATGGCCGCTGCAAGACTTTCGACGCGGCGGCGGATGGTTACGTGCGCGGCGAGGGCTGTGGCGTTGTGGTGCTCAAACTGCTTTCGGATGCCGTCGCGCACGGCGACCGGATTTTCGGAGTGATTCGGGGCACGGCCGTCAATCAAGGCGGACCGAGCGGGGGCCTGACGGTTCCGAGCAAGATCGCGCAAGCCACGGTGATGCGGAGGTCGCTCGAACGGGCCGGTGTCGCCGCCGAATCGGTCTCCTACGTGGAAGCCCATGGGACAGGAACAGCCCTCGGGGACCCGATCGAACTGGAAGCATTGGCAGAGGTCTACGGGATAGACCGCCATCGTGCGAATCCGCTGTGGGTCGGTTCCGTAAAGACCAATATCGGGCATCTGGAGCCGGCGTCTGGAGTCGCAGGATTGATCAAGGTGCTGCTCGCCTATCGGCACGGCCGAATTCCCGCGAGCCTGCACTTTACCAAACCCAATCCGCATTTCGCCTGGGATCAGGCGGCCCTGCAAGTGGCTGCGGAACCCGTGGCGTGGCCCGTTGGCGGCAAGCGAATCGCCGGCATCAGCGCTTTTGGTTTCAGCGGGACCAATGCGCATGCGATTGTCGAGGAGCCGCCCATAAGGGAAGCGGCAGCCGAATCGGCGCGTACGTGCGACGTCCTCACTTTGAGTGCGAAGTCAGAAGAAGCTCTGCGGGAGTCGGCGGCCAGGTGGGTGCAATTTCTGACGGAGCAGCCTGCCTCCCAATTGGCATCGATTTGCCGTGCCGCAGGTGAGGGACGGAATCATTTTTCGCATCGCCTGGCTGTGCCGGCCGCCGACATTGCGAAGGTTCGCGAGGGGTTGGCGAGTTTTCTGGACGGACAGCAGACGGGCGTCTTCCGGGGCAAGGTCAAAAGCGGCGCGCCGCCGCGCGTGGCGTTCCTGTTCACGGGGCAAGGCTCGCAGTACGCGGGTATGGCGGCGGAGTTGTATCGGACCGAGCCGCTCTTCCGGCGGCATCTCGACCATCTCACGTCTGTTGCGGGAGAGCCGAGACTTCTCGATCTGATGCTCGTGCATGAGGGTGCGCAGGACGAAATTCACCAGACGGCATTCGCTCAGCCCGCGCTGTTTGCGCTGGAATACGCCTTGGCGGAATTGTGGATCTCCTGGGGAGTGCGGCCCGACGCAGTGATGGGGCACAGCATCGGCGAATATGTCGCGGCGTGTGTGGCTGGCGTGATGACTCCCGACGATGCGATGCGCATCGTCGCGGCACGCGGTCGGCTGATGCAAAGCCTTCCCCAGGATGGCGCAATGCGCGCGGTCTTCACCACGGCGGATCGCGTTCGCGCCACGTTGGCCGGGTTCACCGGCGAGGTGGGTATTGCGGCTGTCAATGGGCCCGCGAATGTAGTCATTTCGGGCCGTCGAGAGGCGGTTGAAGCCGTTGCAATGCGGCTTGCTGCTGCGGGGGTCCGAAGCAAGGAATTGAGGGTCTCGCATGCCTTTCATTCGCAGCTGATGCAGCCAATGCTGGATGAATTCCGCAGCGTGCTGCGCAGCGTGAAATTCTCCGCGCCAGAATGCAAGTTGATCTCGAACATCACTGGAAAGCCTGTCGGCGTGGAGGTAACGGAAGCTGATTACTGGGTCCGCCACGTGATGGCTCCAGTGGAATTCCATGGCAGCGTCGAGGAACTCGGTGCGTCAGGAATCGAAGTCCTGCTGGAGATCGGTCCCGACGCCGTGTTGACGGAGATGGGGCGTCAATGCCTGCCCCAGGCGGCAGACCGATTCGTGCCGACCTTGCAGCGGCGTGCGTCCTCGCAGCACGCGCTATCGGAGAGCGTCGCATCGCTCTATGTGCGCGGGGTGGAATTCGATTGGGCAAAATTCTACCACGGTGTGCCACAGCCGGATGCGATCCTGCCGAACTATCCGTTCGAGGGGCGGACGGAAGCGCGCATCCCGGTGGGCGGCCCGATGCGCGATTGGCTCTATCGCGTGGAGTGGCAGCAGGCCGGCCCGGTGCCGGAGGCTGCCAGCGGTGAATCGAAATGGCTGGTGATCGCGGACCGGCGGGGTGTCGGAGAGGATTTGGCGAGGAGGATTGCGGGCGCGTGTCTGACGATCGGCCCAGATGACGATTTCCGCGAGGCGCTCGCTGAGCTTTCGGGCCCGGTGCGAATCGTGTTCCTGCGCGGCCTGGACGCCCCCGATGCGGGCGGGCTGAACGCTGCATCGCTCGAGCAGTCGCAGCTGGGCGGTTGCGGCGCTTTGCTTGAATTGGTGCGCGCCCTGGAAGGCAATCAGCGCATCCGGCCACGAGTTTGGATCGTCACGCGCGGCGCTGTGGAAGCGGGGCAGGGGCCCGCGATTACTGGACTGGCACAGGCTCCCTTGTGCGGTTTCAGTCGTGGCATGCTGCTCGAAAGACCAGAGTGGGCAGGCGCGGCGATCGACCTGGACCCGTCATTGCCGGGCGGCGAAGCAGCCATGCTGTTGGCCGAGATTCTAGCCCAGTCTCACGAGGATCAGATCGCCTTCCGCGCGGGGACGCGCCTCGTGCCGCGACTGCGCCGTGGCGTCAATGGCGAGCTGGCGCCCTTACGGGTTGAGCCCGACGCGGCCTATTTGATCACCGGCGGCCTTGGAGCGCTGGGCATCGAGGCGGCACGATGGTTGGCTCGGTCGGGTGCCCGTCACCTGGTGTTGGCCAGTAGACGAGAGAGGCTTTCGGATAAGGCGGCTCAAATTCTGGAGGAGTTGCGGTCCACTGGGATCACGGTACACGCGGAGCGCGCGGACGTCGCGGATGAGTCGCAGGTCGTGGCGCTGTTCGATCGGATTGCGACGCAGGGTGTTCCGTTGCGTGGTGTGATTCACGCCGCAGGCCTTCCTGGATATCGCTCGCTGACCGGGCTCGATGGCACGGAATTATGGGAGATGTTTCGCCCCAAGATCGCCGGCGCATGGAATCTGCATAACGCCTGCAAGGACATTCCGCTGGAGTTCTTCGTCTGCTACTCGTCGATCGCGTCGGTCTGGGGATCGCGCGAGCAGACGCACTATGCGGCGGCAAACCGCTTCCTCGATGGGCTGGCACATTACCGGCATGCGCTCGGACTTCCGTCCCTGGTGGTGAATTGGGGACCATGGTCCGGCGGCGGCATGAATTCGGCAGAGATCAACCGTCTGCTGGAGCGCGTGGGTGTGCAGACGTTGCCGCCGGAGAGCGCTCTGGAGACGATGGGACATCTCATCGGCGCAGGCGTCACGCAAGCAGCCGTTGCCCGCATCGATTGGCCCCGTTTCCGAGGCTCTTATGAAGCGAGAGGTAAGCGTCCACTGATCGAAGGTATCGACGATCGGCCGGGCGCGATACCAGCAGGCGCCGCACTCCCGGCGACAGGCTTGAATTTGCACGCTGCGCCCAAGAGCCGGCAGGAGTTGGCCCAGTGGCTTCGCGAGGAGACCGCCCAGGTGCTGGGCCTCGGCGCAACCCTACCTGAGTGCGATCGCGGCTTCTTCGAGTTGGGCATGGACTCGCTGCTCACCGTGGAGTTCCGTACCCGCCTGGAAAGAGCGCTCGAAAGACCACTCCCCGTGACCTTGGTGTTCGACCACCCCACCATCGCGGACTTGGTGAACTATCTTGCCGGAGATGAGGCGCCATCGATCGCCGCTGTTCCTGCAAGCAGCACGGGCGATCCGATTGCCATTATCGGGATGAGTTGCCGGCTTCCAGGTGCGGCCGATCCAGAGGCATTTTGGCGATTGCTCCGAGACGGTGTGGACGCGGTCACCGAAGTTCCCCCCGAGCGCTGGAATCTCGAGCAGTATTACGATGCCGATCCCGAGGCCCCAGGCAAGATGTATTCGCGGCACGGCGGCTTTCTCGATGCCATCGATCGATTCGATGCCGCCTTCTTCCGGATTTCGCCGCGGGAGGCTTCCTCGCTCGACCCGCAACAGCGTGTGTTGTTAGAAGTGGCCTGGCACGCGATCGAGGATGCGGGTATTGCGCCCGATCGTCTACGGGGCAGCAACAGCGGAGTCTTCGTAGGGGTCACCACCAACGACTACGCCCGCCTGCAGATGAACGGCGGCGCCGATCGCCTGGACGCCTACTTCTTCACCGGCAATCCGCTGAATACGGTCGCCGGCCGCATCTCTTATGTACTCGGCTGGAACGGGCCGAGCATGGCGATCGATACCGCGTGCTCGTCATCGCTTGCGGCGATTCATGCGGCATGCCAGAGCCTGCGAAATGGCGAGTGCGAACTGGCGCTGGCCGGTGGCGTAAACCTGATCCTCTCCCCGGAGAACACGGTCGCGGTTTGCCGCACCCGGGCCTTGGCACCCGACGGCCGTTGCAAAACGTTCGACGCGGCGGCGGATGGATTCGTCCGCAGCGAAGGATGTGGAGTGGTGGTGCTGAAGCCGCTCGCGGCGGCACAGCGTGACGGAGATCGGATTCTGGCACTGGTGCGCGGTTCCGCCACCAATCACGACGGTGCATCGAGCGGCTTCACGGCGCCCAACGGGCGCGCACAGGAGGCCGTGATTCGGAAGGCTCTCGGGTCGCTGCCGCCTGGGGCAGTCGACTACGTAGAAGCCCATGGGACAGGCACGGCGTTGGGCGATCCCATCGAGATGCAGGCGCTCTCGGTGGTCTATGGCGAAGGCCGCGCACCCGATCGGAAGCTGTTGGTGGGTTCGGTGAAGACCAACATTGGCCACACCGAATCGGCAGCCGGTGTGGCGGGCGTAATCAAGACAGTCCTCGCACTTAGAAACAGTGAGCTTCCGGCGCACCTTCATTTCCGCACACCCAGTCCCCTGATTGCGTGGGACAAGTTGGCGGTGCAGGTCTCCGACAAACCTACACCGTGGCCGGCTAATGGGCGCAAGCGGATTGCAGGTGTGAGCGCGTTTGGAGCGAGCGGGACCAATGTTCATCTGGTGCTGGAAGAGGCGCCGGTGCAGCCGGAGTCGCCGGCGATGGCCGTTGGGCCGCAGGCACTCGTAATCTCGGCGAAGAGCGAGGAGGCGCTGCGCGAGTTAGCATCGCGATACGCGGAAGCGATCGGTAACAGCGGCGCCGGGCTCGCGGACATTTGCTTCTCGGCGGCTACGGGGCGGTCGCATTTTGCATCGAGGCTGGGAGTCCGCGCGGAGTCGGCACAGGAAGCTGTGGCGAAACTGAAGGCTGCCGCGGAAGGCCGGTCGGAGCGCGGCGTCTTCCGCTTGACGGGCCGTAGTTCGGAGCCGCGCATCGCATTTCTCTTCACCGGACAGGGATCGCAATATGCCGAGATGGGCCGCGAGCTGTATCACGCGGAGCCTGTCTTTCGGAGCACTCTCGATCGGTGTGCACAGATCCTCGCGGGAGAGCTCGAACGTCCGTTGCTCGACGTTATGTTTGCGGGTCCGTCTGACGACCACTCCCTCGACCAGACCGCGTATTGTCAGCCTGCGCTCCTGGCGCTCGAAGTGGCATTGGGTGACCTGTTGGCCTCGTGGGGTATACGGCCCGCAGCCGTGATGGGACACAGTTTGGGCGAGTATACCGCGGCGTGCGTTGCCGGTGCGCTCACCCTGGATGACGCACTCCTGCTCACGGCGGCACGGGCACGGCTGATGCAGTCCCTGCCGCGGAACGGAGCGATGGCAGCGGCCTTTGCCGATGAAGCCACGATCCGGCGGGGCATTGCGGCATTCGGCGGCCTGCTCAGTATTGCGGCCGTGAACGGGCCTCGGAACATCGTGATTTCGGGCGATGCCGTGGCGCTGCAGCGTGTGCTGGAGCAACTTCGTGAGACTGGAGTCGAGAGCCGTCCACTGACGGTTTCGCACGCCTTTCATTCGCCCTTGATCGAACCGATGCTCGATGACTTCGAGCGCATCGCGAGCAAAGTTTCCAGTTCCAAACCGACGATTCCGCTGTACTCGAACCTCACGGCCGAGCCAGTTACAGCACCGCCCAATGCCGCATACTGGCGCCGCCATTGCCGGGACGCGGTGCGGTTCTCCGACAGTGTGGCGAAACTTGCGGATAGCGGATTCAATGTCCTGTTCGAACTCGGGCCGAAGCCGGTGCTTTCGGCAATGGCGCGCAATTGCCTGCCGCCAGATGCCCGAGTGCTGATCGCGCCGGTTCTCGATCAGCGGACGCCTCGCGAGACTCTGCTGGATGCCGTGCTGCAGGCGTATGTGCGCGGCGTAAATGTGGATTGGAGCGCGTTTTACAGGCACACTTCTCATCGTCGGGTAGCATTGCCGTCGTATCCGTTTCAACGTCAGCGTTTTTGGTTTCAGGAAGACCGTACTGCCATGCCATCTGAAGTCGTCACCAACGTTCAGGAGTCTGACCATTCCCGCCAGCCGGAGATTCTAGCTGGCCTGCAAAGTCAAATCGCTCGCTTGTTGCACGTGGATGCAGCCGACGTAGACGTTCGGCTGCCGTTCCTCGAGATGGGTGCGGATTCACTGGTGATGGTGGAAGCGGTGCGCCAGATCGAAAGCCAGTATGGGTTGAAGGTGGCGATTCGCCGCTTTTTCGAAGATCTGTCGACGGTCGAGGCCCTCGCGTCGCACGTCGCGGCAAACGTGGCCGCGACTCCTGCTCCTATACCCGCTCCCGTGACTCCCCCAGTTGCCGTCGCAGCCGCGCCGCTCGCAATTCCGCCAGCGAGCGACATCAGTTCGCCGGCACTCCCGCAGGGTGCCATCGAACGAATCTTCAGCGAACAGAACAGGATGGTGTCGCAGCTCCTCTCGCAACAGATGGAACTGCTTAAGGCGAACCTCGGCGGCGTGCGCGAAGCTGCCCCGCCAGCGCCCGCCGTGCCTGCTCTTGCATCCTCAACTGGAGCACCCTCGCAGCCGGCTCCCGTGCCCCGTACCGTGTCTGCGCCCGCGTCAGCTCCCTTACTACCCTGGGGAACGCCTAAAGATCAGCGCGCATCCGGACTCCCTGAACGCCAGCAGAAGCACCTCGCAGCCTTAGTTGAGCGCTACTCGAAGCGCACGGCGAAATCGAAGGCGGCCGTGCAGCAATCCCGCGCGTGCCTGGCGGACAGCCGCGCGACCGTCGGATTCCGTTTCTCCACCAAGGAGATGCTCTATCCGATCGTAGGTGCCGGCACACGAGGCTCGCGTCTATGGGACATCGACGGCAACGAGTACATTGACTTCACGATGGGTTTCGGTGTGCATCTCTTCGGACATGCGCCGCGATTCCTCAACGAGACAATAGGGCGCGAATTCGAGCGCGCCGTCGAGTTGGGCGCGCGCTCGGACCTGGCAGGCGAGGTTGCCGCCAAGTTCGCCGAGATGACCGGGCAGGAGCGGGTGGCGTTCTGCAACTCCGGAACCGAGGCCGTAATGGCGGCGATGCGATTGGCACGCGCGGGTACCGGCCGCGATCTGATCGTGATGTTTACGCACGCCTATCATGGGCACGCGGACGGTACGCTGGCCGCGCCCGATCCGGAAAGCGGCCTGACCACTGCCGTCGCTCCCGGGGTGCCGCAAGGCTCGGTGGCGAACGTCCTGGTGCTCGATTACGGCACGGACAGCACCCTGGAAGTGATTCGCCGGCGCGCCACCGAGCTCGCGGCGGTGATGGTGGAACCGGTGCAAAGCCGCGATCCCGCGCTGCAGCCAGTGGCATTCCTGCGCGACGTCCGCGAGATTACACGTGCTTCGGGAACGGCTCTCATCTTCGATGAGATGATCACCGGGTTCCGCGTTCACCCGGCGGGTGCGCAAGGCTACTTCGGAATTGACGCCGACATTGCGACTTACGGCAAGATCATCGGCGGCGGACTGCCTCTCGGAGTCGTCGCGGGAAAGCGCAGATTCATGGACGGGATCGATGGCGGCATGTGGTCGTTCGGCGATCAGTCTTTCCCTGCTGCGGACCGCACCGCTTTTGGGGGCACCTTTTGCCAGCATCCTCTGGCGATGTCGGCTGCTTTGGCGACGCTGGATAAACTCCGGCAGGAAGGGCCGGCGTTGCAGGATCGGCTGAATCGCCGAACGGCTGAAATTGCCGCGACTCTGAATGACTTCTTCGAATCTGACGAAGTTCCGATTCGCGTCACGTGGTTCGGGTCGATGTTCCGTTTTAACTTCTCTGCCAACCTCGATCTGTTCTTCTACCACCTGCTGGAGCGCGGCTTCTATATCTGGGAATGGCGTACCTGTTTCCTCTCCACCGCCCATACGCAATCGGACGTGGACGCGTTCATCGCCGCTGTGAAGGGCAGCGTTGCGGACCTGCGCGACGGTGGTTTTCTGCCCGAGCGCAAGCGGACGGAGACCACCCGCACATTCGCACTGACCGAGGCGCAGAAGCAGCTTGCGCTGCAGGCTCAAATCGATCCGGCTGGCTCTCTGGCGTATACCGTCAACACCTCGGTTCGACTCGACGGGCCCTTAGATTTCGAGGCGCTGACGAGTTCGTTTCGTCAAGCGGTGAGACGGCATGAAGCACTGCGCCTGAAGATTGCGCCGGATGGTGAGCACCAGATGGCAGATCGATCGCTCAGGATCGAACTGCCGCTGGTCGATCTGACAGTGCCGGGTTCGGAGAGTGTGGAGCAGTGGCTGTCTCGCGATTGCGCGCGGCCCTTCGATCTGGCCGCCGGTCCGCTATTTCGCGCGAGCGTGCTGCGGGTAGCGGAGGATTGCCACATTCTCTCGTTGAGCGCCCACCACATGATCTGCGACGGGTCCACTATGGGCTTGTTGCTCGAGGAGATCGCGACGAGCTACTCAGGCCGCGAAACGCCTGGCGAGGTCATGGGATTTGGCGAATACGTCCGCCTCTGCTCCGGCCGCCGCGACTCTCAAGAGATGGCGCGCCATCGCGAGTATTGGCTGGAGCAGTGCAAAGGGGCGCCGCGCGTTTTGAATCTGCCCACCGACCATCCGCGACCGCCGGTGCGGACGTTTCGTGGGGATCGTGTCAGTGCTGTGCTGGGCAGTCAGGATGCCGCGGCCCTGCGGCAACTCGCCCGTTCCAATGGATGCACTCTTTACATGACGCTGCTCGCGGGCTTCCAGTCCTGGCTGGCTCGTTTGACGCGCCAGGATGATCTCATCCTCGGGATTCCGGTGGCAGGGCGTCCATTTCCAGGCTCCGAACGCCTGGCCGGCTACTGCACGCACCTGCTGCCTTTGCGATGCCGCTACGACGATTCGCTCAGTGTGGCCGGAGTGCTTGGGCAGAGCCGCAAGCTCCTGCTCGACGCACTGGAGCATCAGGACTACCCGTTTGCCGAACTGATTCGCGCGCTGCAGGAGTCGGGTGAGATGCCGGCCGAGCCCTTGGTGAGTGTGGTCTTCAACCTGGAACCGGTCTCGGCTTTGCCAGAGATGAAGGGCTTGCGCCTCAGCCTTACGGAGCCGGTGGTCCATTACACGGCTTTCGATCTAAGCGTCAACGTGATCGACACAGGCGGCCAGTTGCTGATCGATTGCGATTACAACACCGACCTGTTTGAGCGTGACACCGTGGAGCGCCTGCTCGACTCCTGGCGCTCTCTGCTGGCCGCGATGCCTGTGGAGCCGGCATCACCCGCGTGGCGCCTGCCGCTGCTATCGGCTGCGGAGCGCCGCAAGATTCTGGAGGAGTGGAACGATACGACGGCGACAGAGCGGTCGGAGGCCTGCATCCACGAGCTGTTTGAAGCGCAAGTGCGGCGTACTCCGGACGCGATCGCCATCATCCACGGAACTTCGCGCATTTCGTACCGCGAACTCGACGCCCGTGCGGAACGATTGGCCGGCGAGCTGATTTCGCTGGGTGTCGCGCCGGAAGTGCCGGTCGGAATTTGTGCGCGCCGCACGCCCGATTTGATCGCGGGACTGTTGGCGATTCTCAAGGCGGGTGGCGCGTATGTGCCGATGGATCCCGAGTATCCGCCGGCGCGACTGGCCTTCATGCTCGAGGATGCACGCATTCCCCTGCTGCTTACGGAGCGCGATTTCAAGTCGCGTTTCGCGGCATCGGCTGCGCGTGTGCTGCTCTTCGATGATCCGACGGTTGTGCGAAGTACGCCGGCCATTTCCCGCGTGAGGCCGGCGGCTGACAATCTTGGATATATCATCTACACCTCGGGATCCACGGGCCGTCCGAAGGGTGTCGCCCTCACGCATCGGAACGCTGTACAGTTCCTTCACTGGGCGCGCGAGCAGTTCTCGGCGGAGGAGTTGCAATGCGTGTTGGCCTCCACGTCGATCTGCTTCGATCTTTCCGTGTTTGAGATCTTCGCTCCACTCAGTTGGGGCGGCGCTATCGTGCTGTCGCGCAATGCGCTCGAATTAAGCGAAATGCCCGCAGCCGGCGAAATTACGCTGATCAACAGCGTGCCCTCCGTGCTTGCCGAAGTGCTCCGCACCAAAGCCCTGCCAAGCTCCGTGCGCACCGTCAACCTCGCGGGAGAGCCATTGCCCAGGCAACTGGTGCGGAGCATCTACGAGCACAGCGGCGTAAAGGCGGTCTACAACCTCTACGGTCCGACCGAGGACACCACCTATTCCACCGGCGTCCGCCTGGCATTGGACGACCACCGCGAGCCTTCCATCGGCAGGCCGATCGCCAATACGCGCGCCTATATTCTCGACGCACACCTGGAGCCGTTGCCGGTCGGAGCTGCCGGCGAGATCTTCTTAGGCGGCGCTGGCCTGGCGCGCGGCTATTTGCACAATCAGGAACTGACCGAGCAGCGCTTCATCCCCGATCCGTTCTCGCGCGATGGACGTCTCTACCGTACCGGCGATCTGGGCCGCTTCCGTCCAGACGGCAATATCGAGTACCTCGGCCGCATCGACCACCAGGTGAAGATTCGCGGTTTCCGCATCGAACTCGGAGAGATTGAGACGGCGCTCCGAGGGCTGCCATGGGTGGAGGCAGCCATCGTCATCGTCCGCGAAATGGAGTCCGGTAAGACACTCGCAGCGTATGTAAGAACGCAACGTGCGGACGCAACCGCCGTGGACGAAGCACGCCGATATCTACGGGAGCGTCTGCCCGACCACATGATTCCCGCCAGCTTCGTGTTGATGCCGCAATTCCCGCTATTGCCCAATGGCAAGGTGGATCGCAAGGCGCTGCCGGAGGCCGTAAGCGAATCCGATTATGTGGCTCCTCGCGATGCGACTGAATCGGCGCTGGTGGCCATTTGGCAGGCTGTGCTGGGACGGCAGCCAATTGGCGTGCACGAGCACTTCTTCGAAATCGGCGGGCATTCGTTGCTGTCGACGCAAGTGGTCTCGCGGGTCCGGCAGGAACTTGGTGTACCCCTCGAGATCCGCGATGTCTTCGCCTTTCCTACCGTCGCCGCGTTGGCGAGGCATATCGGACGGTCAAGGCCGCAGACGTTCGCGCCGGTACCGCGGGTGGAAGCGAGAGAGGATTACGAACTCTCTCCCGCGCAGAAGCGCTTCTGGCTCCGCGACCGATTGGATGAAGGGCGCGGCGGCGCCGCCCCGGTGGCATTCCGGATCGATGGTGTGCTCGATACTGGGGCGCTCGAGCGGGCTGTCCGCACTCTGCTCGACCGGCACGAAATTCTGAGAACAGTCTTCACCACATCTGGCGAAACTCCGCGGCAACGAGTCCTTCGTCCCGAAGAGGCAACGTTGACGCTGGAAGTGCTCGATAGGAGCCATGCCATGGACGAAGAGGCCGAAGTCCAACGCATCGAGTGCCACGAAGCTCTGACCGCTCTCGACCTGGCCACTGGACCGCTTCTGCGCGTCAAGCTTGTGAAACTAGGGCCGGTACGGCACGTCTGCATCGTCTCGATGCATCACATTGTGACCGATGGCTGGTCATCCGAAGTGCTGCTTGACGATTTGGCAGAGATCTACGACTCTCTGACCGCTGGACGGCCCTCGTCCCTCGAGCCGCTCCCCCTGCAGTACAAGGATTATGCCGCGTGGCTCTCCGGCCTTTTGCGAGGTCCGCAGGGCAAGCAAATGCGCGAATACTGGACTGGTAAGCTCAGTGGGCGCCTCCCCGTCTTGAACTTCCCCACGGACTTCGAAGGTGCGCCGGGGGAAAACCGGCCGCGCATTCACCGCTTCCAAGTGCCGGCGGATACGGTGCGCGAGTTGGAGGAGTTGGCGCACTCGTCAAGCGCTACGCTCTTCATGGTTTTGGTCGCCGCGCTTAAGGCCTACCTTTACCGAAGCACCGGGCAGGAGGACATCATTGTCGGCAGTCCGGTGGCAGGCCGCGTGCGGCAGGAGATGGAACGTCAGGTGGGGCCGTACCTGAACGTAGTGGCGCTCCGCGACAGCATCGCGGGAGATGACCGCTTCGACATGCTACTCGATCGCGTCCGCGAGACCACACTGGATGCATATGCGAATCAACTCTACCCGCTCGATTGGTTGCTGGACGAGCTGCGAGTAAAGAGGGATCCGCGCAGGAACCCCGTCTTCGACGTCGGCTTCACATTACAGAATCAGCTTCGCGGCGAGCGCGTGCGGCGGGCAGGAGGAATTGTCATCACTCCCATCGATGAGGGAATGTTCGAGGCTGGTCCGCCAGAGGCGCGCACGCGATTCTGGTTCCTGGCGGAGCCGCGTGACGGATCGCTCGAATTCTCGATCGTTTATGATGGCGCGCTCTTTAGCGAAAACACGACGCGGCGCGTGGCGGAAGACTTCTGTAATGTGCTCGAAACCGTGCGCCGCGACTCGCGCGTTCGCCTGCACCGGTTACCTGTAGGAGCAGTGCAGCCGCGGGCGCCTTTTCCCAAAGTTAAGGTACATCTGGAGATTCATTAAGAAGCGAGACTCACAGCAATGGCGGATGACAAGGTCTATCTCAAGGGGAATGTACAATTCGAACCGCTGTTTCATAACTGGTACGCGTGGTATTTAACCGTGCCGCCGGTGACGGCTGCCCTGAATGTCGCGGATCGTTACCTGCCGATCATGAAGTCGTATGCGAACTCGCCGTTGATGCATGCCGCCGCCATTAAGAACCCGGCCATGCGCGGCGGGCCGTTTATCGATCTCGGCGGCAAGCGTGTAGACGAAGTGCGGCAACTGATCCGCGACACCGAATCCCGATCCCAGCCGCTGCTGGAGTTTGCCCGCGCGCTGAAACAGCTTTGGGCGCTGCTCCTGGAAAAGGGCACGGGCATGGCCATGGACCGCCTTTACGACGAAGTCCCGGACCCGCTGAAGGGGTATGTGGAACTGTACTACGACCTCAATCACAATCCCTCGTATCGCGTCTTTGAATCGCTGGTCTATCGCAGTGAATTCTATTCAGAGGACGCGCAGAGCGTCGCCCTGTCGCTGATCTGCCGCGACCGTCAAAGGCCCTTCATCCTTAGCACTCCGCGTCTGGCCGACCCGCGGATCCTGCAGCGGAAGATGACGTTCTCAGCGCCGGCGCTGGATGACGTGTTTCGTTCCAGGCGCCAGGCCACTTCGTATCAGAAGCTCGCCGACGCCATGCAGATCGACGCCGCGGCTGACCCGCTCTTCCGCGATCTGTTCACGGCGGAGGCGCCTTCGCCTACAGAGGGGCGCGTCCCTGATGAGGGCACGGTCCGAGTCCGGTATTACGGTCACGCGTGCATTCTGATTCAATCTCCAAAGGTCAGCGTCATGCTGGACCCGATCGTGAGCTACACCTACGAGAACGATTTGCCGCGATTCACCTTTGAAGATCTGCCGGACACAATCGATTACGTTCTGATCACTCACAGCCATCACGATCACATCGTGCTCGAGACGCTGCTGCAGCTTCGCCACAAGGTGAAAACCGTGGTGGTAGGCCGCAATTGCGACGGTTATCCGCAGGACCCGTCGCTGCAATTGGCGCTTCGCAAACTCGGGTTCCCAGACGTGCGCGAGGTTCGCGACATCGAAGAGATTCCGATTCCCGACGGGTGCATTACGGCCATCCCCTTCATGGGCGAGCACAACGATCTACCCATCCAAAGCAAGAATGCCTACATGGTTCGAATCGGGCCGCGATCGGTATTGAGCATCGCGGATTCCTGCAATCTCGATCCGCGCCTCTACGATCACGTGATGAAGGTGACGGGCGAGGCCGACACGCTGTTCCTTGGGATGGAGTGTGAAGGTGCGCCGCCTTCGTGGGTGTACGGCCCACTGTTTCCCAAGGCGGTGCCGCGCGAAATCGACCGGTCGCGCCGTGCCCGGGGCTGCAATTTCGACGAGGCGTCCGCCCTGATCGAACGTTTTCGGTTCCAGGAGGTGTACGTGTACGCCATGGGGCAGGAGCCGTGGCTGAACCATATTCTCGATAACGAATTCTCCGAAACCTCGCCTTCATTGCTCCAGTCCCGCCGTTTGATTGAGCAATGCCGCGAACGAGGAATCGCAGCCGAGAGCGTTTACGCCAAGAAGGAACTGATCTACCGGAATTGAAGAGATGAACCAGCTTCAACAACTCATAACCAGCGAAGAATACCGCGACCATGCGGATTACTGGAAGGACGCACTAAAGGGAATTGAGGGAGAGTTCCGGCTGGCGCAGAACTGGAGCCTGGCGCCGGCGGATGGCCCGCTCGTCACTTTCCAATTCCGGCTTCCCGAGAGCGTCAACGCGTTCATAGGCAAAGTCGCCCGGGAGAGCGATCTCGCGGCGTTCACTGTGATTCTGGCGGCCGTGTTCCAACTGGTCCGGATCTACTCGCGCGAGGATGTAGTGCGCCTGGGCTCTCCGAAGTTGTCGTCGTCTGGCGGCGCAGCGAACGATGGAATGATTCCGTTGGTATGCCGGTACGAAAGCGGCATCACCGTCCGCGAGTTTCTCGATCGCGTCGGGACCACGGTTTCGACCAGTTACACCTACCAGGACTTTCCCGTGGAGACCCAGGCAGGTGCCGCAGCGCGCAGCAATGTGCGGATCCATTTCGATGGAGTGCACGAACCTCTGCCGCAGATTTCATCTCACGGATTGAACATCACCGTCGAGCGCGCTCCGGACATCCGAATCTGCCTGGTGGCGAGCCCGAGAGAGTTTGAGGAAGGCTTCCTCCGCGGCTTTGCGCGCCATCTCGGTAACATCCTCCATTCCTTTCAGCAACTCGACACCCTTCTCGACGATGTGGAAGTGATGGACGAAGAAGAGCGTGCGCGTGTTGCCCAGGCACACGTCTCGGGTTCCCTCGCCGAGGGCACGGTGCTCGACCTGTTCCAGCGCCAATGCGCGATATCGCCATACGCTGTCGCGCTGGTGCTTCCGGATCGAGAGGTCACGTACGAAGAATTAGATCGCCAATCCGATCTGCTTGCGGTGTTTCTGCGAGACGAATACGGCATCCAGCCCGGCGATGCCGTAGGTGTCCTCGCGGACCGGTCGCATCGCTGGATCGTCGGCGTACTCGGCATTCTCAAGGCCGCCGGCGTCTATGTGCCGCTTGACCCGGAGTACCCGAGTGAGCGCCTGCGCTTCATGATCGAGGATTCGGGTGTGAAGGCGCTCCTGGTACACTCCGATTATCTTGCGGCGCTGACCGACCTCTGGTCGCTCCCCATGTTCGCCCTCGATTTCCAGCTCGACACGCTGGAAGAATCGTCGGCAAGGCCGCCTGTTGGGCCCGGAGCGCGCGACGCGGCGTACATCATCTACACGTCGGGATCCACGGGAAAGCCCAAAGGCGCGCTTCTGGAACATCGCGGCCTGCTCAACGTGGTTCTGCACCACATTGAGGCGTTCGGTTTTCATGCGCACGATCGGTTGACGCAGTTCTACTCGCCCAGCTTCGATGGATCGCTGCTCGAGATCTTCATCACGCTCGGATGTGGCGCGCGCCTGGTGATGGCGCCGCCCGCTTTGATTCGGGATGCCGGGCGATATTCTCAATACCTGGAGGAGCAGGCGGTCACGGCCATCAATGCGCCTCCGGTTTACCTGCGGCAACTGAATTGGAGCCGACTGGGCGCGGTGAAGTGCGTCATCAGCGCAGGTGATAGCGCACGCACCGAGGACGCGCAGAATTTGGCGGCCTCGCGAGTTTTCCATAATTCTTACGGCCCGACTGAGGCAACCGTATGCGCGACCGACTATGTGATGGAGGCCGGCCGGCGATATGGCTCGCGGATTCCCATCGGTAAGCCCATCCGTAATACTTCCGTCTACCTGATGGACGAGCACCTGCGGCCTGTGCCCGAAGGGTGCGTTGGTGAGATCTGCATCGCAGGCGTGGCGTTGGCCCGCCACTATTTAAATCACGCAGATTTAACACGCGCGGCGTTCGTTGCGCACCCGTTTCAAGCGGGCGAACGGATTTATCGTACGGGCGACCTGGGTGTGCAGCGGCCCGACGGCAATCTGGAGTGGCTCGGACGCGAAGACGGTCAGGTCAAGATCCGCGGCTACCGCATCGAGACAGGCGAAATCGAATCGGTGCTTCGGCGGCGCGATGGCGTGCAGGATGCCGCGGTGGTTGCCCGGAAAGGCGATGGAGGGGAAAGGCGTTTGGTGGCTTACATTGCGTCGTCACGGGAGCTGGCGACCAACGACCTTCGCGAATTTCTCGTGGATCGCCTGCCCGCTTACATGGTTCCCGCCGCCTTCGTGGTACTGGCGGCGCTCCCGTTGAGTCCGAATGGAAAGATCGATCGCAAGGCGCTAGCCGCAATGTCGATGGAAGGCGGTGAGCGCGAGCAGTATGCTGCTCCGCAATCGGAGACGGAGCAGCGTCTGGCGGAGGTCTGGGCCGAGGTGCTGAGGCTGCCAAGAGTAGGTGTGCAGGACAATTTCTTTGCGTTGGGTGGCGACTCGATTTTGATTTTGCAGGTGGTTTCGCGAGCACAGCGGGCGGGAATTCGCATCACGCCGCAACAGATGTTCGAGCATCAGACGGTGTCTGCGCTCGCGGCAGTGGCGACGGCGACCGGTCGGATTGAGGCGCAGCAGGACGCGGTGACCGGCGCGGTACCGCTGACCGCCGCCGGTCGCTGGTTCTTCGCGCAACCCATTGGGAACCGTCACCAGTACAACCAGTCCGTCCTTCTGGAACTACCTGGCGGTCTGCGGCGGGATTGGATCGAGCAGGCAGTGGCAAGGCTCACGGACCACCACGATGCGCTCCGGCTTCGATTCCGTCAGGTAAACGGAGATTGGGAGCAGGCACACGTCCAGTCCAGTGAGGCGCGCGTCAGAGAGACGATCCTTGCGGGTCTGGCGATTGGCGAAGTCGATGCTGCAATTGAAGCAGAAGCGGCTCGATTGCACGCGAGTCTTAAATTGTCGGACGGCCCGGTGTTCGCCGCTCATCTTTTTCGACTCAGCGGCAGCGGGCCGGACCGGCTGCTGGTCGTGGCCCACCATCTTGTGGTGGATGGCGTCTCGTGGCGCATTCTTCTCCAGGATCTGCACACTGCCGTGACGCAACTGCGCGAAGGTGCGGCAATACAGCTTCCGCCGAAAACCACATCATTCCAGCATTGGGCCCGCCGGCTCGCGGGTTTCGCAAAGACAGAGTACCAGGCTAAGGAATACTGGATGCAACTCGCGGCCCGCGCAGTGCCGCCGATCCCCGTGGATCGTCATGCGGGTCCACTTGCAAATCGCCATGATTCCGCCGAGCGAGTCGTGTTTTCGCTCGACGAGTTGCACACCGGCCAACTGTTGCATCAGGCCACCAAGACCTCGGGTCTACAGGCGCAGGAAGTCCTATTGGCGGCACTCGCCGCTACGCTTCGCGAGTGGTCAGGCGCCGGAACGGTCTGCGTTGGGATGGAAGGGCACGGGCGCGAAGACCTCTTCGAGGATGTGGACCTCTCGCGGACGGCAGGCTGGTTCACTGCGCTGTATCCGCTGGTGCTGGACGTGCCATCCGGTGACCCTGGGGAACTGCTGCAGGCCGTGAAAGAGCAGTTTCGCGCCGTACCATTGCGCGGCCTCGGTTATGGGATCGGCCGCTATGTGCGTGCTGAACCCGCCTTCTTGGCTGTGGGAGCGCCCCTCGATCCGGCGGAGATCCTATTCAACTATGTCGGCCAGGTGGACCATGCGTTATCGCAGGAGGGTTGGAAGCTGCTACCGGAGCCAGTCGGCGGAGAACGAAGTCCCGACTGCCCGCGAACTCACCTGCTGGAAATCGAGTCGCTGGTGAGCGGCGGCCTGCTCAAAGTGAGTTGGACTTATAGCCGCAACTTCCATGAACGTGCCACCATCGAGCGTCTGGCGGCCCGCTATCGGGAAAATTTGAACTCGCTGATCGAGTATTGCTGTTCGCCTACGCCGCGGCCGCTGCAACCCGAATTCAAGCCGCTGGTAGCACGCGCGCAATCCTGAGGGACCGGACGGGCTGCGATGATCGAAGAGACCTACCCGCTTTCGCCAATGCAAAGATCCATGCTCTTCCATGGATTGCATGCGCCGGAATCGACTGCCAACTTCAACCAGTTCAGTTGCCGGCTGACCGGCGAGATGTTCCCGGAGGTCTTCCGTGAGGCATGGGAGTTTCTAGTACACCGCCATCCCATCCTGCGCAGTTCGTTCGAATGGGACTCTTCCGACCAGCCGATGCAGTCGGTCCACAAACGCGTGACGCTGCCCTGGACGTTTTGCGACTGGCGCTCTCTGGATCCGGATACGCAACGTAAACGGTGGCGTGAACATCTTGCGGCCGATCGGGCTGCGGGCTTCGCCTTCGATCGCGCGCCTCTCATGCGCTGCCGGCTGGCTCGTGTCAGCGACAGCGAGTACTTTTTCAACTGGAGCCATCATCACCTCCTTATGGATGGCTGGTGCCTCGGTGTGATTCTCGAAGAGTACTTCCAGATCTATGCATTTTTGCGGGCGGGAAAAAGGCCCGTATTGCCGGAGGTCCGCCCCTACCGCGAGTTCATCGAATGGACCGAACGCCAGGACGCAACCGCCAGCAGAGAGTATTGGACCCGTGTCCTCGCGGGCTTCCGTTCGCCTACGCCGTTACCAGAGCGTTTGTCGCGTCGCGGACACCGCACTGGTGCTGAAAGTCAGATCGAGGAGGCGTTGCCAGATTCGCTTGTCGAAGCGCTGAAGCGTCTCACCACGGCGCATCGCATCACCATGGGCGTCGTGTTGCAGGGCGCGTGGGCGCTGTTGTTGGCGCGCATGAGCGGCGAGTCCGACGTGGTATTTGGCTACACGGTCTCCGGCCGGCCCGCGGTTCTGCCGGACATCGAGCGGATGATCGGACTCTTCATCAACACGGTCCCGGTGCGCGTTCAAATTGACCCCCGTCAACCCCTGGTAGTCTGGCTCAAGATGATCCAGGCGAGGCAGGCGGCACGTCATCCGTTCGAGCATGTGCCACTCACGGAAGTTCAGCAGTGGAGTGAAGCGCCTCGCGGGATGGCGCTCTTCGATAGCAACGTCATCATGATGAATTACCCGCGGAACGATGCGGTGGAGGGAGGCTCCGCCGGCCTCAGAATTCACGATGCCGAAGTGTACGACCGGACAGATTTTCCGCTGCAACTCCAGCTCTATCCCGGCAGTCCCTGGATGCTCGACATCTCTTACAACGGCGTCCGCTTTGAGGACACCACCATCCAGCGGATGATCGGTCACGTGCGCACGCTGCTCGAAGCGTTCGCCGAACATCCGAACCGCCCGTTGGGCAAGATCCCCATCATCTCCGCTGCCGAGAAGCGACAGGTGCTGGTGGACTTCAATCGCACCGATGTTGCCTTCGATCCCGATCACACTTTCGTTCATCGATTCGAGCAGGGCGTTGCCGGTGATCCCTCGCGAGTGGTCCTGACGTTCGGCGACCGCGCCCACACGTGGGGCGACTTCAACGCGCGGGCAAATCGCTTAGCGCGGTGCCTGCTGCAACGCATTTCGCTCAAAGCCGACGATCTCGTCGCCATCGTAGCCCGCCGCTCGGACCGCATGGCCGAGGCCATCCTCGCCACCTGGAAATGCGGCGCGGCATATGTCCCGGTCGATCCCGATTACCCCGCCTCCCGCATCCGGTCGATGATCGAGCAGTCGCAGGCACGGCTGATCGTCACGCAATCCGGCATCCTCAGCGAAAGCCTCCGCGCCGAGCTGATGAGCCTTGCTCCCGTCGCGGAGCTTGAGTCGCTCGACGGCGAGATTGCCGCGCAGGACTCGTCCAACCTGCTCCACCAGGTGAAGGGCCGCGACCTGGCATATGTCATCTTTACTTCCGGCTCTACCGGACGTCCCAAGGGCGCCATGGTGGAGCACGCCGGGATGATGAATCATCTGCTCGCCAAATGTGAGGATCTCAAAATCGGACCCGGTAGCGTGATTGTGCAGAATGCCTCGCACTGCTTCGATATCTCCGTGTGGCAGTTTTTCGCCGCGCCGATGGTTGGCGGACGGACGGTCATCTATGGCGACGAACTCGTAATGGACGCCGACGGCTTCATCGAATCCGTCGACCGAGAGGGCGTAACGATCCTGGAAGTTGTGCCTTCGTACCTGGCGATCCTGCTGGAACGGATGGAGGGCAGGGAAGCGGCCCTTCGAGGGCTGAAGTCTTTGGTGGTCACCGGCGAGACGCTCAGTGTCGCTCTGGTGGATCGATGGTTTCGGATGCGCCCCGGAATTCCCATGGTGAATGCGTATGGCCCCACGGAAGCCGGCGACGATATCACGCACCATCGCATGGATCGAGCCCCGGAAGAGCGAGTCGTCCCGGTGGGGCGGCCGTTGCGCAATCTGCGCATATACGTGGTCGACGAGCAGATGAACCTGTGCCCGGTGGGTGTGCGTGGTGAGGTGTGCGTATCGGGCATCGGGGTGGGACGCGGCTACGTAGGAGATAGCGACCGAACCGCGGCGGTATTTGGCGAAGATACTTTCCGGGTGGAGCGCGGCGTTCGAATGTACCGCACCGGCGATTTGGGCTGCTTTCGGCAAGACGGCACGCTGCAATTGTTCGGGCGCAAAGACCACCAGGTGAAGATCCGCGGCCACCGCATCGAACTGGGAGAGATCGAGTGCGCTCTCGCCCTCCTCCCCGGAGTGCGGCAGGCGGTCGTGGTGGAGGTTCATGAGCCGGAGCGCAGTTACCTCTGCGGATATCTCTCCTTTGAGAGCGGCGCGGCGATGGGACCCGGCGAGATCGCAACAGCGGTGGCGCGCAGCTTACCGGATTTCATGGTGCCTGCGGCGTTCGTGGTGCTGGACCGGCTGCCGTTGAACTCGAGCGGGAAAGTGGATCGCGGCGCCCTGCCAGCGCCGGTCGGCCCCGCGGAATCGCAGTCTCGTACCACCGCTCCCCGCAACCCGGTAGAGGAGACGCTGGTTGGCATTTGGCTCGAAGTATTGCGCATACCGGATCCCGGCATCCACGGTAATTTCTTTCATCTGGGCGGTGATTCTATTCTGAGCATGCAAGTGGTATCGCGTGCCGCCCGTGCAGGTCTGAAGATCACTACGGCGCAAGTTTTTGAATTCCCCACCGTGGCCGAACTCGCGCTGGTCGCGGCTGCGGCGGCGCCCGCGACGCCGGCGGTAACTGCGACTGCTGGGCCCGCGCCGCTGACCCCAATTCAGCGCTACTTCTTTGCGCAGAACTTTGTGGATGCGAGCTACTACAACCAGGCGATTCTGCTGGAAACACCAGCTGGTCTGGACGTCGCCTCTCTGCAGAAGGCACTCGACCATGTGGCGCGCAGCCACGACGCACTGCGTTCGAAGTTCTGGCAGGAGGATGGCGAATGGCGGCAGGAGGTGACGCCTGCGGACATTCAAGTTCCCTTCATCCTGGAGAGTTTTCCGCCTGGCGACTTAACTGCCGCGATCGAGGCGGCGCAGGCCAACCTCGATTTGAGTTCCGGCAGGTTGATGCGCGCGGCGTTGTTCGTCTCAGGGCCCGAAGCGCCGGGCCGGCTGCTGCTGGTGGTCCACCACTTGGCGGTCGATGGCGTTTCGTGGACGGTGCTGCTCGAAGACCTGTATCGTGCGTACTCTGCGGCTCGCGATGGCGCAATGCTGCCGGTTCTGCCACCCACAGCGAGCTATCGCGATTGGGCAATGCATCTGGCAAATTTGCCGGTGTCGCGGGATCTGGATCGCTGGCTCGCGCTAAGCGGGCCGGATGATTCCGCGTCCACCCAGCCCAATCTGGTCGCGGACGCCGAAGAATTCGTGCTCCATCTCGGCGAGGATCTGACCGGCGGTCTGCTGTCGCGTGCTCCTTCGGCCTATCACGCCCGTGTCGACGACCTTCTGATCGCCGCGCTCGCTCTGACTTTGTCAGAGTGGTCCGGACACTCGCGCGTCAGGATCGATCTGGAAGGGCACGGCCGGAATGACGGCGGTGGGCTCGATGTGTCCCGGACTATCGGGTGGTTTACGGCGCTATACCCCGTTCTGCTCGACTTGGAAGGCGTGACTGATGCCGGCGCCGCCATTCGGACCGTGAAGGAACAACTGCGTCAGGTCCCTTCGAACGGCCTCAGCTACGGGCTTCTGCGTTACGGCGGAGATCCTGAAATCCGGCGGCAGATGGAGGCGATCCCGCCATCGCCGGTGCTCTTCAATTATCTGGGACATGTGGACCGCGCGCTGTCGGAGGGATGGAAGCTCGCCAGCGAATCGATGGGCGCCGGCCGGAGTCCACGGCAGAATCGCGAGCATCTTCTCGAAATCAACACCTGGCTGGTAGACGGGCGGATGTCCGTCGCCTGGGAATTCAATCGCCGTATCCACGCGCGTGTGGAGATCGAAGCTCTCGGCAAGCGCTACGGCGAGCACTTACAGCGGCTCGTCGATCATTGCCTTGCGCCGGACACGTTTGGCTTCACACCCTCGGATTTTCCCGCGGCGAAGCTCTCGCAACGATCACTGGACACGCTTGTGGCGCGCGCCGGGCGCGATATTGCCGACGTCTACGCGCTTACTCCGACGCAACAGGGCATGCTCTTCGAGAGCCTGCACAGTCCATCCTCAGAGGCATACTCGAACCGTATCGCGTGCACTCTGGAAGGCGATCTGGACTTGGACGCTTTCTCTCGCGCCTGGGACGTGGTGATCCGGAGGCACCCGGCGCTGCGTACGTCCTTCCATTGGGACGGACTCGAATATCCGGTGCAAGTGGTCCACGATGGTGTCACACTGCCCTGGCGGGACGGGCCCGACGACGGGCACTTCGACCCTACTTTGGCCCCTTTGATGCGCTGCAGCATCGAGGCTGCCGGAGCGCGACGTTGGCAATTCACCTGGCGCCTGCATCACTTGCTGGTAGATGGCTGGAGTTGTGTCCACGTGCTACGGGAGGTCGTCCAGACTTACGGTGCGCTACGGCGTGGTGAGCATCCCGGACTACCGCCCTCGCGGGCGTTCCGCAGGTACGTGGAATGGCTGCAACGGCAGGATTCCAGTGCCGCGCGCCGTTACTGGACAGCGCGGCTGGATGGGTTTACCACTCCCACTCCACTGATTCTCGGCCTTCCCGAAATGGAGGGCCACTCCGCACCGCAGGGGTTCGACGAAACCGAAATCGTTCTGTCGCCGCAATTGAGTGCCACCCTGACGCATCAGGCCCAGCAGCATCAAATTACGCTGAACACTCTTGCGCAGGGCGCATGGGCCGTCGTCTTGGCGCGTTATAGCGGCGAGCGCGATGTGGTCTACGGGACCGTGACGGGCGGCCGCCCGCCGGAGATCGATGGCTCTGCCGAAACCGTCGGGCTGTTCATCAACACTTTGCCTGTGCGGGTTCGAGTCGACGCGTCCGATGTCGCTACGTGGCTGCACGAGTTGCAAAGCGAATTCACGCAACAGGAGCGATTCTCGTACTGTCCGCTCTCCGATATTCAATCCTGGAGCGGCGTGCCCAACGGGACAGCGCTGTTCGACAGCCTGCTCCTGTTTCAGAATTATCCCGACCACGATGCTGGAGAGCCGGAGCTGCACGGCATTCGCATTGCCGATTTCCAGGTCTTCGACCCCAACCACTATCCGCTCACGATGGTCGTCACGCCCGGCGAGAGGATCTCGCTCCGCGTTCTCTATGATCGCCAGCGCTTCGACCACGCAACCGCGCGCCGGATCCTCAGTCATTATCAGCGTGCCTTGGAAACACTTCTGGCGGCATCTGCGCGCCCGGTCGCTGCGCTCGATATTCTGACCGGCCCTGAGCAAGATCAGATCCTGAACGAGTGGAACGACACGGCGGTTCCGTTTCCGCAGACCCGCACCGTGGTCGAACTCTTCGAGGAGCACGCATCGCGTCATCCCCATAGGCTGGCCGTGAAAGGCCCCTCCGGCAGCCGTACTTACGGCGAATTGAGCGAAGGATCGGGCCGGATCGCAGCGGCCCTCCTCGATCTCGCTGCGCTTGGCATGGAGGATCGCGTCGCCATCGCCATGGCCCGCTCCGAGCGCATGGTGGAGACGATCCTGGCTATTTGGAAATGCGGTGCCGCGTATGTTCCGATTGACCTCGCATACCCGGCAGAACGTATCCGCACGATTTTGGAAGGAGCGCAGCCGCGCGTCATCCTCGTGGACTCCGGCGAAGTCCCTGAGCATCTTACGCAAGCAATGCCGCTTGGCATTCCTGTGCTGACCTTCGCCGAGATCGCCGAAATGGCCGCCCGCCAGACTGCTCTCGTCACACCCCTGGCGCAACCGGAGTGCGCGGCCTACGTGATCTTCACGTCCGGCTCCACTGGCAAGCCAAAGGGCGCGATTGTCGAGCAGCGCGGAATGCTCAATCACATTCTCGGGATGGCTCGCGATCTTGGCCTGGGCGAAACCAGTTGCGTCGCCGAGACCGCTTCTCACTGCTTCGACATCTCCGTGTGGCAGTTCTTCGCCGCGCTGATTTCGGGCGGCCGTACGGTTGTTTACTCCGATTTGGTGGTCCTCGAGCCGCTTCGTCTCGCGGATAGCATGGAGCGGGATGGCGTCACCGATGTGCAGTTCGTGCCATCCTACCTGGCGACCTTCGTTGCCGAGTTGCAAAATGCGGAGGATCGCCCCGCGTTCGCCGGTCTCCGATTCATGGTCACCATCGGAGAGATTCTGAAGCCCGCGCTTGTACGGTCGTGGTTCCGGCTCTATCCCGCCGTCAGGATGATGAACGCCTACGGGCCGACTGAGGCGTCGGACTCGATTGCGCATTACACGATGGATCGACCACCGGAGTTGCCGGGCATACCCGTCGGCAAGCCGGTGCAGAACCTGCGGCTGTATATTCTCGATCATTCTCTGCGACTCTGCCCGATCGGGGTGAAAGGCGAAATCTGCGTGGCGGGAGTCGGCGTGGGGCGCGGGTATCTCTTCGATCCCGAGCGCACCAGCGCCGTGTTCGGCGAAGATCCCTTTCAACGCGGCGAGCGCATGTATCATACGGGGGACATCGGCTGCTATGCTCCCGACGGCAATATTCTGTTCTTCGGCCGCCGCGATTCTCAAGTCAAGATCCGCGGCCATCGCATTGAGTTGGGCGACGTGGAGTCGGCGATCGCCGCGCTGGATGCAGTTACCAACGCAGTCGTGCTGGCTCGCGAGGCGCCTTCCGGTGAGCGCTACCTGTGTGCATACATAGCGTCCGGCGAGCGATCAAACTGGACTCCAGCTTCTCTCCGCGGCGCTTTGGCTGAACGCCTGCCCGAATATATGCTGCCGGACGCCGTGCTGTTCCTGCCGGAACTGCCTGTGCTGCCTAACGGCAAGGTGGATCGCAAGGCTCTCCCGGCGCCTGAAGACAGGGTTCGCGTGACGAGTTGCGTTCCGCGATCGCCCGTGGAAATTGCATTGGCGCGCATCTGGCACGAGGTTCTGGGACGAGACGGTATCGGCATCGACGACCGCTTCTTCGAGATCGGTGGACACAGTCTGAAGGCGATCCAGGTGCTCAGCCGCATCCGGCGCGATTTGGGCGTGGAAACCAAGCTCACGGATCTGTTTGTCCATCAGACCATTCGCTCCCTGGCCGCACAGATTGGGGGCCAGCCCACGGCGCCCCACGAGATCGAGGCGATTCCGGACAGCTCCTGGTATGCCGTATCGCATACGCAGAAACGGATCTGGCTGGCGAGCCGTACACGGGAAGGGTCGGTGGCCCACAACATGCCCGCGGTGCTGGAGATTCAGGGCCCGCTCGATCCGGCAGCCGCGGATCGCGCCTTGCAGTCGCTGCTGGAACGCCACGAGATTCTGCGCACCGTCTTCGTGCTGAGCGCCGGAGAACTACGCCAGATCGTGCGTCCGCTGGAAGAATTGGAATTCCGCTTGCGCTATGTGGAACATTGCGGCGACATTGCCGCCGCCATTGCGGAAGAGTCGGCGCGCCCGTTCGATCTGGCCCACGATCCGCCCGTGCGAGGCACGTTGATCCATCTCGGCGGAGATCGCCATCTTCTACTCCTCACGCTGCATCACATTGCCGCCGATGCATGGTCTTTGCCGATTCTGTTCAGTGAATTGATGCAACTGTACCGGGCGCAAGATTCCCGCGCGCTGCCGCCCCTCGCGATTCAATATCGCGACTACGCCGCCTGGCACAACGCCCTTCTCGAATCTGCCGAGATGAGTGCTCACCGCGACTACTGGCTGAACAAGCTGTCGCCCCTCCCGGCGCCTCTCGAATTGCGGAGCGATTTCTCGCGGAGCACGCCCACGGCATCTTCCGGCGGGCGCATGGTCTTCCGGCTGGAGTCCGAACTCGCCGGCGACCTCTCGCGCTTATCCAAGCAGTACGGTACATCGCTCTTCGGCGTGATGTACGCCGCCATCAGTGTGCTGTTGCACCGCGTTACCGGGCTCGAAGACATTACCGTCGGATCGCAGAGCGCGGGACGCGACCACCCGCAACTGGAATCGCAGATCGGCGCCTATCTGAATACGATCGTTCTGCGCAGCCGCATAACGGCTGGCATCCCGATCGATGCAGCCATCTCGAACGCGGCACAAACCCTGTCGGAGGCACTGGATCATCGGATCTACCCCTACGATCGCCTGCTGGATCATCTACGAGCGAGTGGGCAGGCTCGCCGTGCGCCTCTTTTCACTGTGCAGGTAGACTATATTCCCGCTCTCGATTGGACCGCGGCCGCGCAGCCCGCTGGGCTGAACATCATCGATCGATCTCCCGATCCGGCAGCATCGAAGTTCGATCTCACCTTCCTGCTCATTCAGGTAGCGGACGACGAACTGGAGATTTCTCTGATCTATAAGGCCGAATTGTTCCGGCCGGAAACCATGGATTCCTTGAAGGGCGGCCTCTTGACGACGTTGCGGGCCTTCGTCGCCTCGAAGGACCAAAAGGTTGACGAAATCGAGTTGCCGGCCGCTCTGCAGGCCAAGCGCAGTTCCGTCCGCGTGAACTTGCGCTTTTCCCGCGACGAAAATGCTGGCGTCTTAAAGACTACTGGAGGTTACGGTGCTTAATGGCGAACCGATGTATCTGAAAGGGGACGTTGTGGCGGAGCCGTTGTTCGCCGGATGGTATGTGTGGCCGCATCTCATCTCGCCTGCTACATGCGCAATGAATGTGGCGGGCCGTCACCTCAAGATCATGGACTCGTTTATCCAGGCCCCCCAGGTTCACGCGGCCGCCGTCAAGAATCCCAAGATGATGGGCGGACCCTTCATCGATCAGCCCGTTACCAGAGTGGAAGAAATCAAACGCCTGCGCGACGAGACCGCCATTCGCCAAGCCCCCCTGATGCAGTTCGCCAGCGCGACTCGCCAGCTCACGGCGCTCCTGCAGAAGGAAGCCTCGGGCTTTTCGCTGAACGCCCTATACGACAAGATCCCCGAGCCGCTGCGGGGTTACGTGGAGCTGGGATACGATCTGCAAAATCGCCCGTCGTATCGCTTCTACGAGCCGCTACTCTATCGCAGCCCGTATTACGATCGCGGGGCACAGTCGCTGGCGCTCCATCAGGCCGATACCGACGACCGACCGTTTGTTCTGAGCACGCCGCGACTGCCCGACAGTGGCACCGTGCCGCTCGATCTACCCTTCGCCAGTCCCGTCCTCGACAAGTTGTTCCGCATGCGCTCCGAGCCCGGGTCGTATCCAGAAGTCCGCGAAGCGCTGCAGATCCCCGATGCTCAGGAGTCGCTGTTCCGTTCCTTTTTCACGCCCGCTGAACCGGCGCACCGGGAGCGGTATCAGGGTGACGGCATCCGCGTCCGCTACCTGGGACATGCCTGTCTGCTGGTGGAATCCCGTCACGTGTCCATCATGTCCGACCCCATCGTGAGCTATCCACACGCCGGCGCGGTGCCGCGCTTCACATGGGACGACCTGCCTCCGGTCATCGATTACGTGGTGATCACGCACAATCATCAGGATCACGTGCTCGTGGAGACGCTGCTCCAACTGCGGCCATTTATCCGCAATGTGGTAGTACCGCGGTGTGGCGGCGGAGAATTGCAGGATCCCAGTCTGAAACTGGTATTGCAGGCCCTAGGATTCGCCAGCGTGATCGAGCTTGACGAGTTGGAATCGATCGAAGTGCCCGGTGGGCGTCTCACCGGTGTTCCGTTTATGGGCGAGCATGCGGATCTGAACATTCGCGCCAAACTCTGCCACTATGCCTCGCTGGAAGGGCGGTCGGTGTTGTTCGCCGCCGATTCGAGCGCGGTCGATCCCATGGTGTACAAGCGCGTCCAAGAAGCCATCGGCAATGTCGATGTGCTGTTCCTCGGTATGGAGTGCGACGGCGCGCCGCTCTCGTGGCTGTACGGGCCGCTGTTGCCCGAGCCGGTGGCCCGCGACAAGGACCGGTCGCGTCGCCTGGCGGGCAGCAATTACGAACAGGCGCTCCAGATGGTGGAGCGCTTCTCTCCGCAGGAAGTCTACGTTTACGCCATGGGCCAGGAGCCCTGGCTGAACCATATCATGTCCCTCAAATACACCGAGCAATCCAACCCTATCGTGGAGTCGAACCGTTTGGTCAAAGAGTGCGAGACCCGGGGTATCCGTGCCGAACGGCTCTTCGGAATGAAAGAAATGATCTACGGCGGAGGGAAACTGTGCCAGTCGATGGCCTCCTGAGCGGAGCGGCAAAGCTATCCGAAGAAGTCCGGCCATTTCGACTGGCGCGCGGCGGCTGCCAGGGAGCCGAAGGTGTGCAGACTGCGACGCTGGGCCCGCGAGCCCTGGAAATTGTGCGTCGACTTGGGAATGGCCCATTGGGCGAATTCACCGTCACGATCGCCGGTATCGCATTGGTGTTGGCGCGCAGCTTCGACTGCACGCGCGTCGTCTTCCGGATCGCGCCGCAGTTCGATTCGTCCGAGGGCGCAACAGTGGCGATCGATGTCCGCCAGTCCGATTCGGTGGAGCAATATCTGTGCCTGGTCGCTAGACGGGTGGAAGAGGCCTACGAAACGGCAGACGCACCAGATTCCTCGGATGGCATCGCGATTCAGGTTGCCGATGCCCGTCTTCATGTCCCCTGGGCTCGTTCAGGTTCGGATGACCTCGCTCTCATCTGCCGCCTGGATGACGGCCAAATCGAAATCGCACATTCCGCACGCTGGGAAGATTTCGTTGTGGCTGGTCTGGCCGAGCACCTCGATACGGTGCTCTCGCAGTTCGGCGATCTGGACCGCGGCATCAGCGATCTCGACTTGCTCACAGACGTGGAGCAGTGCCATCTTCTGGAATTCAACCCCGCACCGTCGGCGGAGCCCACCGATACCGTGATCCGCCGTTTCGAAGACCAGGTGGCTCGAACCCCCGGCGCCATCGCGCTTCGTTTTCAGGGCCAGACGACGACCTATCGTGAGCTGAACGCGAAGGCCAATCAACTAGCTCATTATCTTCGGGAGTGCGGCATCGGCCCCGAGCAGTTGGTTGGCGTCCGCCTGGAGCGCTCCGATCTGCAGGTGGCGGCTGTCCTGGCGATTCTCAAGTCGGGCGCGGCGTTTGTCCCGATTGATGCCGATTATCCCGCGGCACGGGTGAATTACATTCTCGCCGATACCCGCGTGCCCGTCTTCCTGACGCAGTCGAGTCTGCTGGATGGCGGTCTCGATTACGCGGGACACAGCGTGGAGCTTGATCTCGATTGGCCGCATCAAGGCGAAGCGTGCGACAATCTCCAGCCCATTGCCAAGCCCTCCAGCCTTGCGTACGTACTCTACACGTCGGGCTCGACGGGCGCTCCCAAAGGCTGCCAGATCGAGCATCGCAGTCTGTTCGCCTATGTCTCGTGGGCCATCGCGACCTATCTGCCGGACGGCGTAGGAGGCTTCGGACTTTACAGCTCTCTCTGCTTCGATTTCACTATCACCAATCTCCTCTGCCCGTTGCTCTCCGGCAACACCCTGCACATCTATCCGCAGAGCGAGAGCATCGAATCTATCCTGCGCCACGCGTTTCAGCCGGAGAGCGGCGTCCATGTGATCAAACTCACGCCCTCTCACATTCGCCTTCTGGAGCATCTCGATCTCGGGCCGAGCGGGATTCGTGTAGTCATCGCAGGTGGCGAGGAACTCACGGCCCATCAGGTTGGCGTGCTGCACGAGATCAACCCGGACATCGCGATCTTCAACGAGTACGGGCCCACCGAGGCTACGGTCGGTTGCGTGGTGAAGCGCGTCGAACAAGATGACGCGCCGATCCTGATCGGCACGCCCATCCCCAACGCGTCGGTATACGTGCTGGATCGGGAGCGCCGGTTGCTCCCCGTCGGCTGCACAGGCGAGATCTGGATCGGTGGCGGCGGCCTGGCTCGCGGCTATCATCAACGCCCTGACCTGACGGACGCGCGTTTCGTCTCCAGTCCCTTTCGCGCGGGAGAACGCATCTATCGCAGTGGCGACCTGGGACGCTGGCTCCCATCAGGCGAACTGCAGTGTTTCGGTAGGACCGACGACCAGGTCAAGATTCGCGGATATCGCGTCGAACTGGGTGAAGTCGAATCGGCACTGGCCACGCACCACGAGATCGCTCAGGCCATCGTGACGATCCGGGAAGACCGGCAGCAGAACAAGCGCATCGTCGCGTATTTGATCTCTGAGAGCCGGCCGCCGGCCTCCGACGTCCGTCGCTATGCCGCGGAACTTCTTCCCGACTACATGGTTCCCGCGGACGTGGTCTACGTCGAGAGCTATCCGCTCACCATTAACGGTAAGATCGATCGCGATGCACTCCCCGACCCGATGATCGAGCACGAGGCCACTCCGTCCGTGGACGCCGATTCGTTAACCGCCGCGGAGGCTGTTCTGCTCCAGATCCTGGGCGAAGTGTTCCCGGTGGACCGAGGCGCACTCGACCAGACATTTTTCGATCTGGGCGGCGATTCACTGGTAGCCGTACAAGTGGTGGCGCGTGTCTGGGAGCGCTTCGCCGTCGAAATCTCGATCGATGAAGTTTTCGAAGCGCCGACGCTGCGCGATCTCACCGCGCGTTTCGGAGCCTCGCCAACGCCCGAGTCTGCGCCCGGCGTGCCCGTCCGCAGCATTCCGATCGTGCCTCGCACGGGAGATCTGGCGCTCTCGTTTTCGCAGCAGCGGCTCTGGTTCCTGGCGCAATTGGAAGGTCCCAACAGCGCCTACAATCTGGTGAGCGCTGTCCGCCTGGACGGCCCGCTGATGCGGTCCGCGCTGGAGAGCGCGATTTCGGAAATCGTCCGCCGCCACGAGATCTTGCGCACGACATTTCCCGCCGTTGACGGCCGTCCGGTCCAGCGGATCGCGCCGTTTTCACCGGTTGCACTGGCGGAGCGAAGCTTCGAACATCTGCCCATCGCTGAGCGTGAACCTGGGGCTTTGCAGTTAGCAGCCATGGAAGCGGCCCAGCCCTTCGATCTCGCCAACGGGCCCCTTTGGCGCTTGTTGCTGTTACGTCTCGACGACTCTATCCACGTGCTGCTCCAGGTGATGCATCACATCATCTCCGATGGCTGGTCGGTGGGCGTCCTGGTGCGAGAACTGGGGGAGCAATACCGAGCGGCATTGAATGCGAGTCCGCAGCCTTCCGCCGACCTGCCGTTGCAGTACGCCGATTATGCGGCCTGGCAGCGCGCACGCATCGAATCGGACGCGGGTCGCCAGCAACTGGCCTGGTGGAAGGACCGACTCGACAGCGCTCCGCTCACTCTCGAACTTCCTGCTGACCGCGCCCGCCCCGCGATTCAGACGTTTCGCGGTGCCGGCCTCGATTTTCAACTGAATGCCGCACTAGTCGAAGATCTCCGGCAGATTGCGCAGTCTTCCGGCGCGAGCCTTTACATGCTGTTGCTCTGCGCATTCGCAGGCGTGCTCTCGCGCTACACGCAGCAGACCGACCTGGTGCTCGGCACACCCGTTGCCAATCGTCCAGTGCCGGAGCTCGAGCCGCTTATCGGCTTCTTCGTCAATACGCTTGCACTGCGTCTCGACCTCTCCGGGAGTCCTTCCTTCCGCGAGGCGTTGGAGCGCACGCGGCGAATCGCCCTGGATGCCATGGCGCACTCCGAGACACCCTTTGAGTTGGTTGTCGAAGCGCTCAAGCTTGATCGCGACCTGAGCCGCAGTCCGGTGTTTCAAGTGATGTTTGCATTCGAAAACACGCCCGCGCCGCCGCTCGATTTGCCAAATGTCGCGGTGCGCCCAGTGCGCGTGGAACGCGGCGAGGCCAAGTTCGAGTTGACCCTCTACCTGGAGGAGGCGGGCAGGGAACTCGCGGGGACATTCGAGTACAACGCCGACTTGTTCGATGCGCCGACCATTGCGCGCTTGCGCGAGCACTTCGAGCGCCTGCTGCACGGAATCGCCGCCAACCCCGACCTGCGCCTGCTCGACATCCCGCTGCTCTCAGCCGAGGAAACCCGAACCATCCTGGTGGAGTGGAACGACACCGCCAGACATTACCGCGACGCTTGCGTACATGAGTGGTTCGAGGAACAGGTGCGCCGCACGCCGAACGCGGTCGCCGTGGTTTATGAGAATCAGGAGCTGTCTTATGCGGCGCTCAATGCCCGCGCCAATCAACTGGCCCATCGCCTGATTCGCTCCGGCGTGGTGCCGGATACCCTGGTCGCGGTCGCGATGGAGCGCTCAATCGAGATGATCGTCACGCTGCTCGCGGTCCTGAAAGCGGGCGGTGCCTACGTTCCTATGGACCCGGAGTATCCCCGGGAGCGATTGCTTTACATGCTCCAGGATGCGGCGGCGCCGGTGCTCCTCACGCAACGCCACCTGGTCTCCCTGCTGCCGCACACCAAGGCCGAAGTGCTCTGCGTGGATGCCGAGTCGGACAGCCTGGATCGCGAGGCGGACGTCAACCCCGCTATTGCACTTTCCCCGCACAACCTCGCGTACATGATCTACACCTCAGGTTCCACGGGGCGACCCAAGGGTGCCATGAACGAGCATCGCGGCGTCGCCAACCGGCTCCTGTGGATGCAGGATGCGTACCGCCTGACGTCCGCCGACCGGGTGCTGCAGAAGACGCCCTTCAGCTTCGATGTATCGGTGTGGGAGTTTTTTTGGCCCTTGACGGCGGGCGCGCAACTGGTGTTTGCCCGACCTGGTGGGCATCGTGAAAGTGATTACCTGGTGCGCCTGATCGGAGATCGGGGGATCACCACCATTCATTTCGTACCCTCGATGCTGCGCGCCTTCCTGGAAGATCCGGGCGCGGCCTCGTGTACCTCACTGCGTCGCGTGATCGCCAGCGGTGAAGCGCTCGCGCCCGATCTCGCACAGAAGTTTTTCCGTATACTGCCTGCGGAGCTGCACAATCTCTATGGACCGACCGAGTGCGCGGTGGATGTCACGTCCTGGCGGTGTCTCCCCGGCAACGTCGCACGAGGTGTGCCCATCGGTCGGCCGATTGCCAATACCCAAATCTACATCGTCGATGAAGCGCTCCGCCCTGTGCCCGTGGGCGTGCCCGGCGAGTTGCTGATTGGCGGCGCCGGTGTGGGCCGCGGATATCATAACGATCCCGATCTCACTACCCGGAAATTCATCCCCGATCTCTTCTCCGGGCGCCCCGAGGCACGGCTGTACCGCACCGGCGACCTGGCCCGCTATCGTCACGGCGGCGAGATCGAATTCCTCGGACGCATCGATCACCAGGTGAAGATTCGCGGCTTCCGCATCGAGTTGGAAGAGATCGAAACCACCCTGCGCCGACATCCATCCGTGCTCGATTGCGTGGTGGTGCGCCAGGAGCAACCCGTCCCGCGACTCGTCGCCTATCTGTCCAGCCGTGGCACTCCGGTCCCCACCAACGTACTCGCGAGCTTCCTGCGGGAGCGATTGCCGGACTATATGGTCCCCTCCTTCGTGTCGCTTCCCTCGCTTCCCCTGCTGCCGAACGGCAAAATCGATCGGAAGGCGCTTCCGCAGACCGTGGCCCGGACGGAGCCGTCCAACGACGCTGCTGATCCGTCGACTCCCAAAGAGGAAGTGCTCGCCGCGATCTGGCGCGAAGTCCTCGCGATCGATCACGTCGGCCTGCATGACAACTTCTTCGAACTCGGCGGCGACTCGATCCTCAGCATTCAGATTGTGGCGCGCGCCAATCGCGCCGGCCTGCGTATCACTCCCAAACAGTTTTTCCAGAATCAGACCATCGCCGAACTCGCCCTCGTGGCAGTCGATCGTGTTCCCGCTATCGGCGGACACGAAGCGTTAGGGCGCGCTCCTCTCACTCCGATTCAGCATTGGTTCTTCGAGCAGGATCTCGGCGAGATCTTCTACTTCAATCAGTCGGTGCTGTTGCGCGTCCCCTCGGACGTCCGTGCCGAACTGATGGCGCAAGCAGTGCGGCGCGTCTACGCCCATCATGACGGGCTGCGGCTCCGGTTCCACGCGGGGCCAGACGGCTGGTCTCAGGAAGTCGTGGACATGGGCGATGAGCCGATCTTCCGCTCGGATGACCTGTCGGGCCTCGCCCCGGCCGAGGTGGTCCCAGCGATGGCGGCGATCGCCAGTGAGGCCGAACGTGCCATCGATCTGACGCGCGGACCCTTGGTGCAGTTCCGCTTGATGCATCTCCGAAATGAGCCCGCGCGGCTGTTCGTCGTCATCCATCACTTGGCCGTGGACGGCGTGTCCTGGCGCATTCTGCTCGAAGATCTCTACACCGTCTACCACCAACTGGAACGTGGCGAGTCCGTGGAACTGCCTCCCAAGACGATCGCGTTCCGCGACTGGGCGGCGGAATTGCAATCGGTCGCGGAAACTCCCGAAATCGTAGCGGAAGCGGCCTACTGGCGGCGCCTTGCGGAGAACCCTCCCGCGTCCGTTCCGGTCGATCGTGAGCCAGTCGAGAACGGCAATGCCGTGGCCGATGCCGCCGCGGTCTCTGTCACCCTCAACGAGGCGGAAACTCTCTCGCTCCTGCAAGAGGTCCCGCAGGCATACAACACGCGCATCAACGACGTTCTGTTGACCGCACTCTTTCTGGCGCTCCACCAGAGCACGGGTGCGGAACGTTTCCTCGTCGATCTGGAAGGTCACGGTCGCCGCGAGTTTCGCGACGGAATCGACTTGTCTCGCACCACAGGCTGGTTCACCACGATCGCTCCTCTGCTACTCGAGGGATCGGCCGGAGCGTCGCTCGCCGAGCACTTGAAGTCCATCAAGGAGCAGATCCGCCATGTGCCGTCTGACGGCTTCGGATTCATGGTCCTCAAGTACCTGTCGCCAGACCCGGAGCTGCGCTCTGCCCTCCGCGCATGCCCTCGCGCGCAGGTGATGTTCAACTATCTCGGGCGGATCGACCGCGCGCTTCCTGAACGATGCACTTGGACCGTAGCTCCCGAAGCCATCGGCAACGAGCGAGGGCCTTCGGTGCAGCGCACTCATTTGTTCGAGATCATTGCCGCCGTCAGCGGAGGCCGTCTACAAGTCGATTGGGTATACGGCAGCCGCATTCACGACCGCGCCCGCGTCGAAGGTCTTGCCGCCGCATTTCAAGAACAGTTGCGCGCGCTCATCCGCCATTGCTGCACGCCCGGGTCGCGAGGCTTCACGCCAGCCGATTTCCCCCAAGCTAATCTCAGCCAAAAATCTCTGGACCGCGTCCTGCAGCGTCTCGGCTCGCGCAGGGAATCGGTCGCCGACATCTACGAGTGCTCGCCCATGCAGCAGGGGCTGCTCTTCCACAGCCTCTACGAATTGAACGCGGCGGAGTATTTCGAACAGTTGAGCTGTTCCATCCGTGGCCCCCTCTCGCTTGCCGCATTTCACACTGCCTGGCAGCGCGTGGTCGATCGCCATGCCGTGCTCCGCACGGGTTTCTATTGGCAGGATCTCGAACATCCCGTGCAAATCGTTTTTCGTTCCGCGGAACTGCCCTGGGACGTGCTGGACTGGCGTGGCTTGACGCCCGAGGAACGCTCCGGAAGCCTGGAAGCTTTCCTTCACGCCGACCGTCAACGCGGCTTCGACTTCGACCGACCGCCGCTGGTGCGCTGCACGCTCATCCGCGAAGAGGACGAGAGCTTCCGCTTCTGCTGGAGCCACCATCACATCCTTCTGGATGGTTGGAGCGCCGCCATTCTGATGAAGGATGTGTTCGCCGAATACGACGCTGCGGCGCGCGGCGTGCCCTCCGCATCCTCGCCGCCTCGCCCATACCGTGCGTATATAGAATGGCTGCAGGCGCAGGATCGTGACAAGGCGGAGACCTACTGGCGCCGTTCTCTAGCCGGATTCTACGCGCCCACGCCCCTGCCGGAGGATCGCCCGCAGACCGGCGAAGAGGCCGTCAAGAAAGATGCGCTTCTGTTGTTGCCGGAAGAATTCAGCACTCTCGTGAAGGAGACCGCCCGACGCCATCGCCTCACCCTCAACGTCGTATTCCGCGGCATCTGGGGAATTCTGCTTGGGCGCCATAGCGGTAACAGTGAAGTGGCTTTTGGCGTGACACTCTCCGGACGGCCACCGCTGCTCGAGGGAATCGAGTCCATGGTCGGCCTGTTCATCAACACGCTGCCGGCCGTTCTGCGCCTGGATCCCTACCAGTCGATGCTCGACTATCTCGCGGAAATTCAATCGGGGCAAGCCGAGTTGGACCAGTTCTCATATAGTTCACTTGCGGAAGTACAGCGTTGGAGCGAGATGCCTCCTGGAGCCTGGTTGTTTCAGTCGCTCCTCGTCTTCGAGAATTATCCCCTCGACAACTCTCTGGGTGAGCGGTCAGGCGACTTGCGCATCGAAGACGTCCGCACCTTTGACCATACGAATTACCCGCTCACCCTCACAGTGGCGCCCGAAAACGCAATCGCAGTCCGGCTCAGCTACGATAGCCGCCACTTCCAGCCAGGCACCGTCGAGCGCATGCTCGGCCATATCCGCACCGTCCTCGAAGGCTTCGTCGAAAATCCCGCACGCCCCCTCGGCCGAATCCCGATGCTTTCACCCGCCGAGCGGCAACAGCTTCTGGTCGACTTCAATCGCACCGACGTCGCTTTCGATCCCGACCAAACCTATCTCCACCAGTTCGAACGGGGTGCCCAGTCCGATCCCTCCCGTGTGGTCGTGCAATTCGAGAATCGCACCCGCCAATGGGGCGAACTCAATGCCCAGGCGAATCGCATGGCGCGATGCCTGCTGCGCCGCGCTCCTTTGCGTGCCGACGATCTGGTCGCGGTGGTGTCGCACCGCTCCGACCGCATGGTGGAAGCCATCCTTGCGATTTGGAAATGCGGTGCGGCCTATGTCCCCGTCGATCCCGACTACCCCGCCAGCCGAATTCGCTCAATGGTGGAGCAATCGCAGGCCCGCCTGATCGTGACTGACTCCGGCGTATTGAGCTCCGACCTCCGGGTGGAGTTGGAGAGTCTCGCGCCAGTCGTCGAACTCGACACGTTGGCCGCGGAGATGAGCATAGAGCCGGCCTCGAACCTTTCGCACGTCGTGAAGGGGAGGGACGTGGCATATGTGATCTTCACCTCCGGTTCCACGGGCCGTCCGAAGGGTGCGATGATCGAGCACGCCGGCATGATGAACCACCTGCTCGCGAAGGTGGACGAACTGGCGCTCACACCCGAAAGCGTTATCGCCCAGAATGCTTCGCACTGTTTCGATATCTCGGTCTGGCAGTTCTTTGCGGCGCCGCTGGTGGGCGGACGCACGGCGATCTATGGCGATGAAATCGTGTTGGATGCGGATGCCTTCATGGAGGCGGTGGATCGCGACGGCGTGACTATCCTGGAGATCGTTCCTTCGTACCTTGGGATTCTGCTGGAGCGGATGGAAGGGAAACCGTCCGTCCTGAGCGGGCTCAAGTGGCTGCTGGTGACCGGCGAAACGCTGAGCGCGCCGCTGGTGGAGCGATGGTTCCGACTGCGTCCCGGAATCGTCATGGTGAACGCGTACGGCCCCACCGAAGCCGGCGACGACGTCACACATCATTTCATGAATATGGCCCCCGAAGAGCGAGTCGTGCCCGTCGGCAAGCCTTTACGCAATCTGCGCATCTATGTCGTCGACGAGCAGATGAATCTGTGCCCGCTCGGCGTCCGCGGAGAAGTGTGCGTTTCGGGTATCGGCGTCGGGCGCGGATATCTGGGCGAATCGGAACGAACTGCCGCGGTCTTCGTGGAGGATCCTTTCCGGCCGGAGCGGGGCGTGCGGATGTACCGTTCTGGCGATGTCGGCAGCTACGCGCCGGACGGCACGCTCCAACTCTTCGGACGCAAGGACCACCAGGTGAAGATTCGCGGCCACCGCATCGAGCTCGGCGAGATCGAATGCGTGCTCGAAGATCATCCCGACGTGGATCGGGCAGTGGTCGTGGTGAGCGAAGAGCGGCGCCGCGGGCAGTGGCTCGTCGCCTGCGTCACCGCGCGGACGGGAAGCGCTGCTGCCCCGGAAACGCTCCGTAGCTTCCTGGCTGGCCGTCTGCCGGAACACATGATCCCGAGCGCCTACGTGGTGCTCGATGAATTTCCGCTCACTCGCAACGGAAAGATCGATCGCCAAGTCCTGGGACAGGCTGGCCTCGAAGGAGTCTCGGGAGAACGCGCCCATGTCCCTCCGCGGACTTCCACTCAGCGGAAGCTCGCCGCAATCTGGCAGGAGGTTCTTGGCCACCCGCGCATCGGCATTACCGAGGACTACTTCGAACTGGGCGGCCACTCGCTGCTGGCCGTTCGCCTGATGAGCCGTGTGGAGGCGGAATTCGGCCTCCGCCTGCCGCTCGCGCAACTCTTCCAGCACCCTACCATCGAACAACTGGCGGCAACCCTCGAGAGCGAACCGTCCGCTCTGGCGTGGGATGAACTCGCGCCGATCCGCGCGGGTGGAACCCATCCGCCCGTGTTCCTCGTTCCCGGCGCCGGCGGCAACGTCATCTACTTCCGCGCACTGGCGTCGCATCTTGACGCCTCATACCCGGTCTTCGGCCTCCAGGCAGTGGGGCTCGACGGGGTCAGCGATCCTCTGTCGACCGTCGAAGAGATCGCGACGCGGCACATCGCCGCCATCCAGCGTGCCAATCCCGCGGGACCCTATCATCTGGCTGGCCATTCGTTCGGAGCCGCCGTCGGATACGAGATGTGCAGGCAGTTGCTCCAGCAAGGGCACCAGGCCACACTCGCCGTGCTGGACGCGCCGGCCCCGATCCTCTCCCGCGACCCGCGTTGGGACGAGTGGGACGACCCGAAATGGCTCGCCGCGATCGCCCACGAGATTGGCATCTTCCTTGGTTCGAGTCTCGGTGTCACTGCTGAAGATCTGGCGCCGCTCGATCCGGAAGCGCGACTGAACTTCATCGTCGAGCGAATTCGTGCCGGCGAGTCGTGGCTCGCTGGCGGAGACGCCAATCAGTTGCGTGCGTACCTGCGGATCTACAAAGCGAATTTCCAGACCGTTTACCAGCCGCAACCCGATCCTCTTCCAATTCCCATCGTGCTCTTCCGGACGCACGAGACTTCGCCTGGCGACATGGCGCCTTCCCCGGAAGTTGCCAGCCTGTTTGCCGAAGCGTCGTGGGGATGGCAGCGATTCTCATCCCACCCGGTGGAAGTAGTGGACGTTCCTGGCGACCATCTGGGGATGCTGCTCGAACCCGGCGCCGGTATTCTGGCCGCGCACCTCAATGGTTGGTTGCAGAAGGAGAGCTATGGATTCCGCGCTGGCGCCTGATCAACTGTTTGGCCGTTATCGCATTCTGGAAATGATCGCCAGGGGAGGGAACGGCGAGGTCTACCGAGCTCTCGACACCGGCCTGCAACGAGAGGTCGCCATAAAAGTCGTCTCCGAAGAGGTGACCGAGGATCCCGAGGCGCATGAGTTGTTTCGCCGGGAAGCGCCGATTGCGGCGTCGCTGAATCATCCCAACATCATTCGCGTCTACGATACCGGCGTCGAAAACGGCACCTCCTACATTGTCTCCGAGTTCCTGCACGGGGCGCCGGTGGCAGGCCCCATGCCGGTCGCCAAGCTGGTCGACGTGGTAGGCCAGATCTCGGCAGGCCTCGCGGCGATGCATCAGGCCGGCCTGGCTCACCGCGATCTCAAGCCCGAAAATATCTTCCTCAATGACGACGGCACCATCAAGATCATCGACTTCGGCCTCACCGAAGATGCCTACGCGGTTCGCGGACTCTCCCCCGATGTTCCGCAGCCGCCGCGCGATATTCGCTCCGACCAACTGGCGTTCGGTCTGATCGTCTATGAGTTGGCGAGCGGCCGTAAGCCGTTTCGCGATCCTCGCGCCGCCGGCCGCATCTCAGAGATTATGGCGCAGGAACTCGCGCCGCTCGATGCGGACGCATCCGACGCACTGCATGGCGCGATTGTCGCGGCGGCCAGCGAATCCGCCGGCGAAGGTTCGGTATCCCTGGCCCACCACATCATGCTCACTGGTTTGTCTGTCGCCCTTGCCCTGGCGGGTGCTCCTGTGACGGTTCGTCCGTATGTGCCTCCCGCTCCAAAGGAGTTGTCCGCGGAATATCCGTCTCACGCCGGGCCCTACGAAATCCTGGGACTGCTCTCAACCGGCGGACATAATCGAATTTTTCGCGCCTGGGATCCTCGTCTGCAGCGCAGCGTCTCAATTACGCTTTCGGATGCCGGGGCGATCCCGGCCGCCTCGCTGCCGAGCCATGCGAACATCGCCGCCGTTTACGATGTCGGACGAGTGGGGAACTCCTGGTATGTCGCGTCCGAGTTGGTGGAAGGCAGCGCGCTACACGGTCCCATGCCGGTGGCAGAAGTCCTGTCTATCGGCGAGCAGATCGCCTCCGCGCTCTCCGCCGCTCACCGGGCCGGCGTAGTGCATGGAGCACTCTCCCCAAATACCGCAATTCGGTCTACAAACGGCACCGTAAAGCTGCTCTCCTTCGGAGTGCCCGCCGTGGACTCGATCTACTCCAGCCCCGAGTCGTTCGGCGGTGCTGCCGTCACCCCGCAGTCGGACCAATTCTCGCTGGGCGCGATCGTCTACCAACTCGTTACCGGATCTCCTGCCTTCGATTCCATCGAATCGCTTCTCAGCGGCGACCCTGCGCCGATTCCGCCCGAGATTCCGGCGCCTTTGCGCTGGACCATCGACCGATGTCTCATGAAGGACCCGGACGCACGCTGGGATTCGACTCGCGATCTATACCGGGAGTTTCGTGCGATGCGCCAGTATTTGACGTTTTGACCGGCCGCTTGAGCATCCCCATTGCGCGCCAGAAGCGTTCGTTTCGCTTGCGATATCTCTCTACATCCTCTTCCGTGATGGGCTGAAGCACGTTCCGGCTGGCGCGGGCCACGGCTTCCGGCAGCAGTCCCTCCAGCTTCTCGCCTTTGAATCCCGAGAGCACATCGATGAACAGGAGCCGGCGGTCAAAGAACCGCCGCACCAGGAACGTCTGCACATAGCGCCGCGCCAGGGGACGGAACCAACGCGGAAGATCCTGCATGAACAGCGTCGGATCGAATGCAAGGCGGCCCTTCCGGTCGCGTAACATTGGAGTGGAAATGTCGAGCAGGGCAAGTCTGCCATCATCCACGCACCAGTTGGTGACATCGGCGTCCAGTCCGATCCTGCCAGCCACTGCGCTCTCTACATGACCTGCCAGCCGATCGAACAACTGCAATCCTTCCGACGCAGGGTGTGCGCGAAGCCACTCAGCCAGCAGAAGAGGCGATGCGATCTCGGGCTGCACAATGTAGGCTGCCCACGATCCGTCGGGACGCGCCAACGCCTCCACGCTCGCGGATAGCACTTCCACGTCCGCCTGTTGCAGCGCATGCACGTGTGCGTCGATGGCAGCCGTGTATTCCTCAAATACAGCCCGCGATGGAAAATCCGGCAGGGGTTTGACGACCAACCCGTCGCGCCAGCGCAACGTCACCGAGATGCCGCCGTTCCCGACTACCGGTATCTGCGGCTCTGCGTCGTTCCCCCTGAAGCGCCGATCCAGGGCCTCCAACTCCTCGGGATCCACGGCCAGCTCACGACAGCCCACCCGTAGCCTGGATCGTTCTAGCATTCGATGATGGGTAGTATATCCTGGTAAGGGCATGCTCGATGTCGATCACTTCTTTCGTTATAAGGTATGCATCAATCTGGATCGGCGGCCGGAGCGCTGGGCGTCCATGCAGCGTAAGTTTGAGCAGGCCCGCATCCATGGTGTCGAACGCATCGCGGCCGTAGACGGCGCACATGTGACGGTGCCGGAGGCGCATCGCAACTTGCGTCCCGTGGATTACGCCTGCACCATGAGCCACCTCGCCGCTGTCCAGCGCGCCCGCGATCGAGGGGCGCCGTCGATTCTGATCTTCGAAGATGATGCCTTTTTCGACCCGGCATTTCCGCTCCGATTTGCGGAGTACATTGCGCAACTGCCGGGGGATTGGGACATGCTCTTTCTCGGCGGATACCATTTCGAGCGGCCTGTGATCGTCTCCGAGAACATCGTGAAGGCGGTCAAAACTTTGACGGCTCACGCCTATGCCGTCCGAGACTCCGTGTATGACGAGTTTATACGCCTGAACCAGGCGCCACCGCGAATCGTGGACCGAAACAATACGGTGCTGCAGGCACGCTTTCAGTGCTACTGTTTCGAACCGAACCTGGTTGGGCAGGAGAGCGGCTATTCCGACCTTATGGAATCGGAGATGCCCGAGAAGCCGCTTCGTTATCCGTTTCCGATTCCGGGCCAATGGTAAGCCTTCACATCCCGTACGCTTCCGCCGCCGTGCCGCCCATGATGCGCTCCTGTTCCGCCTTCGACAATTTGCCGATCGCGGCGTTGACGGTGCGATACCAGCGTTCGTAGTCACTCGCTAATAGCATCACCGGCCAATCGGACCCGTACATCAGCCGGCGTGGCCCAAACGACTCGAGCACCACATCGATGTACGGCTGCAAGACTTGCGGTGTCCAGCCCTTCGGATCGGCTTCGGTCACCATTCCCGAAAGCTTGCAGTAGACATTCTGTCGCTTTGCCAGTTCGCGGATGTTGCGATCCCAAGGCGACACCACTCGATCCTTGATGCGTGGCTTGGCGATGTGATCGAGGATAAAAGTCTGCTTGGGATGCCGGTCTACGAACTCAATGGCGGCGGGCAGGTGGCGCTCGAAGATCAGGATGTCGTAACGCAATCCGAACTCGAGCAGCGCATTCACACCTTCGTTGAAATCCGCACGTAAAATGAAGCGCGGATCCGGTTCGTCCTGCACCACGTGTCGCACCGCGCGCAGTTTCGGGCGAGCCGCAAATCGTTCCAGGCTCTGCTTCACTCGCACTCCATCGGCGAGCGGAACCCACCCCACCACACCGCGGATCAGGCTGTGTTGCTGAGCCAGATCGAGCAGCCAGGAAGTCTCCTCGATCGTCTGGCGCGCTTGCACGGCCACTGTGCCTTCGATATCGAAGTGATGCATCAGCTGCTCCAGGTCCCCCGGCAGGAAATCGCGCCGGATGACGCGCATCTCCGGAGTAATCCATCCATATTCCGCGCTGGAGTATTTCCAAAGGTGATGGTGTGCGTCGATCTTCATACCGCGAAGATCCCGTCGTGGACCACGCCCGCCGTATCGGTCAGGCGGAAATCGCGGCCGGAGTAACGATACGTGAGCTTCAGGTGATCCAGCCCGAGCAGCGCCAGGACGGTCGCATGGAAATCGTGGATGTGCATCCGGTTCTCCGCCGCGTGGTACCCGAACTCGTCGGTCTCGCCGTAAGCGAAGCCCGGCTTGGTGCCGCCTCCCGCCATAAATAGCGAGTATCCGTAGGGATTGTGGTCGCGTCCGTTGCCGCTCTCGGAGACCGGCGTTCGTCCGAACTCGCCCGACCAGATCACCAGCGTGTCCTTCAAAAGGCCCCGCGCCTTTAAGTCGGTGATCAATCCCGCGATCGGCTGGTCCACCTCCGCCGCATTCTCATTGTGCTTCTCGAACAGGTCCGAATGTTGATCCCACTTGTAGCTGTGCGTGCATTGGATGAACCGCACATCCGCCTCAGCGAGACGCCGCGCCAGCAGGCACTGCCAGCCGAAATCGGCAGTCTTCGGTTCGTCCAGGCCGTAAAGTTTGCGTGTCGCCGCCGATTCACTCGAGACATCGAACACGCGCGCCGCTTCGGCCTGCATGCGAAAACCCATCTCGAACGACTGGATCCGCGTTTCCAGTTCGTCATCGGTCTTCCAAAGTTCCTGGTGCTTGCGGTTGATCGCCTGGATCATGTCCAGCTCATAGCGCTGCTGCTCGCGCGTGAAACCCTGGTTCACCAGATACTCGATCGGTTCCTTCTGAATCTCGCTCACCGGCATTCCGGCATTGCCGATGGCTGTGCCTTGCACCGGCCCCGGCAAAAATCCCGACGCCCAGTTCTTGGCCCCGCCGTGAGCCAGGGCTGGCTTGATGGTGATGTAGCCGGGCAGATTGCGATTCTGCGAGCCGAGCCCGTACAGCGCCCACGAACCGAAACTGGGGCGCGTGAACGTAAACGTCCCGGTAAAAGTCTGAAGCAGTGCCGCGCCGTGGTCCACACCTTCGCCGACCATCGATCGGACTACGCACAGGTCATCCGCGCATTCGCGGATCTTCGGAAACAAGTCGCTGATGGGCAGCCCGCTCTGTCCGCAATTCTTGAACTTCCACGGCGATTTCATCAACCCGCCCGTCTTCGCGGCGAACTTCAGCGGCTGCTTGATGGGAAGCGGTTTGCCATCGTTGGCGTCCAGGTAGGGCTTCGGATCGAACGTGTCGATGGACGACGGCCCGCCGTGCATGAAGAGGAAGATCACGCGCTTGGCCCGCGCAGGGAACATTGGCGCCCTCGGGGCCAGCGGGTCCGAAGGCGTGTCGGCCATCGCCGCTTCCGCAAGCAACGACTGCAGTCCTAAAAAGCCGAAGCCGCAGCCCGCCGCCCGCAGCATTCCTCTGCGCGAAAGCTGCGACTGCTTGGGAGGGCGGATGATATAAGGGCGGATATCCATAAGCCAGCCGATCAATACACAAACATGAATTCGTTCGATGCCATCAGTGCGTGTGTGAGACTGGTCCACGCCTGTTCTTCACCGATCTGGTTCCACTTGTGCCGCAGATTGCTCACGTAGGTGAGGCTCTGATCGATCTCATCAGCTTGCGGCGCCCGATTGAGAATTCGTAAATACAATTCCTGCACCCGCCGCTTGCCCTGCGGGTTTTGACGCGAGACACCAGCGGCAATATTCTTTGCTTCCCGCATCACCAGCGGGCTGTTCATGACGAATAACGCCTGCGTTGCCACCGTCGTCGTACTGCGATGTCCATCGGGAGTGGTAGCGTCGCCGAAATCGAAGAGGGTATACAACGTGGGCAGATTCGAGCGCCGCAGCGGCAGGTAGATGCTCCGCCGATTCGTCTTCTCCGGATTCATGCTGATGCGCCCCGCGCTCGTCTCGCCATCCGTACCGACGCCCGGGTCCAGCGTGCCGCCCATCGTCAGGTCGAGATCTCCGCCAATCGCGAGATAGGCATCGCGAATTTCTTCGACACTCAGGCGCTGCCTGGGAAAACGGGAGATCAGGCGATTCTCCGGGTCCTTGGCCTTCTTCCCCTCATCGAATGCCGCACTCATCTGGTATGTGTTCGACAGCATGATGAGCCGATGCATCTTCTTCACCGACCATCCGCCCGCCACAAAGGAGCGCGCCAGATAGTCGAGCAATTCCGGATTTGCCGGACGGTCGCCCAGCCTCCCGAAGTTGTCCGGAGTACGCACAATCCCGTCGCCGAAGTGTCCCTGCCAGATGCGGTTCGCCATCACCCGCGCCGGCAGCGGATTGCGCGGATCCACAATCCAGTCGGCCAGTTCCAGCCTGCCGCTTTTCGTCCTGACCTGCGGTGCGGGCGCAGAAAGTTCCAGAATCGCCGGAACCGTGCGCGCCACCGGCTCACCCAGATTGTGATAGTCCCCGCGCACGAAGATCTTCTGGTCTGCCGTGTTGCCTTCTTTCACCGCGCAGGCCATCGGAACTTCCTTCGTGGGAAGCGTCTTCTCCATCTCGGCGAGCTGTGCCGTCAGTTCCCCCACCTGCTTCGCCTTGTCGGCGGGAAGCGTTGCAATCTGCTCCTCGCGCGAGCGATGCAAAGGGCCATTCTCCACCCACACCGCGGTCAAAAACGCATCCTTCGCGCCACTCATCTGCGGACGCGGACCCGCAACCTTGCCTGCGTGCGGAAAGCTGTTGCGCGCTTGCTTCCACCAGTCCAAATCCTGATCGTATTGATAAGCGCTTCGATGAAACTCTTCCTGATATTCCGCCGCCACCGCTGGGCGCGTGCTGTCGGTAGCGGCGTGCCACTTCGCCAGTTCGGGACGTGAAGTGTCTTTCAGATAATTCACCCAGCGGCCGAGGTTCTCGAACTTCGTCTCCGCAGCCACTGCATTCAAATCCTCTCGCTTGCCGTAGACTCGGTATGCCGCCAGCATCGAGCCGCCGATTTTCGACTCTCCCACGTCGCGGTTCTTCTTCGCGTCCCGATCGAAATCGAGGACGGCGTTCAACTTTCGTTCGACATCGCCGTACGCCTTCCACTGCTTCTGAAACGCTTCGAACTCGCCCGCGGGAGCCAGCGGAGTCTGTATCGGATCGCCCGTTTCGCCATCCGTATAACTGAGCGTGGAAGCGAAGACCGCCGCGAGTTGGTAATAGTCCTTGGTCGCGATCGGATCGAATTTGTGATCGTGACAGCGGGCACAGTTGACGGTGAGCCCAAGCAACGCCTTGGCGGTCACCTCGATCTGGTCATCCACGACGTCATAGCGCTTCAGCGGCAGATCCTTCTGTGCGAGTGCCTTTTTGCCCAGCGCCAGAAACCCCGTGGCCACGATGCCGCGATAGCCCACCCCGGAATTCGGGTCTGCCGCGAGAATATCGCCGGCCAGTTGCTCCCGCACAAACTGGTCGTAGGGCATGTCGTCGTTGAACGCCTGCACCACGTAGTCGCGATAGCGCCACGCGTGCGGGTAGCGGTGATCTTCATCACTGCCCGTCGAGTCCGCATACCGCATCACATCCAGCCAATGACGTCCCCATCGCTCTCCGTATCGCGGCGACGCGAGCAGCCGATCTACCACCTTCTCGAAGGCTCGCGGCGACTGGTCGGCCAGAAAATCCTGCAGCTCTTTCTCGGTCGGCGGCAAACCGGTAAGGTCAAATGTCGCGCGTCGCAGCAGCACCGTTTTAGAAGCGGGAGGCGCCGGGCTCAGGCCGTTCTTCTCCAGGCTGGCGAGTATGAACTGATCGATAGGATTGACCGCCCAACCCTTCTGCTTCGGACTCGGCGGTGGCGCGGAGGAGATGGGCCGGAATGCCCAGAACTTCTTGTCCGCGTCGGTGATGACGCCGCGCAGCGCGACCGGCCGAACACCCGTGCCCTCCAGCGAGTTGCCTGCCGATGGCGTGACCGCAGGCAACGGCGCGCCTGCCGCGACCCATTCGCGAACCGCCGCGATCGTTTCCGCGGCCAGTTTGCCTTGCGGCGGCATCTTGATCTGGCTTTCGTAACCCAGCGCTTTCAGAACCACGCTCTTATCGGGCTCCGCCGCGTTTGCGAAGACTCCCGTCGATGCCGCGTCATGCATGCCTTCCACGGAACTGAAGTCGAGTCCCCCACTTTTCAATTTTGAGTTGTGGCAGGGAGCACATTTTTCCGCGAACAGCGGCCGCGCATTCTTCTCAAACAATTCCAACTGCGCCGGTGTTTGCGCCCCTGCCAAATCGACAGACAACGCGAACAAGGGCAGGGCGGCGAAGAAGAGTCGGGATGGCATCGTACTTACACGGCAATTATATTATGTTCGCGCAGTCTTCAGGACTTCCGCGCATTAGAGTTACCCATACGCACGGAGTTACGCTAGAGGACATGCGACCATCCCCCAAGCTCGTTATGGCCGCCTTCGCTCTGCTGGCCGCTTTGGCTGCGATGCAAGCCCAGACGATGAAGGCGCCCGATATTACGCGCGAGCCTACCCTGTACGTTGTTCCCTACGCGCACCTCGATACGCAATGGCGTTGGGAGTTTCCTCAGTCGATCAGCGAATATCTACTCAAGACCATGCGCGTGAATTTCGATTACATCGAAAAATACCCGCACTACGTCTTCAATTGGACCGGCGCCAATCGATACCGTCTGATGAAGGAATATTTCCCCACGGACTATGCCAGGATGAAGGGCTACGTCGCGGCCGGACGCTGGTTTCCCGCCGGCTCCTCCATGGAGGAGGGCGACGTCAATCTGCCCAACGCCGAGGCCGTCATCCGCCAGATTCTCTACGGCAATACCTACTTCCGGCGCGAATTCGGCAAGGCCAGCGCGGAATACATGCTGCCCGATTGCTTCGGCTTCCCGGCATCCTTGCCCAGCATTCTCGCGCACGCCGGGGTGAAGGGCTTCTCCACCCAGAAGCTCAGTTCCGCCTGGCAGCCCGCGCCCAAAGTGGGCGGCCCTGACTCTCCCGAACAGACCCCCGATGGCATCCCGTTCAATGTCGGAATCTGGGAAGGCACCGACGGCAAGACCGTCATCGCCGCCCTTAATCCCGAGAGTTACACCAGCACCATTCGCACCGACTTGAGCAAGGAGCCGGCGCCGCCGCCCGCACCACCCGCCAACGCGCCGGCTGGACGTGGCGGACGAGGTCCGCGCGAGCCCGACTGGGTGAAGCGTATTGACATCGACGGCAAGCTTACCGGAGTGTACGCCGACTATCATTACGTCGGCACGGGCGACATCGGCGGCGCCACAGACGAGGAGACCGTCAAGCTTCTGGAAGCGACCGTCAGCAAGGGCGAGGCCGTGATCCCGGCGCCCGGTTTCGGGCGTGGAGGACGCGGCGGAGCAGCGCCCGATCCCCAGGCACCTCCACCGCCTCCGAATCCGCCCGTCAAAATGGGCGGCGGCCCCGTACATGTGATCTCCGCCACCGCCGATCAGATGTTTCTCGACATCAAGCCCGAAATGACCAGCCGCCTGCCGCGTTACAAGGGCGATTTAGAGTTGATCAATCACTCCGCAGGCTCGCTGACCTCAGAGGCCTATCATCGCCGTTGGAATCGCAAGAACGAAATCCTGGCCGATGCGGCCGAAAAGGCATCCATCGCTGCCGAGTGGTTGGGTGCCCGCCCCTATCCGCAGCGGCGCCTCAACGACGCGTGGACGCTGGTGATGGCCGGTCATTTCCACGACGCCGCGGGCGGAACCGCCACTCCGCGCTCCTACGAATTCATCCAGAATGACGACGTCATCGCGATGAATCAGTTCGCCGGTGTGCTCACCAACGCCACGGAAGCCGTCGCCGCTGGCATGAACACGCAAGGTCGGGGCACGGCGCTGGTGGTCTACAACTCGCTCAATATTCCACGACAGGATCTGGTGGAGGCCTCCATCGCTTTGCCCGCCGGCACCAAAGCCATCCGCGTCACCGACCCCCGAGGTCAGGAGGTGCCCGCGCAACTCGATGCGGACGGCAAGGTAGTCTTCCTGGCGCAGGTCCCCGCCGCCGGATACGCGATTTTCGACGTGCAGCCCGCGGGCGCTCCTGGATCGTCCACGCTCAAGGCGACCGAATCGTCGATCGAGAATGCCCGCTATCGCGTGCAGATCGATTCCAACGGAGACGTCTCCAGCATTTTCGACAAGCGCCTGAATCGCGAACTGCTGTCCGCTCCCGTACGCCTCGCGATCTCCGAAGACTCGCCGCGCCAGTGGCCGGCCTGGAATATGGATTTCGACCAGGAGCAGGCAGCGCCCCGCGCGTATGTCGGAGGCGCCGCCAGGGCCCGCATCGTCGAAAACGGCCCGGCCCGCGTTGCAGTCGAAGTCAGCCGCGATGCCGAAGGCTCGCACTTCGTCCAGACCGTACGCCTGTCCGCAGGCGACACCGGCGATCGAGTCGAATTCACCCAATCCATCGATTGGAAGACGATGTCCGGCAATCTCAAGGCAGTATTCCCGCTCGCCGCTTCCAATCGCGTCGCGACCTACAATTGGGACATCGGTACCGTCCAGCGCCCCACTGCCGAAGAGCGGCAATTTGAAGTCGCTTCGCATCAATGGACCGACTTGACCGACCAGGCAGGAGCGTTCGGCGCCACCATCCTCACCGACGTCAAGAACGGCTCCGATAAGCGCGACGACCATACCCTGCGCCTCACGCTGATCCGCACGCCGGGCTTTCCGGGCGGCCGTCGCGGAGGCTACAGCGACCAACTCAATCAGGACTGGGGCCATCACGAGATCGTCTATGGCATTGCGGGCCATGCCGGCGATTGGCGGCAAGGTCAGACCGATTGGCAGGCGTATCGTTTGAACTCGCCGCTCGTGGCGTTCGAAACCTCGCAGCACGCCGGCGCGCTCGGTAAGAGCTTTTCGCTGGTGTCGTTGAGCAATCCCCGAATCCGTGTCCTGGCACTCAAGAAGGCCGAACTCTCCGACGAGATCATCCTGCGCATGGTCGAGATGGACGGCAAGCCTGCCGACGTGCAGGTGAAGTTCGCCGGGCCGATCACCGCCGCCCGCGAAGTCAACGGACAGGAGTTGCCGCTGGGCACCGCCACTATTTCTGGCGGCGCGCTGGCCACGTCGTTCTCCGCTTACCAGCCTCGCAGCTTTGCCCTGAAACTCGGCGCGCCGTCCGCGCGAATCACGGGCGTTCGATCGGCTCCTGCGCCGCTCCAATACGATCTGGCAGCGGCGAGCAATGACGATACGAAATCGTCCGGCGGCTTCGATGCCAAAGGTGACGCACTCCCGGCCGAAATGCTGCCCGCCGAGCTGTCCTTCGATGGTGTGGTGTTTAAACTCGCCCCGGCTGCAACGGGCAAGCCCAATGCGGTTGTGGCCAAAGGCCAAACCATCGATCTCCCCGCAGGTCAGTTCAACAAGGTGTACGTCCTGGCAGCGTCCGCCGACGGCGATCAGAAGGCTGCATTCCAAGTTGGTGGCCGATCGGCGGAGGTCACCGTCGAGGATTGGGGTGGCTTCATCGGCCAGTGGGATACGCGCGTCTGGAAGCCCGAGCCGGACAAGGTCTCGGTGGGTGGCGGTCGCGGCGGTAACCCTCCGCGCGAAGTCCCGCTCCGTCACGATTGGGCGGTGTCGGCGAATCACGCCACCTGGGACCTGCAAAACCGCGGCTCGCAGAACTGGTCGCCCTCCTATCCCGACGACTTTGTCGGGATGCGCGCTGGATTCATCAAACCCGCCGTCGTAGCATGGTACGCCTCGCATCATCACACGCCCGAGGGTCTGAACGAGCCCTACCAATACTCATACCTCTTCGCCTATGCGTTCGACCTGCCCGCCAACTCGAAGACCTTGAAGCTGCCCGACAACGACAAGATTCGGGTGTTGGCAGTGTCGGTCGCTGAAGAAAGCCCGTCGGTGAAACCGGTCCAACCCTTGTACGACACGCTCGGGCGTACCGAGCCCGGCGCTCTGGTCCCGGCACAGCGATAAGCGTGATCTTGCCTCAAGCGGCAGAAGAGGAATCAACGCCAAACATTCTGGGTTGCAGTGTAAAGCGGTTTCCTCCGAAAATTTGCCAGATATTTCGCCCCGAGATGCGACGCTGAGGAATCCGGCTTCGCGGAGACCTCGCGTCCGGCGTATCTGAACAGATGCTGACACGGCGCCGACGCACTGCGGAGGATCGGCGCCGTATCGTCCTATTTGACGGGCTCGACGCTACCTATCTTATCTAAGAGACTTTTCTCTCCGAAACCTTCTCAGTTTCATCCGATGAGTGGAAGTATGCAGCGTTATCTTGCACTGCTCACTCTCCTGCCATGCGGACTGTTTGCGCAGGCCGTCACCCAACTTAGTCCTCTCGAGTATCGTCCTGCCAGTCCGGACACGACGCGCCGCGGCGCCAGCCGGCGGCCCTTGAGCTTCGACCGGGGAATTGTGGCCACGCCGGCTCCGTTTCGCCTCGGGATGATTCGACAGTCGGAAATCGACGCCGTGGAGCGGGACCCGATGCTCACGTTGCGCGGGATTGAGCGCGGGATCGATCGTCGTGCCGGCCAGCATGGCGCGTGGGTCACACTCGACGATGGCAGCACAGCGTGGCGTCTGGCCATTCAATCGGACGGCGCAGCCGGCGTTCGGCTGCATTTCACCGGTTTTGCCGTAGGGATCGGCGAAGTCTGGATCTACAGCTCCGACCACACGCAGGTTTTTGGACCGTACACTGCGGAAGGTCCAGATGGGTCGGGTGACTTCTGGAGTCACGCGATCTTTGCCGACACTGTCGTCGTGGAGTATCTGCCCGAACAACCCCGCGACACCGTGCCTTTCCATGTTGCCGGACTGCTGCATGTTCTTACCGGAGAACAGTTGATGGCTGCGGGAAGCTGCGAGCTCGACGTGAGCTGCTACCCCGATTGGAATGCGGTGGCGAGCGGCGTGGGTCTCTACTTCTTTCAGAAGGGCGGCGCAGGCTACGCTTGCAGCGGCGCTCTGGTGAACAACACCAATAGTGACGGCAAACCGTACTTCTTGAGCGCCAACCACTGCGTGTCGGACGCGGCCACCGCGAAGACCGTGGATGTCTTCTGGAATTATCAGACGTCCACCTGCAACGGCGCGGCTCCCAACCTTGTGGGCCTGCCCCAGACGTTGGGCGCCACCTGGCTCGCCAGCGCGGGAATTCCCAGCGGCGATTACAGCCTCATGCTGCTCTCGCCACTGCCCAATATCAAGCTCACCTTTTACGGATGGAATGCCGGTTCGACGGCGCTCAACATCGGCGACGCAGCCACCGGGATTCATCATCCGCAGGCGGATTATAAGCGGATCGCTTTTGGTGTGCGCGATCCCGACATGGCTGCCCAAGTGGGTACCGACTACGCTCCGGCCAGCATGTATTACCAGGTTCGCGAGACCGCGGGGCGAATCGAGCCTGGTTCCTCGGGCTCACCGCTCTTCACTACGGCCAAGGCGTTGGTGGGCACTCTGACCTACGGACCAGGTGGGAATGCCTGTTCGATTTCGCCGTTCTCCGCAGGATACGCGCGCTTCTCGGTGGCGCTGCCGGCTCTGACGACCTGGCTCACTCCAGCGCCGCCGACTAGCAGCGGCAGCGGATCGACTGCGGTAACTATGACCCCGTCGTCGGTGAAGACGAATTGGACGATCAGCACGGCCGCACCGTTGGCGCAGGGAGTGCAGATCGCCACAGCTTCCACCAGTCCGGTGGCGCTCACCATCAAGGCGAACCAGGCGTGGATTCTGCCGTCTACGACTTCGCTTACGGTCGCGCAGGGTAAGCCGGCATCGCTCGCGATTTCGTTCAATACGCAGTCGTTCACCGCTGCGGGCGCGTACATCGGTTCGGTGTCGGTGACCGGCACCGGCATCAGCCAATCGATTACGGTGGAAGTGGACGTGGCCGCGGCTGCCGCTGTGAAAGGCGGGCCGATGACAGTCATCCCCTACTTCGTCGACGGGCTCGGGACCACCACCACCTTCACGCTGATCAATCCGTACGGCACGCAGAGTGTGGCTTCGCTCTCGTTCGCAACCAGCGGTGGAGCTGCGATTTCGATCCCGGTGGGGACCGCGATGGTGTCGTGGCAGAATATCACCTTGCCCCCATTCGGAACGGCCATCGTTTCGACGGTGGGCAGTTCCTCTCCGCAGAAATCGGGGATGGCGTTGGTGCAGAGCGGCGATCAGGCGAAACGGATTCAAGCCTGGGCGCAGATCAACAACAACGACATCGTCGGCGCAGGTGTGAATTTGATGGCTCCATTCTCGATGCCGTTCGATGCGACGTCGGCGGCCGGGACAACGCTGTACGTGTTTAATCCTTCCAGTACCGCCACGCTCACGTTGAGTCTGAGCATCTATGACAACACTGGAGCGGCCGTGGGGAGCGGATCTCTGACTATTCCTCCGCAACAGGAGGGCGTATTGCCGATGACGCGGACAGCGGCGGTTTTTGGGGGACGAAAAGGATTGGTCTACGTGACCGGAGGAAGTTCGGTTTCCGCGATCGGAGTTCACACCGCTACAGACGGCCGGATCAGTAGCGTTGCACCTGGCCAGTAGCGCAGCTCACACAGGCATTCTTGCCTCTGTTCCGGTGCGGCATTCGGAGGCGCATGGACGAATTTCCAAGTTCAGCGGCTCACCGGAACACGGGCAGGAATGCCTGTGCGATTAAGCCTTGACAATGACCTCGCGCAAGCGTTCCTTGGTAAGGAAGAACTTCACGGATTCGAAGCGGCCGAAGAGTTTCTCGAGGCTCCGATTGTTGAACAACTGCGCGGGACGCCGCATCCCGTGCATCGCCACCTGCAGAGAGTTCACGCCCTGAATCCGGAACGAGTAGAGCGGCACCGCATCCAGTTTGTCGTCCGAGTGAAAGAAGGCGAGCATATAACTCTGCGGTCGCACGATCAGTTGCAGCCGCTCGACCACTGCCGCGAGAAGTGCGGGCCGGAGGTGTTCGAGTACATCCCAGAGCAACACGCCATCGAACTGGCCCTCGGGATAGTCCAATGCCTGTCGCAGGAAATAGTCGATCTGGCCGGGATTGGCCTGATCGGCTGATTCTTCGGCCCCGAAGGTTTCGTGGAGGATCTGCAGGAAGTCTTCCGAGTACAGACGGTGGCCCAGGTTGGTGATGAAGCTCACGTTCTGTTGCGTGGCGCCACCAAGATCGAGTATGGTGAGTCCGGACTGGCCGTGGATATTGCCGAAAAACTGGTCGAGTCCGCGACTCTGCCGGGTACTGATGGCGGCCTGGTGGGCGGAATTCCGCGAAGGATGAGCTGGGCTGCTAGCAACTGCCGGGGGCGGCCCATTCGGAACGGGGCCTCCCCGGCCGCCGCGCAGCAGGTTTTTCAGCGGACCGGGAATTAACATCGGAGGCCCTGCAATCTACCTTCTGGAATCCGGAGCGCCAGCCGATGCGGGTGCGTGCGCGGCAGTCGCGGCCGGAACCGGCTGTTGCTGTTTGGGCGGTTGGGCTGCCTTCACCGGCTCGGGTTTCACGATGTCGATGCTGCCCTTGAAATAGGCGCCGTCCTCAATGATGATGCGCGCCGTTTTGATGTCCCCCACCAGTTTGGCGTCTTTGCGGATTTCGATTCGCTCGGTGGCTTCTACGTTGCCTTGAATCGTTCCCAACGCGACTACCTCGCGCGCCTTAATTGCGGCGTGCACTGATCCGTTGGGCCCAATGGTGAGCCTGTGTTCAAGCGCCTCGACTGTACCTTCGAGGTCGCCATCCATATAGAGGTCTTCCTTGCTGAATATCTGGCCGACGATCTTGACGGCTTTACCGATGGTAGCCGAGCTTCCGCCTCCGCGAGCCTCGGGCTCAAATCTGTTCACGGGCATGCTGGACACAGTCGTAGTCTCCTTTTTGGGTTCGAAGGAACTTGGGGCCGCGGGAGCCGTCGGTGGGACACTCGGGCCCGGCGGGGTATAAGGACGTTGTTGTGGTTGCTGCTCCTCATCCCGGCGTTTATTCCACATTATGGCCGCCCTCCTGGAATGAATAGTATAAGTACGTTCATGATACTGCTCCTCTAGTCTAAAGGTGCTGGTTGCGAAAGGCAATCTATTTACGCTTCCGCGCAGGCTCTTTAGCGCGGGTCTTGAGCACGATCGGAGTGCCGCGAAAACCAAAGCGTTTGCGAATCTGATTCACCAGTTGACGTTCGTGAGAGAAATGCAATGGTCCGCCCCGGTCTGTGAAGACGACGAAAGCCGGTGGGCGGATGGAAGCTTGCGTTATGTAAAAAATCCTACGTTCTTCGAAGCGTAGCTGCTCGACGAAACGATTCATTTCACCGGTGGTGATGCGCTGCGAAGCGGACTGGTACACCTCGCGGATCAGCGCGAATAACTGCGGCACGCCGGCGCCGGTCTTGGCGGAGAGAAACACTACCGGCGCGTACTCCAGGAATTTGAATTCGTCGCGGATATTCTGCTCGAACTCATTCTTTTTCTGACCCTTGTGGCCCGGTACTTCGTCCCACTTATTGACGCAGATGATCACCCCGCGGCCACCTTCGTGCGCGTAGCCGGCAATCGTGGTGTCGAGGGCGACGATCCCCTCGGTGGCGTCCAGCAGGAGTAGTACGACGCCGGCCATGCGGATATTCCGGCGGGCCATGACCACGCTGAGTTTCTCCGCCATCTCTTTGGTCTTACCTTTACGCCGGATCCCGGCTGTATCGATCAGTACATACTCAGTGCCATCGCGACTGACTCTCTCATCAACGGCATCGCGGGTAGTTCCGGCAATGGGCGAGATAATGGCGCGATCGTGACCCAGGAGTTGGTTGAGCAGCGTGGATTTGCCGACATTCGGGCGGCCGATAATCGCAACGCGAATGGCTTCATCTCTAGGTGTGGGTGCGGTCTCGGTCTCCTCGGGAATGCCGTTGGTGACGTGGTCGAGCATCGCATCGATGCCGATGCCGTGCTCGGCAGAGATGGGAAAAATGTCGGCGATGCCCAGGCCGTAGAACTCATGGGCGAGATCGCTCTTGGCCGAGGAGTCGGCCTTGTTGACGGCGAGCGTCACGGGCTTGCCCAGGCGGCGGAGCATCTGGGCGAGATCGCGGTCGGAGCCGGTAATTTCGGAACGTCCGTCCACCAGGAGAATGATGTGTGCCGCGGTCTGGAGCGCCACTTCGGCCTGCTGCAGAATCTGGCTCGCGATGTATTCGTGATCATTGACCACGATCCCGCCGGTGTCGATTACTTCGAAGCGGCGTCCGTGATGATCGGCAGTCCCATGAATGCGGTCGCGCGTGATGCCGGGCTCGTCTCCGACGATAGCGCGCCGCTGTCCCGTAATTCGATTGAATAAGGTGGACTTTCCAACGTTGGGCCTGCCCACAATGACCACTGTGGGAGTGGCGTGCGACATGTACTTTCTATGATAGCAGCGCACGCCAGGGTTCTGCTGGCTCGCGTGTCGTGGTGGGATTGAGCACGGCATTCACCGCGAAGACGCGGAGATTGACGCGGAGGAGAGAGAAAAAGGCTGAGGCACCGATGGTGGTTGCGCGAGTTTCCGCCTTCACCACGGTGTGAATCGTGACACAATAGTCGTCGCTCCACGGGAGATTTGCGGGAGCGCGGCTACCATTAGTGATCTCGCCTTGAGTTTCTCCGCGTTTTCCTCCGCGCCTTCGCGTCTCCGCGGTAAAAGTGTTCGGTGTTGCGCGTTGAGGATTGCTTATGTTTGTCGTGAATAGTCTGCCGATCGCCATCCTGTTTTGCGTGATTACCATGCTGGGTTGGGGATCTTGGGCGAATACCCAGAAGCTTGCCGGTAAAGAGAAATGGCCTTTCGAGTTGTTCTACTGGGATTACGCCATCGGCGTGTTTACGTTCGGCATGATTCTGGCGCACACGCTGGGCAGCTACGGACCGGCCGGCATCCCAGCCAAGGAGAATCTACATGCGGCGGACTGGACCTTCGTCACGCCTGCGCTGATTAGCGGCGCGATTTTCAATCTTTCGAATTTGTTGCTGGTAGTCGGCATCGACGCGGCTGGGATGGCGGTGGCGTTTCCGGTGGGTGTGGGCCTGGCGCTGGTCATCGGGACCGTCGAGAGCTACATTCAAACACCAAAGGGGAATCCGGCACTGCTGTTCGGCGGTGTGGCGCTGATCGTCTTTGCCATGATCATGTCTGCGCAGGCGCATCGCCGGCTGCCCCATGGCGCGGGCAAGAGCACGCTACGAGGCTTGATCTTCTCGATCGTCGCGGGGTGCATTATGGGACTCTTCTACCCGCAATTGATGCGCTCCATTTCGCCGAACTTCAACTCGGCGCCGATCGCGCCGGGGATGTTGACTCCCTACGTGGCGCTGGTGTGCTTCGGAGTCGGAGTGCTGCTCAGCAATTTCGTCTGGAATAGCGCGTTCATGATGGCGGGAAAGGTCCCGTTCTCGGCGTACTTTCGCGGCAGCGTGAAATTGCACGCGATCGGCATTCTGGGCGGCATGATCTGGATGCTGGCGCTGAGCTTCAACGTGATCGCGTCGAGCGTGGCAGGGCCCGCGGTGTCGTATGCGCTGGGGCAGGGTGCGACGCTGGTGGCCGCGATTTGGGGCCTGGTGATCTGGCGCGAGTTCCGCGGGGCGCCACAGGGAACGGCGAAGTTCCTGGTGCTGATGCTGGCGGGGTACACCAGCGGATTGGTGCTCATCGGCGCGGCGAGCACGTAACGGGCAGCAGGACTTTACGAGCCGCGACCGCGAGGGATAGTCGCCGCCCTCTGATTAGTGATCGCTTGCTGACGCGCGCGGCTCGCAAGCGCACGTCTCGCGCGAACGCATTTGGGTAGCTTACGAGCCGCGACCGTGAGGGAGCGTCGCCGCCCTCTGATTAGTGATCGCTTGCTGACGCGCGCGGCTCGCAAGCGCACGTATCGCGCGAACGTATTTGGGTAGCTTACGAGCCGCGACCGTGAGGGAGCGTCGCCGCCTCTGAATAGTGATCGCTTGCTGACGCGCGCGGCTCGCAAGCGCACGTATCGCGCGAACGCATTTGGGTAGCTTACGAGCCGCGACCGTGAGGGAGCGTCGCCGCCGTCTGATTAGTGATCGCTTGCTGACGCGCGCGGCTCGCAAGCGCAGGTATCGCGCGAACGTATTTGGGTAGCTTACGAGCCGCGACCGTGAGGGAGCGTCGCCGCCTCTGAATAGTGATCGCTTGCTGACGCGCGCGGCTCGCAAGCGCACGTATCGCGCGAACGCGTTTGGGTAGCCTACGAGCCGCGACCGCGAGGGATAGTCGCCGCCGTTCTGATTAGTGATCGCTTGCTGACGCGCGCGGCTCGCGAGCGCAGGTATCGCGCGAACGTATTTGGGTAGCTTACGAGCCGCGACCGTGAGGGAGCGTCGCCACCCTCTGATTAGTGATCGCTTGCTGACGCGCGCGGCTCGTCAATGTCTTGCGTGCCGCGACCGTCGAGGACTGAGGGAGCGTCAACTGGCCCGTGTGCTTGCCGATTTACTTAACTAGCGCCTCGTGCGCTTTGACATAGCGTTCCGTCTTGGGGTTGGAAGCGTTCCACGAAGGCGCGATCGGGTTGTCGGCCACGTCCAGAATGGCCAATGCCACCGTGCGGGCCACCTTCGCCATGTTCTCGTAGTCGATCTTGGGCCACTCGTCGCCCACCTGGTGATAGTCCGGAAAGACGTATCCGACCGAGAGCGTGTGCGCGGGCACGCCGGCATCCGCGAAGGCCTGATTATCGCTGCGTGCGAAGAATGGATCGCTGTTCTTCTCGTCCTTTTGCACCTGGATATCGAAGGCGTTGCCCGCTCTCTTGAATTCCTCAGTCAGGCTGGTGAAATCGTAGCCGGTGACGTTGACGATGCCCACGTGGGTGCCGCCATCGACGTCAGTGCGGCCGAGTTGCTCCAGATTGATGTCGGCCACCGTTTTGGCAAGCGGGAAGATGGGGTGTTGCGCGTAGTAGCGTGACCCAAAGAGGCCGAGTTCCTCGCCGAACAGAGCGATGAAGACGATGCTGCGCTTCGGGTGGGCCGGGAGCGAGGCCAGCGTATGGGCAATCTCGATCACGGAGGAGGTGCCGCTGGCGTCGTCGTTGGCGCCGTTGAAAATGTGGTCGCCTTCGCCGGTTCCGCGCATTCCCAGATGATCGTAGTGGCCGGTGATCAGGACGTAGGTGTCCTTGAGCGCAGCGTCGGAGCCGCGCAGGACGCCCACGACGTTGCGGAGCTTCACCGGAGTGGCGGTGGGAGCGGCGATGTGGGCGGAGATTTTCGCATCGAGCTCTCCCGGTTTCGCCTCTCCGAGCGCGGATCTGAAAGCGGGATCCCACACGGCGAGGATGGGTACTGATGGTGCGGCTGCCGACATCTCGCGCAAGCGCGAGTTGGCACTGACACCCTGGCCGTTCGGTCGAATCAGCAGGAGCAGCGCAGGCTGGAGTTTGACGGCAGCGGGCGCCAGGCGTCGCATGGCGGCAAAGGCGGGGTTGCCTCTACCCTGCGGCCCGCCGGCGGACATGTCGACGACGAGCACTTTACCCTTAACCTGTTCGGGCGTGAGGGCGTCCAGGGCGGCCGGATCGTTACTATCGACCTTCCAGGCGCCCCCCTGCTTCAGATCCAAAGCCGCGGCCTCTTGAGGTCCTATGGAGGCCTTGTCTGCGTGAAGGGTTTTGCCGCCGATCTCGAGAGTCAAGTCGAGGCCGTCGAGATTGGGCGCGACGCTGGCATAGGGCGCCGTCTGGAAATAGCCGTCGTCACCGGCGGGATCGAGGCCTGCGCGGCGGAATTGCGACGCAATGAACTCGGCGGCGATCTCGAGGCCTCGGGAAGGAGTTCCGCGGCCTTCGAGTGCGTCCGAGGCGAGGAAAGAGACGTCTGCCTTGAGATCGTTGGCCGTCAGACGGGCGGCGATCTGCTGGGTAATCGTAGGGGTCTGCGCGATCGCGGCGAAAGCGACCAGGGCGGCGAGCGAAACTCTCTTCATTGGGTCATACCTTACTTCAGGTTAATGGTCCCACGGCAGTTCCTGGCGCCGCAGCGGCAGACTACGCGTTCCACGTTCTTTTCGAAACGATAGTCGATGGTTAGCTCTTCGCCCCGCAGGATCCGGCGCTTGCTCATATAAAGGATGTGGTTTTTGAAAATGCAGGTGTAGAGATTGGGCTCGCAGCAGTGATTGATGATCTCCGCTCCCGAACCCCCGACTGAGCCGTCGATGGTCCAGTAGTCGTTCAGAGTAAACAGGTAGGTGAGCGGACCATCTCCGCGGATCTTGGTCTCGCGGCGGTTGATCTTCTCGCCTGTGTATTCGATAACTTTGTGCCGGGCCGGAATGTCCTCGCCGGCATATACACCGCGTTGATGGATCTTCGACTCCCGGATTACCAGCTTAAAGCGCGTGTGACGGGGATCGATGGATGGGGATTTGACGAGGGCTGTGGCCATACAGGTTCAGTATGTTTCTCGCATTGTAGCCGAGCTTTGGCCAATGCGCATCGGAATTCTGCACTTTATCCGACGAAATGTCCCGCGAGACGGTGAATGCATGCTCCGATTACTTCGGGAGTCGCGCAAAGCCGGTAATTCACCCGGCCCAAGGTGGCACGAGCGATGGCATCGAGGACTTCCGGTGTGTGGCTGGTGACAGATCGAATGGAGAGCTTGGCCTGGAAATGAAGCGCGATCCCGGACAGGGTTCTGAGTTGTTCCGCGAGATCGCGGGCGCCTTCGAGACATGGCGCGACGAGACGGGCAGGGCGGCCGCGCTGTTTGAACCAGTGCAGGCAAAAGATGAGTTGCTGGGGAGTGGTCGCTGTACTTGCGTTTTCGAGAAGCAGTTCGAGATCGAAGGACCGGTTCATCTTTAGTGACGACCGGGTCTGGCGAATGGACACATGGAGTTGGTCAATCTGCCGGAGGGAGTGTGCGAATTGGACCGCGAGGCGAAGGACTTGGGCCGAATGCAGTTCGTAGACGGCATTACCGCCGTCGAAGCTTCGAACGAACTCGTCGAAGATCCAGCCGCGTTCGTCGGCCGTGAAGGTCTTCTCGAATCTTTCTTCAATAGCTGCGTCGCTCCAGGCTTCGAGACCCGGGAGCCCATTGGCGCCGATGCTGAAGGTGGAGCAGGCGGCAACGCGACGGATCGTTTCTTTCATCGCATCGGATATTTCATCTGGCGATGTGCCGGGAAGCGGGAGTTCGGCTGAGGTGTTGTAGCCCTCACGCCAGCCGGCGCGAATGGCCGACCAAAGTCCGGCGTCCGGCGCCGTTGCGAGTCCGAATGAGGTGAGATTCTTGCCGGTGCGCTTGAGGACGGAGCGAAAGGCTTCGAAGGCTGCGGGTTGTACCTGGCTGGGAGGGTCGCCGCTCACGGTAATCGTAGGACCAGGGCCCTGCGGGCGCGGCAGAAAGGCGGTATCGATTCGAAAACAGAACTTCTCGATCTGCTCACTGTCGGACGGGGCGAACGGAATGGCGTTGATGACCATCTCTGGGCCGCGAAGGCGGCGCATACGCCCGATCAGGAGCGGCTTGGGGAAGAGGCTGCTGGTGGGAGCGGTGGCGAGGGCCATGTGGAGCAGGAGCGGTTCGGCTGCGGCGCCGTCGATGGCGAGGTAATAGGAGGACGGATGGACCGGGTCGCGTTCGAGCGACCCGAAATACGGCCGGATCGTATCGAGGCGCAGCGCAGAAGCGCGCGCGGCGATGCGGTTGCGGATATCGTCAGTGAGAGGCGCGCGTTCCGCCAGGTCGAAGACGAGATTGGCTAATTCCGCGGCCTCGGAGGGGCGCACGGGGAGATCGAGGCGAACCGGCGTCACCAGGTCTCAGAGGATCGAGTTGAAGTAGTTGATGGTATCGGGCGAGAGCCAGTCCACCTCTTCGGCCCACTTCCGGAGCACCTTCCCGTTGGTATCGATGACGTACGTCTCGGGGTACATGAAGGTGCCGTACTGCTCGTGCGTCTTCAATTCGCGGGCGGTGAGGAACGCGGGCTGGAACTTCTGCAGGAAGGTGCGGTATGCCTTCTCGTCCTTGTCGACACTCACGCCGAGGACCACGACGCCTTTGGAGGCCATTTCCTGCGCGAAACGGCTCATTCCAGGGGTTTCGTCGATGCAGGGGGGGCACCATGAGGCCCAGAAGTTCAAAACCAGAATTTTGCCGCCGAAATTCGGAATAGAGACAGTCTTGCCGCTGTCGGTGGTAATCGTAAACTCAGGCGCCGAATCTCCCGCGACGACAACGCGTTCGTGGATACCGGCGTAGATCACGTAAATGAGAACAGCCGCGAGCACCAGAATGGAAACTCGCAATAGGCGATCGATTTTTACGCTCTGCATGGGGCTAATACTATAATTAAATTATATCTCTAAATGGGAAAAAGCGTCGAAATATTAGACAGATGGTGATCACTCGCAAGGTGGAATTCTCGGCGTCTCATGTTTGCCGCAATCCCGAGCTTTCGGACGACGAAAACCGCGAATTGTACGGCTTGGCGGCTAACCCGCACGGGCATGGGCACAATTACGTGGTGGAAGTCAGTCTCCGTGGCGATCCCGATCCGGTCACCGGGATGGTTCTGGATTTGAAGGAGTTGAAGGAGATACTGAACGACCGGGTGGTGACGCCCTACGATCATCGATTTCTGAACTATGAGGTGCCGCCGTTCGATCGCATCGTGCCGACGACGGAGAATATCGCGCGCGACATCTGGCAGCGGTTGGAGCCGCATCTTTCGAACGACAAGAGGCGGTTATACGCGGTGCGGGTGTATGAGACGCCGGATCTGTACGTCGACTATTACGGGGACCAGACGTGTTCGAGGTGACGCGTCAGTATCGATTCGCGGCGTCGCACCGGCTGCATTCCGCACGACTCAGCGATGAGGAGAATCGGGAGCTATATGGGAAGTGCAACAATCCTTACGGTCACGGCCACAACTACGTGGTGGATGTGACGGTACGTGGCCCCATCGACGAGCGGACTGGCAGGGCGGTGGACGTTGGCGCGCTGGATGCACTGGTGGCCCGAGAGGTGTTGGGGCGGTTCGACCATCGGAATCTGAATACAGAGGTGGAGTCTTTCCAAACCGTGGTGCCCACGTCGGAGAATTTGGCTTGGGAGATCTGCCGCCGGTTGAAACAACATTGGAAAGGGACGTTTCCGGGGGAGTGGCCGCAATTAGAGAAGATCCGCATCGTGGAGACGCCGCGGAACATCTTTGAGATCAGGACAGATGAAATCGAATAAAGCAGTCGTGCAGGTAATGCCCCCCAAGGGTGACGAGGAGAGTCTGGCCCCGCTCGTCCGCGAGATGCTGGGCAAGCTGGGCGAGGATCCAGATCGCGACGGCCTCGTGCGTACGCCGGAGCGTGTGTCGAAGGCGCTGAAGTTTCTGACCAGCGGCTATCAGACGGACGTGCAGACGGTGCTCAATGGAGCGCTGTACGAGGTGAAGTACGACGAGATGGTCGTTGTGAAGGACATCGAGTTCTTCAGTCTGTGCGAGCATCACATGTTGCCGTTTTTCGGCAAGATGCACGTGGCGTATCTGCCGAAGACAAGGGTGATCGGATTGAGCAAGATCCCGCGAATCGTGGATATGTTCGCGCGTCGCCTGCAGATTCAGGAGCGGCTCACACAGGAGGTCGCGCAGACGGTGCAGGAAGTGATCGATCCGGTGGGGGTCGGGGTGATCTGCGAGGCTCGCCACTTCTGCATGATGATGCGGGGGGTGGAGAAGCAGCACTCCGGCGCGATGACGAGCGCGATGCTGGGAGCCTTCCGCGATCGCAAGGAGACGCGGGACGAGTTTCTAGCCCTGGTGAATCATCGCAACAACGGGTAGGACTCCCTGGATCCCGGCCGGATTTGTGGAGGATCCGTCGGGCGAACGCTTCTCTTTGAGCTGCCGGGGCCTTATTCCAGCGTCTTGGCGCTCCCTCTGTATTGGTTTACTGCTTTGGAGTCGGTGGCGTGCTCCAATCGGCGTCCGTCAACTTCCAGCCACCGCCTAACGCCTGGTAGAGTTGCACGATAGTCAAGCGGCGCTCGAATTCCGTTTCGGCGAGGGCGTTTTCGGCCGGAAAGAGCTGTTGCTGCGCTTCCAACACTTCGTAATAGCTCGATTTTCCCGCGGTGTACCGTTGTGACGCGGCCTCCACGGATTCCTGATACGCCTTCACCGCCGCAGCTTGACGATCGCGCACCTCTTCCAGTTTCTGCCGGTTGAACAGCGCATTCGACACGTCCCGGAATGCGCCTAACGCAGCGCGCTCATACTGAACCCGTGTCTCTTCCCAGTGGGCGATAGCCTGGAGTTTCTGGGCACGCAGAGACCGGCCCTCGTACACCGGTCCCACTACACTCGCCGCCGTGCTCCACACCGAGTGGGCTCCCGAAGCAAATGCTTCCAGCGGGCTGCTCCCACGGCCGAGCAGACCCGTTAATGTGATTTGGGGGAAAAACGCCGTGCTGGCGATACCCACCTCCGCATTGGCGGCGCGTACGGCAAGTTCGGCTTGCAGGATGTCTGGGCGCCGCTCCAGAAGCATCGACGGCAGACCGGCCGGAACGTCGGGCGGGACCGTCTGTTCGAGCAGCGTTCCCGGATGCGGAATGGGACCTGGGTCCGCCCCGATCAACAGCCGGATTTCGTTCTCCTGGATGGCGATTCGCCGCTCCAGATCAGGAATGTTGGCCGCGGTCGATGCCATGGCTGCCTCGGCGCGCGAGGTCTCGATGCGGGACGCGGTTCCACCCTCCAGCCGTTGGCGAAAGATATTCAGGCTGCCTTCGAAGTTGGCGGTGTTGCGTCGGGCGATGTCGAGCAGAAGGTCGAGTTTCAGAAGTTCGAAATAGGACTGGGCCACGCTGCTGACCAGGGAGAGCATCACGCCGCGGCGGGCTTGCTCCGTGGATAGGAAATTGGCAAGCGAGGCCTCGTTGGCCCAGTGAATTCGACCCCACAGGTCTACCTCCCAGGTCGCCCCAAACCCTGCCAGCACGCTGCCGCGAAACTTTCCGCCCGAATCGGCGGGGACGCCTTGGGACTCATTTTTCCCCTGGCTCAACCCCACCTCGTATCCGACGGAAGGATAGTACTGCGAACGTGCCTGGACCGAGGATTGCCGGGCCTGTTCCACGCGCAATGTGGCGATGCGCAGATCCTGATTGTTGGTTAATGCGGTCTTGATCAGTTCCTGCAGCTTGGGGTCTCGGAAGATCTCCCACCAGGGCAGGTCGGCGATGGAGGACTGCTGCGCGGCACCCGCCTCGCCGCGAAAAGCCGGAGGCGCTGCGGTGGTCGGCTTTGCGTATTTGGGCCCGATCATACAACTGCTGAAGAAGCACATCAGACTTACGGGTACGGCCACCAGGATGACTCGCCGCATACTAGTGCACCCCTTCCGGGGCGTGCCCAGCCGCAGGCTTGCCGCCCAACCTCTCCATCAGGTAGAACGTGACCGGAATCAGCAGGACCGCGATCCCGGTAGCCGCCATCATGCCGCCGATGACGCAACTGCCGATCACCCGCCTGGCGATTGCCCCTGCGCCACTGGCGATCCCCAGAGGAACGCATCCCAGGACGAAGGCAAACGAGGTCATCAGGATCGGCCGCAGCCGGAGCTTTGCGGCGGCCAATGCAGCATCCATCAGGGACATGCCGGATTCGTAACGCACCTTGGCGAACTCCACGATCAGAATCGCGTTCTTTGCCGCCAGCCCGATCAGCATGACCAGCCCGATCTGGGCGTAAACGTCATTGGTCATGCTCCGCAGCCATAACGTACTCAAGGCACCGGCCACCGCCACTGGAGTGCCCAAGAGGACACTCATCGGCAACGTCCAGCTTTCATAAAGAGCCGCCAGGATCAGGAACACGAAGACCAGCGACATCCCAAAAATGACCAGCGGCGAAAGACCTTTGCGGGCAACCTGCTCCTGGAACGACATGCCGGAATAGTCGAACCCCATTTCCCGCGGCATGGTCTGCTGGAACACCTGCTCCAGGGCGTCCATGGCTTGTCCGGAACTGAACCCGGGCGCGGCGCTGCCGAAGATCTGAGCGCAGCGGTAAAGGTTGTATCGCTGGGTGAATTCCGGGCCGTAAATCCGCTTGACGGTAGTCAGCGCGGAGAGCGGCACCATCCCGCCGTGCGGGTTGCGGATGTAGAACTGGTCGATGTTCTCCGAGCGGCTTCGCTGCTCGCCTTCCGCCTGCACGAAGACGCGCCACTGGCGTCCGAAGCGATTGAAGTAGTTCACGAAAGTCCCGCCCATGAAGGTCTGCAGGGTCTGATACACGTCGCCCAGCACGATGCCTTGCGAAATGGTCTTGTCGCGGTCGACATCCACATAGACTTGCGGAATCGTGGGCAGGAAAGTCGTGCTCAGATTAGAGAGCTCGGGCCGCTTGCGGGCGGCCTGCAAAAACTGGCTGAGGTTCGAGTTCAGGAAGGTGATGTCTCCGCCCGAGCGGTCTTCCAGGATAAAGGTAAAGCCGCCCGAGGAGCCCACACCGGGAATCGCCGGCGGCGTGATCGAAAACGCGAAGCCCTCGGGCAGCTCTCCCAGCCGGCGATTCATCGCACGCACCAGTTCCGATGCCTGCTCCTCCTTACTTTTGCGCTCGCTCCAGGGCTTGAGCTTAATGAAGAAAAATCCCGAATATGTGTTCTGGACCCCGCTGAGGAAGTTATAGCCAACGACACTGCTATACGTCTCAACGCCCGGGAACTGCTTGACGATCTCTTCGATGCGGCTCACGGTGGCGTTGGTCCGCTGTAGCGAAGCGGCATTCGGGAGCTGTACGGAGAGCAGGACGTAGCCTTGGTCTTCTTCCGGCAGGAAGCCCGTGGGCAGCCTGGTGCCGAACCATCCCGCCAGAGCCGCGCATCCGGCCAGAACAGCCAGAGCGATCGCCGACTTGCGAATCAGCGTCCGGCAAGTGGCGACATATCCATTCCTCCCACGTTCGAAGGTGCGGTTGAAGGCGCGGAAGAACGCTCCTAACGGACCACGGCGCTTCTTCGCAGGCCTGAGCAGCAATGCCGACAAAGCGGGGCTCAGGGTGAGGGCGTTGAAGGCGGAAATCACCACCGAGATGGCGATGGTGATGGCGAACTGCTGATAGAGGCGGCCGGTGATTCCGGGCACGAACACGGTCGGGACGAAAACAGCCGCCAGAATCACAGCGATACCGATTACTGGTGCGGAGACCTCTTCCATCGCCTTGCGAGCCGCGTCCTTGGCCGAAAGCCCTTCCTCGATGTGATGCTGCGTCGCCTCCACCACGACGATGGCATCATCCACCACCAGTCCGATCGCCAGCACCAGGCCAAAGAGCGACAGCGTATTCACCGAGAAGCCGAACAGCGGGAATAGCATGAATGTGCCGATCAGCGAAACCGGCACGGCGAGCAAAGGGATAAGCGTGGCGCGCCAGTCCTGCAAGAACACGTACACGACAACCGCTACCAGGAGCAGCGCCTCAAACAACGTGATTACGATTTCGGAAATGCCTTCGGTCACCGGGAGAGTGGTGTCGAGCGAGACCGTATAATCGACGTCCTCCGGGAACCTTTCTTTGAGCTTCGCCAGCGACGCCCGGACCGCGGTAGCCGCGTCCAGGGCGTTGGATCCGGGCAGTTGGTACAGCGGGATAATGGCGGCGGGATGACCGTTGACGCGCCCGGTGACGTTGTACGTCTCGGCGCCCAGTTCCACCCTGGCGATATCGCGCAACCGGAGTACCGATCCGTCGCGGTTGGCTCGAATCATGATGACGCCGAACTCCTCCGGAGTCACCAGGCGTCCCTGCGCGCGCACCGAATACGTGAATTCCTGTCCGCTGGGTGCAGGCTCGCTGCCCACTTGTCCGGCCGGATTTACGGTGTTCTGCTGCCGGATGGCGTTGATGATTTCCGGGACGGTGAGCTGCAGTTTGGCAAGCTGATCGGGCTTAATCCAGATCTGCATCGCATACCGGCCTCCGAAGATCATCACGTCGCCGATTCCGGGTGTGCGCGCCAGTTGGTCCACCAGGTTGATATAGGCGTAGTTCGCCAGGAAATTGCGATCTCGCGTTCCCTTGGGAGAATACAGCGCGATCATGTAAATCGGCGAACTCATCGCCTTGCGAATGATCACGCCGTAATTGTTGACGTCGGCGGGCAACTGCGTGGCGGCCAGGGACTCACGCATCTGAGTGAGAATCAGGTCCGTGTTGGGCTGGGTCTTGAGGTCGAAGTTGACGCGCAGCGACATGCTGCCGTTATTCGCATTGGTGGAAAACATGTACTGCATGTTGTCCACGCCGCTCATCTGTTGTTCGACGGGGGCCGCCACGGATTGCTCGATGGTCTGCGCGTCCGCGCCCAGATAGGTAGCGCCGATGGTCACCTCGGGCGGGACGATCTCCGGGTACTGCGCCACGGGCAAGGTGACCATGCAGATGCCGCCGACGATCACGGTCAGAATGGCGATCACGATGGCCACGATCGGCCGCTCAATAAAGAACTTTGACATGGCGGTTACCTGGTATCCGCCTGTCCGGCCGCGATTCTGGGAGTCACCGTCATGCCACCGCGGATTTTCTGAAGTCCCTCAACGACGATCCTCTCTCCTGTGTGCAGCCCTTCTTCGACAATCCGTAACGAACCGAGAGTCTCGCCCAATTTGACCGGGCGGATCTCCACCTTGTTATCGTTGTCTACCACCGCCACCTGCGAGGTTCCCTGCAATTCGCTGATGGCACGCTGGGGAACCAGTACGGCGTTCTTGCGTGTCTCCACCACTGAACGCACCCGGCAATACTGGCCCGGACGCAGCACGTTTCCCGGGTTGGGGAACAGTGCCGCGACGCGCAGGGAGCCGGTGGCGACATCCACCTGGCGGTCTGCCATGAAGAACGAGCCCTTGTGGGGATGCACCGATCCATCTGCCAGGATCAGGTCGAGGTTCCCTGGGGTGACGCCGGGCCCTCCCGCTTGAATCCGGTTGTGGCGGGCCAGATACTCCTGTTCGCTCACCGTGAAGTAGGCTTTGATCGGATCCACCGTGGAGACGGTCGTCAGTTCGCCGCTCGAAGGCCCCACCAGGGCGCCCACCTGCATTTTGGCCAGGCCGGCGATTCCATCGATGGGTGACGTGATACTGGTGAACCCGAGTTGGACCTCCGAGTCGTACACCGCTGCCTGGGCCGCCCCGATGTTTGCCGTGGCTGACTCGATGGCGGCTTGCGCTGCCTCCACGCCGGCCTTGGCTTCCAACTGGCTCTGGATGGCGTTGTCCATCTCTTCCTGGCTGATCGCTTTGGTTCTGGCAAGCGGCGCATAGCGGGTCACGTCCAGATCGGCTTTGCCCAGTCGGGCCTGACTCTGAGCGAGGTTGCCCTTGGCCTGCTGAAGCATTCCCTTTGCCTGCGCCAGGTTGCCCTTGGCATGATCCAGCGCGGCCTGGAACGGTCTGGGATCGATCTCAAACAACATCTGCCCTTTTCGAACAGCCGAGCCTTCGCTATAGTTTTGTTTGAGCAGATAGCCCGTCACCTGGGCGCGGATGTCCGCATTGACTCGGCCGTCCAGGGTGCCAATCCACTCCTTGGCCACCGGCACGTCGCGAACCGAAACCTCAACGACATCCACATTGGGAGGCGGACCTTGCGCCGCCACTTCCGGAGTTCGACGGCAACCCGGCAGAATCGCCGCCATCAGCAGTGCGGCGCACACGACGGTTTTCGACAGCAAACGAAGTGAAAAATCTGCGCGCGACGGCGGAATCACATCTGAACGGCTTAACTGCATATAGTTGTCCGGCGTCCTTTTTGTGCCAGGGGCTGGTGCGCGCCAGTTTGGGAGTACCTCGGCGCTTGCCGATCCGAAAAAGATAAACAGACCTGCTAGCCTCCAATACCAGCGTAATACGACTCGGGTGTTCAGCGCGAATCCGCGCCGGGGCAAATATCGCCGCTACCCCTTGGTTTCCGGTGGGGAATCGTCCAGCCGCAATTCCGCGATCTTGTTTTCGTCGCAGACGGGGCATCCGCGTTGCACCTTGGCTACGGTCAAGGCATAGGGCTGGAAGCCCTCATAATCGAGATTCGCGATCCACAGCGGGCGGTCGGGATCGAGCCTCCCTCGGATCCCGAGCAGCGCCAGGATCCCGTGGAACGCGATTCCGGCGACCACGCGCTGCGGCAATTCCCGAGACCAAGTCCAGGTTCATGCGGCCAAACTGCTGGACCAGGAACTCGCCACTCCCGGCTGCGCAGCGGTTACTCGCCATCATTCGCCTGACAACATTGTCCGCGACACTGTGGACGACGAAGGTCTCGCCTCCCAGTGAAAGAACCAGATCGGGACGCAGGTCGAGGTGGTGCAGCGCAGCCTCGATGCAAATCGATTCCGGAAGATAGGGCAGCGAAAGGAACGCAGCTGCTTGCGAGCCGGTCACGATCGCGCCATCGGGAACCTGGCTGCTGGCGTCCAACATGAGCCGGAAAGTGGAGGCGGGGTCTCCCTCGTGCCTCCGGATGTCGGCTTCCACGGCGCCATCTTCGAGGAGGCGGACTCTCTTTACCGAGACGGCGCCGATATTCCAGCCCTCGAAAACCGAGCCGGAACGCGCTGAAGCCCTGCCGGCAGCCGGGCCCATATTCGGACCCCCAGATCCGTCTTCAGGATACACCCGACCGCCTTTGGTTTCTCTAATAATTCTCGCCGTACATGGCTTCGCTTTCCCGCTATAGTTTCGGCTCGCGAATGGCGCCCGTCCTGAATTCGTAGCGTAGTACGTGCACGCCAGTGCAATTGTCCTGTTTACGCACGGTACGCCCGGACGCATGCAATTGCAGGTGGACGACTCCATCGATCCGAGCGGGCCATGCAATGGACAGTTCGATTTCCAGCCCTAAGCGAATGGACTGACTGGATTCGAAGAGGATACCATTGCTCGAGATATTGACGCTGGTGCCATGTCCACTGCTCTTGATGACTTTGTTATTCACCAGGAGATAGTACAGTTCCGCTTCAATTGGAAAGCGATGACCCGAACGCCGGTCTTTTCGCCCGTGACTGTGTTGGAGTGTCGGACTCATCGTCAAGCACCACCCTTGCGGTTAGCGTCTACAGCATCCCATCGGAAAACTGGGACAGACTACATCTACTCCTATCTTTGAAAGAAGACAAGTAATTTAATGTATTAAGATATATATATCTGTAGGCGGGCGGACCCGACGTCTGGCGGCGGATGGCAAATCCACATTGACAGGAGGCTCTGACGGGAGCAGACTTGAGCCAGATTCCAAGATCGGATCGCGGGATCGATGTGCCAGGGTTCATTTTGGCGTGGTTCATAAGCTTGCTATCCTCGCTCAGTTAACGCCAGCCCGTGGCAGCAAATTCTATCCGGGAGCCCGAGTAGCCGTGCTCTCATGATTCACTCTGACGAGGAAGAACCTCGTCGTAACCCGAAAGATAATCAGCTTTGGTCGGAATCCCAGCGGTGCAGCTCTCACAAGTTTGGAAAGAGAGGAACTGGATTATGGCAGCGCAGGCAATGGTGGTGGCAAATGCCACCCCTGAAGAATCAACTACCGATCAGCATCAGAAGATCGAAAATCTGGCTTATCAACTGTGGTTGGAGCGGGGTTGCCCGAATGGCTCGGATCAGGAGGACTGGTTTCGGGCGGAGCGTACGCTAAATGCGCTGAGCGATGACGTCCCGGAGTGACCGCAGTCTCGGTGCCTCAATACGTAACTCCCGGGTCGACCACTTTCTTTACGATTCGGGAGTTACGGAGCCATGTTCCCCGAAATGGCGGCGAAAACTGTGTTCGCCGTTGCTTCAGTCTGATACCGAGCCTGGGTGTACCGGCGTTTCTGACACGACTAATCTTGTCGCAACGCGATTACGGGGTCGATCGTCGTGACGCCACGCGCAGGAATCAGGCAGGCCACCGCAGCTACTGCCAGGAATACCAGCGAAACCCCGGCGAAGGTCGCGATCTCGGTGGGACTCGTTCCGTAGAGCAAAGACGACAAAAGGCGCGTAGCCGCAAGAGCTCCAACGATGCCAGCGATCGTGCCAGTCACCGCTAACGAGAGTCCATGCTTGACCACCATCATCAGGATGGACTCGCGCGATGCGCCTAAGGCCATCCGAATTCCCAGTTCGTTCGTACGCTGCGTCACCGAGAGCGCCATCACAGCGGCGATGCCGCTCGCGCTGATGATGAGCGCCAGCAGCGCGAACAGGCTCATCAGGATTGTAGTGACGCGCGGCGACGCCACGGACTCGTGTTGCAGCCGCTCCATAGTGTCCACGCGATCCACCGCCAATTGGAAATCGACATTGTGCAGCACGCCGCGGACGGCGGAAGTCAGTGCTGAGGGATCGGCTTCGGTGCGCAGCACCAGGTTGCCCACGAAGCCGCGCTGGAGCGGCGTGTAGACCTCGTCTTTCACGTCGCGATCCAGACCGTATTCTTTGACATCGGCGGCGATTCCGACAATGGTGGTCCAGTGCTGACCCTGGTCGAAGCTAATGCGCCGCCCCACCGGGTCCTCCGTCGGCCAGCGATGGCGCGCCATGGTCTGGTTGATGATGGCTACCTGAGGCGCCGTGGGATCCTCATCGTGGGCGTTGAAGTCACGTCCGGCGAGGATGGGCTGGCGGATGGTCGCAAAATAGCCGTCCGTGATCACAGTCGGATCTACCTGCGGCGCCAGTTGCCCGTTGATCAACGGCCGGCCCTCAATCTCGAAGGCGACACTACCTGGACCTGAGGCGATGCCGCCGGGACTGAATGGGAAGTTGGAGGCCATCGACCCCGCAGTCACTCCAGGCGTTGCTCGCACTTGCCGCAAGATGCTGTCGTTGAGGGTCTGCAACTGGTCGGCGGTGGTATACCGTGAGAAGTTCGGGCTCAGGCGCATCGTCAGGACGCGATCCGGACTGAAGCCGGGGTTCACCTCTTGCAGCCGGATGAAACTGCGAATCATCAGGCCGGCACTGATCAGCAGGACGAAAGAGACGGCCACTTGTGCCACCACCAGAACCGCGCGTAGACGGTTCCCGGCTCGCGTGCCCGTAGTCCGGCCATTGCCCTGCTTCAGCGCGTCGCCAACATTGCCGCTGGAAGTGAAGGCAGGCGCGAAGCCGAATAGCAAGCCAGTGCATACCGAGATCAACATAGTGAACAGCAAGACCGGTGCATCCATGCGGATCTCGGCGGCGCGCGTGGTGAAGTGCTCGGCGAATTTCACCAGCAGGGCGAGAGCGGTGGGCGCGAACGCGAGTCCGATGGCGCCGCCCGCCACCGAAAGTAGTACGCTCTCGGTCAGCAACTGGCGAATCAGCCGCGCCTTGCCCGCTCCCAGAGCCGCGCGAATGGCCAACTCGCGCTCCAATTTGAGCAGGCGGGCGAGCAGCAGATTCGCAACGTTGGCGCAGGCGATCAGCAGGACGAAACCTGCGGCCCCCAGCAAGACCAGGAAGGTGTTACGGGCTTGCCGTGTCAGATCCTCCTGCAACGCGGTCACGGCGACGCCATAACCGGAGCCTTTCGGATAGGCATCGGGATGCTCGCGTTCCAGGCGCGAGGCAATGGTGACGAGGTCGGCCTGAGCCTGTTCGAGCGGAACTCCGGGCTTCAATCGCGCAAACGCCGTCATCATGCGCGCACGGCGGTTCGCAATGAATCGCGCCGAGGAGCGCGTGGGGCATTGCGAAGTCGGCATATACACGTCGTTCTCCACCGGATACTGCGGGATGGGCGGGAGCACGCCGATCACGGTGTGCGGCCGATTGTTCATCTGGAAGACCTGGCCCACGATGTTCGGGTCGGAGCCATAGCGGGCTCTCCAGTAGGCGTTGCTCAGGATGAGGACGGCGTTAGAGCCAGGCGCCTCGTCGGCAGCGACAAAGGTTCTGCCGAGCAGCGGTCTCACTCCCAGGACTTCAAAGAAGTTGGCGGAGACGACTGCCGTGTTGACGCGCTCGGCTGAGTCCTTTCCCAGCAGAAGGAAGTTCATGGAATGGTGTTCCACCAGCCCGCTCAGGGTGTGGTTGTTGTCGCGATAGTCGAAGATCTCTTGCGCCGAGAAGGGAAGGTTGGCTTGATTGGTTCGCGAAGATTGTTGGTGGACCACCACCAGACGCCCGCCATTCTGATAGGGCAGGGGACGCAGGAGAACGCCGTAGACCAAGCTGAAGATCGCGGCGTTGGCTCCGATGCCCAGTGCCAGGGTGAGGATGGCGGCGAGCGAGAATCCCCGGTTTTTCACCAGCACGCGGATGCCGTAGCGGATGTCTTGCAGGGTGTTTTCCCAGAGATGGGAGGTGGAAGCTTCCTGGCGGACGGGCGTCATAGACGGTCTCTCCTGGTGCGTCTTCTCAAGCTGCATTGCTTTAAACTATAGCGTTTGACGACGTAGTTGAGAATTAGTATCGCGAAAAGTTTGCGATTGTAAAGCAGTAACTTTCCCGGCACCCCGTAGCGAACTATTGATGTGGAGTTTCCAAATATGCTGAAGACGATGATTTCTGCTTGCCGCCGTCTGGGGTTCGTTTCGTCAATTTTGGCGCTCGCCGCCCTGGGATTGTCCGCCGCCAACTTCCCGGCACCCAACATGGACGCTGCCCCTGTGGCGGGCAAACAGACCGCGACCGCAGTACTCGCCGGAGGATGTTTCTGGGGAGTGGAGGCCGTTTTCGAGCGCCTCAAGGGAGTCTCGAACGTCGTCTCCGGATTCGCCGGAGGGTCGAAGACCACCGCCCACTATGAAATCGTGAGCACGGGCATGACGGGGCACGCCGAATCGGTGGAGATCACCTACGACCCGTCGCAGATCAGTTACGGCAAGCTGTTACAGGTCTTCTTTTCGGTGGCGCACGATCCGACAACGCTAAACCGGCAGGGGCCGGATCGCGGAACGCAATACCGGTCGGCGATCTTCTATGCGAACGACGAACAGAAGCGCGTCGCCGAAGCGTACATCCGGCAATTGAACGATGCCAAGGTCTTCTCGCACCCGATCGTGACGCAGGTGGTGCCGCTCAGTGGTTTTTACGCCGCCGAGGCGTATCACCAGCACTTCATCGATCACAATCCGGACTATCCGTATGTGGTGTACAACGATCTGCCCAAGTTGAAGGCGCTGGAGAAACAGTTCCCCGATTGGCTCGCGCGCAGGTAGGCAGCGCCGGAACTACGGCTTCTCAAGCGCGGCGACACCGGGCAATTTGATTCCGGCGAGGAACTCGAGCGAGGCGCCGCCGCCCGTGGAGACGTGCGTGATCTTGCTGGTAACGCCCGCCGCCTTGATGGCCTTCTCGGAATCGCCGCCGCCGACCACCGAAACCGCGCCGGAACCGGCCACGGCCTTCGCCAGTGCCACGGTGCCCTGATCGAATGGCGGCTTCTCGAAGATGCCCATCGGTCCGTTCCAGATGATCGTCTTGGCAGAGGCGATCACCGCGGTGTACTGCTCGATCGTCTTCGGCCCGATATCGACTCCGATCTCGTTCGCCGGAATCTCTTCGACGACTCGATTGGGCGCGCCCGGTGCGATCTCCACGACAACCACGTGATCGACGGGAAGCATGAGCTTGCCGCCCAGATCGCCGAGCAGTTTCCTGGCTAGATCCACCTTATCGTCCTCCACCAACGACCTACCGGTGGGCAGTCCCTGCGCCTTGAGGAAAGTGTAGGCCATGGCGCCGCCGATCAGCAGGCGATCGACGACCTTGCCCAGGTTCTCGATGACTTCGATCTTGTCGGAGACTTTCGCGCCCCCCAGAATCGCCACGCAGGGGCGGTCGGGATGCGAGACAGCCATGCCGAGGTACTTCAACTCCTGCTCCATCAGCAGTCCCGCGGCGGCCTGCGGCACGAAGGCGATCATACCCTCTGTGGATGCGTGGGCGCGGTGAGCGGAACCGAAGGCGTCGTTGACATAGACGTCGCACAGCGCGGCCAATTGGCGGGCGAACCCGGGATCGTTCTTCTCTTCTTCGGCATGGAAGCGCAGATTCTCGAGCAGCAGCACCTCGCCGGGTGCAGGCTTCATGGCTTCGACTTCGGGACCAATGCAATCGGGCGCCACCTTCACGGGCCGTCCGAGCAGTTCTTCGAGCCGTTTGGCTGCCGGCTTGAGACTCATCTCCGGATTCGGCTTACCCTTAGGACGGCCCAGGTGCGACGCCAAAATCAGACCGGCGCCGTGTTCGAGGGCGTACTGAATGGTGGGCAACGACGCTTTGATGCGCTTGTCGCTGGTGATTTCCATGTCGCCCCGCTCGGTCTTTTGCAGCGGCACATTGAAATCCACTCGTATGAAAACGCGCTTCCCCTTCAAGTCGAGATCGCGTATGGATAGATAGGACATATCAGGCCTCAAATGTTGGAACACTAGAGGTTAGCACGCTGCTCTGGCGAGGATCTCTTCCACCACGGCGGTCTTCGCGTCCGCATAATTTTGCGTGTATTTCCAATTCTCGCGAGCGAGGCCGCGCTTGGTGCGCGCATAGAGATCGCGATCTTCGGGATGAGTGCGAAGCCAGTCGCGGAAGCGCAGCATGCGCGCGATTTCGGGACAATTCTGCGAGAAGACGTGCAGATTGACATCCGTGTCCGGGCCCTTGAACATGCGGTGCTCGTGCCATCCGGGCTCGCGAATGCGCAGTCGATAGCCCGCGGCCTCCAGGGCTGGCGCATACGAGGTCTCGTCGGCGGAGTCGCGAACTGCGAGGACAATATCGATGATCGGCTTCGCCGGAAGTTCGGGCACGGACGTGGATCCGGCATGTTCGATCGCGAGCGCGAGGCCGGCGAGAGCGCAGCTTATGCGGTCGGCTTCGCGCGCGAAGAGGCGAGGCCACTGCCGGTCGTAGTCGACGATCTCGATAGGTGACGTGCGGGGCGTGAGTTCTCCGACGGTGCTTGATCGGAGATACTCTTCGCGGGGGTCCGGCATGGATCCAGTATCGCGCGTGGAGAATATCGACAATAATTCGGGAGTTGCGTAGCCTGTCCCCAGAACATGGGCGGATTTGATGAGGAGGTCGACGTCCCAAGAACGGTACAATCGGGTGGTTTGCGATACGCGATTGCTTTGACTTTGGTGTGGTGCGCGTGGGCCCAGCGCGAGCCGGTCCGACCTTCGGAGTATTTCAAGTCGTTCCTGGCGTTGGGCCTGGAGGATTTTTGGGAGGAACAGAAGCCTGTCCCCATTGATATGAAGGCGCGCGTCACGCTCGATTGGACCTTGCCGCGAGTCGGAACCACGATCGAAGTGAGGCCGCTCGCGATCTGCGCAGGCGATGCTGCATGCGATCCGGTGGACGCCGTCATTCGCCAAGCCAAGTATCGGAGCATCAGCCTGGCGTGGAACAGCCAGACCGGAAAATTCTCGAAATCGGGAAAGAAGCCGAGGTAGCGTCCTTCCTTGTTAACGGCCGTTTTAACGCTTCTTAACAGACAGCCTGGCTCTGTAATCTTCTGGTCACTTTCCCGTTGACATTCGAACCGATTCAAGTGTACTATCGCCCCAATCCCCCGTTAACCGGTATTCGGGAACCGCGCGACGGGTGTTCCTTTAGCCGCTGAGGGGGCTCGCTAAATTTGCAACCGGTGAGTCAGGTAAAGTTTGGCCGACCGCGCCTACGTGTGCCAGGTCGCGTGCCATTTCTGTTAATCCATAAATCGAATTTGTAAGGAGCGCTTTGATGACAGAGAAAAAAGTGTTTCTCGGGGCCCGCCGGCGTGCGTTTACGTTGGCTTTGGTCGTGGCCTGCGGACTATTAGTCCTGGGAAGTCCGGCTGCGGCTCAGACCTCAACGACGGGTGCGGTCTCTGGCGTGGTTACAGATCCTTCCGGCGCGGTGATCCCGAAGGCGGAAGTCGAGTTAAGCAATGTCGACACCAATGCCGCGGAGAAGCAGGTCACCAACGACGCAGGCCAGTTCGTATTTAACAGTGTTACTCCCGGCAACTACAAGTTGACGGTGAAGTCTGCCGGGTTTCGGACGGCTTCGCGGCCCAATGTGTTGGTGGAAGTGAACCGCAGTGCCAACGTACCGGTAAGCCTCGAAGTGGGAACCGGCGCCGAGGTGGTAGAAGTCAGCGCGACGGCGGCGGCGCAATTGCAAACCGTGGACGCGCAGATCGGCAACACCGTATCTACCAACGCCATTCTGCGCCTGCCTACTCTGCAGCGGAATGCGACCGAACTCTTGAACCTGCAACCCGCCGCAGTTCCGGGTGGCAACAACCTGACGACGCGCGTGGCGGGTGCGATTGACGACCAGAATACCGTGACCCTCGACGGCCTCGACATCACGCAACAGGTGGTCGCCGGTAACACGGCGGTGCCCACCCCCGCGGATAGCGTGGAAGAGTTCCGCGTGACTGTGCTGACTCCGAGTTCGACTCTGGTCCGCGCTTCCGGCGCACAGGTTACGCTAATCGGCAGGACCGGCGGAAACACCTTCCACGAGGCCCTTTACGAATATCTGCAGAATTCCTCGCTGAATTCCAACACGTGGGACAACGATCGCCTGGGCCAGTTGAAAGCGCCGATTCGCGACAACCGCTTTGGAGGCCGTATCGGCGGTCCCATTGTGAAGAACAAGACGTTCTTCTTCGCGAATTACGAAGGCCGGCGATTTGCCAACGTCGCCCAGTTGACCCACACCGTGCCGACGGACACGCTGAAGCAAGGGATTCTACTCTTCAAAGATGGCTCCGGCAACGTACAGCAATTCAACCTCGCGAGCGCGGCAGTCTGCGGTCCTAATGGAAACTCGGTCTGCGATCCGCGCGGGATCGGAATCAGCCCGGCGGTCAAGGCTCAATGGGCGATGATGCCCGAGCCCAATTCCAATACAGCCGGCGACGGTTTGAACACCAGCGGGTACTTCTTCAATCTTCCGGTCCCGGTCCAGACCGATTACGGAGTCTTCCGCGGCGACCACAACTTTTCCGATAAACTGCAGTTGCATCTCAGCTACACCTACTTCCGCAGCATCACCACGGGCTCCGGCGACGTGGGGATTCAGAATGGAGTTCCCAAGTCGTTCATCCAGACGCCGCAGCGTGGCTCGGTGTACAACGCCTCCCTGAATTACCTGCTCTCTTCGACCTGGACCAACACTTTCCGCTTCGGCTACGTCCGCGACAACAATGCGACTCAGGCGACCTCCCCCACGGCAGCCGCGGGCCTCCTGAACACACCCGGGTCGAGTACCCCGGCGGGTCCGGTGGCGCTGCTGATCGGCAGCGGTGTGAGCAGCTTTCTTGATTCGCCCATCGATATGGACACCCAGCGCGCCCGCTACCAGGCGAACTACAACGGCGACTTCCAGTGGCAGGACGACATGAACAAAGTGTGGGGCAAGCACACCTTCCAGTTCGGCGCACAGGTAAACATGCTGCCCTATACGCACGTACGCGCGGACAAAGTGGTCGGGTCACTGGCCTCCACCGTGGCGCTGATCGACGGCGATCAGAGCTACCTTTCGATTCCGGCCGCCAACCGCCCGCTGACCTGCAGCGCGTCGGTCACCTCCAACTGCATCACGTCGGCCAACCTTACCAACTGGGATCGCTATTACGCTTCCACTCTCGGGCTGGTGGACAACGTGGGCGTTCTTGCGGTCCGCGATCAGAATCTGCAACCCCTGCCGCTGGGCACGTTCCTGGTAGACCACACCAACGAGTGGGCGAGCTACTTTTACTTCCAGGACTCCTGGCGTGTGAAGAACAACCTCACTCTGACGCTCGGGCTGGCCTACGGCTGGCAGACCGCTCCAACAGAGCAGCATAATCTGCAGACGGTCATGATCAACGCCGAAACCAACCAGTTGATCGATGCTCCGAATTTCATGCAGCAGCGGCTCTCCTCCGCGCTTTCGGGGCAGATCTACAATCCGACCATCGGATTCGCCACGGTTGGGAAAGCTGGAGTGCCGGTGTACAACGTCGACTACGGCGACATTGCTCCGCGTGCTTCGTTTGCGTGGACGCCGGGCGGCAGGATTTTCGGGCAGAAGACCGTGCTAAGGGGCGGGTTCGCGATCGTATATGACCGGTCCAACACCGTGCAGTCGGTGGAGATTCCGATGCTGGGCGTCGGGTTCGATCAGAACATCATCGTGCAGGCGCCGCTCTGCAATGCCACGGGTCCAGGCGGGCTGGGGTGCAATGCCGGAGTCGGTACGGGCGCGAATCCCGGGCTCGCGAGTTTCCGCGTGGGCGTGGACGGGACGCTGCCGCTGCCCGTGCCGACGGCGGTCACTTCGCCGGTGATTCCTCCTCCCGGGTACACCGAGACGCTGTCCTTCCAGGTGGATCCGAACACGCACGTGGGCCGCAGCTACAACGTCGACTTCAGCTTGCAGCGCGAACTGCCGGGCGGCTTCATCATGGAGGCTGCGTACCTGGGCCGGTTCTCGCGACGGCTGCCACAGGCAGTCAACCTGGCGTCGGCGCCCTACATGATGGTGGACTCGGCCTCCGGCCAGTCGTTTGCGCAAGCGTATGATGCGGTTGCCAACGCGCTGCGCGCCGGCCAGGCCGCTCCCACGGAAGCATTTTTCGAAAACCAATTCCCCGGGCTCGCCAAGGCGCAGGGCACGGCCACGGCGACGGCGTTCATCGTGGGACGAAATACCTCCAGCTTCACGCAGGGGAATCTCGGCACGCTGTTCATCAACCTGGCGAACTATCGGCGGTCTCTCGGCCTCATCCCGCTCACCAACGATCAGGCGCAGGTGGAGTTCATGCGCACCTATATCGGTCAATCGAACTACAACGGCGGCATCCTCACGTTGACCAAGCGCGCCGCTCGCGGGCTGACGGTGAGCGCCAACTATACCTACGCGCATTCGCTGGACGATAACCTGTCCAACCAGAACAACGCCGGTTTCTATGGCAACAGTTTCCATCCTGGCGTGGACTACGGTCCTTCCAGTTTCGACCGGCACCAGATCTTCAACGCGTTTTACACCTACGAGCTGCCTTTTGGACCGGGGCATGCGCTGCATTCGAATGCAGTGGTCAACCGGTTCATCGAAGGCTGGTACACGTCGGGCATCCTCACGATGTTCAGCGGACTGCCGGTGACGGTGACCGAGAGTTCGCAAGTATTCGGTGGGGGGACGTCGACCATCGGAGTGACTAGCGCGATGATCCCGACGGTGCCGCTGAGCAACGCCAACATCAACAGCGGATCCTCGGGCTGCACGCTGAGCGGAGTCGGCAGCGTGGGCACGACGGCGGCGACGAGCACCGGGCTGAATATCTTCGCCAATCCTTGCGCGGTGTACTCGGATTTGCGGTACATCCAGCTCAGCAGCGACACGCGGACCGGCCGCGCCAATCCGCTCCGCGGCCTACCGGTGCGCAATATGGATATGCGCTTCGGCAAGGATACGCGGATTACCGAGAAAATGCGCCTCGGTTTCTCGGCGGATTTGTTCAATGTGTTCAATCATCACAGCTTCAATAATCCCGGGCTGAACTACACGAGTCCGACCTCGTTCGGCGTGATTACGAGTACGTTCACGCCAGCGAATCGCACGAACAGCGCGCGCTGGATTGAGCTGGGTCTGCGGCTGGACTTCTAAGGGATTTGGCCGCCGATGAACGCGGAGAAGACCAGATCTTTGGGGTTATGAACGAAGACCGGTACTGGAGTGCCGGTCGTTCCGCCTAGAATCAAAAGTTTAACAGCCTGAAACGGGTACTTCGGTACCCGTTTTGCTTTTATCGGCGTGGATCGGTGTTCATCGGCGGCCAATCGGGCGCAGTCCGTTGATGAGGAGCGCAGAGTCGACTTCAGATGGTGACGTGGAGCGACGGACCCGCCTGTCCGCAGACTTGTTGGACTCCCGAAAAGTCTCGACATGAGTGTCGAGACTGCAAACAAGAGTGTTTGCGCCACGGCTGCTGGCGAAGATTCATCAAAACGGTTTAGGCGAGTTAGTGCACGCGGACCCAGGAGAGTCCACTACTTTCCGAAATAGCTTCTCACGGGCGGCGGAGGTGCGTCTTTGCGGATAGCGCGCCAGAGAATATCGTTCAACTCATCGTCGTCATTCTCATCCGCTTCGTCGAACTTCATGCGATTCGATGCGGCGGCGCCGGGGGCGGTCGGTGGATTCTTGTCTTCCATCGAAAGCCGTGGCTTCTCGGCAATGTAGGGCTTTGGGTCCGGCGTCGCCATCAGCGATGTGGCCATCAGACGCGCGCTGGCATCGAATTGCGTCATTGGGCGCAATCCCAGCAACGCTTCGATCGTATGCAGCATCGACGTGGTGTTGTACATGGTGCCGTCCACGAAATGACGCTTGGTGAACGACGAGATCAGGAAGGCGGGCGAGCGGTGCGAATCCACGTGGTCGGGGCCGTTCTGGGCATCGTCTTCCAGCACGAAGATCGCGGTGCTGGTCCAGAAGCGCGATTTGGAAACCGCTTCCACGATCATGCCGAGGGCATAGTCGTTGTCGGCGGCGGAGGAGAGCGGCGCGGTCTTGCCGGCGGAGGTGCCGTTGGTGTGATCGTTGCCCAGCCGCATCACAGAGAGGCGCGGCATGTTGCCCGTCTTTTCGTCTTCTGCCAGTTCATTTATGAAAATCTTGGCGCGTTCGACGTCGGGATATGCCAGGTCGAATCCGCGGTACTGGTGATTGGTCACCTTGGACAGCACGGGGTCGCGCACACTCATGATCTGCTCGCTTCCGGCCGGCCCGATCTCTTTCTTGTTGTTCACCATGTAGCCGAAATTGCGGATCGAAACACCCGCGGCGGCGGCATTGGTCCAGAGGTACCCGGCGGGGGGAAGGGAAGCCGCGTCCTGCTCTTCGAAGTCGTATGTCTTGCGGCGGCCCGCATACTCGGTCGGCCACATCTTCTGCACATAGTCAGGTGCGATGGCAGCGGTGGACCAGTTGTGGCCGTCGGCGCTCACGTCGGCGTTCACGTAGAAGTTGTCGAGCAGCACGAATTCGCGCGCCAGCTTGTGCAGATTCGGGGTGACGTTCTCGCCGAAGAGCACCAGCGACGCATCGCCATTGCCTTCCTTCATGTCGCCGAGCACCTGGTCGTAGGTGCGGTTCTCGCGCACGATGTAGATGACGTGCTCGATGCGCGGCAGCGGGTTCGGCGCGTCCAGCTTGGCATCGTTGTAGGCCGAGTAAGAAAGCGCGCGATTCGACCATTCTTCCAACTGCGCGGCAGTGAACGGCTCGATCCACGAGGCAGTGCCGGTCTGCAGGTAGCCGACATATCCAGGCCGGATGCCCGGCTCGGACTGGACGCCTGCCGGCCGCTTGGTCGGGTTGGGTCCGTCGGGGTTCGGATACGAGCGCAGTCCTTTGCCATTGAGCACGACTAAGGTTCCAGAGGGCAGTACGCGCACGGCGGTGGGATACCAGCCAGTGGGGATGAAACCTTCCACCACACTGCGGTCGCTCGAGACATCGACGACGGCCGCCACGTTGCCGTCGGAGCAGGCGACGTACAGCTTCTTCAGGTCGGGGCTGAGACCGAGGCCGGAAGGTGTCATTCCGAGGGGTTGCCGCGGAGTCATCGAGATGTTGATATTCTCCACCACGCTCAGTTCTTTGGCGGAGTTGATCGAAACCGCGTAGACGCTGTTGGTATTCGAGGCCGCGACGAAGAGGCGCGCGACCCAGGTGGGTTCTCCGGGAGGGACCTCGCCGGGACCGCCGTCGCGCCACACGATATCAGTCGGATGCGCGCCGATTCTGAGGATCGCCGTCTGGCTGCCGGTGGCCGTGTCGTATTGGCCGATGGAGCCATCGGCCCAATGGCTCACGAAGAACGACTTGCCGTCGGGATGAAAGAGAATGCGATACGGACGGCGGCCTGTCCGGAAACGGTTGATCACCATGCCCGAGAGCGGATTTACTACCGCCACGTCGTCCTGATACAACTCGGCGACGTACATCATGCGCCCATCGGGAGAGAAGGCCACATCGCCGACGAAGTCGCGATCGGTCTTGGTGGCTTTGGGTGTGATCTCGAAGGTGCGTCCGGGGACGAGAGTGCCGTTTGCAAAGGTAAACTCGAAGACCGACGCGCGCGCTCCGCCGCCCACATAAACCTTGTCGCTCTTGGGAGCGAACGCCAGTCCCAACCAGCCGTCGCCGGCCCTCGTGTTGCTCAAGACCCTGGCGGTTGCGGTATCGATCACGCTGATGCTGGGGGGACGATACCCGGCGTTCAACACCAGCAGATATTTGCCATCGGGCGAGAGGACCGAGGACATCGGCAGGGTGTCGAGCGGAACCTGCTTGCCGGTGGGTTGCAGACGCCAACCGGAATTCAGCAGAAAGCCTCCATTGGGCAGTGGGCCTACTTGTTCGCGAGGGGCGGGCTGTGAACTCAAAATCGCCGCCACCGCGATAAAGAGGACGGCGAGAGCGATCCGCGCGGTCAGGGAACGCAAGGCTGGTTTCATAATTGATTCTTATTGTAACCGCCGAGGGTGGCGGCGCACGTGACGGAACAGATACAGGGTGAGCGGCAAAAGAACACAGGTATCCTGTCCCGACAGGATGGCGGATGGGGAGAGGGGGAAATAGACTAGAGGCAGGTAAAGCAGCTTTGCATATTTTTGGCCGCGGTTCTGGGCAAGCATCGCGGCCTTTTTATTTTTCTGCGCTACTTCTGCCTCCAGCCTCCTATCGGATTCGATAGATTCCGTCAAAATCGTTGAAATAGCACTCGACAGGGAGAGTAGGTTCGGCCGCAAGAATCACCCCTGCGGCGCATACTACATCGCTGACGACGACCTCAAGGGGGACGCCCTCATAGGCCCCGCATTCCCTGTGCGCGATGAGGAGTAGCCGGCCCGGCCGGTGCAGGCGGCGGGACGTGCGGATCATGGCGATCACCAGATCGCGATCGCTCGCGGACGCCGGCGCGGCCAGAGTTTTGGCCGAGCCGGGGATCTTAATATGGTCGAATGTCTGGATGCCGGAGCGCTTCAGAAACTTCCGCAGGGCTATGTCGAAGCGGGCATCGAAGCAGGAGATCACACAGGCATCGGCTGTGTAGACCTCCTGTGGTGAATCGAAATGAAAGACTTTTTCCATAAGGGTCACGCAAATACGGCGGTGAGTTTCTGCCCTCGCCGGGTCAGATGTGGAGCCCGATTGGCAATGTCGGTGATAAAGGCGACGCGATTGGCCGGAGCGATCAGAATGTCTGACGCCAGCCCGTACTGAATCCGAATGCGATCGGAGGTAAAAGAAAAAATCTCCGTTTCGCCGGCAGCCGGTCCAATCTCGCTGATCGCCTGGTACGGGATCAGAGTCTTGGTGAGCGCGGTACGAACTACCAAGCCTTGGGCAGCCGTCTCGTACGACTGCGGATACGCGCAGAGCAGCAATACCAGCAGGATCGGCCCCGCAATCCAATAATCGCCGAGCAGAAAAACGCCGATCGCGAGCACAATAGCGGCCAGGATATACACGTCGACCTTTGAATGGTAAATCATGTGTTCCTCCGTGATCTGTGGGAGTGGTCGGGCGGCCGGCAGGAGCCGGCCGCCCGGACAGGCAGGACGCCTATCCTGCTTGTCGTTTGGACTTGATTTCGGCCAGAAGACGATCGATCTCGCGATCTTTGTCCATGGCGGCGAAGCGGCCATCTACATCGTCGGCCACCAGTTCCGCCTTGGCCTGATTGACAGCTTCGTGGAGATTCACCTTGTTCTTCATGCGGTCGAAAGCCGCCGCCTTGGAGTTGTCGCCCATGGCCATGCCGGCGTCAGTGGCTTTACCCAAAGCACGAGATCGGCGGGCCTGTGCCATCAGCACGTCGCTTTTGGTCTGGGCTTCGGTCAGCTTTTGCTGCAACTTGATCAGGGCGTTCTTGAGGTTTTCCACTTGTGTCCTCTGATCCTCCACCTGCTGGTGGAAGCTTTCTGTCATGGACTTGTAGGTCATGGCACGGGCCACGGCGGCGCGAGCCAGGGCATCGTCCTTTTTGTCGACCGCCATCTCTGCACGACGCAGCCACTGCTGTTCGTTGTCGGCATTCTCCTTGAGCTTGCCCTGCAGCACGTGTTGGTCGGCCATTGAAATCGCCACCTGCGTTTTCACCTGCAGCAGTTGATTCTGCATGTCGAGGATGACTTGCTTGATCATTTTTTCCGGGTCTTCGGCCTTATCCACCAGGTCGTTGATATTTGCCCGGACCAGCGTTGCGACTCGTTCTAACAGTGCCATGATGGTTCTCCCTATTGCGCTGCGCCCGGCGCTGCGCCCTTAGATTTGTCGTTCGGACCTGACGACTTGTCGCCGATCTGCCGCACCTTCGAGAACAGCTCGTTGAGAGGCATGCCCGAGAGCGTCTCGAACAGAGCGGGGATCTGCGCCGCCATTTCCGTAATATCGCCGGTGATCTTGTGCATTCCGGCGGACTGTCCATTACCGGTGGAGACGATCGTGATCTTGTCGATGTTGGCAAGCGGCGCCGCCAAGGCCCTAACCACTTCGGGCATGTTGGTGATCAGCTTGTCGACGATGGCCGCCTGGTTGAATTCCTGGTAGGCTTCGGCCTTCACGTTCATGGCCTTGGCTTCGGCTTCGCCCTTCTTGAAAATAATCTCGGCTTCGGCTTCACCCTGCGTGCGGATCGAGGAGGCGCGTCCTTCAGCCTCCATGATCAGACGAGACTTCTCGGCGGCGGCCAGAGTCTCGATGCGCTTGCGCTCGTACTCGGCCTGCATCATTACGGTAGCGGTGAGCTCCCGGTCGCGGCGCAGAATTTCCGCTTCCTGCACTTTGACTTCGTGCTCCTTCTCGATCTGGTGAATGGTCACTTCCTCGGCGCGCACCTGCTGCTGCATGATGTTGCCTTGGATCTCGTAGGCCTTGTCCGCACTGGCCTGCTGCTTTTTGACCATTTCCAGATAGTTGGCTTTCTTGACCTCGAGGTCGCGCTGCGATTCCGCCTGCTTGGCTTGCGAAAGCGTCTCGGCGAGCACGCGCTCCTGGTCTGCCTGGGCCTTGGCGACCGCGGCCTCCCGGGAGGCTACGGCGCGGCGGATGGCGGTGTCGCGATCCGCTTCAGCGGTGGCTACGTCGGCGTCACGCTTGATGCGCGCCACGTCGGGACGTCCCATGTTGGTGATGTACTCGTTCTTATCGCGGACTTCCTTGATGGTGAACGAAATCACTTCGAGCCCCATCTTGTTCATGTCGTCGGCGCAGGTGGAGCGCATCCGGTCGCCCACCATCTCGGGCTGCTTGACGATCTCTTCCACGGTGAGCTGGCCGATGATGCCGCGCAAGTGGCCTTCCATCACCAGCCGGATCAGGGCTTCCCGATCGTCCGGCGATTTGGTGAGGAACTGCTCGGCGGCCGTCAGAATCGACTCGGGATCGGACTTGACCTTGATCTGTGCGACAGCTTCCACCGTGACCGCCACGCCCTGACGGGTGTAGAGATCCTGTTTCGGCGCGACGTCGAACGACATCAGCTCGAGCGACAGCCCACGGGCGCTTTCTACCATGGGGAAAATGACCGTGCCCCGTCCCTTGACGACGCGGGTACCCCGGAAACCGTACACGATAATGGCTTCGTGGGGCCCCGCCTTGCGGAACAGCTTGGCGAACATCGCCATCAGGAAAATGATCGCCAGGACCATGAGTCCCGCGATAATAAACGTTGGATTGGTGCCTTCCATAAACTCTGACTCTCCTTTGGTGGACACTCAGGCGCAATTGCCGAGGCCACCTACTTCATCTCGAGTTCGCTCAGCGGATCCTCCCACGGGCGAACGTATGCAATACCTTTCTCGTAGCGCGTAACCATGACTTCCGCGCCTTTAGGGATCTCGGTGCCATCCTCGCTGCGCGCGCCGGTGACGCGGCGCGTTCCCTCCTGCGAATAGACCAACTCGCCGGTACCGCCCGGGCGGATCGGAATGCTCAGACGGCCGAGCACTCCCGTCATCTCGTAGTCCATGGGATTCAGTGCGGCCTCTCTCGCCATCAGCACTTTTGCGAGGAAGAGGAAGACTATCGAAGCAGCGCCGATCCCGCTGAGGGTGGAAACTCCCAGGGCCAGCGCGAACCAGACGTTGTAATACCGCTCCAGCAGGTAGCCAGTGCCGCCGAACCACGCGAGGAATGCGGCAATGGTGCCGAAATTGAACCACGAGAGACCGCCTCCGCGCGTCATCCCTCGGCCGCCAGGGCCATGGGCCACGTGGACACCGCTATGCAGATGCACGTGCGGCAAGTGCACACTGCCGGCGAACAGCGCCAAAGCGCTGAGGCCGAAGCCCACGAGGAAACAGATGAGATAGAAGCTTGACCAGGTCATGAACGCCTCCTCGGCTTTTTTGCATTCGAAGCTGCCGGCGCCCTGAGTACTTCGATCAGGCGTTCGGCCAGCCCCGGGTTTTCTAAAATCGTGCCCAGCAGGACGAGGCACATACGGGAATCTGCGTGACGGGCGACGGTGAGCAACGCCTCGTGCAGATCGGGGTCCTTGCTGAAGCGCTCCGCGCCCCCGATCAGCCAGAGATCCAGCTTGTCTTCCAGCGCACCCACGTCCGAAATCAACTCGTTCTGGTAGCCTTCGGGGTCATCCACCAGGTAGCCGGGATGAACCTTAAAGAACCGGGCCAGCAGCATACGGCTGGAGTTGGTAAGGTGCGGCCGCGCGCCGCTTTCGATCTGCGAAAGGTAGCTCTGGCTGATCGACTTGCCGAGCTCCTTCTGGATCAGGCGGCCCATCTCCTGTTGGGAGATTTCGCGGTCCAGCCCGCGCAAGGTGCCTTCCACCTCTCGCAGGTACCGGATTTTTTCACCGAGTCGCATATCGCAATTTGTAATAACTCTATTGCAATTTGCGATAATAGTCAAGAGGAGAATTAGGCCTGTTTTCAACGATACGCGGGCAATTGGTACCGGCGGGATAATGCGGTGAATGCGGGGAAAGGGACCAGCGGGGCCCTTATAATGAAAGGGAAATGAGCCTTAAATGGATCGTGATTGGGGTGTTTGCGCTGGCACTGATCGGTTGCAAGGCGAAACTGCCCGAGGGCAAACGCTACCCCATCCAGGGTGAGATCACAGCACTAGACACCAGTGCCAAGACGGCCACGATCAATGCCGGAAAAATCGAGGGCTGGATGGAGGCGATGACGATGGAGTACCCCGTCAAGCCCGACGCGGAGTTTCAGAAACTGCATGTCGGCGACCACATAGACGCAACCGTAGTGGTCAGTGATCCCGGTTACTACGTTACCGATGTGACGGTGAAGCCCAAACAGTAAACGAAGCTACTTCTTCTTCGCGGCGTGGCTGCCTGCCGAAGTGGCGGGCGCCGGCTTCAATAACTTTTCGAGTTCCGCGCGAGTGTTGGTTTCGGGGTTCTGGAAAAAAGAACTTTCGGCCGGGAAATCATCGCGAATCATTCCCTTCGCGTCGACGAACACCATGTGGGGAACGTATGCGAGGCGTTGATCGGTAGCGGAGTATCCGAGGAATGCGCGCACCGCCGGATCATTGGACCAACCGACAGGAAAGGTCGGCTTATACTGCTGGATAAATCCAGGTACGCTCTGATCGGCGGAGGGTGCGAAGGCCACCTCGACAATCTGCACGCCCTTGGGTGTGTACTCTTTGGCCAGAGGGTTCAGGGTATTGGTGGTGAGCGCCTGACAGTGCGGGCAGCCCGTGCTAATGAGAACCAGAGCCACGACCTTCCCTTTAAGCTGACTGAGTTGGAGGGGCGGTGCTCCCGCACGCATGATGGTGAACGGGGGAGCAGGGCGCGGCGCGTCGTCGGCCAGCGCAACATTGCCCAGTCCAACCCAGGCACACATCGTAAAGAGCACGGCGGGAATAGCTGTACGCATAGTGTTATCTCCTTTATACTACAGGTGTCTACCGCCTTTCATGGACCCCTTCGAACCTCTGTTTCGCAACCCGCATCTGCAGACCATTGCGGGTCACTATTGGAGCCGGCCGAGCGCCGGCGGCTTTCCATTGGAGCGCCGTTTTTTTCAGACCGAACCGGGTGTGCAGGTGCTGGTGGAATCGCAGCGTCCGGCTGGTAAGGTTGTAGGCGAGATCGTGATGGTTCACGGGCTGGAGGGTTCGGGAGAAGCGGGATACATGCAGAGCCTCTCGGCGATCGCGCTGAAGTCCGGATTCGCGGCGCATCGCTTCAACATGCGCACCTGCGGTGGGACCGAACAACTCAGTCCGACGCTGTACCATGCCGGGCTTACGTGCGATCTGACGGCTGTGTTGCGCGAGTTTCAACGCGAGGGGCGCGCCCCGGCTTTTCTGGTGGGCTTCTCGCTGGGCGGCAACGTCGTGCTGAAACTGACTGGGGAGTTGGGCGAAGAGGCGCGTTCGCTGGTGCGCGGCGTGTGTGCGGTATCGACGCCGCTGGATCTTTCAGCGTGCGCTCACCGCATCGCCCAGCCCGACAATCGGTTGTACGAGAAACGCTTCGTAAATCGCATGCGCGATCGTCTGTGCGCTACAGGCAGGTACACGCGGCAGGATTTCGAGGGGCTGCGGACGGTGATCGGAATCGACCAGGCGATTACCGCCCCATCGTTCGGTTTTGGCGATGCCGAGAACTATTATCGTACGCAGTCGGCGCTGCGTTACCTGGGCGGGATTCGGGTTCCCGTCCTGCTGATTCAGGCGAAGGACGACACGTTCATTCCGTTCGAAATCTTTGGCTCGGAGGCGGTGCGGGCGAATGGCTGCATCGAGGTGCTGGCAACGGAGCATGGCGGCCACCTCGGCTTCATCGGCCGGAAGGGGCAGCGCTTCTGGGCGGATCAGGCGGTGATGAACTGGATTCGCGATCATGCGATCAGCGCCGCGTGACGACGCGCCGTGCCTACGAGCCGCGACCGTTAGGGAGCGTTGCCGGGCCGCAAAATCAGGTCCTTCTCGAAGCCTGTGCGCGCCGCCGTATTACAAGGCATTCGGAGGTTTCGAAGCATCTTGGCTGGTGTCTGCCCGGCCCGTCAATGTGCGGAACAATGGCGTGCACATCGTGGTCGGCAGAATTCGGACCGGAACGGCTTATGAACGACTTCAAAGCTTTGCAGCAGACGGCGTCTGAACGAAATGAGCCAAACCGGAAACGCTGGGCTCGTCATGGCAGCACGCGATGGCGCTGTTTGAGTCCCACGCCCCTTAATATCAAGCAACGCTCCCTCACGGTCGCGGCTCGTCGTACGTTAGGCTCGTAGATAGCATCGTAGGATCGCAGAGTGGCAAAGAATCGCAGCGCGTTAGGATCGCAGAGTGGCAGGGATCACGGAGTCGCAGGGATCACGGAGTGGCAGGAATCACGGAGTGGCAGGAATCGCGGAGTGGTGGCATCGCTCGCCGCAGAGTCTCCAGTCCGAAATTCACAGGCCGTACGATTGAGGGTCGTCCCATAGCGAGTCGCAAGATCGCGGGTGTGGCGCGTGGGTCGTCAGGTCAGGACCGCCGGATTGCTCGTGCAGATAACGGTCCGTAGGGGGCCCAGCCATCATGTCGCCAGTCGTACCCTTGCGCTCTAAAGGCGAATACGGGTACTCTGGGTCTCTGCCATGATGGCCTCACACGCGTCGTTCTGGGAAGCGGTGACCGGCGCTGTTCAATCGCTCCGCGGGAGTAAGCTGCGCAGTTTCCTCACTTTGCTGGGGATCATCCTGGCCACCACGACTTTGATCTCGGTGATGTCCGTGATTTCGGGGATGGACCGAATCATCGCCGAGAATGTCTCCAACATGGGCGCGGACGGCTACACCGTCACCCGCATCTTTTTCACGCAAAGAGATCCGAAGAAGTTTCTCGAACTGCTGCGGCGCAATCCCAATCTTAATAAAGACGAGTTCGCCTTTCTGCGAGAGCACGTGACCTTGACCCGCGAGATTGGAATGACCACCAATCGGAGCGTCAATTTGCATGTGGGGAAGGAAGTCTCGGAGGGTGTGCTGCTGACAGGCTGCACGCCGAATATGGCACTGATCGCAAACTACGAATCGGTGGATGGTCATTTCATCTCGGACACAGAGAACGACCGGCGCATGAACGTCGCCTTCATCGGCAACGATGTCAAGATCAAGTTCTTCGGCGATACCAGCCCGGTGGGCCGGACCATGTCCGTAGAGGGAATTCCGTTTGAAATCGTGGGCGTTGCCAAGCCGAAAGGGTCGATCTTCGGACAGTCGCAAGACAATTTCCTGGTGATTCCGATCGAGACTTATTTCAAGACGTGGGGCTCGCGTAACGGCATGAACTACGCGGCCACTGCGATCGATCACGCCCACCTGATGGCGGCACAGGAGGAGGCTCGTACAACTTTGCGCGCCTACCGGCACCTGCATCCGAAAGATGACGACACATTCTCCATGCTGACATCGGACGCGCTACTGGATTTTTGGAATCAGTTGACGGGCGCGATCGCGGCAACGGCGGTGGGTGTGGTTTCGGTCTTCATGGTGGTGGGTGGCGTGGTGATCATGAATATCATGCTGGCGGTGGTCACGGAGCGTACGCACGAGATCGGGATTCGGAAGTCGGTGGGCGCGCGCCGGCGCGACATTCTCAATCAGTTTCTGGTGGAGTCGTCAATGCTCTCGGGGATGGGCGGCGTGATTGGCGTGACCACCGCCTGGGTGGTTGCAGTGCTGGTTCGGAGTTTGACGCCGGTGCCGATGTCGGTTCCGGCTACTGCGGTGATTGTGGGGGTCACACTATCGGCGACGGTGGGCCTGTTCTTCGGAATCTATCCGGCACAGCGCGCCTCGAAACTGGACCCGATCGAAGCTCTGAGAGCTGAAAAGTGAGGGCGGAAAAATGACAATCAGCTCCATCAGCAACGATATCCGCATGGCGCTCGCCACCACCATCGAGCACAAGATGCGTTCGTTCCTCACCATCCTCGGGGTGATTATCGGGACGGGCGCAGTGATCGGTGTGGGTTCCATCATCGCCGGACTGGATGGGGCCATCACCGGACTTTTGCGCAGCTTTGGTCCCACCACTCTGATCGTCACCAAGACGACGGCGATGGGCAACGCAACCCGCGAGGAGCGCAGTCGCAAGCCGCTGACCCTGGAGAATGCCCGCGCCATCGAGGAGCGCTGCCCGGCGGTGGAGCACGTCAGCCCGTACCTGATTCCAGGCGGCGGCCTGCGGCGGACCCGTTACAAGGGCAACGACTACTACGGCATCCAGATGGGCGGGACGGAGTCGGGCTACGCGGCGGGCGGCACCACCATGAAGTATGGCCGCTTCTTCAGCGATGTCGAAAATACGCATCATATGCCGGTGGTCGTGATTGGCGAGGACATCCAGAAGCGATTGCTGCCCGAGACGGATCCGGTGGGCAAATGGATCGATGTGGATGGCCATGAGTTCGAGGTGATCGGAGTGATGGACCGGCCGCCGACGCAGTTGCCGGGTAGCGACGACAATCGCGTGCTCATTCCCTATTTCACGATGCGCAAGATGTTCCCGAACGCCACCGAACACATGCTGATCGCAATTGCGTATCCAGGAATGGTGGAGGAAGCGCAAGACCAGATCCGCACGGTGCTGCGCCTGGAACGCCGCGTGCCGTTTCACGATCCCGATAACTTTTCGATCACTACCGCCGAGCAGATGATCGAGCAGTTTCACAGCGTCACCGCGACGGTCGCGATCGTGATGGTGATCCTGAGCTCGATCGGGCTGCTGGTGGGCGGTATCGGTGTGATGAACATCATGCTGGTAAGCGTGACGGAGAGGACTCGCGAGATCGGAATTCGCAAAGCGATCGGCGCCCGGAAGAGCGACATCATCGTTCAGTTCTTGACGGAAGCGGTGGTGTTGACCGCGCTGGGAGGCGTCCTCGGGCTGACGCTGGGCTGGACGATTTCGCGTTTGGCGGGGATCGTCTTCCCGAATCTTCCCACCGCGGTTCCGCTTTGGGCTGCCGTGTCCGGGATCATGGTGTCGGTAGGCGTGGGTCTGTTCTTTGGAATCTGGCCCGCGGGCCGCGCAGCGCGTCTGGACCCTGTGGAAGCACTGCGCTACGAATAAGCGAATGGAGCAGACGGAGGCTTTTCCGCAGCGCGCCGCCCGCTGGCTGGCCTTCGGGTCGGCAGTGGCGATCCTCTTCTCGATAGCGGCCTCGCAGATCCTGTTGGCGCTGGCTCTGGCGGCGTTGCTTTTCTCGGGAATGCCGCTGCGTTTGCCTCGCATCAAACTCCCTCTGGCGCTTTTTCTTCTCGGAACCTTGATCGCCTGGCTGGCCTCCGGCGAAATGGCCGCGGGGCTGCCGCAGATTCGCAAGATCTACGTCTTCTGCGAACTGCTGGTGGTCTTCTCGGCGATGCGCGACATGGTGCTGATTCGCTGGCTGTTTCTCACTTGGGCGGCGTTCGGCAGCATTGCGGCGGGATGGGGCCTGGTGCAGTTCGCACAGAAGGTGCAGCAGGCGCGGTTGCTGAATGGCGACCGGTACTCGTTCTACATTGGCGAGCGGATCACTGGCTTCATGAGTCACTGGAATACGTTTTCGGCGCAGGAGATGTTTGCGCTGATCATGCTGGGCAGCTTTTTGCTGTTTGCACCGGGCGTTCGCAAGCGGCCTTTGTGGATCGCGTCCGCGGGGTTGCTGGCGCTGGCGGTGTTGCTGGCGGAAACGCGCGCAGTCTGGGTCGCAACGGCCGTAGCCAGCCTGTACCTGATCTGGTTCTGGAGACGTTGGCTGGTGCTGCTGGTGCCGGTGTTGATTGTGGTCGTCTACTTCCTGTCGCCGGGGGTGATCCGCGAGCGCTTCACCTCTCTGATTCGTCCGAAGGAAGTGGATTCGAACGAGTTCCGGCGCGTGACGAGGCGCACCGGGCTGCGCATGATCGAAGCGCATCCTCTGCTGGGGTTAGGACCGGAGGGCCCGCGGTATCACTTTGATGACTATGTTCCGGAAGATGTGCCGCATCCCCGGCCGGAAGGCTGGTATGGCCATCTCCACAACATCTATTTGCAATACGCCGCGGAACGCGGCATCCCCACTATGCTGATGATGATGTGGATGCTGCTGCAGATTATCTACGACTTCTGGCGAGGTCTGCGCGCGCTGCCTGGCGGTCCGAGCAACCGGCGATTTCTGCTGCACGGCGGGATCGCGGTCGTGCTGGCCACTCTCACCGAAGGACTGGCCGAATATAATCTCGGCGATAGCGAGGTACTGACGATGTTCCTGGTGGTAGTGGCGTGCGGCTACCTGTCGCTCGAGTTGGACAAGGAAGTCGTAGCCGCGCGCCCTGCACCAGCTACGCCGTGACCGGCGGGACCAGCGTCTTCAGGAACTCGTGCGCTGTTCGGAAGCCGCGCTTATACTGCTCCGTGAAATTCTGCCCGTTGTACGCCGGATAGTAGAAGGCGTCCTCGTTCTCGATGTTCATGGCGCCGGAGTAACCTACTTCGGAAAGTACCGAGAAGAAGCCTTTCCAATCCACTGACCCGTAGCCGGGAATGCGGAATCGCCACCAGCGCACGTTGTCTACGGATTGAATTCCGCTGCGGCGCAGGACATGCCACAGGATCTCGGTGTCCTTGAGGTGCACGTCGTAGATCTTGTCGGCGAAGTCGCGCGCGGCGGCGACGGGGTCCATGAACTGCCACACCAGGTGCGATGGATCGAACTGCAGCCCTACGTGCGGGCTGTTGTTGAAGGCTTTGAAGAGCGCCTCCCACCCGAGGGGTCCGGTGGCGATATTGGGGCCGCCGGCATAGGGCTCCCACAAGATCCGCACCTTGTTGGCTTCGCAGGCGGCGAAGTATTTCTCATTGTAGACGCGCACGATCTCGTCCACCTGCTGTTGCAGCTTTTGCCCTTTGACGTTGCCCGACTGCCCGCCGATATTAGGAATGCCGAGCTTGCCGCACAACTCGATGCACTTCAGCGTATAGGTATTCTGCTTTTCGCGATTGGCAGGGTCCGGATCGATGTGGTTCCCATCGACTGCGAGCGAGGAAACGTAGATTCCCGAGCGCTGAATCTTGTCTTTAATGGAGGCGATGGCGTTGTCATCCAACCGCGCAGGGTCGAGGCGCAGTTGCATGCTGGTGAAGCCTTCGGCTTTCACGAATTCCAGGTTCGCATCGGAGAACTGGCACAGGACGCCAAGCTTGGGCTTCCAGTTGGCATAGCCGGCGCGCTGCGCCTGAGCGGCGGCAGCGGCGGAGATAGCGGTCAGAACAGTGCGTCGCGATAGGGTCACGTCCTGACGATACTGCGGAATCACGTCGGGCCGCAACCCCAAGGTGCGGTTAATGCACGCGTTTACTTGGCGGTGAATTTCGCCCAGCCGCGTGCCGGCATATCTTTCAGGATGTCCTTCATCCACGCGAACTCCGGATGTTTGGCGAGATGCTCCTGCGACTTGTAGGAGATGCCGCAGGAGTGTCCCAGGGCGGCGCTCATCGTCATCTTCTCTGCGCCGGCGGCGTCGGTGATCTTGTTCTGTACCGCTCCTGCGGGTGCGTATGGTGCCTGCCACGTGCCCATGCCGCGCGGCGAAAACTCGATGTGGCCGCAAAGGGTCCGCTCGCTCGGTTCCACTTTGCCGGTATAGCTGTCGAAATGGTCCGCCAGGAACTTTTCGCCGGCAGCGACGTCAATCTTGCCCTTGTTCTGCTCCATCAGGGTGAGCCAGCGGGCGTGCCGGGCATTCTCGCTCTTGCTCTTGTCGTTGGGGTCGAACTCGGTCTCTTCCTTGATCAGCTTGGGATCGTTGGGGAAATTGGAGCCGACGAAGTAACCGTCTTTGGAGCGCTGCAGGATCACGTTCTTTAGTCCGAGCTCCAGACTTGCCACTTCGTTGGTTTTGCGGTCGGCAACCAGCCAGTTGTTGGCATAGCCGCCATTGTTGCCCTCTTTCATGATCGCCGCGAAGTCGTCAATCGAAGCGGCATACTGCATCGCCTTGCGGGCGCGGACAAACTCCGGAATCGCGTTGGGATCGAATCCGCTGAATCCGCTGATGGTGGTCTCGGTGATAATGATCCCCGCGGCGTTGAGGCCGAAATCGTCGGCACTGTGGATCAGTCCGGCCGCGCCATCCATCAGAATGCGATTGCCCTTGGCAGGCACGATGTCGAACATGATATTCCATCGCTCGCCTGACGAGTAGCTCGTCCAGTTGTTATGGCCGATCACGACGCGGCCGTCCTTGGTATAGCTTCCGGTGGCTGCGAAGGCGCTGCAGTGGTCGCCAGGGCCTTTCGCACCGTCCGCGGAACCAGTCGGAACCGGCGCAGACTTGTTGAGCCACTTATCGTAGTAGGGCAACTCGAGCCAGGCGTTCATCGCCACGATGTCCCACACATCCAGCTTCACGCCGTGAGCGGCCAGGCCGTCGACAATACCGGTGAGTTCGTCGCGGTACTCCTGCTCGATATGAGGCCAGAAGACTTCACGCGCCGTCTTGCGAAAGAACTCCCAGTCCCGCTTCTCATCGTGAGTCATCTCTACGGAGATCGCCTTGAAATTGTCTTTAATCTCAGGCGCGAGAAGGTAACCATGCTGAAAACCGATGTCCGCCGGCGAGCCCTCCAGGTGCACCGGGATCCATCCGGCGCGCTCCGGCAGGCGGCCTGCCTTCTTCAAACGAGGGTTAGTCACGGGTTCACGTGAAATGAGAGTTACGGCCAACCCGAGCAGGAGGACCGCGCAGAGAACGGGGATGCGACGCATCCCGCTATTATATAGAAGGTCGTCCGATCGAGGGAGTTTGAATGGAAGCATACACCCAGACGCGCAAACTCACGGCCCACGTGAAGGCCGCGGGTTGAGCGTCGAAGCTGAGTCCAAAGTTATTGGACAAGGTGCTGGCTGCGGTGCCCCGCTGGGGTAATGAGAACGTGCTGGTAGGGTTTGACACGGCCGACGATGCGGGCGTGTACAAGCTGACGCCGGAGCTCGCTCTCGTGCAGACCGTGGACTTCTTCACCCCGATCGTCGACGATCCATTCACTTTCGGCGCGATCGCGGCGGCGAATTCGTTGAGCGATGTTTATGCGATGGGCGGACGGCCCGTTTCGTCGCTGTCTGTTCTGGCTTATCCTCCCAAGGAAGACTTTGCGGACCTCGAGCAGATTCTGAAGGGAGGCGCCGAAAAGATGCGCGAGGCCGGATGTGCGATCCTGGGAGGCCACAGCATTGCCGGAGACGAGATTCTCTTCGGGTATGCGGTCACCGGGCTGGTGCATCCGGAGCGCTTCAAACCCAATGGCGGTGCGCGTCCGGGAGATTCGCTGGTCTTCACCAAGCGCATCGGAACGGGAGTGATTTCTACAGCGCTGAAGCGCGGGATCGCGTCGGACGAGCATGTGGCGGCGTCGATGGAATCGATGATGACCCTGAATCGGCGTGCCTGCGAAGAGATGCTGCGCTTCGATGTGCATGGATGCACGGACGTGACTGGCTTCGGACTGATCGGGCACGCGCGCGAGATGGCATTGGCGAGCAACGTCACAATCGAGATCGCGGTGGATTGCGTCCGCTTCCTGCCGGGGGCTCTCGAGTACGCCCGGCAAGGCGCGATCCCTGGGGGGCTAAAGAATAATCGCGAGTTCGCGGAATGCGCGGTGGAGGGCCAGGCAGAGGCGGGCGTGGAGGACCTACTCTATGACCCACAAACCTCCGGCGGCCTGCTGATCGCGCTGCCCGAAACGGACGCCGCCTCGCTGGTAAAATCCCTGGAGGGAGCTTATCTCATCGGCCGTGTCTTGACGCGGCAGGAGAAACCGATCCGACTGATATGAGTGACAATCCGATCATCGTGGCACTGGATGTGGAATCGGCTGCGGAGGCGCGGGCATTGGTCCGCCAGCTTGGGAGCCGGATCGACTTCTACAAAGTCGGGATGGAACTGTATGCCGCGGCCGGCATGGATATTGTGAAGGAGCTGCTCGACGAGGGGAAGCGCGTCTTCCTCGACTTGAAGCTGTACGACATTCCGGAAACGGTGAAGCGGACGGTGGCGCAGGTCTCGCGCGCGGGGGCGACCTTCCTGACGGTCCACGCGGTCAGTTCCGTGATGCGCGCCGCGGTGGACGGCCGGAACGGAAATGGGCTCAAGCTTCTGGCGGTGACAGTGCTGACCAGCTTCGGGCAGGCGGACCTGGAAGATCTGGGATACACCTGCGAAATCTCGGAGATGGTCAAGATTCGGACGCGCCAGGCGGTGGACGCGGGTGTGGATGGAGTAGTCGCGTCGCCGCTCGAAGCGGTGGCAGTGAGGAAGATCTTGGGGCCGGGGCGGATTCTCGTAACTCCCGGAGTACGATCGGAAGGACGGGCTCGCGCCGATCAGAAGCGCGTGGCGACGCCCGCCGAGGCGATGCGGGACGGCGCCAACTATCTCGTACTAGGACGCCAGATTACTCGGGCGGCCGACCCGGCGGCAGAGTCGGAACGGGTTTTGGATGAGATACAGAGTACAATGAAAATGTCGTAGATCCGCCCGTACCGGAGCTGCCTCCCCTGACGACTGACGAACGGCTTGACCGCATCGACCAGAAGCTCGAACTCTTAATCCAGGCAGTTGGACAGACGAATCAGTCACTGGCCGAGACTAATAAGGCCTTTAGCGAAATCGAACGAAGGCGCGGCCGAAACCAGGAATGCCGTTCGGAAGATCAAAGAAACAGTAGCCGTGCTTGCCCACCGGGTTGACCTCACCGAGGCACGGCATACCAGCACACACGCCCGCATACTGAGTATGGATGCCCGAATGGAAGGGGTGAACTGGCGTTTGGACCGCATCGAGTTGTTAAGCCGGCGTGTCGAGATTCTCGAACAGGCGATCGCGAAAACTTCCACCATCATGATCGTCGAGAGCTGATACGGGCAGCTCAGCTTCGATCCAGCAATTCCAACAGCTTCTCCTGTACCGCCTCACCGGTCGGACCATCGGGTGTAATCACTAAAATCGTATCGTCGCCTGCGATGGTGCCGATGACTTGCGGCCACTCTTCGTTATCCAGTGCCACCGCGACCGAGTTCGCATGCCCGGGGGACGTCTTCAACACAATCAGATTTTGAGCGCGAAGAACATCCTTCAGAAACTCGGCCGCCAGCATCGAGAATTCGGGACCGGTCTCTTCGGGCGCCATCTCCTGGTAGCCGTCCCGGGTCTTGACCAGGCGCAGGTCGCGAATGTCGCGGGAAAGCGTCACTTGCGTGGCTGCGATTCCTAACTTTCCAAGTTCGTGGGCCAAATCCTCCTGCGTCGAAATCTTCATTCCGCGAATCAGCTTGAGGATTTGCCCCTGCCGGTAAGTCTTGGTCATACCATCATCCTTTCGAGGCGCTCCTGAGCGGCAGTGAGCGCTGCAGCCACCACGTCCGGACCGGTTCCGCCGGGAACTTCGCGAGAACGCATGCCGCAGCGGGGATTCAGCAGGCCCGCCATCGCGCCTGTAAACTCGGGCGCAAAGCGCTGCATCTCCTCGGGAGTCCAGTCTGCCGGCTTCTTGCCGCTGCGAACGCTTTCGAGCACGAAGCGTCCGACAATCTGATGCGCCTGGTGGAACGGTGTTCCGGCGCGCGCTAATGCTTCGGCCAAGTCGGTCGCCACCACCCAGCTCTCTTCCGCGGCGGTCGCCGGCCGCGCCACATTCAGCTTTACGGACTCCACCACCACGCGCGCCATTTCGAGCGATCCGCGCAACTGCCCGGCCGCTTCAAAGAGAGGAACCTTGTCCTCCTGCATATCGCGATTGTAGGTCATCGGCAGGCCCTTCATCGTCACCATCAACGATGTCAGGCAGCCCATCACTCTGCCGCTCTTACCGCGAATCAGCTCCAACGAATCGGGGTTCTTCTTCTGGGGCATCAAGCTTGATCCGCTGGTGACGCCATCCCCCAATTCCATCCATCCGAACTCCTCACTTGAATAAAGGATCCAGTCCTCCGCCAGGCGGCTCAGATGCAGCATGGTTACACTGGCAGCGTACAGGAAATCGAGTGCGAAATCGCGGTCGCCCGAGACATCCATGCTGTTCGCGGTGATGTCTTCGAAGTTCAGATCGGCGGCGATGGCCGCGCGATCGAAGGGGAATCCGCTTCCCGCAAGGGCTCCCGACCCGAGCGGCATCAGGTTGGAGCGGCGGCGGGCATCGCCGAAACGCTCCCAGTCGCGCGCGAACATTTCGAAGTAAGCGAGCACGTAGTGCGGCCACAAAACTGCCTGTGCGCGGCGCATGTGCGTATAACCGGGGATCACCGCGTCGGGGTAGGCCTGCGCGAGGTGGACCAGCGCGCCCATGAGGCCGCAGATCAGCTCGCGAATATCGTCGCATTCGGAGCGCAGCCAGAGCCGGGTATCGAGCGAGACCTGCTCGTTGCGGCTGCGGCCCGTATGAATCTTGTCCGCGACTGCGCCGGCCCGCTCCTTCAACTTGCGAATCACCAGCGTGTGGACGTCTTCGTCCGTGGCGCCGGCGTAGAAAGCGGGGTCGGCGGACTCCGCGAGAAGCTGGTCGAACGCCGACACAATGGTGGCACGCTCCTCCGCCGTCAGAATGCCGACCCGTTCCAGGGCGCGCGCGAAAGCTTGCGAGCCCTGGATGTCGGCATTAATCAGCCGGCGATCGAAGTCGAGCGATCCGGAAAATCGCTCGAAGACTTCAGATGGTGCAGATTCGAAACGGCCGCCCCAGAGCTTCATTCGCCGCCCTTGCTGCCGAGACTCTTCAGAGCCCGCACCTTGATCGGCAAGCCCACCAGGTTGATGAAGCCCAGCGCATCCTTCTGGTCATAGCTCGCGCCCATGGTGAAGCTGGCGATGTCGAGAGAGTAGAGAGAGAAGGGGGACTTACGCGAGATCGGTTCGATGTTCCCTTTGTAGAGGCTCAGCTTCACTTCGCCGGTAGTGGTTTCGCTGACCTTCTCGAAGAATGCGTCGAGCGCCTCGCGAAGTGGAGTGAACCACAAACCGTTGTACACCATCTCCGCATATTCCAGCGCGCGCTGTTGCTTGTAGTGCAGCGTGTTTTTGTCGAGCGTCAGCGCTTCCAACTCCCGGATGGCGAACATGATCAGCGACCCACCGGGAGTCTCGTAGCAGCCGCGCGACTTCATTCCTACGAAACGATTCTCCACCAGGTCGATCCGTCCGATGCCGTGTTCCGCGCCGATGGCGTTGAGAGTTTCAAGAAGTTCGAAAGCCTTCATACTCTTGCCATTCACTGCGACCGGCACGCCGTTCTCGAACGCGATGGTCACTTCGCCCGGCTTGTCCGGTGCTTCCGCGGGACTCTTCGTGAGCATCCAGATGTCGTCAGGAGCGCGGTTGGCGGGATCTTCCAACGCGCCGCCCTCGTGCGAGATGTGCCAGATGTTGCGGTCGCGGCTGTAGATCTTGGTGGTCGACGCGGAGATCGGCACGTTGTGCTTCGCGGCGTAGTCAATCGCGTCCTCACGGGACACGATTGTCCACTCGCGCCATGGTGCAATCACCGGCAGTTCGGGAGCCAGCGCCTTGTAAGTGAGCTCGAATCGAACCTGGTCGTTGCCTTTTCCGGTGCAGCCGTGCGCGAGCGCGTCACAGCCGGTAGCGAGTGCGACTTGTACCTGTTTGCTGGCAAGCAGCGGCCGCGCGATCGAAGTGCCGAGCAGATACTTATGCTCGTAGACACCGCCCGAGCGGACCATTTTCCAGAGATATTGGGACACGAACTCTTCGCGCATGTCCTCGATGTGGACTTCGGCGGCGCCGGTTTTGAGCGCTTTCTGCTCCAGGCCAGTCAGTTCATCGGCGCCCTGGCCAATATCGCCGCACACCGCGACGACTTCGCATCCGTAGTTTTCCTTCAACCACGGAATGATGACAGAGGTATCCAACCCGCCCGAGTAGGCGAGAGCTACTTTCTTCGGTTTGGTCATATTCGATTATGCCAGCATCATCAACAGCAAGGCCTTTTGGGCATGCAGCCGGTTCTCGGCCTGCTGGAACACCACGGAGCGTTCATGCTCCATGATGGAGTCGGTGGTCTCTTCGCCGCGTTTGGCGGGCAGACAGTGCATGAAGACTGCGTCGTTACGAGCCTCCGAGAAGAGTTCGTCGTTCACCTGGTAGCCGTGAAAGTCCTTCCGCCGCTGCACCGCTTCCTGCTCCTGCCCCATGCTCGCCCAGACGTCGGTATACACGGCGTGCGCGCCGCGGACCGCCGCAACGGTATCGTGAGTGATTAGCAACGAGGCCCCGGAAACGGCCGAGAGCCCTTCGGCTTGCGAGACGATATCGGGATTCGGCAAGTAACCTTGCGGACATCCGAGAGCGAAGTCCATACCCAGCCGCAAGGCACTGAGCATCAACGATTGCGCGACGTTATTTCCATCGCCGATGAAAGTCAGCTTGAGCCCGTTCAGCCTGCCAAATCGTTCGCGGATGGTCTGCACGTCGGCCAATGCCTGACAGGGATGATATGCATCGCTCAGCGCGTTGATTACGGGAACTGACGACCATCGCGCCAGATCTTCGACGGTACTCTGCGCAAAAACGCGCGCTACAATTCCGTCCGTCCAGCGATCGAGATTGCGAGCTACGTCTTTGAGTGGCTCTCGAACCCCGATCGGTCCTTCGATGAAGACTGAGCTGCCACCCAACTGTTGGATCGCCAGCTCAAACGTGAGCTTGGTGCGAAGCGAAGGCTTTTCGAACAGCAGAGCGAGGGCCTTGCCATCCAGCAGATGGGCGTAGTCGCGAGGCGACGCTTTCACTTCGTCGGCGAGGTCTAGAAGGAACAGCAACTCGTCATCGGTGAGGTCGAGATCGCGCAGCAGATCGCTTCCGGACGCTTTGAGGATCTGTTCGGGTGTCACGAGGCTCGCCATGGGGTGTCGTTGTTCTGTGAATGTTTATTCACTGATATGAATAATCACACATTCAAAGACGGGCGTCAAGTCCCAAAAGGCCAGGCGGAACGTGCTAGCAGGCGGTCACTGATCAGGGGGTGTGAGCCGAGCGCGTTTGCAACTTGTGGGCATCGAAGTACGGCCGGAGTTTCGCCATTGCAGCGTCAACAGTCACCCCGTACTTACTGCGCAGCGCTTCGGGCTTGCCGTGTTCGATGAACTGGTCTGGCCAACCAATACGCACCACGGGAGTTTGCAACCCGAGGTTGGACATTTCCTCGAGCACGGCGCTGCCAAATCCGCCCTTCAACACGTGATCTTCCATGGTGAGAATCACGTCCACGCTACGTGCGTAGAATTCCAGCATTTCGACGTCGATCGGCTTGGTGAAGCGGGCATTGATTACCGCCGCCGAAATGCCTTCGCTTTCGAGTTTGAGCGCGACTTCCCGCGCCATGGGAATCAAGGAGCCAAGAGCGAAGATCGCGACTGTGTCGTTCTCGCCGTGCTGCAGCAATTCCGCTTTGCCAATTGGGATCAGGCTTGGGACATCCTTCACGGGCGTTCCGGGTCCGATGCCGCGCGGGTAGCGAATGGCGATGGGGCCCTCGTCGTACTTCATGGCCGTGAACATCATGTCGGCCAACTCATCCTCATCTTTCGGCACCATATGCACCATGTTGGGAATCAGGCGCATGTAACTGATGTCGAACACACCGTGATGCGTAGGACCGTCGTCTGCCGAGAGGCCGCCGCGATCCATGCAGAACACCACCGGCAGATTCTGCAGGCAGACATCGTGAACAATCGGATCGAACGCGCGCTGTAAGAACGTGGAGTAGATGGTGCAGAATGGCCGGAGTCCTTTCACCGCCAGGCCGGCGGCGAACAGAACGGCATGTTCTTCAGCGATTCCCACGTCGAAGTACTTATCGGGATGGTGCGGGCGAAAGCGATCCAGCCCGGTGCCATTGGGCATAGCCGCGGTAATCGCGACGACTTTTGGGTTATAGTTCGCGAGCTTAACTAAAGTGTCCGCGAACACCTCGGAGTAGGTCCTCCGGCTCAAAGGTTGCGTTTCACCTGTCTCCGGATCATAGGGTCCTAAACCATGAAATTTCTTCTGCTTTTGGAGGGCGGGCTCGAAACCTTTGCCTTTCTGTGTTAGAACGTGCAGAAGTACTGGTCGGTCCTGCTTCCGGAGAAATTCGAATGTCTTGATCAGTGTCGCGATATCGTGGCCGTCGATGGGCCCATAGTACTTGAGTCCAAGCTCCTCGAAGATAACCGAAGGCCAGAGCATGCCCTTAGCGACCTCCTCGGCCTTACGGGCCATGCGTAACGCAATCTTACCGCCGACTTTTTCAACAAACTTTCCCGCCCTCTCGTGGAGATAGTCGTATTGAGGACTCGTCACGATCTTGTTCAAATAGCTGGCGATCGCCCCCACGTTCTTGTCGATCGACCACTCGTTGTCGTTCAGTACTACCAACAAACGTTTGGTGTGGTGAGCAATGTTGTTCAAAGCCTCATACGTGATTCCGCAGGTGAAGGCGGCGTCACCCGCGACGGCAACGACGTGTTCTTTGCCTCCGATCTTATCCCGCGCCACCGCCATCCCCAGCGCGGCCGAGAGCGCGGTCCCGGCGTGTCCCGCACCATAGCAGTCATGCGGGCTTTCAGTGCGGAGCATGAAGCCGTTCAAGCCGTCTGGTGTGCGGATCGTATGGAAGCGTTCGCGCCGCCCGGTGAGGAGTTTATGAACATAAGCTTGATGGCTAACATCGAATAGGAAGTGGTCGGTCGGCGTGGAGAACACATAATGCAAGGCGATGGTCAGCTCGACGACTCCCAAATTAGGGCCGAGGTGTCCTCCTGTGGCGGAGAGCACGGTGATCAGTTCCTCGCGGATCTCCGACGCCAGTCCATCCAGATCAGGAACGGCGATACGCTTCATGTCCGCCGGTGAATCAATTCCATCGAGTAGTCGTGCCATATCGTCGCCTCAGCGAGCCAGCCCGGAATTCAGAACAAAAGACCAGCTTTCGCGGTACACATATCTGTTATGATACCCTACCTTCGGAAGCGACCGTCCTGGCGGTACTGAGATCCGTATCCGTAATTTTACTGAGAGCGCAGGAGATGCATGGGCCGGTCGCAGACGCCCCAGCCAGTCGGGGTTTGTCGACGACGTATTACGCCATTCTTGATCCAGATTAAGATTCGTGCCTGGGGCCCTGTGTAGTTACGGTAACGCAATGGCACGGGAGTCCTATGCCGGTATCTACCGGGCATAGTATTCCCGGATATGGGCTGACTTACTGCCGGAGTTGAAATTTAAGAATTGGGACTTCAGCAGGGCCAAGCGCGGGGCGATCTTCGCAGGTGGGTTGCTCTGGATGGACGGCTGGCGTATGAGTACTGGCTTGACCCACCTTACGCTACCTTTAACACTCGGAAGATCGGAATCATACAAAATTTGTAAATAATTTTGGCTCACTTCATGCTAGACTGACAAAGATGAAAACTGACTACAGTTTGCTCGAGGCTGCACTTGTCGGGTATCAACACCAGCGCGAGTTGCTAACCATTAAGATCGCAGAGCTGCAGCGGCAGCTTGGAAACGCCTCTTCGAGCGCAGAAGAAGCGCCGAAGAAACGGTCCATGAACGAAGCGGCGAAGAAAAGAATCTCTCTCGCCCAGAGGAAGCGGTGGGCCGAATACCATAAGAGCCAGGGAGCTCCTGCGAAACAGAGACAGATGAGCGCCGAAGGCCGGGAGCGCATCGCGGAAGCGACGCGTAAACGCTGGGCGGAATTCCGCGCAGCGAAAGCGGCAGCGGCGGCGACCAGCAAGTCTGCCAAGAAAGCCCGGAAGGCAGGTGCCGGCGAAGGTGAAGAGGCGGAACAGACGGTAGCTTCTTAGCAATTCTTAACATTCAGTGTGGCCACAACCCGTGACCCGCTAAGTGTAAGAGAGCATAATGTATGTTGGTTATCGATGACCGGCGCGGACGCCTGTCTTCTGCGCTTCACGCCTGAATCTTTGATTTGAACAGTGATTCACGGCAGGAAGACAGCACCCGCGCCAGGGCACGAAAACCACACCAGGAAATGGTGTGGATTGGTTGGTTCCCGGGGCCCATGTCTGTGTAAACCTTGTACTTAGCCTGTGGCTACTGCAGTTTGCCCACCAACGCCGCAGCCAGATTCCACACCACGAGAACCCCAAACAACAGATTGACCTTCCGCAACAAACTGGTGCGTCCGGACCGCCATGCCAGTGTGGCGAGAAGGATGGCGAAGGACTTGGCCAGTGCCAAAACAAGGGCTGGCTGCACCGGACCTGCGAGGGCGGCACGAATCAGGGGATTCCCCTCGGGCACTCCGTGATGCAGGAACAGCAGCGTGGTGAGTGTGTCCGTAATCTGAAGACCAATGAATGCGAATAGGATCATTTTGAAGCTCTCGCAGACGAACTTATCGTCTCGACAAGATTCCGGCCAATAGTACCGGTTCTGGTACTTCGGCCAATATGCCAATACCGCACTTGCGTGTCCCCCAACCGCCGATTAGAATTGGCACGGTGCCGATCTTCCGTTACCTGCTGATATGTCTGTTAGATGCAGTCTTACTCCTATCCTGCGCCGGCCCGAGGTACACTCCCCTTGCCCCGGCGCCTCCGCGCCTGGCCGCGAAGGAAAGCCCTAACAGGCGCGTCGAGGCTGGAAGCGCAGATACCCACGACGACAATCCATTCGAAGCTGCCCAGTATTTCATTGAGCAACGGGTTCCGAGCGGCGGGTTGTTGCCAGTGGAGCGATACCTCGCTGCGCAACGCCATTCGCAAGGGATGCGGGCGTATTCTTTGCACGCGCAACGTTACCTCGACGAAGTGAGTCGGGAAACCGCGGCGGCCTTCGGTACCTGGGAATCGCTTGGACCGGGCAATGTTGGCGGTCGTACGCGGGGTTTGGTGATACACCCGCAAAACCCGCAGATCTTATGGGTAGGCGGCGCAACCGGGGGCGTCTGGAAGTCCACCGATGGGGGAACGACTTGGACCCCACAAAGCGATTTTGCTCCGGTACTTACCGTCAACTCCCTGGCGATCGACTCGAACGACTCGAATACCCTCTATGCCGGAACTGGCGAACAGACCCAAAACTGGCGCGGCGCTGGAATCTTCCGGACCAGGGACGGCGGGCAAACCTGGAGTCAGTTACCTTCCACCGCTACTCCTGATTTCTATTTCGTGAATAAGATATCCCTGAGCCCCGCGTCCTCATCGCATCTCTATGCCGCCACCAATACGGGCTTATGGGCCAGCCACGATGGTGGTACCACGTGGAGCTTATCGATATCTTCCCCCGATGGAGGACCAGCTCCCACTTTGACTGGCGGCACCACCAACGGGTGCTTCGATGTCGTGGTGCAGCCGGGTCAGAGCGCTGACATCGTTTTTGCGGTCTGCCACCCGCCTGGCAGCCTGCAATACGCCATTTACCGGAACGCTGACGCGGCGGGCGGCGGCGCCTGGCAGCAAGTTCAATCAGACCCGTCCATGTGGTACACCGTTCTTGCCTTCGCGCCCTCCCAACCCACAACAATTTATGCGGTCTCGGTAACTTATGACACTGGAACATACGCCAAGGCTCTACTAGGAGTGTATCGATCAACGAGCGGCGGGGTTGCCGGGACTTGGGAGACTCGCACCTCGAACCGGGACTCAAACCGCCTGAACACTGCAATTCTTAGTGTGGATAGCTTTTACTCATTCGGCAGCGCCTTCTGTTCGGGCTCGCCGAATTTGAACGGACAAGCTGGTTACAACCTGGGACTTGTGATCGATCCCACAAACCCGGACAGCTTGTGGGTAGGAGGAATCGGCATATTCCGTTCCGATGACGGCGGAGCGACGTGGGGATACGCATCCAATGGCGTACACCCTGACCAGCACCTTTTTGCCTTTGACCCAGGGTACAACGCTACCTCCAACCAAATCCTCTACAACGTCAACGACGGCGGCGTTTACAAGACTACACAAGCAAGGGGGAAGACTGGGACCTGCTCCTCCACCAGTTCCTCCGTCAATTGGACGAGTCTCAATAACGGCTACGGAACCACCCAGCTCTATCACGGCGTTCCCTATCCTGGCGGGGGTGCGTATGCAGGCGGCACGCAAGACAATGGAACCGTTCGCGGCAATGACGCGCTCGGCAGCAACCGGTGGGACTCCTTATTCGGCGGCGACGGGGGCGTCACTCGCGTCGATCCGATCAACGCGAACACGCTGTACGTGGAAACGCCTCACGGCGCCATTGTCAAGTCGCCCGACAGCGGGAATACCTTCCAAAGCGGGGTAAGCGGTATCACGGAGAGCTCCGGCAACTTTCCGTTTGTCGCCTGGTACCTCTTCGATCCCAACGACTCTCTGCGCCTGTATGTGGGAGGCGCGCAGCTTTGGCGCACGGAAGATGGAGCCAACCAATGGATCGCCGCCAGCGCGCCAGTCGATCCCGTGAACGGTGTGCTCGACAATATCCGTTCGATCGCGATCTCGCCGGCTGATTCCAACCTGGTTCTCTTTGGCGTGAATCATGGCCGGATCTTTCGCAACACCAACGCTCTCTCCGCTACCGCGAGCACGATCTGGCAGTCCGTACAGCCGCGCGCGGGAAATGTTTCCCATCTAGAGTTCGATACCCGCCAGCCCGAGACCGTATATGCCACCTACACCACCTTCAACTCGGCTCCCGGCGACCAGCACGTTTACCGGTCGACCGATGGCGGCGCTTCGTGGAAAGGTATTGACGGCTCCGGAACCACTGGGCTGCCGGACATTCCAGTGGAGACGCTGCTGGTCGATCCTGATGATTCAAACCGTCTCTACGTTGGCACCGATCTGGGTGTATATGCCAGCCTGGATGGCGGCGCGACCTGGGTCCGAGACAGCAACCCCTTCGCCAATGTGATCGTGATGAACCTCGCCATCGACCGTACTGGCGGCGCCAAATATCTGTATGCATTTACGTACGGCCGCGGGGTGTGGCGGGTGCCTTTGGGCGGCATCGAGACACCATGCATTTACTCGCTTTCTCCGGCCACGCTGGCGGCGGATGCGACGGGTGGGACCTTCAGTGTGGACTTGGCTACAGGCCCGGGCTGTACCTGGTCGATACTCCCGCTTGTGACGGCATCGAATGCCTTCGCGACTGCGCAAGCACCAGCTTATGGCGTCGGAAGCGGCAAAGTATTCGTGACTATGCCCGCCAACCACGGCACGTCTTCCCGCAGCAATACGCTTCTGGTAGCGGATCAGCAGCTCACCGTCACACAATCCGGCGCCATAGCCTCACCCATCGGCGACGAGTTGTCGCGCTCCTACAGCATCGCCTCGATCCCCTTCGAGGGCTTCGGCGGCAACAACAGCCTCACCTCTAACCCGAGCGACCCCAGACATTCCTGCACGGGCTCCGCCGACTTTCGGAGCGGCTGGTTTACCTTCACCGCTGCCATGGATGGCGACGTCCAAGTGACGGTCCAGGCTGCACGAAGCGACAATCCGGCGGCCAATTCGGGCATCGTTGTCACGGCTTACTCGTTCTCGAACGCCGCTTTGGGGCCGGAGTTGGCGTGTGGCACAGTCGCGAAAGATCCCTCGGGACCACTGCGCAACGCCACCATTCGATTCACGGCGATGCAGGGGTCCACTTACGCGATCGAGACGGCATCCCTGTCCAACGGAGCGGCCTCAGACGTCGCGACGATCTACGTCGGCGTCGGCCAGGCGTCACCCGTGCCGCTCTTCGATGTCGGCCCTTCGGAACTCGTCCTCAAGCCGGGGGAGTCGGGGCGCTTCCAGGCGATCGTAGCCAATCTGCCGAACGCCGCCGTACGCTGGACCGTTTCGCCGCAGATCGGCGTGATCGCACCCGACGGGACTTACTCGACGCCTTCATCCGTTCCGGCCGGCAAGGTGACGATCACGGCGCAGAGTCTCGCCAACCCCAGCCTTCAGTCCACGGCGGCGGTCGCCATTCAGGAGCCACCGCCAGTTTCGCTGGGCACGATCGCGGCAGCCAATGCGGCCAGTTTCCAACAAGGTCCGGTGGCGCCGGGCGAGATCGTGACGATCTTCGGTACAAATATCGGGCCGACAAATCTGGCAACGGCCCAACTCAATGCACAAGGAAAACTTGCGACGAGTCTTGCGGGGACGCAGGTGCTCTTCGACGGCATTCCGGCACCGCTTGTATACGCAACAGCCCAAGCTGTGAGTGCCATCGTGCCGTACGAAGTGGCAGGCCAGCAGACCACGCAAATGGTGGTGATTCGGGGAGGCCAGAGCACAGCAGCCCTCGTGTTGCCGGTTGGGGAGTCGGCGCCGGCATTCTTTACCGCCGATTCTTCGGGCGCGGGCCAGGTGGCCGCGCTGAATCAGGACGGCACGTTGAACGGGCCCCAGAACGGCGCGCCAGCGGGATCGATCGTTTCGCTCTACGCCACTGGGGAAGGGCAGACTACTCCCGGGGGCGTGGATGGGAGGATTGCGAATCAGGTGCTGCCACAGCCCGCGGCGCCTGTCAGCGTAACGATCGGTGGGATTCCAGCAACGATTGTCTACGCAGGCGGGGCTCCGCAGGCAGTCTCGGGTTTGTTGCAGCTCAACGTGCGGGTCCCGGCAGCGCTCCCATCTGGAGCGAACCCGGTGGTACTGACGGTCGGAGGGAATTCGAGCCGCTTGGACGCGACGATTTCGGTACGGTAGCCCGGTACATGAACGCGGGGCGGCCCGAGATTTACGCCACACTATAGGAATGCCTGACTTATCCGAACCGCTGCAATCCTGGCTCTCCGAGCTTCTCCGCGAGACCGGAGGCGTTGCCGGCACGGTGCATCTCCACGAGTCCGGTGGCTTGCGACTGGCCGCCGCCATCAACATCCCAGCTCCGGTGCAGCAAGCCGTGGAGTGGGTGCCGTCCGGCAAAGGAATGGCGGGCCTCGCCCTCGAGCGTGGCGAAGCGGTGCAGACCTGCAATCTTCAGGAAGATCGATCGGGAGCCGTCCAGCCCCGCGCCAAGGCTGTCAATGCACAAGCCGGAATCGCCATCCCCGTGCGCGATGTCTCGGGTGCGATCGCCGGAGTGGTCGGCGTGGCGTTCTTGGGCGAGCGCGAGTTTCAAGGCGAGGAACTGGCGCGTCTCGAGAACGCCGCATCCACTCTCACGTGTGTGATCGGGTCGTAGAGTATGGTAGATCAGGGGAGGTCTTCATGAAGAGTTCACGACGCCTTTGGAGCACGCTGGGAGTCTTGCTAGGAATCGCATGGCTGCTCTCCGCGATGGTGTCCGGATACCAGGACGCGTCCAACGGGGTGAAGGCCTTCGTAGGAGCGCGCATCATCGATGGCTCGGGCGCCGCGCCCGTCACCGGCGCCACTTTGCTGGTCCGCAACGGACGGATTGAAGCGGTCGGACCATCCGTGAAAATCCCCGCGGGCGCCGAGCGTATCGACGCGTCGGGCAAGACTATTATTCCCGGCCTCATCAATGGCCACGGCCATGTGAACGACCTCAGCCAGCTCGGAAAGTACGCTCGATATGGAGTCACGACCGTGTTCAGCCTGGGCGGCAATCGTGAGATCGAGCTTCGCGACCAGACTCGCGCTCAACAGCAGACAGCCGCACTCTCCCGCGCGCGACTGTACATTGCCGGACCGATTCCCGTGCCCAAAACTCCCGACGAAGCGCGCCAGGCTGTGGACGCACTGGCCGCTGCGAAGACCGATATCGTGAAGTTCCGACTCGACGATAATCTGGGCCGCGGCGCTAAAATTCCCCTCGATGCTTACACCGCGATCATCGAGGAGGCGCATAAGCAGGCCATGCGCGTCGCCGTGCACGCCGTCTATCTGGCGGATGTCAAGAGCGTCCTGCGACTCGGCGCCGACTACATTGCACACAGTGTTCGGGACTTCGAGATCGACGACGAAACCATCGCGCTGCTTCGCAAGAATAATGCCTTCTATTGCCCGACTTTGATGCGCGAGGTATCGACATTTATTTACGCCGAGAAGCCCGCGTTTCTGATGATGCCGTTCGTCCGTAAAGAAGCCGAACCCGCGGAGCTTGCGAAAGCGGAGGATCCGGCCTTTCAGGAGACCATGCGCAACGACTCGGCGGCGAAATGGTACAAGGAGCACTTGCCCATCGCGATGCGCAATCTCAAACGCCTGGAGGATGCGGGGGTGCCGATAGTGATGGGAACCGATACCGGGGTTGCCTACCGGTTCCAAGGCGCGTTCGAGCATTTCGAATTGGAATACATGGTGAAGGCCGGCCTCACGCCGATGCAGGCTCTGGTAGCCGCCACGAGTCAGGCTGCGCGTGCCCTGAAGGCATCCGATCAGATTGGCACGTTGCAGCCGGGTCGTTGGGCAGACCTGCTCATCCTGAATGGCAATCCGCTGGACGACATTGCGAACACCCAAAAGATCGATTCCGTGTGGGTCGCCGGCAACCGGATTTCACTCACGAAGTGACCCCGAGGTCAATCCCTAAACGTAAGAAACCGCACGCTTTCTGGCAATTGTAAAACATCGGTAAAGCTTACTTCTGTGCGGTTGCAATCACTCGAAACCCATGTTAACGTTTATGCACGCATAAGTACTAGAAGTTCTGATGCCAACATCCTGGGCCCCAGCGAAACGCGCCGTTGCGGGGGGATTCCAGCTTGCCCAATTGTTGACTCGCAGTATCCCATGCAGGATTACTGTGCCGCCACGTCAGAACGGGTGAAATAAGCGCGTCCGGAAGACCAAAAACAAAACCAGAGGAGTGGATATGCGAAGACTGTGTAACCGGCCTTCAGGCCGGGGGACGGAGAAGTGTGTTCGTACCGTGCTGGCACTATTGTGTTTGGGGGGAATTTCGTACGCCCAAACAACACCGGACCCTACGACCGCCACAAATTTTCAAGCCCGGGATCCCGGAGTCAGGGGAGGTGCCGCCGGTGCCGGCGGGCCAATCTCAGGATTAACTGGTCAGCAACAGACCATTTTCAAGACCTTCCAAAACACGTTCCAGGAGGTGGATTCGGTTTCGGGAACGATCCCGGGAGAATCCGGGAGCGGGCTCGGACCGAGTTTCAACATGAATAGCTGCGCGGGTTGCCACGCCTTCCCGGCACCTGGAGGCTCCAGCCCTCAGGTCAACCCCCAGGTTGCACTTGCTACTCTGCACGGCGCTCGCAACCAGGTGCCTTCTTTTATCACCATCAATGGACCGGTTCGCGAAGCCCGGTTCAAGACCAACTCGGACGGATCTCCCGACGGCGGCGTGCACGATCTGTACGTCATTACCGGCCGATTCGACGCCCCGACTAGCTGCCAGATCTCGCAGACTGATTTCGGTTCCCAATTGGAGCGGGGCAACGTGATTTTCCGCATTCCGACGCCTACCTTCGGTAACGGCTTGATCGAAGCCATCGAAGACGCCACCATCCTGAGCAACAAAATCTCCAACCCGCAGCAGAAGAGCGCGTTCGGAATCTCGGGGCATGAGAATCGTACCGGCAACGACGGGTCAATCACGCGCTTCGGGTGGAAAGCGCAGAACAAATCGCTGCTGATCTTTTCGGGCGAGGCCTATCACGTGGAGCAGGGTGTCACCAACGAAGCATTTCCCAACCCCCGGGAAACCGGCCTGGGATGCGATGCACTAGGACATCCCGAGGATCATACCGACTTCGCCGCTGGAGGGCCAAGCGACGTCACGGCGTTTGCGATGTTCATGCAGATGCTGGCGCCTCCAACTCCGGTGACTTCGTACGGCAACGTCTCCTCGTCATCCATCCAACGAGGTCAAGGTTTGTTTGCGAGCGTTGGCTGCGCGACCTGTCACACGCCCAGCCTCACCACCGGTCCTTCCTCCATAGCGGCCCTGTCGAATAAACCAGTCCCGCTCTACTCCGATCTGCTGGTGCACAACATGGGCACCACACTGGCCGACGGCATTTCGCAAGGCAATGCAGCCGGTGATGAATTCCGAACTGCACCCTTGTGGGGTCTCGGGCAGCGTATCTTCTTCCTGCACGACGGCCGCACTTCCGATCTGATGCGCGCCATTCAGTTCCATTCCAGCAGTGGTTCTGAAGCGAATACCTCGATCAATGCATTCAATCAACTCGGTAACTTTAGCCAGCAAGATTTGCTGAATTTCCTGCGCTCGCTGTAGTAAAGGGGATCGGGCGGCTCATCACAAATCTGGTGAGCCGCCCATCAATTCGCATCCACATTTCCCGCCCTCCTCGCGTCCACGTCCGTATGATTCTCCAGGACCTGCGTTTTGGCTTGCGCCTTCTGTGGCGGAGTCCGGCCTTCGCTATCGCCGCCATCCTTACCCTCGCACTCGGAATCGGAGCCACTACCGCAGTCTTCAGCATCGCCCACGCCGTGATTATCCGACGCCTCCAGTTTCCGGAATCCGACCGCGTGATGACTGTTCTGCAGAGTACGGATAATAAGGCTTACAGGCCGATGGATTCGCTGTACGCGGAATGGCGCAGCCGGCAGCAGAGCTTCGATACTTTTGCCGCGGCACTGGCCTTCACGACAATTCTGCGCGATGGCGAAGGCGCGCGTGAGATTCCCGACGGCATGGTGAATGGGGACTTCTTCCCGATCATCGGGGCGCGGCCCGTGCTGGGCCGACTGTTTACGCGAGAAGATGAGCGGCAAGGGAGCGACAACGTCGCCGTGCTCGACAACGGCTTCTGGCAGCGCGAATTCAGTGCCAGCCCTACTGTCCTGGGCCGCAGCATCAATATCAAAGATCGCCAGTTCACCATCGTCGGTGTACTGCCGCCTGGAGTGCACTTTCCGACCTTCGGAACGCGCGACGTCTGGATTCCTCTGGCCTCGGATCGCGAGCAGAGTTGCGGGGGCTACGGAGGGACACTCGTTCTAGGGCGTCTGCGGGAGGGCGTGAGCCGGGAAGCCGCGCAATCCAACATGGACGCAGTCAACGAACAGGTCCGCACCGCCAATCCCTGTTTCCGCCGTGTGACCGGTGCAGTCGTGGTGCCGCTGCGCGAGTGGTTGGCTGGCGATGTGCGCACCACCATTCTCATGCTCGCGGGCGCCGCGGTATTCCTCTTGTTGATCGCCTGCGCCAACCTGGCGAACCTGCTGCTGACGCGGGCCACTGGCCGGCGCCGCGAGATGGCCATCCGCGCCGCAATCGGCGCTGGCCGCTGGCGCCTCGCCGTACAGATGCTCACCGAGAGCCTTCTGTTGACAACCCTTGGAGGCGCGGCCGGCATCGGACTCGCCGCCGCGGCCGTCCGCGTTGCGCCAGCGATTCGCGCCATCGATATCCCGCGTTTGGAAGAGGTCGGCGTCGATCGCAATTTCCTGCTGATCGGTTTCGGCGTTTCGCTGCTCTCCGGGCTCTTGTTCGGGCTTGCTCCAGCAATTTCGGCCTGGCATCGCGACCCCATCCTCGGGCTGCAACGGGGTGCGGTTCGGGCAAGCAATCTGGTAGGACGAAGCTTCCGGAATTTCCTGGTGGCGGCACAGGTGGCGCTCGTGCTGGTTCTGCTTAGCGGGGCGGGACTCATGACCAACACCGTGTTCCGGCTGTTGAGCATCGACTTGGGATTCTCGCGTTCTCACGTCTTCAAGATCCAACCATCTTTCACCGCGAAGATGCGCGACCGCTCCACGGCCGCACAGTATCTGCGCGAATTGCGCGAGCGTGTCGCCGCCATGCCTGGAGTGGAAACGGCGAGCGTTGCCAATGCCGCGCCATTCACCCTGAGCGCGGGCGGTTATACACTTCGCTATATCCGTGATGGCGCCTTGCACGAGGTGGAGACGCTGGGCCGTGACGTCGACCCTGGCTACTTTCGCACCCTCGGTGTCCCCCTCATCGCCGGACGGGATTTTGAACCCGAAGACGCTTCTCGCAAGCCCGTTCCCCTGATTCTCAATCAATCCGCGACGCGCGCGGTCTTCGGGAATCTGGATCCGATCGGCAAGATCGTGGAGTGTACCGACAAGCGCGTTGGCCCGATGCAGGTAGTCGGCATCGTCGGAGATGCTCGCGTGATGGGGGCTTCCCATCCGCCCGGACCTCAGGCATTCGCGCTGCTGATGGGTGGCTGGGGCTACGCATCTACTGTCCTCGCACGTTTCGCAGTACCGCCCGCCGCGTTGGCGGTATCGATCCGAAGCGCCGTCAGTCAACTCGATCCCGGTTCGGCTCCACCGAAAATCGATGCTCTCGATGACTTGTTTGCGGAACAATTGGCCGAACCGCGCTTCTACATGCTCCTGCTGGATGGCTTTGGACTCGTTGGACTGGTGCTCGCGGCGACCGGAGTTTATGGCGTGATTGCGTATGCCGTGGCTCAGCGCACCCACGAGTTCGGGGTGCGGCTCGCATTGGGCGCTATGCCCGGCGAGATTGTGCGCATGGTGGTGAGTTCCGGCGCGCGCGTCGTGGTCGCCGGCGCCGTCGCGGGCCTCGCCGGGGCGCTGGCCGTGACGCGTTTCCTGTCCTCGTTGTTGTTCGAGATCAAGGCGAACGATCCGTGGACCCTGGCGACGATCTCGGCCCTCCTGATTGCGGTGGCACTGGCCGCGTGCTGGGTTGCGGCGCGCCGCGCCAGTTCTGTGGAGCTCAGCGTGGCATTACGCCAGGAGTAGACTGACGAGAAGATGAAACTCCTGACGCTTCTCGCCATTCTATTGCCGGCTGCTGCGTGGCTTCCGGCGCAAACGGCTCCGGCCCGTCCGAAGATTCTAGGCATTGCCCACATGGCAATCTATGTGAGAGATCTGGCGAAGACGCGCCAATTCTACGAGGATTTTCTGGGATTCGCCGAGCCCTTCACGCTCCCGCAACGAGACGGCAGCCCAGGTGTCCGCATCGCCTTCGTCAAAGTGAACGATCGCCAGTACATCGAGATCTTCACCGAACCCGACCGCGGCGAGGGGCAACTCAACCACATCTCCATCTACACAGATGATGCCGAGCGGATGCGCGACTATCTGTTGGCGAAGGGCATCGCGCCGATGGGAAACGCCTCCATGGGACCTGTGCCCAAAGGCCAGACCGGCAACAAGAACTTCAACGTCAAGGATCCCGACGGGCATATCGTGGAGATTGTCGAATACCAGCCGGACAGTTGGACCGCGCAGCACGCCGGTAAAGACATGCCATCGACGCGCGTCGCCGAATCTATCATGCATCTCGGATTTCTGGTGGACGACCTCGCCAAGTCCGCCCAGTTTTACGCTGGGATTCTCGGTTTTCAGGAGACCTGGCGGGGCACCAGCAATCCGAACTGGTTGAGCTGGGTGAATCTTCGTGTGCCCGATGGCAAAGATTATGTGGAGTTCATGCTCTACGACAAGCTGCCCGAGCCGGGTTCACGAGGCACCAAGAATCACATGTCGTTGATGGTACCCGACGCACAGAAGGCGTTGGAGATCCTCAAGCAGCGCGCGGCGCGTGGCCTGTATCAGCCGTCCGACGGAAAGCCGATGGCCATCCAGGTGGGGGTCAACCGCAAGCGCCAGATCAATCTCTACGATCCCGACGGCACCCGCATCGAGCTCATGGAACCGGATACAGTGGACGGCCAGCCCGCTCCCAATTCCACGGCGCCGCCGCCCACGCATCACTAGACGCGATCGCCTATCAGTTGCTTCGAGGCGGCAGGTCACCTAACGTCGAGAAACCCGCGTACAGTGGGACTTGGTGGACTCCCGAAAAGTCTCGACAAGAATGTCGAGACGGCGAACAGGAGTGTTCGCGCCACGTCTGCGGGCGACTCGACGAGCCGCCCGCGTAAGCAAGCGTTGACGTGCTCGGAACGTCACCGCCGTTTCGAGTTTCGAGCCTCTAATCGCGATCGCCTGTGGTCGCCGGTGCAGCGGGCTTCAATTTTGCTCCGGCCAGCTTCGAAACCGCTCCCAAGGTGGTCTGCGCCGCATTCAGACCGAGCCGGAAATCGCCCTCCGAAAAATGCGAGTACACGTCGGTGGGCTGATGGTGAGTGGGATCCCATCCGCCTCCAATCTGCGAGACGCGTTCCAATTCGCGCAGGCTAAGCGACGGCGTGAGGTCCTGGAAAGGGCCGGAGTCGGTATTCGTCATGTGGTTGCCCACCACCGCCGGATAATCCGTCGCGTACTGTTCGTTCGCCGCTAGAAATGCCCACGCCAATTCGGCGGCGCCGGCCGACATTTTCGACTGCGATTGGAACTCGATGTTGACATCCGCTTCCGGCCGCTGCATGTCGCTCACCGTGCCGTCTTTGCGCGGCATGCCGTGATCGAAGAGCAGCATGTCGTGCTGGATCATCCCCAGCCACTTCGGCTCCGGATATTTTCCGGATCCCGCCGGGTCTTCTTTCCCTTGCAGGTCCTTGCGTTGATCGACGTAAGCCCGCGCGCCGTTGAGCCCGGTCTCCTCGTTGTTCCAGAGCGCAAAACGGATGGAACGCTCGGTGGTGACATCCGGACTGCTGAGCACGCGCGCCAGTTCCATCACCAGAGCGCTGCCGGAGCCATCGTCATTCGCCGCTTCGCCGAATCCAATGCCATCCATGTGCGCGCCCACAATATACATCTCTTCGGGATGCGTCGTGCCGACCTTGGTGCAGAAGACTTCCTCGCGCGCGCCGGGCGTGGAGGGCTGCGAATCGAGTTCGCGAATCCGCGTGTCAGGCTGCAAATCGGCGTCGTTGTTTACCGCTGTGGGTGCACGCTCGCCGCGCACTCTGCCGCCGGCCCGTCCGCCACCGGTGCCGCCGCGTCCCGCGCGTCCGCCGCCGTTTGCGGTGTCGCCGCCACGGCCGCCGCGCCCGCCGCCTCCACCATCGGCACCGTCTGCACCATCGGTGGCTCCACGGCGTCCGCCACGCGCCGGCGGTGTGTATTCATAATGAATCCGCTCCGTGTTGGTACAACCATAGCTCTTGAGTTGCGCTTCGATCCAGTCGATGGCCTGCCGGTTGCGGTCGGTACCCTGACGCCGGTCGCCGAATTTGGTCAGTCCTCGGATGGTGGCTTTATAGCGATTCAGTTCCAGCCGGCCGACCAGCGTCTTGATCGGGTCATTTTCGGCAGCGGCAGGAGCGGGAGTCTGAGCGTTCGCCCAGCATGCCAGGAGCAAGCCGGCCGAAACGGGCAGCAGGATTTTCGAAGGCATAGGTTCCCGCCATTGTATTAAACTCCGTCCGGTTTCGGTTGCCGCCCCGCTCGACGTTACAGTAGTAGTCGTGCATGTTTTGATTGCAGATACCTTCGAAAAGTCGGGACTGGACGGTTTTCAGGTTGCAGGATGCGAAGTCTCCTATCAGCCGGGCCTCAAAGAGGAAGCGCTGGTGCGCGAGGTCGAGCGGTTGCGGCCCGATGTCCTGGTGGTGCGTTCCACCAAAGTAAACGAGGCCATTCTCGCGGCTGGGCCACTGAAACTCGTGGTTCGCGCCGGAGCGGGGTACAACACCATCGACGTCGCCGCGGCCTCACGACGCGGCATTTACGTCTCGAACTGTCCTGGCAAGAACTCCGTCGCGGTGGCAGAGTTGGCCTTCGCCCTGATGCTCGCGCTGGACCGGAGACTTGCCGACAACGTGATCTCCTTGCGCGAAGGCCGCTGGAACAAATCCGAATACTCCAAGGCGCGGGGGCTCTACGGCCGCACTCTTGGATTGATCGGCGTGGGACAGATCGGCCGCGAAATGATTCCGCGAGCGAAGGGATTCGGGATGCACGTGGTGGCGTGGAGCCGTAGTCTCACGCCAGGCACGGCGGCCGAACTCGGCATCGCGCATAAAGCGTCACCCGAAGAAGTTGCCGTGGGGTCTGACGTCGTCAGCGTGCATCTCGCGCTGAATTCCCAGACTCGTAGACTTTTGGGCGCGCCATTCTTCGCCGCGATGCGGGCCGGATCGTGTTTCATCAATACCTCGCGGGCCGAGGTCACGGATCAAGAGTTTCTACAACGCGCGATTCGCGAAAAGAGCATTCGGGTTGGCCTGGACGTGTATGCACAGGAGCCGTCCGGGGGCGGGGGTGACTTCAACGACCCGATCGTCGGGGCCGGGTTGGTCTACGGGACGCATCACATCGGCGCCTCCACCGACCAGGCGCAGGAAGCGATCGCTGCCGAGACGGTTCGCATTGTGCGGGCCTTTCAGGAGAGTGGCCAGGTTCCCAACGCCGTCAACCTTGCTAAGGCCACTCCGGCTGTTTGCGCGTTGGCCGTTCGGCATCTCGATCGGCCCGGAGTACTCGCCAGCGTCCTGGATGCCATCAGCACCGAACACATCAACGTGCAGGAGATGGAGAACGTGGTGTTTGAAGGCGCGCAGGCGGCGGTGGCGCGAATCCACCTGGAGACCGAGCCTGCCCCCGCACTGCTGGCGCGAATTCGGGCCGCCAATCCCCACATTCTCGACCTGGACCTGATCCGGTTCCGGTAAAGGTCAAACGGCGCCGAGATAGTTCACGAGATCGTTCAGTGTTGGCCCCGTACCGTCTGCCTCGACGCCCAGCACCTCGGGTGCCTGATTCTGCCGGTTGACCCAGAACGTTGGATGCCCAAACGCTTTTGCGCCGGCGGTATCCCAACCTGCAAACGCAGCGAACACGATTTGCTCGCGCGCGATGCCGAAGGCCTTCACGCTCATCTGATACGCATCGGCATGAGGTTTATATACCTGCACGCGATCGGTGCTCAGCACGTGATCGAAGAGCCCGTCGATCTCGCCATTACGTAGTCCCGCCAGGAGCATCGAGGCGGTCATATTCGAAACGATGGACAGGCCAAATCCCGCGCTCTTGATTCTCCGCAGTGCGTCGGCAACGTCGGGCCACGGCCGAAGGTGCTGGTATGATTCCACCAGCCGGGATCGAGTCTCGCGAGGCAGTTCGAGGTGCAGCGCCGCCGCTGTGTAGACCAATGCGTCCTCCGTGACTTGCCGGAAGTCGGCGTAGCGGGACATCATCGAACGCAGCCAGGTATATTCGAACTGCCGGGAACGCCAGAGTGCAGTGAACTCTTCGCCGCGGCCGGGATAAAGTTCTTCGACCAAAGCAGCGATCGGTCTTGGGTCGAGGATTACGAGTCCATCGAAAGCCACGGCGTGGATCTTCTTCGCCGCGTCCGCCATGGAAGTCAATACGACAGAACCGGCCGCCGCGGTAAGAAGAAAGCCGCGGCGGCGCAATCCGGAGAGCTTCATTTGTGAAGACATAAGCGCTCTCTCCCGGTAATTACTGCAGAGGAAGCCAGGAGATCGTGTGGCTGAGCCGCGAAACCAGATACAGCCGGCCTGTGCTCGCGTCCACACTGAGATCTGTCGGAGCGTTGACGGAGGCAGCCAGGAGTGTCACAGTAGCGGTGTTGTCCGTGCCTTGAGTGAGTGTCACCGCGCCGCCGTCGAGAAGCGTTTGATAGTCGGTAGGCTGCAGCGCAAACGGCCCTGGGCTGTCGGCGAGGTTCCGGCTGAACACAACGCGGACAATCGACGCTTGTGCCGACGGCGCGGGCGTGGCGCCATTGGGTGTTACCGGTGCAGTGGCGATGTAGAGGGTATTGCCGTTCATGGCGAGGCCGTCCGGCGCGGTGATGCCGGCGGCGGAGGCGTTGGATCCGAAGCTAGGAAGGCCCAACAATACCCACGTGAAGTCGCCCTGACTGTCGAAGAAATAGAGCACACCCCGATTTGGCCTCGTGCCTGCCTGGACGGTCAGAAATCCTCCGTTCCCTAAAATGGCAAGCTTGGATGGATCGGCAAGGTTAAAAGCCAGATCCGTAGGTTGCTGCTGAGCGTAAGAGTTGACACTCAACAGGCAAGCAGCCGCAAGGAGCACAAGCTGAGCCTTGCGCTGCTGTAACGTTTTCGTAATTTGCATCATTGTCCTTAGTAGCAATCTTGGATTCTTACTAAGTAAGTGACGCTGGATTTCCCGATGGGTGGCGGGAATATGTGTTAAGTGATTTCTCGCGGTTTGTAAACAAGATGTTGCGCCAGGGAATGGGGGTGCCATTCCCCGGAGCACTCGCGTCACTCGGCGGCGTGACCGTGCGCGGCGGTCGATGTCTTCTCCGCCGTCTCGCCCAAAAAGGCAAGCAATTCGCGATTCACTTCTTCCGCATGGGTCCACGTGATGCAGTGCGGCCCATCGTTAATCGTCAGCAGCCGCGCACCTTTGACGAGCTGCGATGTGCGTTGTCCGGCGGCGCTCAGCGGCACAATCCGGTCGGCGTCGCCGTGGATCACCAATGTGGGAACGTCTACCCGTTGGAGGTCCTTGCGGAAATCTTCATGCCAGGTGGCGACACAAGCGTAGCTGGCGGTGGGAGAGGCTTGCGCCGCAATGTTCCAACTTGCCTGGACCGCTTGTTCGCTGACGCGCTTGCCCAATTGCACATCGGTGTTGTAGAAATTCTTGAAGAATTCCGTGAAGAACCCGTATCGGTCCGCGGCAACCGCCTTCTCGATGCCTGCGAAGACCGAGCCATCCACCCCTTCCGGATTGTCGTCAGTCTTCAGCAGATAGGGCGGCACGGACGAGATGAACACTGCTTTGCTCACGCCCTTGGACCCATACTTCCCGATGTAGCGTGCCACCTCTCCTCCTCCCATGGAGAACCCAACCAAGGCGAAATCCTGCAACTTCAGCTTCTTCACAACCTGTAGCAGGTCATCGGCGAAGGTGTCATAGTTGTACCCGGTGGACGGCTGGTCCGATTTGCCGAAGCCCCTGCGATCGTAGGTGATCACGCGGTAGCCTGCCGCCAAAAGCGCGGCGGTCTGCTTTTCCCACGAGGCTCCGCTCAGCGGATAGCCGTGAATCAGAACAACCGGCTTACCAGATCCATGGTCCTCATAGTAGAGTTCGACGTTGCCTGAGTTTTCCTTCCCGACCTTTATGTACGGCATCACACTTCTCCTTTGCGTGCTCCAATTTCAGTTTTGATGAACATAAATTGGATGCAGCGAAGGCGCCGACGTCTCAGGCCCTACGTACGATAGCTTCCAGATCACCAAACGCGGCAAACTGGCTCGCGGACCATCGGTTGCCCCGCTTTGCACGAGAATGCCTTCGCGAAATCCGGCATATTGGAGACGACGCCGTTGATGCGATACTCATCCGGCGAGTGAGGATTGGTGATGGCGTTGAGGCGCTTATTCTCCGGCCGCTCGAACCCGCATGCCCACTGCGCCATCCCGATGAAGAAGCGCTGGTCGGGAGTGAAGCCGTCAATCGGTTTTAAATCTTGCCCGCGAGTCGCCTCCTTCCACGCGAGGTATGCCAGGGTGGTGCCGCCCAAGTCTGCGACATCTTCTCCCAGCGTCAGCTTGCCATTGATCTTGATGTCGTCTACGACGGTGTAGTGCGAATACTGATCGGAAACGCAGGCGGCGCGCGTCATGAATTGATCCGCATCTTTCTTGGTCCACCAATCGCGAAGGTTACCTTTCGAATCGAATTGGCGGCCCTCATCGTCGAACCCGTGCGTAAGTTCGTGTCCGATCGTGGCGCCTGTATTTCCGTAGTTCGGCGCATCGTCAGACTTCGGATCGAATAGCGGCGGCTGGAGGACACCGGCGGGAAAGTTGATGTCGTTCATCTGTGGATCGTAATACGCGTCCACGGTGGGAGGTGTGATCTGCCACTCCGTCCGGTCCACCGGCTTGCCGATCTTATTCAATTGCCGCTTCGACTCGAACTCCGTTGCGCGCGTGACATTACCCACGAAGTCGCCGCGCTCCACGCGCACGGAGCTGTAGTCGCGCCATTTGTCCGGATACCCGATCTTGTTCACCATCGAGTGCAGCTTCAGCAAGGCCTGCTGCCTGGTCTCTTCTCCCATCCATGGAAGATGCTGCAGATCGTTTTCCATGGTCTTCTCGATCTCTTTGGTCATCGCGAGAGCACGAGCCTTGGTGTCGCCGGTGAAAGTCTTCTCCACGAACACCTGTCCGAGGGCCTCCCCCAATTGCTGATCGATATAGTGCACGCAGCGCTTCCAACGAGGCTGCATCTCGGTGACGCCCCGTAGGAACTTGCTGTAGAAATCGAAGTTGGCCTGCACGAAGGGAGACGGCAGATACGGTGCTCTTTCGTGGATCAGGTGCCAGCGCAGATACACCTTCCAATCCGCCACTGGATGGCTTTTGAGCTCTTTCTCCACTTCTTCGAAGAACACCGGTTCGGTCACGTTGACCGTCGTGGGAGCCGTGAGACCGATGCTCTTCCAATAGGTCATCCAATCGAACGACGGAGTTTTGGCGAGAAGCTGGATGCGGGTCATTTTATGGAACTGCTTGTAGGGGTCGCGCTTCTCCACCATGGTGAGGGATCGCGCGGCGAGCCCCATTTCAATTGCCATCACGGTGTCCGCATCCCGTTTTGCCAGCGAAGGCGCCACGCCCAACAGCTCGAACATCCGGGCGACGTGCTGCATGTACCGGGTGCGAGTCTCGACCGATTTGGCGTCCGGCTTGGTGTAGTAGTCGCGGTCCGGCAGGCCGAGCCCTCCGGAAGTGGCAAACGCAATCACCTTGGTTGAGTCGGCGTAATCCTGGCTGGAACCGAATCCGAACAACGCGTTGTCTCCGGATTCGAGATGAAGACGGCCGAGCACCGGCGCGATGTCCGCCAGCCGCTTCATCGCCGCAATCTCCCGCAGCATCGGCTCGAGCGGCGCCTGGCCGGCTTTTTCGACGGATGTTTCGTCCATACACGCCGCAAAAAAATCGCCGATCTTCTGCTTCAGCGGTGGCCGTCCCGGATCCGGTTTCGAGGCTTCCTCCAGGATGCCCCACAGGAACTTCAGATTATCGGTTCCCATCTTGGCATAGACATTCCATCGCGCCTGGTCCGGCGGAATCGGGTTGATGGAGTTCCAACTCCCGCAGGCGTACTTGTAAAAATCGACGCACGGGTCAACGGACTTATCGAGGAATGCAGGCTCGAGGCTCGGCGTATAGGGCAGTGATGCTAAAGGCCGATCCGCCTGCGCAGAGAGCATCGTCGGAAGGAGAAGAATCAGGATGACAGTTGTTGGATTACGGTCCACGCACCGAAAATACCACACACCTGTTGCATACACCGCATCACTCGGTATTCGCGGCTGTGCGAGGCGATACGGGCTGCGGGATATCAATCGTGGTTTCACCCCATCCCGGAGGCGTGTTGACGATCATGCGCAGAGAACGCGCTTCTTCCGTGGGTTGGTATTTCACCAGGTAGCGTGCCATCAGGCTCAGGTAGATCTGCTCTACAGCCGGCGCAATCTGGTCTTCGGATGAGAGCAACTGGAACGAGCCCTGGCTCGCCTGACACAAGCTGTCCATGGTGCGGTTGGGAATCAAGGACAGCCCGTGAATCGCGATTCCGCACGACATCACGGCAGTTGCCAACTCGGTGTAATCGCTTGGCGTCGAGATCTCATCCTGGCTGAAGAGCACGATGTTGCGCTTGCCGCGAATGGAGCTATCCACCTGGGTCGCCCGGCGGATTGCGGCCCAGAACTTGGGGCACTCCGCTTTGAGCGCCACTTTATTCAAACTGGCATCCAGGAGTGTCGAATCTGCCGTGAGCTGCGGTGCGGCCAATTCCAGTGTGGGCGTCTCTTCCACGGTGAATTCGATTTTTTCTCCCGCCAGGCTGGTCTGCCGGTTCGGTTGCGGTGTCGGCACAAAGGGCACAATTGCCCACTGGTCCGCAGGCCGTTTCCATCCGAGGGCGTGAAGGGCGCCCTGCTGAAACGGAGTCGGTTCTCCCTCCGAAGAACGCGGATATAGAAATGTAATGGCCAGAGAACGAGGGACCTGCCGCTCTTCGAGCGAGAAGCTGCTGATCTCGCCCGCATCGGCGATGAGGATCAGATGGGTCGGCAGAATTTTAACCTGGTCGTGCCCGTCCTGGGATGTCGCCTCCAAATGAAGCTCCCGCCAATCGTTCCGGCGGATTCGCTGAAAACGCGAGATCACTCTCCATTCCTGCGCTTCGCGGGCCTGGATGATGAGTGAACGAATTCGGCCCAACGCGGCGAAGGCCCGGGCGCGAACGGTCGGATTTGGTTCTCCGATCATCCGCGCCAGCGCCTTGGTGAAACGCGGGTCTCCAGTCTCACCCATTACCCAGGCCGCCGTCGCCCGGAAAAGACGCGACTCGTGGACCGCCATCTTGCGTAGCTCCGCGATTGCCCATTCATCGCCGAGGCGGTACAACGCCATGAGCGCGTTCCCGGCGACCCGGTTATTGGAGTCATGTCCGGCGGCGCGCAGCAGTTGGCGAACCTCTTCAGAGTCGGTCCCCCAGAGCGCTTCGACCGCGTTGGCGCGGACCCGTGGGTCGGCGTCCATCAGCCGGCTCTGCACCCACTTCGCGTTCCGGTTGATTCGCCCAATCATGAGGACTGCTTTGGACTGAAGATGAGGATTCGGCTGGCGAGCCAAGGCCATCAGGAAGGGCAGAACTCGCGAACCATCCGTGACGTGCGAGAGAAGGTCCATCAAGCGCTGGAGTTCAGGCGGGCAGACATTATCGTCCAGCAGTCTCGCCTGCTCTGCGAGGTGCTTGGCGACCACCACGTCCACCATCACGCCGGTCTGGGAGGCAGCGTGAGCCAAAGCCAACACTCGCTCTTTGGGCAGATCCGGGTCGCTCAACGCACGCAACAACAGTTGCCCGGCCGCCAAAATGGATACCACATACAACGCGCCACGGGAATCGTCTCCCGAACGTAACAGGTCTATGGCGGCGCCATAAAAGGACTCTCGATCATCCCGAAGCATTCGCCTGATGAGCTGTCCATGACTGGCTGCGAAGCGATCAAAGCCTCGAACGAGCGTTGCCAACTCGCTGCTGGTCCGTTGAATAGTGGGATCCGATCTCGATCCGAGAGACGACACACTAAGCAGATCGTCGGTTTCGCCGAAAACTTTATAGGAGGCGAAGTGATATACTGCCCGACCAGCGGGGTAATTTCAACAGGAGCATGCAATGACCAGAAGGCAGATGCTCCAGGCCACCGGTGCTGCGGCAGCCTGGTTATCCGTAGAACCTGTCTCCGCTCAGGTGATGGGCCAATTCCACAACTTGGGCGGAGCTCCTGCGGGCTTCCCCATGGCGTCAAAGGCCGCCCGCCAAGGCAATCAGCCGTTCGATTTCGTTGAACATTGCCACAATCTCGGCTTCGGCGTCGTCGAAACCCGTCTCGATCTGACGCCGCCCAATGTTGCCAAAGGGTTTCGCAAGAAGATTGAAGCCTATCACATGCGGGCGATCAACGACATTCCTCTTCCTCGCGACGAGTCAGGTGTCGCCGCCTTCGATGCTGCGGTCCAGGCTGCTAAGGAAGCCGGAATTCGCTCGCTGCATACCGCAATGACGCAGCGGCGGTACGAGCAATTCGACAATCTCGAAGCCTTCAAAAAGGATTTTGAGCGCTGCCAGAAGACCATCGCTTTGGCCGAACCGGTCTTGCGCAAACACAAGCTGCCGCTGGGCATCGAGAACCACAAGGGATGGCGCGCTGCCGAGCAGGCGGCCTGGATGAAGCGAATAGGCAGTGAATGGGTCGGAGTGCATTTCGACTTCGGCAACAACGTGTCCCTCTGCGAAGATCCGTCCGAGACGCTGCGCATGCTCCAGCCCTACACGATCTCCTGTCATATCAAAGATATGGCAGTCGAACCGTACGAAGATGGATTCCTCTTATCGGAGGTCCCGCTGGGCGAGGGTTTCCTCGATATCAAGGGCATGGTTGCCTCCCTGAAGAAGAAGGATCCGAATATGCCTTTCGACCTTGAGATGATCACCCGCGATCCGCTCAAGATCCCGGTCTTCACGGACAAATACTGGGTCACTTTCGACGACAGCTACAGCCCGTTGCCCGGCCGGGATCTTGCGAAAGTCCTCGAGATCGTCCGCAAGAATCGGCCCAAGAATCCTCTGCCGCACACCACTGGTATGAGCATTGAGGAACAGGTGAAGCTCGAAGAGCACAATGTCTCGAACTCCATCAACTATGCGCGGCAATATCTGGATCTGTAAGGCCATTCGGGAAGATCGTGAGGACTATGCTACGTCGCAATCTGTTGAAATCCATGGGATTGGCAGGTTTGTTGGGCCTTTCCAATCCGCGCCTCGAACGTGCCCAGGACCAGGCTGCCAAGGCGACCCGCGGGATGCCGTTCCCCAAGATTAAGGACATCAGCGTCATTGAATGCCAGCCCGCAGGCTCACGACTGACGGTCGTCAAAATAACGACCGATCAGGACGGCCTTTACGGCTATGGCTGTGCCACGTTTACGCAGCGCGCCGACCTCGTGAAACCTGCTGTGGAGCGCTATCTAAAGCCATTCCTGGTGGGCAAAACCACCGACCGCATCGAGGACATCTGGCAATCCTGTTATGACAGCTCGTATTGGAAGAACGGGCCGGTGCTGAACAACGCGCTCAGCGGGATCGATCAGGCGCTCTGGGACATTAAGGGCCGCCAGGCGGGCATGCCCGTGTACCAGCTTGCGGGTGGCAAGTGCCGTGAGGCCGTGGACACCTACACACATGCCGACGGAGCCGATTACATGGCCACGGTGGAGAACGCCAAGCGCTTCATGTCACAGGGGTTCCGCCACGTGCGCGTGCAGGTGGGAGTTCCCGGGATGGCGGGCTATGGTTCGGCGCGCGGGGGCGACAACACCATCAAAGCGTTGCACGACAAGCCTGTTTTCGAGCCCGCCGTCTATGTGCGCCGCGCCTTGAAGCTCTTCGAGACCTGCCGCAAGGAACTGGGAGAAGAGATCGAACTACTGCACGATGTCCACGAGCGCGTCTCGCCGAATCAGGCGGTGCAGTTTGCGAAGGACGCCGAGAAATTCAAGCTCTTCTTCATGGAGGACCCTCTATCTCCCGAAGATATCGCCTACTTTCGACAGATCCGCCAAAATGCTGCTACGCCCATTGCCATGGGGGAGTTATTCAACAGCCCGCATGAATGGCAGCCCCTCATCAGCGAGCGCCTGATCGACTACATTCGCGTACACGTTTCCCAGGTGGGCGGTTTCACCCCCGCGCGTAAGATCGCGATTCTGGCGGAGAACTTTGGAGTCAAGACGGCATGGCACGGTCCAGGCGATGTCTCGCCGGTCGGACACATGGCGAATGTCACGCTGGACCTGGTGAGCTACAACTTCGGAATTCAGGAGTATACGGCATTCAATCCAAGGACACAGGAGATCTTCTCCGATTGTCCGGTGATGAAAGATGGCTACCTGTGGGTAAGCGAGAAGCCGGGGTGGGGAATCGAAGTGAATGAAAAAGAGGCCGCAAAATCGCCTTTCCAGTCGCGGAACAATCTGAACGGCGGATGGGGCGAGATTCGCCGCCTCGACGGCACCGTGATTAAGCAATAGAAGGCCAGCTACATCGAATGGCCGATCACCTCCAAAAACTGGCGTTGCTTCCGTGCTTTGCTGAGTTGAGGTCGTTCAGGGGGAGCCGTAAGTCCCCGTCACACTGACGATACCATTCGCATTTTCAATCACTTACAGCGTATTGCCGTCAACATTGAGAGAATTGCCCAGAAATAACCTAACAGGCGTACCGAAAAAGGCAGCCTCAATTGAGATCGTCCGCCGATCGAGATCATTGTTGGGATACTCCGGTGCCCTGACGTCTTCTATCGCAGATCGCCGACGTAAATATTCGCCTCAAACGCATTATATTCAAACGCCACCTGATTATTCTTCGGCGACCAGGTAGGGTAGCGCACAAAGGACGATTGAGAGGTGAAGTGTGTCAATTGATGGACCTGCCGCGTCGAACGCGAGACCCAATAGATGTTCCAGACGCCATCTCGCAGGCCGGCGAATGCGATCCGCTCGCCGTCGGGCGACCAACTATGCGCCCAGGACTCCACTGGGTCGTTCACCAGCGTCTGAATCTCTCCGCCGTCGGCTGGAACGATCACCAGCCGGGTGACGTTTTGGACCCGCTCCTGCGCCGCGATCCATCGGCCGTCCGGCGACCATGCCGGGAAACCGATGCTTCTCCCAGCCGGTGTGATGGTTCGCTGCGTTCCGAGGCGGAGATCTTCCACTACCAATTGGTAGTTGTCGGGCGTCCCGAAGTGGGCCACCAGCCGAGTGCCATCCGGCGAGACGCGAATCTGCGTGACCTTGTCGAAGTCGAATTTCGTATTGAGCGGCTTGGGGGGACCTTGCAGCGCCGACAGAACGTACTCACCCGAGTGGCCGACTGAGGTCACGTAACCGCAGACCAGTTCCTTGCCGAACCAGTCGGGGTCGAAACTATTCTGCCCCGGAGGGCTGATTGGCACCGTTGCGGTTCCATCGGCATTCGCCACCATCACCATCACGTTGGATCCCTGGCGCGAGGAGGTGTACGCCAGGCGGGAGCCGTCAGGCGAGAACACCGGGCTCGAATCGCGGAGGCTGTGGCCCTGTGTGAGCGCTATGGGCGCGCCGGTCTCCACTCCGGAAGCGTCGATCGGCACTGACCAGATCGCGCTCTGCACCATTTCCTGGCTGAAGGCCAACCGGGTTCCATCCGCAGAGATCGTCAAGTCGCGCGGCCAGGCCACAGTGGCGGCGCTCATTGCTTCCGGTGGTTGGGTGGTCCAGCCCCGGCCCACCCGCACCCTCCACAACCCCATCGGCTCCCGCCGCCCCGCGCCGACGAAGTAGAGGTAGGCCGAACTCTTACTAAAGGACGGGAAGGACACCACGTTCATGCCCATCTCCACCATGTGGTCGAGCGAGCCGGTCTGCGTATCGACGATCCAAGGCGCTTGCGCTGCAGTTTCGCCAGGAGCGGCGAAGATCACGTGCCTTCCGTCCGGCAACCAGCGCGGAAAATTGTGACCGCCGCGAGGGCTGCTGGGCCGCGTCAACACGCGCGGGGCCGAGCCATCCCGATCCACCAAAAACAGGGTGGAATTCCAAGTGCCCGATGCCTCGCGCACCGTCTTCACATTGGTCGAGCGATAGACCAGAGTTCTTCCATCCGGCGACCAGTGCGGGTCGCTGCCTGAGTCCGTCAGATAGCGGGTGGGTCCGCCTGTAAGCGGAATTAGCCCGATTCCTCCCCGGACCTTGGCGACGAACGCCAGGTACTTGCCGTCAGGACTCCAGGCTGGCTGGATATTGTCTTGGCCATCGGTCGTGATCTGCCGCTCGACGCCGGTGGAGGAGAGTGAGCGCGTGTAGATCTCAAAGTGCCCGCTACGATTCGAGCTGTAAGCGAGCTCGGTACCGTCGGGCGAAAACGACGGCCAGAGGTCCGCTGCTGCTGAACTGGTGATCTGCTCGATTCGCTTCAGCGGCGAGCCCACCGATGGGGGCGCCCGGCGCGTCCACCACAGCATCAACAGGACTACCGCCGCAGTCGCCACCAGTGTCGTGGTCAAACGTCTGGCCGATGCGCCGGGAGCCACAGTTCGTTCCGTCAATTCGGGGATAAACCGGTACCCCGCCGTTGCCGCAGTCTCGATGAACCGCGGCGAGCGCGCCTGATCTCCCAATTGCTTGCGGATTTGCGCAATCACACGCGTGACCGCATTGTCCGTAACGAAAGCCCCATCCCAAATCTCCGCGATCAATTCGTCCTTAGGTACAACCCGGCCGCGGTGCTCGATGAGGTGAATCAGGACGCGAAGTGCTTTGGGTTCAAGGTCCACGGGTTGGCCGCCCCGCTCAACTTTCAGGCGGTTAACATCCACGCGGATATCTTCGAAAAGGTAAATCGGGGCCTTGGCCCGCTCCATCACGAGAACCTCATATCGTTTGACGTCAATCATCACCAAGCCGTAACGACCCGAGGAGCCTCTCCCCCGTACGCTGCTTGCATGATTGCTGTCTGGATGGGTGCTCTGCTGCTCCAAAACGCGGCTTTCCTGGCCGAAGAGCTGGCGGGAAACAGGCTAACGGTTGTAAACGGCTATGCGGTCATTGAGGTGTCGATTGAAGGAAGGGGACCATTCCGGATGATGCTCGATACAGGCGCGGCTTCGTGCTCCCTGAGTCCGGATGCCGCCAAAACCGCGCATCTCGCCCTGGATCATCGCGTTGTCTTGACCACAATAGTGGGGGAGCGGGTTGTGCCGGGAGCGAGCAATGCTCATCTTCGCATCGGGACATCCGAGGCGAGGGGAGTCGAAGTCCTGGCTATGGAACCCGACGCAGTCCGCGCCGCCATCGGACCGGTCGACGGGGTGCTGGGCCAGAGCTTCTTGTCGAAATTCCCTTATCTGATCGACTATCGCGACCAGCGCCTGTGGCTGGGAGCGGCGGCGGTTCGCCGGGCCCTCGACCTTCCGGCGGAAATCGGCGCGGAGCGATCGGAGGGCAGGGTGGTGGTCCCGGTCGCGATCGGCGCCGGCGTGGGTCCGTGGCGGCTGACCCTCGATAGTGGCGCGACAGCGATCGTATTGCGATGCGGCGGGCGGTGCCCGAAACTGCGCAAAGCTCGCAGCGGCGACCGAATTGTGACCAATGCGGGAAGTTCTGCCAGGGTGCGGCACGGCATGTTGCCAGCGGTGCGGGTGGGAGACAAAGTCCTGGAATGGGCGGAAGCGGCCCTGATCGACGGGCCTGCATCCACTTCTGAGGACGGGGTGTTGCCCGCCAATTGGTTCTCGGCGGTCTTCGTAGACCCCGCGCGCAGCATCGTCCGATTAAGGTGATGGGTCCGATTAAGGTGATGGGTCCGACTAAGGTGACGCCATCCGCCGCAAGCGATCGATCACTCCGGCCCATTCCGGGGTTTCGGGGGGCTGCTCCACGGCGATCCAATCCAGTTGCTCGGCGTCCAGCCGATGCAGCATTTCATACAAACGTGCCGCGTAGCGTGCGGGGTTGCGCGGCATCTCGTGCCTGATCCGCAACCGTGCCCCGTTACCAGCGGGCGGTTCCTCGCCACCTCGCAAGAGGTACAGAGGAGTCCGGGGCCGGTAGTGCCGCGGGTGCATGCCCGGCGAAGCGTGCGCGCCCTCTTCCGGACTACCAGCCACTTCCACCGGCCCGCCGATCATGGCCGCGATTTGCGGCAGCGGAATCACCCCGGGACGAAGCAGCACCGGCCAGTCCACAACTGAGAGCACCGTCGATTCGATACCGACCCGGGCGGGGCCGCCATCCAGCACGTAGTCGGCAAGCGCCTCGGGTATGTGCTGCGCTTTCGTCGGCGAGAGTTCGGTGAATCGATTGGCGCTGGGAGCGGCGATCGGCACTCCCGCGGCGCGAATCAGCGCCAATGCCAGCGGATGGTCCGGCATCCTCAGCCCGACCGTGGGCAACCCCGCAGTCACAATGTCCGGGATCTCGGGCCGCTTCGACACCACCAAAGTAAGCGGTCCGGGCCAATAATGTTCAGCCAGAGTGATCGCCGGATCGGGCCATTCCAATGCCAGACTTTCAGCCATTTCCACGGAGTGTACGTGAACGATTAGCGGGCTGGTTCGCGGCCGCCCCTTGGCTTCGAAGATTCTTGCCACGGCCTTCTCGTCCAATGCATTGGCGCCGAGCCCGTACACCGTTTCGGTCGGAAATGCCACCAAGCCGCCGTCTCGAATCACTTGCGCTGCGCGTTCGACGCTCACTCCTGACTCTCGTCCTTATCGTCGCCCGCAATCTTACCCGTCTTCCGCCACACAAGCCAGGCGTGGATGAGCGGATCGAGGTCACCGTCGAGTACGCGATCCACGTCGCCCAGTGCCAGCTTGCTTCGCAGGTCCTTTACCAGCCTGTAAGGCGCGAGTACATAGTTGCGGATCTGGCTGCCGAAGTTGATCTCCAGCTTGGAGTCCTCAGTCTTGCGGGTCTCCTCGCGCTTCTTCTCCATCTCGTGTTCGTAGAGGCGCGCGCGCAGCTGCTTCATGGCGCTGTCGCGATTCTTGTGCTGCGACCGCTCGTTCTGGCACTGCACCACGATGCCGGTAGGAAAGTGCGTGATGCGCACCGCGGAATCGGTCATGTTGACGTGCTGCCCGCCGGCGCCTGACGAACGGAAGGTATCGATCCGCAGATCGTCCAGTTTGATGTCGATCTTGATCTCGTCATCCACCTGCGGATACACAAACACCGAGGCGAACGAGGTGTGGCGCCGCGCATTAGCGTCGAACGGCGAGATCCTGACCAAGCGGTGAACGCCGATCTCCGATTGCAACATGCCGTAAGCATTGTCGCCATTTACTTCGAAGGTGGCCGATTTGATGCCGGCGCCTTCGCCCTCCAGCCGGTCGGTGATTACGGTCTGGAACTTCTCTCGTTCCGCCCAGCGAAGATACATGCGCAGCAGCATCTCAGCCCAATCCTGGCTTTCGGTACCGCCAGCGCCAGGATGGATCGTCATGATCGCGCTACGGGACGCATTTTCGCCCGAGAGCAGCATTGCAGTCTCCAGGCGCTCGAGCAGTTCGCCGTAGGACTTCATATCGCGCTCGAGGTCGCCTTGGACTTTCTCGCCTTCGCGCGCCAGTTCGAAGAGCGTATCGAGGTCATCAGTCATGCCGCGGATGCGGTCGTCGTTGGCGATGTGTTCTTCCAGGCGCTTCCGCTCCTGCATCACCTTCTGACTTTTCTCGGGTTGGCTCCAGAAATCGGGAGCGGAGATCTGCTCTTCGGTCTGGGTCAGTTTCTGTTTTTGGGCGGGAGCGTCAAAGATACCTCCGCACAGCCAAGGCTTGGTCGCGGAGGGGCTGATAAGCTCGTTCTAACTCTTCTAAGGTCATGGGGGGTCGCTCTTTATCTTAGCAAAACAGACTGCGGGCCGCTTCAGGTGTCGATATTTTCAACAGTGATAGGGCATCGGGAGAAGCTATCTTCGGTAAAACCTTGGATTTCTCAAGGTTTGCATGTATCCTTAACTTCTCAAGTACGACTTCACGACTTCACACACACTTATTCACTCTGGAGCTCCGATGCCTTCAAAAAGCTTACAACGTGCGATGTTTGGAATGATTTCGATGGCTGCGCTTTCTGGCGCAGCGTTTGGGCAAGCTACACGAACCTGGGTCTCCGGCGTAGGAGACGACGCAAATCCATGCAGCCGGACCGCCCCTTGCAAGACCTTTGCCGGAGCGATCTCCAAAACTGCCCCAGCCGGTGAGATCAATGTTCTCGATCCGGGAGGCTTCGGAGCGGTCACGATTACGAAATCGATCACCCTTCTTGCGGTCGGCTCACCCGCCGGAGTTCTGGTCTCCGGAACGAACGCGATCGTGATCGCCAACTCGAGCGGGTCTCCCATCTCCGTGACCATCCGAGGTCTCGATATCGACGGTTTGGGCACCGGACTCAATGGAGTTTTGGTCCAAGGTTCATCACCAGTCACGCTGCATCTGGAAAAGACGCAAATCTACGGTTTCACGACAAACGGCGTGACCGTTTCATCCGCGGGCGCCAACGTGACGGTGGCCGATTCGCGCATTTCCGGGTGCGCCGGCCTACTTAGCAATGGCATCAACGTCGACGGCACCAATGGCGCGGTGAACCTCAATGTGATCAACACGGAGATTCACGGCTGCCCGACCGCGTTGAACGTGACGGGTGGCGCGAAAGCGAATGTGCGCAACTCCGATCTCTCTCAAAACACCACCGGCGTTATGGCTGCTTCGAACCTCTCGGAAGTCATGCTCGATTCCGGTACCATCAGCTTCTGTACCACGGGCGTAAACGCGTCGGCGTCCGGAGCCACGATTCGTCTTAGTAACATGACGATCATGGATAACGGCACGGGGTTGGCCAGTGTTACTGGCGGCGCCGTGGTCTCATTTAGTAATAACCGCATCAAGGCGAACACCATAAATGGCGCACCGACCTCGACGCTTTTCCTGAATTGACAAGATTTCTGTACGGAGGAACGACCATGATGCAAGGTAACGACATAAAAACCTGGATGGAGAAGCGGCTGGCGAGTTATGGAGCGATGTCTCTCGCCGTGGCCACGGGCTTTATGGCCACGCCCGCGCATGCAGGCACTTTGTTTACCGACACCTCTGGCTGGAGCGGGAACACCACAGTCGACGGCGCCATTTTCTTCAATCCAATCGCGGGCACATTCAGCAAAACCAGCAACGGGGCCGCCTTCAAATTGTTCAGCGTCCCCGCCACCGCGAGCAGCGGGGCGCGGCTGGTCATCCAGCCGCTCCTGGGGTCCGCTGGCATCGCCAGCAACGGCGGACAATTCGCCAAGAAGTTCAGCTTCAGCAGCGCTGTTTCCACTGGAAATGCGGCCTTCGGCGGGATTGTGAGGCTGGAGGCGAGCGCGGGAACTTCCCACACGCCGGGTCCGCACCTGGGATTGTTCGGCTCCGGAGACAATGCCTATTTCGGCTTGGCTGAGGGTGGCAAGTTCGGATGGGGCCACGTCCAGATTCTAGACAACTACCAGGCTGAGCTTCTCGGATTCGCGATTCAGCAGGACTCGGGAGTGCCCATCACGCCATCTGGTGTGCCGGAACCTTCCTCGCTGCTGTTGCTGGCGCTGGGCGCGGCCGGAATCGCCACATATCGAAATAAAACTACAGGCAAGTAGATTTGCCCTCCCCCAAGGTTCTTCTGGTTGGGTGGGATGCCGCCGACTGGAAGATCATTCATCCAATGATCCAGCGCGGGCAGATGCCTGCGCTGTCGGGACTCATCGATCGCGGAGTAATGGCGGACATGGAGACACTCCAGCCCGTACTTTCGCCGATGCTCTGGAACTCCATCGCCACTGGCAAGACCGCCGATGAGCACGGCATCCTGGGATTCACCGAAGTCGATCCTGCGAACGGCCGGGTCCGGCCGGTGACCAGCACCTCACGCCGTGTCAAGGCACTCTGGAACGTCCTCTCGCAGGAAGGGCTGCGCTCAAACGTGGTCAGTTGGTTTGGTGGCCATCCAGCGGAGCCGATTCGCGGAACTTGCGTCTCCGACGCCTACGCGCGTGCCTTTCCGCCAGCGGGTGACACCTGGCCCACAATGCCGGGGAGCATCTGGCCGGATCGATTGAACGAGGTGCTGTCGGACCTGCGGATTCATCCCCGCGAGATCGATGCCTCCATCATTCGCACCTTCATAGAACGCGCTCCGGAAATCGACCAGTCCCAACCGAACCTGCTGCACACCCTTACCAAGGTGTTGGCGGAGTGTTTTACGACTCACGCAGCCGCCACTTATTTGATGGAGCACGAGCCATGGGACTTGATGGCGGTGTATTACATCGGGATTGACCACTTCAGTCACGCCTTCATGAACTACCACCCGCCACGCGAAGATTGGGTGCCGGTGGAGCACTTCGAGATGTACAAGGACGTGGTCACCGGCGGCTATCGTCTGATGGATCTGTTTCTGGCCCGTCTGCTGTTTCTGGCAGGGCCGGATACTACCGTGCTGGTGCTTTCCGATCACGGCTTCCATAGCGACCATCTGCGTCCGGCGCAAATTCCGGATATACCGGCGGGTCCGGCGACGCAGCACCGGCCCCTGGGAATCTTCACCCTGGCGGGAGCGGGGATCCGCCGCGACGAGCGCATCTACGGCGTCAACTTGCTTGATGTTGCGCCTACGGTGCTCTCGCTCTTTGGTCTGCCGGCGGGTGAAGACATGCCCGGACGGGTACTGGCAGAGGCGTTCGAGAACTCGCCCGATCCAGCCCGCATCCCATCGTGGGAACTGGTGGAAGGCGACTCGGGCATGCATCCCGTGGGCTTCGCCATGCCCCCCAGCGATGCCGAACGGTTGCTGCAGCAATTCATCGATCTCGGCTACATCGACGAGCCAAAGGACGATATCGAGGCTGCCGCCGCCGAGTGTGAGCGTGAGCGGAAGTGGAATCTGGCGCGAGTCTACACAGGTGGAATGCGCTATGCCGAGGCATTGCCGCTGCTGGAAGAGATTCACGCCCAGGCACCCGAACGAGGCGACTACGGGCTGGCGCTGGCCGAGGCCCAACGCCGCATCGGCCTGTACGAGGAAGCTACCCACAGCGTGGAAAGTGCGATTGCCAATCACCGCGATACCCCGGCTGCCCACATGATCCTGGGCAACATCGCCTTCGAGCAGGGCCGCCTTCAGGAAGCATTGCGCGAGCTGTTGATCGCGGAACAAGCCGATCCGCGACTGCCGGATCTACATGTCTCCATCGGCTTCGCCTATCTGCGGCTGCGGCGATGGAACGATGCGCTGCGCGCCTTCAGCAAAGCACTCGAGATCGATCCGCACAGTGCCTCCGCGTGGCATGGCCAGGCGATTACGCAATTGCGGCTGGGTGCATGGGAAGAGTCGGCTGCTTCGGCGCTCCAATCCGTGGGCATACACCACGGGGCACCACGTGCGCACTTCACGCTGGGTATGGCACTGCTGCGATTGGGCCGGCGAGAGCGCGCCATTCAGGCGTTCGAGACTTGTCTCACCTTACGGCCGCCATTGCGAGCCGCGCACCGTGTACTTGCAGGCATTCACCCGGACGCCGCGCGAGCCGCCGCCCACTTGCGGAAAGCGCGCGAATTCACACGCGACCGTGAGGCGCAGATGCGTCGCATGGAAACGCTCCGGCAGGAGGCACGGCACCGCGCCATCGATCGCCAGGAGATCCGCGAAAGCGCCAAAGCCGAACAGGCTCAGGAGGAAACGGGTCCTGCGCTCGATTTCACCATCGTCTCCGGTCTGCCGCGTTCGGGCACATCGCTCATGATGCAGATGCTGGCTGCCGCCGGCCTTCACCTCCAGACCGACGGTGCCCGCGTGTCGGACCCCGATAATCCGGAGGGCTACTACGAGTGGGAGGCCGTCAAACGGGTGGGCCGGCGTCCCGAGATTCTCCGTGAGGCGGCAGGTAAGGTCATCAAAGTTGTGGCCCCGTTGCTGGGCCAACTCCCGGCTCGGCACACCTACCGCGTGATCTACATGGATCGGCCGATCGACGAAGTGGTGAAGTCGCAGCGCAAGATGATTCGCAATCGCGGTAATCGCGCGAGTGAAGATCCCGAGACGATGCGCCGCCTGTTGGGCAATTTCCGCGACTCTACATTGCGGATGCTCGAACGGCAGAAGCACTTCCACGCGCTGATTGTCGACTATCCCGACTTGGTACGTGACCCCGGTCCCTGGCTGGACCGGATCGCGGCGTTTCTGAACGGGGCGGTCGATCCCGGGGCGATGGCGTCCGCCATTCGCCCGGATCTGTACCGGAATCGCGCTATTCAGAAGGTCTGAACCGTACAAACTACGGATGTAGCAACTTTCACGCCGCCTTATGCATCTCAATGAGTAAGAGAACAAAGTTGTGGCAACACCTATTCACTCCCGCGTAATGCGGCAGGAAGGGGAAAAGGAGTGTGCGAATTGCAACCATCGGGAGTCCGAGCACGGCACCACTGGTACTCGGCCCTGTCTGGCTTCAGTCGGATCCCTTTTCGACCCAAGTTTTTGTCCCTGTGACGAGTTCCGGCCCAAGGTAGAAAAAGCGGCCGCTTAATCTCGCCGGCCTGTCCCGAATGGTTTGTTCCGATAATGGAAATATGACAGGCGTAACCATTCGGGAGGCTTGCGAGAGCGACATCCCGGCGATTCTTCAGACGTACACAGCTGCCGGTATCAATGGCGCGCAGTCCTTCTCAGTGGAGGAGGCGAGGGAGAGCTTCGCCTGTATGCGCCGATACCCGAGCTATCGCATCTTCGTAGCGATGGTGGATGAAGAAGTGGCTGGTGCATACTCTCTGCTGCTGCTCGACAAGCTGACGAAACGCGGCGCTCGCTCCGGAGTCGTGGAAGACGTCGCGGTGAGGCCCGATCTGCAAGGAAAGGGAGTGGGACGCGCCATGATGGAGCATGCGCGGGAACAATGCCGCCTGGCGGGCTGCTATAAGCTCACGCTCTCGAGCGGTTTGCCGCGTACCGGAGCTCACGCCTTCTACGATTCTCTGGGATTCGAACGACACGGTTACAGCTTCCTGATTCGGCCCTAGTGTAGCCCTTCCCGATTTTCTCCTGTTTCAGTAGTGGTTCTTCTCAAATTGAGCTTGCGTGCGCCTTCCCGATGGTGGTCGGTCGACTGCAATGAGTGTGGCGTTTCGAGGGTTAGCCGCTCCGAGGATATCCCGACTATTCCAAGCGCAGCATGGTAGCCGGGTCTATCCGAACCGCCCGGACGATCGCCGGCACCGCAGCAAGCAGTGCAACTGCCAGGATCGTTGCCGTGGGCAAAGCAAGCACGCCTACATCCGTGGCTTTAGTGGGCTGACGCCTACCGAGGTTGACACAGGCCCCGAAAAAGCGGTATCAGTCTGGATACCCCTCCAGAAGGAGTTAGGCTTATGAGACTTTGCTTCCCCACGTCCGGGCGCACGCTGTTGGTCTGCGCTCTCGCTGCCGGTTCCGTCATTTCGCCTGCTTTCGCGCAGAGCAAGAAGGGCAAACCCGCGAGCACACCGCCGGCAGCCGCCGCCCCACAGAAGATCGACGAAGAGTACACCAAGCTCATCCATGAATATCTGCAGGATCCCCGTATCACCACCGAGCTGGTGGACCACATGCCGGCCTCCGACACCGTGCCTTCGCCGCTCAAATTCTTGGGACGCATTCCAGGCAAGCCCGGCGAACTGACGTACGCCAAGGACATCTATCGCTACTACGAAGCACTGGCGAAAGCGTCGCCGCGCGCCAAGTTCTGGAAGATCGGGCAAAGCGAAGAGGGCCGCGACCAGGTGATCCTGGCGATCGCGGACGAAGCCACCATCAAGGACCTCGATAAGTACAAGGACATCCTGTCGAAGCTGGGCGACCCGCGCAAGATTACGGACGAGCAGGCCCACGAACTGATCAAGACCGGCAAGCCCCTCTACTGGGCGAACAGCGGCATCCATTCGCCGGAGACCGGCGGACCCGAGATGCTGATCGAGCTGGCCTACCGTCTCATTGTGGAGGAGACGCCGTTCATCCAGTCGATTCGCAACAACGTGATCACTTTCATCACTCCGGTGATCGAACCCGACGGACGTGAAAAAGAGGTCGACACCTACTACTTCAACAAGAAGCTGCCGCAGGGGTCGGCGCGCCTGCCGCTGATGTACTGGGGCAAGTACGTACAGCACGATAATAACCGCGACGGCATGGGCCAGTATCTGAAGATCACGCAGAACTTCACCCGCTCGCTGCTCGAATGGCACCCCACCATCGTGCACGACCTGCATGAAGCGCAATCCTACCTGTACGTCTCAACGGGCACGGGCCCTTATAATGTGTCGCTCGACCCCATCCAGATCGACGAGTGGTGGCTGCTGGCCCAGACCGAAGTGATGGAACTGGCCAAGCGCGGAGTGCCCGGCGTCTTCACCTACGGCTATTACGACGGCTGGGTGCCGAATTATCTCTTCTGGATCGCCATTACACACAACTCGTTCGGGCGATTTTACGAAGTGCAGAGCTATGGCCCCGACGTGAATGCGAACCTGCAATTGAGCCCGACGCAGACCAGCCGCGAATGGTACCGCCCGAATCCTCCGCTGCCCTCCATCAAGTGGGGACCGCGCAACAATACCAACATCCAGGAATCGGCGATCCTGCTGGCGCTCAATCGCGTCGCCAAGGATAAGGAACTGTACCTGGAGAATTACTACGCGAAGAACAAGCGTTCGATCGAGAAGGGGAAGAACGGGCCAACGTACGCCTGGGTGATTCCAGCGGGACAGCGTCGCAAGGCCGACGCGGCCGACATGGTCAACGAGCTTCGCCGCCAGGGCGTGGAGGTTCACAAGGCCACCTCTGCCTTCAAGTCAGGCAATGTGGACGTGGCTGCCGGCGACTATGTCGTTCGCGGTGACCAGCCCTATCACACGCTGGCCGACATGTATTTCAGCATTCAGAACTATCCCACCGCCAACCCGCGGCCCTACGACGACACCGGGTGGACCATGCAGTATATGCGCAACGTCAAGCTGACGGCGCTGACCGACAAAGCGGTACTCGATCGCCCCATGACGATGCTTACGGCCGATGCCAAGGCGGCAGGCGGTGTTGACGGCAACGGCACTACGCTGATCGTCGAGCACACCTCCGACAACAACCTCATGAGCTTCCGCTTCAAGAACAAGGATGTGAAGATGCTCGCGGCCGAGGAAGATTTCGAGCTGAACGGCCGCAAACTGCGAGCCGGCGCCTTCATCATTCCGAATGCCGACCGCGCACGGCTGGAGCCGATGATCCGCGATATGGGGCTGTCCGCCTGGGCGGTCGCCAGTGCCCCAAGCGTGAAGACGCATGAGATGACGGTGCCGCGCATCGGCTACGTGCACTCCTGGTCGCGTACACAGGACGAAGGCTGGGTGCGCGCGGCGCTGGATTATTACAGTGTGCCGTACACCTATTTCGCCGATACCAAGCTGCATGAAGGCAATCTGCGCTCGAAGTATGACGTGATCATCTTCCCGCACGTAGGAGGCAACTCGCAGTCGATGCTAGCGGGCATTCCGAAGACCGGAAATACTCCGCTCCCCTACAAGAAGTCCGATCAAACGCCGAATCTGGGCGGCATCGACGAGACGGACGACATTCGCGGCGGTATGGGCCTCGAAGGTCTCGAAGAACTCGCCAAATTTGTCGAGGCTGGTGGCGCACTGATCTCGGAAGGCTCCACGGCGGCCCTGATGGCTGAGTACGATCTTTCGGGCGGCGTCACGGTGGAGCATCCCGCGCAGTTGTTCGCGCGCGGTTCGCTGATGCGCGGCAAGGTGACGGATCTCAAGAGCCCGATCGCGTACGGCTTTGATGGCAGCGATCTGCCTGTCTACTTCAATCAGGATCCGGTCTTCAACGCGGGTGGTGGCGGAGCGGCTGGCGGTTTTGGCGGTGGATTCGGTGGTGGCGGCGGTGGCGGAGGCGCACAGGGCGCTCCGAACATCACTCCGAACGCGGTGCCGATCCACATTTCACCGCTCGATCCGGCGGATGGATCGGAGTCGGCTGCGGCTGAGGAAGGAACCGGGCGTGGCGGCCGCGGTGGTCGTGGTGGACGCGGCGGTGGTGGCGGTGGCGGCGGACGGGGTGCTGGTGGACGCGGCGGATTCGGCGCCGGCAACGAGGAACGCCCACGCGTCGTCGTGCAGTTCCCGGCGAACGCCAACGACATGCTGCTCTCGGGCACGCTGGCCGGCGGAGAAGCGCTCTCCAATCGCGCGCTCGCAGTGGATGTGCCGCTCGGCAAGGGGCACATGGTACTGTTCGCGCTGCGTCCTTTCTGGCGCTGGCAAACGCAGGGCACTTTCTTCCTGGCGTTCAATGCGATCTTGAACTGGGATCATCTGGACGCCGGCAAGGCGGCTCCGGCTCAGAGAGGCACCGTAGAAGTAGGACAGTAGCAACTGGGGCAGGGTCTGCGCGCAGAATTTGGCGTTTGGGAGATCGCTTGCTTACGCGCGCGGCTCGTAGTGAGTAAGGCAGTGGATAGGGAGATCGCTTGCTTGCACGTGTGCGAGTCGCAACGAACCAGGCGTAAGAGAGTAGATAGGACGATCGCTTGCTTCACGTGCGAGTCGTGGAGATTGCTTGCTTACACGAGCGATTTTACGAGCCACGACCGTAAGGGAGTGATTTCCGGTGCGATCGCGACATCGCTGTCTGACATACGCGACTCGCCGCGCGCCATCACCGTAAGCCAAGGCATCCGTGCGAGTCGCGACTTAGTGCTTTGGCACGAACGCCAGGAGCCGGCGAGGATTATCCACCAGAATCCGATGCAGGATATCTTCGCCGACTCCGGCTTCGCGTAACTTAGGAACGAAGACCGTCAGCGTCTTCGCATATCCCGAACCGCCATTCCGCTTCAGCAGTGGGCCGCCGAGGCTAAAGTCGGACGAGAAGAGGAGCCGATCCACGTATCCGGCCTGCAGCAGCGCCAGTACCATCCTGACCTGTGCAACATCTCCAGGGCCGCCTTGCCGGTCGATTCCCACGTACGCTCCACGTTGTGCAATCGCCTTGACCGTTTCGAATGTTGGTTCGTTGAGTCCGCCCACATGACCGATTGCCACGCGCTCCGGCTTCACTCCTGCGGACTGCAGCAAATCAAGCTGCTCCAGCGCGCCTTTCCCAAAATTCGTGTGGGTGACGATGGCCAGGTTCGTCGCCAGGTGCGTCTTCGCCACCGCGCGGAATACCTTGCGCTCGTCCGCCGTCATCACGTCCCACGTGCCGATTTCGCCGATCACCCCGATCGGCAGCGTCTTCGCCTCGCGTATCAACTCGTGGGCGATCTGACTCTCGCTCCACTTCGCGATCTCGGGTGGATAGAACGGCTGCGCATAGTAGCCGCAGGCTGCGACGATCGGCATGCCGGAAGCTTGCGAGATCTGCTTCAGGAACTCGAGGTCGCGCCCCATGTCCGGGTGGCCCTGATCGACGATACAAGCCACGCCGTCTTTGGCAGCCGCGGCCATCTCGCCGGCCATGAGTTCCGGATCCCTCATGAAGTAGGGCTGCGTGGATGGCGGCGGCAACGGCATCGAACGCGCTCGCGCGATCCACTTCGGCATGAAGTCGGGATCGAGCGACATGTGTTCATGGAACAGGATTGCCCCACCCGCGAGTGCTTCCGGTGGCAGATCCTTCAGGACGGTGCGAATGATTGGCTTCTTTGCATCGCCCCACGCTTGGGCAGTGGCTGCGGCCCCGATCCATCGCACGAAGTTGCGCCTCGTCGTCATCCAGATCTACCTACCGTTCGTTCGCATTTTGGGAATTGCCACTGGCCATGATACCCTTCCTGCATGACCGCTTGGGGGAGACGTGGGATGGGTGTGCGGGGGCTCGTGGCGATACTTTTAGGCTCGCTGGCGACGTTCGTTCCGTCAAGGGCCGCGGTTTACGGCAGCGTTGCGGGAGTAGTCTCCGATCAGACCGGGTCGGTGATCGCCGGGGCTCACGTGACGCTCACCAATACGGCGCAAGGGATTCCTTACAAGTCGAGCACGGATTCGAAGGGCGTCTATTCGTTTCCCAGCGTACCCGTCGGCCAGTACGACTTGTCCGTGGAGGCATCGGGCTTCGAACTTCAGAAGCGCACAGGGGTGATTGTCGATCTGAACAGCGCTTTGCATATCGACTTTACTCTGGAGGTATCCGGAAAACATGAACAGATCACGGTAGACGCCGAAGGCTCCAACATCGCTGTGGAGACGGCGACCACGCAACTCGGCGAAGTCGTCACGGGCAAATCAATGACCGCGGTCGCGCTCAACGGGCGCAGTTTCACCGACCTGCTCGCCTTGCAGCCCGGCATCGTACCGGTCACCACTCAGCAGCCCGACTCCATCGTAATGGCGGGCGTGACCGTGGCCATCGAGCCTTCCGGCGGGCTCAATCCTGGCAACCAGTCGATCAGCGGGCAGCGCGAAGATGCTAACGGATTCATGGTAAACGGCGGCGATGTCAAGGAACTGATGAATGGCGGCACGTCGATTGTGCCCAATCTGGACTCCATCGCCGAGTTCCGCATCCTGACGAACAACTTCGAGGCGGAGTACGGTAACTCGTCGGGCGGAATCGTCAACGTAGTTACTAAATCGGGGACCAATGAACTGCACGGTGGCGGGTTCGAGTTTCTGCGCAACACGGCGCTCGACGCGCGCAATTTCTTTTCGCCGGAACGCAGTTTCTACCGGCAGAATCAATTTGGAGGAATGCTGGGCGGGCCTGTGAGGAAGAACCGTGTCTTCTTCTTTGGAGACTACCAGGGAACGCGTCAGCAACAGGGCGTCGATACCGGACTCTTTCCGGTCCCGTCGCTGGCAGACCGGAGTGGGAATCTTGCCGACTTGTCCGATTCCCTCACTGGAGCGGTAGGCGGACCGTATCTGGCCAATCTGTTGTCGCAGAAGTTGGGATATGCCGTTTCCGCCAATGAGCCGTACTACACTCCCGGCTGCGTTACAAGCAGCGCCTGCGTGTTTCCGGATGCCGTCATTCCACAGCGCGCCTGGTCTGCGCCTGCCACGCATCTTCTGCAATATGTGCCATTGCCCAGTATCGGCGACAGCACGTTTTCGACAGCTTCGGACGGGAAACTGTTGCGCGACGACAAAGCGAGCGCCCGCATCGAAGCCAACAGCCAGCGATGGGGGTTGTTTTCGGCCTACTATTATTTCGATGACTACGACCTGAACAATCCCTACCCCACGGGTCAGGGAGGCGCGACGGTGCCGGGGTTTGCCGCGCTCGATCTGGGACGATCGCAGTTGATCAGTCTGGGCAACACCAAGATCTTCAACGCCAACACGGTGAACGAATTCCGCTTCAGCTACATGCGCGACTCGAACGACGTCGGGCAACCGTCGGGAGGCGTCGGGCCGAGCTTAGCGTCACAGGGCTTTGTGACAGGCCCGGGAACGCCAGGTATCGCGGTGCTGGCGCCTGGCATCGAGGGCATCGAGAATGTCCGGTTCAATTCCTTTGTGATCGGGACTCCAATCACGAATCTGACTCAGGCCAACAATACCTTTGCGCTCAGCGATCATGTTTCGCACTTGTGGCGCGCCCATAGTTTCAAGGCAGGCTTCCAGATCAGCCTGGAGCAGGTGAACGTCAATCCCAACGCCACCTTCAACGGCTCGTTCCTTTTTTCGGGCGCGGAGACGGGCTCCGATTTCGCCGACTTCCTGATCGGAGTGGCCAGTAACTACAATCAGGCTGACTCCGGGCCTTACTATGGCCGTCACAAATACGCCGCGGGTTTCCTGCAGGACAGCTGGCGAGTGAGGCCGAACCTGACTCTCAATCTCGGAGTACGGTGGGACCTGATGCAGTACTGGTCGGAGAAGTACAATCAGATCCCGACCTTCAATCCGGGAGAGCAGTCGAAGGTTTATCCGACCGCGCCTGTCTCGTTGGTTTACCCAACCGACCCCGGAATCCCAAATACCCTGGTGCCGCAGCGCAATCGCTTCTCGCCACGGCTGGGAGTCGCATGGTCCCCCAACTGGAGCGACGGCCTGCTCGGGCGCATGGCTGGCGGTCCCGGAAAGACTAGTATCCGCGCGGGTTACGGCATCTTTTACTCCGTGATCCAAGGCAATACGATAGGCGTGGACGAGCCGCAACCGCCCTACGGTTTGAGCTACACCAGTTCGGGGCGGCCGCTGTTCGCGACGCCATTCATCAGTTCATCCGACGGCACGGTTCACGTCAATCCGTTTCCGCTGACGTTTCCGCCGCTCAACGCTTCGGCGAGCCACCCCAACTCGTCGATCGATTATTCGCCGTTTCTGCCGCAAGCGGGAATGACTGCTCCGCCGCCATGGAATACTTACCCGTATAGCGAGAATTACTTCCTGTCCGTCGAGCGGCAGCTAGCGCAGAACACCGTGCTGAGTCTGAGTTATGTCGGTTCGCAAGCGCATCATTTGCTGGTGGTGTATTCGGCGAATCCTGGCAATCCGGCTCTCTGTCTGGCACTGAGCCGCCCTTCCGCGGTGGCTCCTGGTACCCCTACCTGCGGCCCGTTCGGCGAGGATACAGCCTACACGAGCGCCGCGGGAAGCGTCTATTCCGGAACGCGCGGACCGCTGGGTCCCAACTTTGCCAATGACGACTACGATGCCACTATTGGGAACTCGAACTACAATTCCTTGCAGGCATCCCTCAAGCATTCGGGTAAGAGCCTCGATCTGATGGTGGCGTACACGTTCAGTAAGTCCATCGATCAGGCATCGAGTCTTGCCGACCCCATCGATCCTTTCAACTTCGGTCTGACCCGCGCCCTTTCCGCGTGGGACTTGAGGCATAGTTTGGTGGCGACATACGATTATCGGCTCCCTCTCGAACGGGTCTTCCCCGGAGCACCGGCGCTGGCGCGTGGATGGACGATCTCCGGAATCACCCGCGCGACCACCGGTTTCCCGGTGACCATCTCGAGCGATGGCGACCGTTCCTTGGAAGGCAGCTTGCCGAACGGTGTGAACAATCGCAGCCTGGACCGTCCCGACTTTACACCTGGTCCTCTGCAACAGAATCCCGATCCGCGCAACGGCCTGCCTTATTTCAACACCTCTCTATTCACTCCCAACGCATTGGGCACGCCGGGGACGGCATCCCGCCGTTCGTTCTACGGGCCGGGAGCGATCAACTTCGACCTGGCGCTGCGCCGCACGTTCCGCTGGAAAGAGGCCCGGTCTCTGGAGTTCCGACTGGAGACGTTCAACAGCTTCAATCACACCCAGTTCTTCGGCCCGGTGGCGGTGAATGGAGACATCGACAGCGGCCTGTTCGGTCAGGTGGTCAAGGCAGCGTCCCCGCGATTAGTGCAGGTGGCGCTGAAGCTGGCATTCTGACCCGCACCCGAATCGTCTGAAACGGTAGACGCGCACCTGCCACGATATACTTGAGCGGAAACGGAGGCGAGTGCGATGAAGAATATTCTGTCGATCCGGGGTGGAGGGATACGCGGCATTATTCCGTGCTGCTGCCTGATCAAGCTGGAGTCGCAATTTGGCGGTGTGACGCGTGATCACATCGACTACTGCGCCGGAACGTCGACAGGAGCGCTGCTCACTGCCGCCGTGGCGTTAGGAATTCCGGCCACGACTCTTCTGGACGTGTATACCAAGCGCTCCAAGGAGATCTTTACACCGACGGGAGCGATCGCTACCGCCAAGCGCTTCGCCGAAGGGTTCATGTACGAGCCCACCAACCTGCAAAAGGTGCTGAACAGCGTGTTTGGAGCTCAGGCTGGGAGCGTGGTGAACGACTCTCCACTGCCCGTAATGATCTCCGCCACTGCGATGAACGGTCACAACTGGTTCTTCGTGAAGGACAACGCGAAGAACGCCCGCACCACGGGGACCGTCAAACTGGTGGACGCTGCCGTGGCCTCTTCGTGTGCACCCACCTACTTCGACCATTGGAAGATCGATAACGTCAACGGACAGACGATTCGCTTCTTCGACGGAGGCGTTGGTGGCACGGCAAATCCAGCGTACCAGGCGTGTGTAGAAGCGTTCGAGTACGACGATTTCACGCCATCAAACACGCGCCTCGTGGATCTGGCGACCGGCTTCTTTCCGGCTTCAGACAATCCGCCGAACGGCCTGCTCGATGTGGTGGCGTGGACCACCAGCACCCTGGTCGACAGCTCCGAAGACTGGGTGGACTCGGCGGTGCAGCGGCAATGGCCCGGAGTGATGCGCAGCGTCAATGTACAATTGCCCAGCGACATCGACGAGGCCGATACGAGTGCGATTCCGACTCTGGTCACAATCGGCCAGGCACTTGCGGCGACTCTGGATTGGACGCAACTTCTCGGGTGAGGATGGCCGCATCGCGCCGGACTGACGGTCTCAGGATTTCGATTGGTGCCGGTTTGGTCGCGGGATTCCTGCTCTCTCCCAAGCTCTGGCTCACGTCGCGAAGCTATCCGCTCGTACCGGTTTTTCGGTTCCTGCGCCCCGTCCCGCCGCCTTGGGACTACGGAGTGATGGCGTCGTTGATCCTTCTGGCGGTGTGGATCGCGATTCGCCCGAAACCGGTGAAGGCGATTGCAGCGTTCGTCCTGCTGGCGGCGGCGTATGGCCTATTCGATCAATCGCGCTGGCAGCCGTGGCTCTATCAATACCTCTTCATGCTGGCGGCGCTGGCGATCTACTCCGAGCGCGATGCGGTGTCGATCACGACGTGCCGTTGGATGGTTGCCGCCATCTACTTCTGGAGCGGAGTTCACAAAGCCAACGCAGGATTTATCGAAGATACATTTCCACGGCTGATGGAGCCGTTCGGCGGGCTCGCGACGTTAAGAGCCGTGCATGTCCTGGCGCTCGCGGTACCCGCGATCGAGGCAGCGATCGGGATGGGTCTGCTGACGAGACGGTTCCGAACGGCATCCATCATTGGCGCACTGGGCATGCACGCGTTCATTCTGGCGAGTGTCGGGCCTCTGGGACATGACTGGGATCGCGTGATCTGGCCGTGGAATCTGGCGATGGCGGCCATCGTGGTGTTGCTGTTCTGGCGAAACGGGGATGCCACGTCCGGCGGAAGCAGGGCGTTTCAGGGTCTGGTGCTGGTGCTTTTTGGGATTGCGCCGGTGCTCAGTTTCGTGAATCTGATGGACGGGTATCCCGCGTTCTCGCTGTATTCGGGGAATCCTAACGACGGCACGATCTATATGGCGGACTCGGTCGCGGACCGGCTGCCCGAAGAAATTCAGGAACAGATCGACGTGAACGATTCCGGTGTGGACGAGTTGAGTATTTTAGGGTGGTCGTACGAGGAGCTGGGGGTGCCTCCGTACGGGGAGCTTCGCGTGTTGCGAAGCATTGGAAGGCAGGTCTGCGAGGAAGCGGGGAATCCTCGCGAGATGGTGCTGATTGTGCAGACGAAATCGACTTGGATTCGTACTCCCAGATCGATTGCGTACGGATGCGAGTCGCTGCGCAAGTAGGCGCTTTGGACGCGTCGCACTCTGTGACCGTCTACTGAGACGCCGCGTCACCATCGTCTGGAGAGGCAGCGCCGCTAGCGGAAAGTCAGTTGTAAACTACTTGTCAGTTTTCCCGACAAATACGACCGAATGATCAACGCTCGTGCGCCACTGCTTACACTCGGGATTTCCTGAGTGCGAGCCGCGCGCGTAAGCAAGCGACCGGCTCATCTGTTGACTACGACCCTGTGCGGGTAAGCAAGCGACTGGCAAATTGGGGCAGGGAATTGAGCTTGTCGGGTCAGCCCCGAGTTGCTCGATCCAACACGCGGGACATTCATGCAGTACCATGCGGGCCTGCCTGTTCCGGAGTGATCTACTGCAGGGAAGGCCTTGATCCGCAGGACGCGCAGGTTTCGCGGAACTGCCTGCGAATTGATTCGCAGGAGGTGCGTCGCCGGCGATTCGTCGCTTCCGAAGAGGCTGAAAATACACGCACGTAGAAAAATGGATCCTATGGTGAGCCGCCGACCTGTGAAGCGAGCGGAAAGACCGCCTTGCGAGCGAAAATTCAGATGCCGGCTTAGTCCGTAGCCAACTGAAAATACGGATTTTGTGTTAACAAGGAGTACTGGCCCAAAGGTCCCGATAGCGTTACTCAAATAACTAAAGACATCTTGAGCGGACAGCAGCGGCCACGTAGTCTGCGTAGAAGGAGGCGGGGTTTGTGGCCCAGATGAATGACGTGAAGGTTCTCAAGAACGGGGATCGGGAAAGGCGGAGCAAGCGCCGCTTCCAGATCGAACAAGAAGTTCGCTACAAAATGCTCTACGGCCAACGGATCGCTGAGACCGGCACGGGGAAGACCATGAACATTTCCAGCGGTGGAGTATGGTTCTCCACCGAAACAATGCTCACTGCCGGTATGCCCGTGGAGCTGTCGATGAACTGGCCCGTACTCCTCAATGACTCCTGCCCCATGAAGTTGATGATCTACGGATGCGTGATCCGCAGCACCGACAAAGGCGCCGCCGTTGCCATTGAACGCTACGAGTTCCGGACACAGGGATCTCGCAATTTTCCCCCCTCCCAGCATCCGGCTGTCGAACTCCGCATGCTTGGCTAGGCAAGATCCACAATCGCAATTTTCAGGGGCAGGTCGGTGATCAAGATCGCGGATCGGCCCCATTTCTGTGTTAATTCGGCACCGGCTTTTCTGCCCGTTCAATCACCAATGTCTCGACTGGTCCTTTGCCGGTTTCCAGCTTGAGACCAAGCTGCTGAACGCAGGTCAGAATCATTCCGATAATATCGGGCCGCGGCTCGTCTGAACGGTAATCCACCTGAAAATCGTACGATCCGGTAAGCTCCGTCCGGTCGAGCACGGGCTTTTCGAGATAAGGGCTGAGCCTTTGCGCGAGATCGGGCATGGACTCGTTGATGCCCTTGATCCCATCTCCCATAAGCATCCCGCCTCTCAGTCCACCCGACCATGGATACTCATTCTTGTCCTTCGAATCCTCCATCTTGAGAGGCCTATTCCCTTTCAGCAGCAGGTAAACGGGCCCTTCGCGAGTTTCGCGGCGATATTTCAATTGAAACCGCTCGATCAACAGAGACTGAAGCATCTCCCGCTGCTCCGCGTGCAGAGGATACTTCGTGTAAGGCGGCCTGGATTTGCTCAGTACCGAGGATTCCGGCGGCTTGGCGTCGATATCGAAGCGCACACTGTCCATCCACGCAGGCCCGCCTGCGATTTGAAATTCCTGAATATCGAAGGCCTGTTGGATCAGATATTGGAGCGTGCATCCGCGGAGTCCAACCCGTCCGCCGGGATAGTTGTAGACGCCGCCCAGCTCGTTAGTGGCCCCGAGTTTCACAGAAGCCACTTCAAACTGAAGCGCCGGACGGTCAGAAGGCTGTTGGGCACGGAAGCCTGAGGCCGCCACGCACAAAATGAAGAGTCGCGCCCCTATGGTTTTCATTTAGCGCCCCGTGAAACTGACTGTGATATGAGAATCCTATCACCGAACGGACTCACCACTGTTGGATGGATGAGATGGATTGATGACCTGAGATGGTTCGCCGGGTGGTCTGCCAATCCGAAGCCCAAATGACGGAGTTCCTCCTGCTATTGGCTTACTCGGATTTGGCAAATGCGGGACGTGCGGGACGTTATGGAAGCAGCAAGGGTACTGTTTGGCACCCTGCACTACTGGCGTTCGGCCCAACTGGCAGGCTAACTGCAAACTCTTTGGCGCGCGCGTTCACACGGTGACTCCAGCCGGGTAACCAGATCGCAGGACGCGCCACTATTGGGGGATTACCGAATGCTTTGGACGATTTTCGTAATTCTGCTAGTCCTGTGGTTGCTTGGACTGGTGACATCGTACACGATGGGCGGGTTCATTCACATTCTGCTCGTGGTAGCCGTGGCGGTCCTGCTCATTCAATTGATTTCGGGACGCAGAGTAGTCTAACTGCACCAAGGCGGGGACTGGCTCTCAGCTCAGTCCCCGCAACAGCCGGGCCGGCAATGTCACGATTGCCCATACCAGCTCCAGAACGCCTTCGACCGCTATACCTACGATTCGAAACGGCAGCAGTAGCAGCCAGAATATCGGATACAGCACCAGGGCGAGCAAGGCCAAAGGCCAGCACAGCAGCAGCAAAATACACCACAACAGGAACTTAACCACGCGAAGCCTCCATTGATATGGTACGCAGGAATCGCGTCAAATGTTCTCTCGTCTGCACTTGGGGTCTCGAAGTCGCACCTCGTAAACGGTGCACGTCTCAAAATCGCAATAGCTAACGCTCCCTTACGGTCGCGGCTCGTAACGGCTGGGCTCGTACGCACCCTAAGTTCTTGCCTCTCTGAGATATCGCTTCGCGGTCTGTTACCATAAAATTTCGTTTCCATGTTCCGATTCGAGACCGCCGGAGAGTCCCATGGCGAGTGCCTGGTGGCAACGTTGACCGGACTTCCAGCCGGCATTCCTATATCTGTGCAAGCCGTCAATCGCGAGCTGTGGCGCCGCCAACAGGGCTACGGACGCGGTGGGCGCATGAAGATCGAGACCGACCGAGCCGAGATCGTCGCGGGTGTGCGCCACTCGCAAACCATTGGCTCGCCGGTCGCCATCCTGATTCGCAATCACGACTGGACAAACTGGACGACCGTGCTGCCCGTGGAGAAGATCGACGGAGCCGAGAATCACCGTAAACCTGTGACGCGGCCACGGCCAGGTCACGCAGACTTGGCAGGAGCCATCAAGTACAATTTTCACGATGCCCGGTACATCCTGGAACGGGCGAGTGCGCGAGAGACCACCGCACGGGTAGCGGTGGGCGCGATGGCTAAAGCCCTTCTGGGTGAGTTCGGGATCTCCATTTTAAGCCACGTGGTAGCGGTGGGTGCGGAACGCCTCGGGCGGCCGGTAGCCTGGGAAGAGTTGGTCGCGCTCAGTGAGAAGAACGAAGTGTTGCTCGGGTGCGTAGACGCAGAGGCCGAAGCGCGCATGAAAGAAGTAGTGGACGAAGCATACCGCACTGGCGACACAGTGGGCGGCGTCTTTGAAGTGGTGGCACGCGGGCTGCCTGTAGGCCTGGGTTCGCACGTGACGTGGGATTCGCGCCTGGATGGACGGCTGGCGCAGGCGATCGTCTCCATGCAGGCGGTGAAAGGCGTAGAGCTGGGTTTTGCGGCGGAGGGAGCGGCGAGCTTTGGGTCGAAAGTGCAGGATACGATCCATTACGATCGCGAAGAGCATCGCTTCACTCGCGGCGCCAATCGCGCGGGCGGCCTGGAGGGCGGAATCACCAACGGACAGGACGTGCTGGTGCGCGGCATGTTGAAGCCGATTTCGACGCTGCGGCGGCCTTTGGAGTCGGTAGACCTGGAGACGCGCGAAGCGGCACTGGCGGCATACGAACGCTCCGATGTTTGTGTGGTTCCGGCTGCAGGCGTGATTGGAGAGGCCATGGTGGCGATCGTGCTGGCACAGGCGTTTCTGGAAAAGTTTGGTGGCGATTCGCTGGCGGAAACGCGGCGGAACTATGAAGGCTACCTGGACCAAGTGAAGAGCTTTTGAAGATATGGTTTATCCGATAGTGAAGTTCGGCGACCCGGTACTGGAGCGGGAAGCCGACAACGTAACTGAGTTCGACACGCCCGAGCTGCATCAGCTGATCGCGGACATGTTCGAGTCGATGTACGCGGCCAAGGGAGTTGGGCTGGCGGCGCCGCAGATCGGCATCGGCAGGAAAATCGCTGTGATCGACGTATCGAACGGCGAGAACCCGGATGATAAGCTGGTGTTGATCAATCCGAAGGTGGTGAAGTCGGAGGGCAGGCAGGAAGGTGAAGAGGGGTGCCTGAGCATTCCCGGTTTTCGCGAGCAGGTGCGGCGCGGCAAGCGGGTGACGGTGAGCGCGCAAAATGCTAAAGGCGAGCCGTTCGAAATGACCGGCGAAGATCTTTTGGCGCGCGCTTTCTTGCACGAGACCGAACACCTGCTGGGCAGGCTTTACATTACCCACATCAGCGCACTCAAACGCGATCTGATGAAGCGTAAGATCAAGAAGAAGCAGCGCGCCGGGGATTGGGACTGACGCTCCCATGCGTCTGATCTTCCTGGGAACTCCAGCCTTCGCGGTGCCCACGCTGGAGCGCATAGTAGAGGCGGGACACGAAGTGTTATCCGTGGTGACGCAGCCCGACCGGCCCCGCGGTCGGGGCCAACACGCTGCTCCGCCGCCAGTGAAGGAAGCGGCCCTGCGGCTTGGGCTGCCGGTGATTCAACCAGAGCGCGTGCGCCGGCCGGAGTCGGTGGAACATCTGCGGCAGATCCCGGTGGACGCGATGGTGGTAGTGGGGTACGGGCAGATTATTCCGCAGAGCGTGATCGACCTGGCGCCGCTGGGAATCATCAACGTACACGGGTCGCTGCTGCCCAAGTATCGCGGAGCGGGACCGATTCAGTGGGCGATTGTGAATGGCGAGACGTGGACCGGCGTGACCACGATGCGCATCGACGCCGGCCTGGACACCGGGGATATGCTCCTGAAGGCGCAGACAGAGATCGGTCCCGACGAAGACGCAATGCAATTGGGACGGCGTCTGGCGGTAATGGGGGCGGATCTGCTGGTCGAAACTCTGGCGGGACTCGCCGCAGGCCGCATCGTCCCCGAGAAGCAGGACTCTTCACAGGCAAGCTACGCGCCATTGCTCAAAAAAGAAGACGGACGGATCGACTGGTCGCACTCCGCCGCCGCCATCCACAATCGCGTACGAGGCCTGCAGCCCTGGCCCGGGGCGTATACGGTGTTCCGCGGACAGCAATTGCACGTGTGGCAAAGCAGGGGTTGGGAGTTGGGGGCAGAAAACAGGGGCCGGGGGCCGGGGGTCGGGGGCCGGGGGGAGGCGCCGGTTGCTCAGGAATCCATTTCGCTTGACCGGGACCCTCACGATTCGGGCCCTGGAGATGAGTCTGCACGGCTAATCCCTGGCCCATGGCCCCCGACCCCTGGCCACACCGTTCCTCGCCCCATCGTTCCTGGCGCCGTCATCAGCGTTCGCCCCCTCATCATCGCCTGCGGCACAGGGGTTCTCGAACTGGTGGAGGTCCAGTTGGAAGGGCGGAAGCGGATGGGGGCCGACGCGTTCGTCAATGGGCAACGAGTCACGGAAAATGAGAGGTTAGGAGAGCTACAGAGTTGAACATTCCGCTTGGATATGGATTTTCCTCCGTGTACGCCGGCATACGGAAGGTGGAGAAAGACGATCTGGCAATGATCGTCAGCGGATTGCCGGCGAATGCGGCGGCCGTGTTTACACAGAATCGCGTAGCGGCGGCGCCGGTGAAATTGAGCCAGCGTCACTTGAAGATCTCGAAGGGACTCGTGGGCGCGGTGCTCGTGAACGCGGGCAATGCGAATTGCGCTACACGGACCGGAGACGCCGTTGCTCTGGCAACCTGCAGGGCCACGGCAAAGCATCTACGCCTGCCGGTGCCGCAGGTGCTTCCAGCGTCGACCGGGGTGATCGGCGTGGAGATGGATCCGCGCAAGATCGTCGATGCGCTGTCTGGATTGATCGCTGGCCTGCGGCCCGATCGCTTCCTGGACGCGGCGCATGCCATCATGACTACCGACCTGGTGCCGAAGACGGCGTTTGCCGAATTGAAGCTGCGGCGGACGACAGTTCGTATCGCGGGGATGACCAAGGGGTCGGGCATGATCCAGCCGCTGATGGCGACGACGTTGGGGTTTGTCATGACCGACGCCGACATTCCTGCGGCGCCGCTGCGTACCATGCTCAAGCGCACCGTGGAGCGCAGCTACAACCGGCTCTCGGTGGATGGCGACACCTCCACCAACGATACCCTGCTGCTGATGGCAAACGGAGCTTCAGGCGTGAGGCCCGATCCGAAGGAACTGCCCAAGGTGGAGGAGGCGATCGCGGAGGTGATGGAAGCCCTCGCGCAGGCAATCGCGCGCGATGGCGAAGGAGCCGCGAAACTGATCACCATCGTGGTAGCGGGCGCGAAATCGAACGATGGCGCTACGAAAATTGCGCGGACGATCGCCAATTCGCCGCTGGTGAAGACGGCGGTCGCAGGCTCGGATCCGAATTGGGGGAGAATTCTCTGCGCGGCAGGGAATGCGGGTGTGGCGTTCGACCCGGCAAAAACCGACATCTATATGCAGAATGTGCCGGTCTGCCGGGGTGGCCTGGCCGCGCCCTTCTCCGAAGAGGAACTTAAGGAGAAGTTGGGAGGGAAAGAGTGCGAGATCCGCGTCAACATCCGTGGGACCGGAAAGGGCAGTGCGCGCTTCTGGACCTGCGACCTGACCGAGGGCTATATTCGAATCAATGCGAGCTACCGGACCTGAGCTGACCAGACGCATGCTGCTGTTCGGAATCGCCGCCGCTTCGTTGCGGGCCGACTCCGCAGACGATGTGTGGGAACGGCTGAGTACGATGGCTTCGGATTTGAGTGCCGGACACGTGGATGAATTTCTCGCGTCCTTCGAACCCGCAATGCCCGGGTACGGGGATCTGCGGCGCGCTGTGACGGCATTGCTGGCCCAGGCGGATGTGCAGTCTTCGATTGAGCTCGAGGAAAATTCCGGCGACGACGAGAAGCGCAACGTCGAAGTGGACTGGACGATGCGGATCACCAGGAACGATGAGGTTTCCGGCGCCATCAAACGCGAGGAGAAGGTAAAGGTGGGGTTCGAAAAGCACCGGAAGCGCTGGCGCGCGGTCTCGGTCGCTCCGATCGAGTTTTTCGGGCCGGTGAAACCTTAAGAAATACGCCACGCAGTTGTAAGATACAAGGCATGCGGCGACTCTGCATACTGGGCATCTTCTGCTGTGGAGGTTTGATGGCCGATTCCGGATTCGACCAGGCGCAGGCGGCGCGGTTCGCGCGGCTGGCTCTCGATTGCATTCACAAGGAATATCCCAACAAGATCGCGCATTCCCTCAACTCCGATGCCGACGTGAAGCCGCCGCGCGAACTGACCCCGTCTTTTTACGGCTGTTACGACTGGCATTCGTCCGTGCATGGGCACTGGTTGCTGGTTCGATTGGCCCGCCTTTTCCCCGAAGCGGCGTTTGCACCCGAAGCGCGCCGCGCGGTGGGGCAGAGTATTACCCCAGGCAAGATCGCGCAGGAGGTGAAGTATCTGAACACCGAGGGCCGCGGCGCATTCGAACGTCCGTACGGTCTGGCGTGGCTCCTGCAATTGGCCGCCGAATTGAAGGAGTGGGACACTCCCGAGGCGCGCGAATGGTCGGCGACATTGCGCCCGCTGGAGCGCGCGGTGACGGAGCGCATCGTTTCCTGGATGCCCAAAATGGAGCACCCGATTCGCACCGGCGAGCACAATAATACGGCTTTCTCGATCGGGCTGATGCTCGATTATGCCCGCATCACCGGCAATGCGGAGTTCGGCAAGGTGGTGGAATCGCGAGCCCGGGACTACTATCTGAAGGATCGCAACTGTCCGCTCTCGTATGAGCCGTCCGGGGAAGACTTTCTGTCGCCGTGCCTTGCTGAGGCCGACGTGGTGCGGCGGATCCTCCCGACCGCCGAATTCGCGGAGTGGTTTGGAGCATTCCTGCCGCGAGTCGAGATGAAACCCACGCGGGTTGCCGATGTGACCGATGGCAAGCTTTACCATTTGGCGGGATTGAATCTAAGCCGCGCATGGATGCTGGAGGGGATTGTATCGAAGCTCGGGTCCAACGACCCGCGCAGTGCCCAGTTGACGGCGCTTGCGGCTCGCTTGAAACAGACCGGTCTCGAGAGCATCACGAGCGAGCACTACGAGGGCGGACATTGGCTAGGCAGCTTCGCGGTTTACCTGGTAAGCCACCGCGGCCTGCGGTAGGCAGGTAACAGGAGCGCTTGGAAAGCAGAAAGTTGGGCGGCTCGCAAGGCGGTCACGGCAACGTTGCCCCATCCGGCGTGAAGGAACATCCGATATCGAGTGGAAGGCGAATTGGACGCTCAGGAGGTTTTGAGTTCTCCGATAATGATATTCTGTTTTTGGCCATTCTGAAATCAAGGAGATTCCGCGTGAGAGTCGGCGTTTTCACCCCGTTGTTATCGCAGATGTCGCTGGAAGACGTATTCAAGAAGCTGAAGAGCAATCAGATCGATACCGTGGAACTCGGTACCGGCAATTATCCAGGCGATGCCCATTGCCATCTTTCGATGCTCGAGAATGCGAGCGAGTTGAGCGAGTTCAAGAAGAAGTTGGCCGATCATGGATTTTCGATCAGCGCGTTAAGCTGCCATGGCAACCCGCTGCACCCCGATCAGGGGCGCGCACGCCACGACCAGGAGACCAGCCGCAAGACGATTCAACTTGCCGAGAAGTTGGGCGTTCCCGTGGTGATCGATTTCAGCGGCTGTCCTGGCGATTCGCCGAATGCCAAGTGGCCCAACTGGGTGACCTGCCCGTGGCCGCCGGATTATCTGGAGATCCTGAAGTGGCAATGGGACGAGGTGGTGACTCCCTACTGGATTTCGCATGCCAAGTTCGCTGCCGATCACGGCGTGAAGGTTGCGATCGAAATGCATCCGGGGTTCGTGGTCTACAGTCCCGAGACGATGCTCAAGCTGCGTGCGATTGCGGGGCCAACCATCGGCTGCAACTACGATCCGAGCCACATGTTCTGGCAGGGAATCGACCCGATCGCGGCGATTCGCGTGCTGGGCGACTCGATCTTCCATGTGCATGCCAAGGACACGCAGATCTATGAGCGGAATTTGCCGTTGACTGGAGTGCTCGACACCAAGAGCTACACGGACGAACGGAATCGCGCGTGGATCTTCCGCACGTGCGGATACGGGCATGGTGAGGAGTGGTGGCGCGAATTCGTGTCGACGCTGCGCATGTTCGGGTACGACTACGTTCTGTCGATCGAGCACGAGGACAGCATTTTATCGCCGGAGGAGGGTCTCACGAAAGCGGCGGCGTTTTTGAATGGCATCGTGATCAGACAACAGCCCGCCGCTGCGTGGTGGGTCTAGGAAAGCAAGACAGGAGCCCGGGATTGGTCCTCCGGCAATACCCGGTGCTCCATTGCCCGGGCACTATCCAGTAAAATCTCGCGGGTGGAATTGGTACAAGGTCACCGATCTGCTCTCGGCTTGATTGAGGCGACAGTGTTCAGTCGCCGAATGAGTGTTCCGATTCTTGCCTGACTGCCGGGATCCGGAAGCAGGTAGCCATGAAGGGTGTCGATGAATCCTGGCATCGCCAACAGTCCGGTGATTTCTACGCACAGGTGATCGCGAAGCGAGGGATCTTCCATTTTTATTTCGTCGACAATCGTGGAGCGGCCGTCAATGACGAAGATCAGATCTTCCAAATCGTGGCTGGCTTGGAAGTCGCTGTTTCCGCGGTTTCGGAACGCCTCGATTTTCGTGCCGAGGAAGCAGGCCGCGGTCACGACCCTGATCTCCAAATCGTCCGACAACTAGTGCATGGTCGCGTCTTCCATGGCGGTGCGATACCAACGATTGGAGAACCCGAGAATCTTCTAATCGAGTGGCATAACGTCGAGGATCGTTTCCGAGTGAACTCACCGGCACAGAGGTGCGCCCTCGCTGCTGTCTTCGGAAAAGCCGAGCGCGCGCATGCGTTCGCCAAACGCGGCGTACTCCGCATACGAAGTGACTTCGGCGATTGCATCCACATCCAGAGTGGGGCGCGGTGCGCCAGCGCCTTCATCCCTAACGAGCAGGCTCGTGACCGGCTCCTCCCACAAACACAAGTTCTCCCAACATGGGACGCAATCGCTGGGCAACCTCGATCAGCTTTTCAAGGCTTGAGTTCAGCATTGGCCTCTCGCAGCCGCTGGTGCAGCGCACTCTCGGCAATCTTCCGCTCTCGAGCCCGTCCCTCACGCAGTGCGTCGGCACGTACCAAGAGCTCGTAAGAAGGACTGATTATGCAGAGCGGCTATAGGCGGTCTTGTACAACGGTGCCAGCGAGACGCCGCGTTGCTTGCCTTCCGCGGAGGGCCAGACGGGAATTGGGTCGTCCGTCGCAGCGATCAAGGCGCGTAAGGGTGCCGCTCCGTACGAGGTCGCTACTCCACGAGTAAGTTCGCCACGTTCAGCCGGAAACACGTACTTCAATCCGTGAGTGAGAAACTCCTCGATGGCCACAATGTTTGGACGATTCTCCAAACCGGGCCCGTGCAGCAAGCCACTCGCCTGAGCTCGCTTTACGCTGGCGTCACCTCGGAAGCGCTCATGACCAGCTCATTGGCGAGTTGGGAGTATGGAAGACGGCCCTGCCCGGCAGAGACGAGTTTGAGCACCACGTAAACATCCTGCGGCTTCAGTGCCATGATCCCATTCTGCATTCGCGATTCGCGAATAGCGAATGAGCGATGCGGGCTCGCCTGCATGACGGGGGCGGCCCGCGTCCGAGCCAGGATTCGTCAGGGAAATGTATTTAGTTGCCCGTCCGCATCCATTCCAGAGTCTTAGCAATTCCTTCGTCGTAGGGCGTCTTGTGAGAGTTGGGGAACTTGGCAAGCAGCTTGGAATCGTCCAGAATCACGGGGGTTTCCTCGAGATACAGCATCTCCGGCAATTCCTTGTAGAGCGGACTGAACCAACCCATCACCTTCAGCAACCCGCTGCCGACGGTGCGGTACTTGGGAGAGCGGCCCACCGCCCGGTAAACCCGTGTCATGAAGTCGAGCGTGTTGATCTCGGCGGGGCCTGCAAAATTCCAGGCCTCCCCGTAACACTCGGCGCATGAAGCCAGATCTATGATCACCGGGCCGGCATCGGGCACATAGACAAACTCGTGAGGCGTATTGACGGGTCCGATCCAATTCGCGGTCTTCCCGGCAAGCGCCGCGCGCAGAATCGGATTGGCGAGTCCGTTATCGGCGTTGGGGCCATAGAAATCGGGAAGCCGCACCACCAGGCTGTCGAGCCCTTTTTTCTTCGCGTCCAGCGCGATGTCTTCCTGCTCCTTGCGATACTGCCCCTTGCGTGTGCCGGGCATCCGCGGATGCGTCTCAGAGACGCGTTTGGTGCGCGGTACACCGTAGGCGTAGACGCTCGAAACCAGCACGATGCGGCGCACTTCCATGGCGGCAGCGGCGTCCACCGTGGTTCGCATCATTGCAGGATGAAGATTGTGGGAGGGGTAGGGAAGGCCGACCGTGTAAATGATGGTGTCGACTCCGCGCGCTGCGGCACTGGCGGAGCGGAGATCGGAAATGTCAGCATCGAAGATCTCGGCCTGGGAGAAGCCGCCAAAGACCTTCTCCAACTTGGCGCGCGTGCGGCCCACTACACGGAAGGGGACGCTACGCCGCTGCAACTCAGCGGCAACGGCCGGACCAATTGCTCCGGCCGCGCCGAAAATCGCTACTTTATTGATCATGGGGGACAATCTGCGCAGCCTCAGTATAACTGCGTTCAGGTGTCCCGAGCCACAGAAGGAACTTTGGCCGCTTTGGCCGCAGCCCTCAGAAGGTGAATCGCACGCTCAGCTGGACGCGCCTGTTATTGGCCGCACCCCCGCCGAAACCTCCCGGGCCGCCGGGTCCGCCGCCTCCCGGACCGCCGCCACCGAAGCCTGTATTTACCGACGTCGCCTGCAGAAAGTACGGACTGGTGATGATGCCCTGATACCCGCCGGGGTTGACGTGATTGAACACGTTCTCCACGTTCAACGACAGGGTCACGTTGTAGGGATGCTCGGTACTTCCTCCGCCGCCCATCATGCCCATGGGCCCGCCCATACCGCCTCCCGGAGGACCACCGCCGCCCGGTCCACCAGGTCCGCGCCCACCGCCGCCCATTCCCATCATGCCCCCGGGCGGCATGCCGAATCCCTGCTGGTCGGGACGCGCGTTCTTCTTGCCGCCGCCGAAACCGAAGGTGCGCGAGATGCGCATGTTCACCGATACCAGGCCCGGCATCGTCAGATAATTCCGCGGCACCAGGTTCGATGGGTTGGCCACGTTGTAGGTCGTGGTGAAGGTGCCGAACGGCGAACAGACCGAATCCGCCGACCGGACCACGTTACCGCACGCCGTGCTCGATACGAACGACGCGCGTGCGTTGGTCAGGGTGTCGCCATAAAGATCCTCACCCGACAAAACATCGTAGGGCTGGCCGGATCGCAGGGTCACGAAGGGCGAGAGCCGCAGGCCGAGAGGCGCCACGATGTTGCCGATCAGGATGAAGTTGTGCCGGCGATCGAGCGTTGAACGGCCCCAGTCGAGTCCGAAATTGTAAGGATCCGAGGGACTCGAGGGCAGATCTTTTGCGTAGTTCAGAGAATAGTTGCCGAACAGCGAAACCTTGCTGCTGAAGCGCGTATTGAAATTCACCATCAGCATGTGCTGCCGCATCAGGCCACCCGACTCGTTCTCGAAAATAGTGCCCGCGGAATACCCATACGGGAAGAGGCCATTCGTGGCGCTTAGCGGCAATGCCGGGTTAAAGCTCCCGGGCAGCGGCGTATTGATCGGCACCATCTGCGACAGGTGCGCGCTGCGATTGAACGAATAAGTCAGGGCCAACGTCGTATTGCGAGGCAACTGGCGCTCCACCCCGAGAGCTGCCTGCATGCTGTAGTCCGCGCGCAGGTTCGGATCGACCTTGTAAATGGTGTTCTGTCCCGCGCTCAAGCTGCTGAGCGACGGAATCGCAGGATAGAAAGTCGGATTGTAAACCGTGTACTGCAGTTGGTTGATGCCGTTGTTCAACGCGGCGGTTTCAAAGAGGCCGAGCCCAATGCGATCGTAGAACAGTCCGAAGCCCCCGCGAACCACGGTCTTCTGTTTGCCGACGCCTGGCTTTCCAGGAGCCCACGCGAAGCCGAAGCGAGGCGCAAAATCGCGGTGGTCGCTGACCAGCGTCTGGGTTTCGTAGCGCAGCCCGAAGCTGAGGGTCAGGTTGGGCCGCATGCGCCAGTCATCCTGCACAAACGGACCGGCATCCCACCTGGCGGCGCTGATGTACGCCTGACCGGCCTGGATATTGAACCGGGAAGGGCCGCCACCGAGCGTCTGAATCTGGGTCTGCGTCAGTCCGGCCAAAGTGAGCGCCACGTTGCGCTCATACTGCTGGAGGGAGGTGAGCGTCTCGGTAACCGGATTGCCCGATGAATCGAGCACGATCTGGTTCGCCGAGTTCAGCAAGGGCTCCACGCCGCCAAGAAACGTATACGTGCCGTTGAATCCGCCAGGCTGATTGCTCTGGTCGCTATCGCGGCGCACGCGAAAACCAAAACGAAGGGTGTGGGTACCGTGCGATACGGAAGTGTTGTTCTGCAGTTCGAGATGGCGCGTGAGGTCATGCGTATCGCCGAGGCCATTGCCACCGGTGACGAACGAGCCCGCGACGTTGATCTGCGGCAGCATGTTTCCAGCGCTGGCGCTCCAGTTGCGGAAGAACTGAAAGCGCGTTTCGTTGACCACTTTCGGATTCAGAATGGAGGTCTCCGTCACCATCACATTCTGGCCGTTGCCCGAACTGTCGTACCCAAGATTGGAATAAGGAGCGGGTAACCGGGTCCCGCCCAAGCCCGCATTCTGTGCCGAATTCAAGCGCTCTTCCACGCGCACCGTCAACGTGTTGTTGGCCGTAATCGCATAATCCAGCCGCGGGGCAATGATCATGAACGTCGAAGGTGTCACCACGGCGGTGTTGATAGCCGATTGGGCCAGCGTATTCGGATCGAAGTACTGCGCGACGATGATGGAGTTGTTCTGCACATCGCGGCGGTTAAAATCCATGAAGAACGACGCCTTCTTGCTCAGCGACCCGCCCAGATTCCCGCTCCACATGCGCGTCGAAAAGTCCGGCTTGATAGTCGAAAACGGATTGCGCGAATTGAAGATGCCGTCGCTATCCATTAACATTACCGAGCCCCTCAGCTTGTCCGTCCCGGGCTTGGTAAGAATTTCGATGCGTCCGAAACCCAGACGGTCGTACTCCGCGGAGAAGGGGTTCTGATTGATCCGGATCTCGCGAATCGACTCCTTCGGAGGAAGTTGCCCGCCGCTGAAGCCGTCGATGAAGATCTGCCCTCCATTGGGTCCTGAGCCTGCGCCGGCCAAGGCCTGCAAGGCATCGGAAAGATCGTCGGGATCGTCGGGAAGCGCCTCCAGATCGGCGCCCTTAATGACCATGGCGGTGGCATTATTGTCGGGTTCCACACTAACTGCTGGACCCGCCTCCGCTTGTACCGTTACCTCTTGCTTCTCGGCGCGAATCGAAAGTTGAATCGGTACTTGCACGGCATTGCCGGCGTTCACAGCGACGACCTTCGAGAACGGCGCGAAGCCCGCCACATTCACAGAGAGCGTGTATTGGCCCGGCGCCAGTCCCGCAAAGGAGTAGGTGCCATCGGCTTGAGTCTGCGTGGTTTTGGTTGCGCCGTTGCCGGTTACAGTTACGTTAACGGCTGGAATGACAGCGCCGGAATCGTCGGCAAGTATTCCCTTCAGCGCTGCGGTGGATGATTGGGCCCAGAGTGTTCCGAACCAGGATGTGGTGAGCAAAAGCAGGATTGCGACAGATTTCATGGTGCTTCATTCCAGTAAAAGCCATGCGCCCGGTATCCGTCTCTTAAGTTTTGTAAAGGTCATGACCACTGGAGGCGACTTTGCGCTACAAGAGTAATTGGATGTACATGCCTGAAGTGGAGCCGGGCCGGCCAACCAAACCCGTGCTCTTGATCGATGACGACACTGATCTATGCGAGTTGATGCAGGACTACTTTGCGCAGCAAGGCTTCCGCGTGGAAGCGGTGCATGACGGGCGTAGAGGCCTGGAACGCGCGTTGGAAGGCGCCTTCGACCTGGTGATCCTGGACGTCATGCTGCCCGTGCTCGACGGCCTGGAAGTGCTACGCCAGATTCGCAAGCGGAGCGAGGTGCCGATCATCATGCTCACGGCGCGCACGGCGCAGATCGATCGCGTGGCGGGATTGAATTCGGGCGCCGACGACTATTTGCCGAAGCCGTTCGGCCCCGAAGAGCTGCTGGCGCGCATGCGCGCCATTTTGCGGCGCGTCTCGAAGCCCGATACTACCCAAACCTTCGAGGCTGGCGGGGTTAAGTTGAATATTCAGACCAGAAACGCCTGGTATCGCGGGGAACAGCTCGATCTGACGGCGCTGGAGTTCGATCTGCTCGACCTGTTGGTTCGTGCCGCCGGGCGGACAGTTTCGCGCGATGAGTTGACAGCGGCATTGCATCAGCGAAGATCCACGCCGTGGGACCGCTCGTTGGATGTGCACATCAGCCACCTCCGCAAGAAACTGGAGAGCGAAGACCGGGTGCTGATTCGCACCATTCGGGGAGTGGGATATCAATTCGTGCCCGGATTGGAGATGCAGTGAAATCGGTCTACGCCAAGATCTCGTTGTTTTCGTTCGCCACGCTGGTGATCTCGCTCATCGCGTTTCTCGCGATCACTGAAGTGGTCTCCTTTCAGAACGCCCATCGCACCGGATCGTTCGGCCGGATCCACAGCATGGAACTCGAACAGGCGCGGGAGGCCTACGAGACTGGAGGCGTCGATCGCCTGCGCGTCTTCATGGAGAGGATGCACCGCTACATTCCGGGACGCCATTTTCTCACGGATGCCGCCGGGAAAGATCTGCTGACGGGTGAGGACAGATCTGCTTTGATCGCTGTGGCCGAACCGGAAGGCACGCAGCCGCGAAGAATGCACGGGGTCCGTGTGGTGATTTCCAAATCGCAGGACGACCGTTATCGGTGGATCGCAGAGATGAAGGCCCCGCCGCTCGAGTTGCAGAGTTACCTGCCCTATTACGCCCTGATCCTGGGTGCGGTCGCGCTAGTGTGCTGGCTGTTGGCATTCAATATCGCGACGCCCCTGCGAGGACTGGCACGAACGGTCGACCGCTTCGGCGCAGGCGATCTGGGCGTGCGCGTGAACTCCACCCGTAAAGACGAGATCGGTGAGTTGAGCCGCGCGTTCGACCGCATGGCCGAACGCATCGCCACGCTGCTTTCCGCAGAGCGGCGCCTCTTGCAAGACATCTCGCATGAGCTGCGCTCACCACTGGCCCGCTTGAGTTTCGCCGCAGAACTGGTGCGCACGGCGGACGATCGCGATGCCGCGGTGGCGCGCCTCCGAAAAGAGATCCATCGCCTCACCGACCTGGTGGGCGCGTTGTTGCAGGTGACACGCGCGGAGGGCGACCCTTCCGCGGCGGGCCGCGAAGATCTGCGCCTCGACAAGTTACTTGAGGAGGTGGTGCAGGATTGCCAGATGGAAGCCCATGCCCGCGGCTGCAATATCGTCTGCCAGGCTTCTCCTCCTGTCCTCATGAGCGGCGACCGTGAGCTGTTGCGCCGGGCGATTGAGAACGTGGTTCGCAATTCCATCCACTACACGCCGCAAGGAGCGGCTGTAGACATCGCCATGGATCAGGAGAAGGATGCGGTGCAGATCTCCGTCCGGGATTACGGTCCGGGCGTGCCTGATGACGCGCTGCCGAAGATTTTTCAGCCTTTCTTTCGTGTCGACGGCTCACGCGATAGCGCTACCGGGGGGATGGGTCTCGGGCTGACGATTGCCAAACGAGCGATTGGAGTGCATCACGGCAACGTTTGGGCACGCAATGCGCAGCCCGGCCTGCGCGTGTGCATCGAGGTTCCGCTGGGTGCAGTAGAACAGATCGTCGCCCGCACGTAAGCCGTGCGCTCGAATGCGATTCGCGCGCGAGCAAGCATTGACGCCGCGAGCCGCGCGCGTAAGCAAGCGTTGACCCTGCGCTATGCGCCCTGACGCTCCCAGAGCTACAATTGTCACGAATCCCATGCCTTTGAATCGCGGTGATCGACTGGGTGTATACGAGATCCTTGGCCATTTGGGCAGCGGCGCCATGGGCGAAGTCTATCGCGCGCGCGACACCCGCCTCGATCGCGACGTCGCACTAAAGATTCTTCCTCCGGAATTCGCCACCGATCCCGATCGCCGCCGGCGCTTCGAGACCGAATCGCGTGCCGCAAGCGCCCTCAATCATCCGAATATCATCGCCGTCTATGACGCCGGAGACGATCAAGGCACATCGTACATCGTCTCCGAGCTGGTGGACGGAGAGTCGCTCGCCACCCTGATCGCTCGCGGTCCTTTGCCGGTCCGCAAGGCCTTGGAACTGGCGGCGCAACTGGCTGATGGCCTTGCCGCTGCGCACGCCGCGGGCGTCGTTCACCGCGACATGAAGCCCGATAACGTCATGCTTACGCGCGACGGACGCGCCAAGATCCTCGATTTCGGCCTGTCGCGTTACCAGCCCGCCGTGCCCAGCGCCGAAGGCACCGCCACCATGACGCAGGCGGGCATGATCATGGGGACCGTTGGCTACATGTCTCCCGAGCAGGTCACCGGCGTTCCGGCCGATGCTCGCTCCGACATTTTCTCGCTGGGCATCATGATCCACGAGATGCTTACTGGGAAGACCGCATTCGCGTGCGCCACCTCCGTAGAGACGATGAGCGCGATCCTGCGCGCCGACCCGCCGGAACTTCCCGAGACCGTACCGCTGCCTTTGCGGGAGATCGTCCGCCACTGCCTCGAGAAGGAGCCTGCCCGCCGCTTCCAGTCCGCCAAGGACCTGGCCTTCAGCCTTCACAACTTCTCCGCTGGTCATAGCAGTGTGGTGGCCCAGCCGGGACCGATGCCAGCCAGCCCGCGTCGGCGCCTCTTCCCCATCGCAATGGGCGTGCTGGCCCTCTTTCTCCTCTATGCCGTCGCAGTTCTTCTGCTGCGCGCCCCCGGAGCCGATCTCGCCGCCTACCGGTTCACTCCCTTCGCTACCGAAACCGAATTGCAAAACGAGCCGGTCTGGTCGCCCGACGGCAAGAACGTCGCATACCAGAGGGTCAACTTAATCGGCCCCAACTCCATCATGGTGCGCAGCCTGGACTCCGTGGTGCCCACTGCGATCGCCCAGGTAAACGGCATGAAAACCCTGTTCTGGTCTGCCGACAGCAGCCAGTTGTACTTCGTCCTGAGGGACGGAGTCTGGTCCGTCAGCCGCGCAGGCGGTGCGCGCCAGCAAGTGGTGAAAGGACCCTACGAAGCCGCGTCGCTCTCGCCCGACGGCAAGTCGCTGATCCTGTGGCTGGGATCGGATGGCACGGATGCGGAGAGGGCGAAGCTCTGGATTTCCTCTCCCCCCGGCGCGCCTCCGCGTGAATATCAGCCGGCGATTTTCAAAATGGCCGGCACGTTCAGCCCGGTCTACCTGGCCTTCGCGCCGGATGGCGGACAGGTTCTACTCTCGCTTTTTCGCGGAACCGGCCCACAGATGTGGCTGCTTCCTTTCCCCGATGGCGCCGCCGCGCGCGGCAAGCCGCATCGCATCCTCGAATCTAAAGTCTCCGGGCCTGAGGTGCCCTCGGTCAGTTGGCTGCGCGACAGCCGCCATGTGATTCTGGCTCTCTCCGGGGATGCGCACTCGCGCCTGTGGCTCACGGACATCGTCAAAGAGACCATGGAGCCCATCACCGCCGACGAGGGCAGTAAGACCAATCCCTCCATCTCACCTGACGGGAAGCGCCTGCTCTTCACGTCGGAGATGGTGAACTTCGATCTCGTCGAGATCCCGCTCGGCGCCGGCGGAAGCCCTCGCCCGCTTCTCGTCACCAACCGCGATGAGATGTTTCCCGCCTGGGCCCCCTCGGGCAAGCAGTTCGCCTATGTGACCAACCGCAATGGCCCGCAGGAGATCTGGCTCAAGAGCGTGCAAGAGGGATGGGAGCGCCCTCTGGTGACGCAACGCGACTTCCCCGAGGATGAGGATCGCGCCTTCCTGACGCTCTCGTTTTCGCCGGATGGTTCGCGCATTGCGTACTCCCGCATGAGCACCAAGCAATTCGGCGCCATCTACGTCTCTCCTGTCGGCGGAGGTTCGCCGATTCGTCTGACCAATACGGGCGGCTTCGAAGTGGGTCCGGTTTGGTCGCCCGACGGCAACTGGATTCTCTTCTTCTCGGGCAACGGCGGACTGTTGAAGGTCAAGGTTGGGACTAATGAAGCGCCGGTCACTCTGCTGTCGGATGGCTGCGAGAATCCGGCGCAATGGGCTCCCGACAACCAGTGGATCGCCTGCGCTACGGATAAGGGAGTAGATCTGTTCACACCGGAGGGCAAGGATTTCCATACGGTCGGCAACCGGTCCGCCTATGTCACCTGGTCGCAGGACGGGAAGTCGTTGTACACGCTAGGGCAGATGGATGGGCGATGGAAACTCGGGTCGATCGACGTGAAAAGCGGGACGGAGAAGATACTCGCCGATTTCGGAGGGCAGTACCAATTCGCTTCTCCGTACAGTCCGTCGTTCCCGCTGAGTCTGTCGCCGGACGGAACGTCGATCGCGACGTCGGTTTTGAACGCGAAGGCGGAGATCTGGATGCTCGAGGGCTTCCGGCAGCCTTCCAGTATTTTTAGCCGCTTTCTTCCGTGATCACGCAATTTCCATCGGCCGAGAAGTATAGGGGATTACTGGGTGCCTGGCAACGGTGCGCCCATCCTGGTTGTGCACCCGGCTGGTTCGGGGGGCCATCAGGTCGCTGATGACAACCCCTCCGGGCCTTGCAACAGCTCATCTGCGTGCAGGTTGAACGCCTCTTCAATCGTGCCGCCCGGCCGGTCATTTTCAGGGTTACGAATCGTGCCATCCCATTCGACGAGAAGTGTCTGCCCCGCTGACGCAGGGAACGCGAACGCCTCCCCGCGCGCCCGCTGGTGTTTCTAGGAGGATCGAAGCGATCCGATCGCTCGCATCTCGCAGTCATCAATCGGAATTCACCGTGAACAGCCGGCGATCTGCTAGAGAGCAACCAATTTCGCCATCGTCGCGTCGTCGGGCAGGCCTGTTTGCGGGAGACCATTGCGTTGCTGGTAGTTCTGCAGGGCGGTTTTGGTCTTCGTACCCATCATGCCGTCAACTGGGCCGGGATTCATGCCGGCGAATGTGAGGTAGAGTTGCGCTGCGCGGAGAGTCAGATCGGGCAACGGACCAGCCGAGTATTTCTGGTACGCCTGCGCCAGCTTGGTGTCGTATTGATTGATGGCGTAGTTAGGTCCGTTATATCCCTTGGCGAGGGCCGCCCAGTTGTGCGACTGCAGATGCTGATCGAGGCGATTGGTTTTCAGGAACGAGACAAATGCGTGCAGTTGGGCATCTTCGGAGTCGCTCATCGCCGAGACCATCGTCTCCACGTCGGAGAAGCCGGAGGTGGCGAAGTTCATGCCCATAATCTGCGCCAGTCCCCATGACGCGCTCTGCAGGGCCGCCGACCGGTCCAGTTGGATCGCGTTAGCGAGCCGCGTGTACTGGTTGGCGCCGGACGGTCCATAGCCGCCGGCCTGCGGGTTGCTGACGTCCGAGACGTCGAACTTCCGGTTGGTTAGTTTGCTGAAGATGTGGCGCTCGAAGAGGATCGGTGGACGGCGGTCAGCGAGGAATCCGCAGCCGGAGGTTTCCACTGCCAGTACGGTCCAAATCTCGGCAGGCTGAACAGACAGACTTTGACTGACTGCGTTCAGTCCTTGAGTGCTGAGGGCCTGCGACTTTCCAACGAACTCCATGATCGTCTCACCTTTCGTCAATAAAAGCGGCAGAGGCGCCCACCCATTCGAAGCCCTTGTTGTGATCGACGCCCATCTGCGCGCCGCGCCCCATGCGGATGATCGTATTGACTGCGCGTATCTCATCCTGCCACAGATACATGATCCGCACCTCCATTTTGGTGGGTCCGAAAGGTGTCTCGATCAACGGCTGGAAATCGATACGCTCTTGCAGTATATACTGACTGCGCTGCGCGGCCGGGACAGCGGCAATCTGCTCCACGGTAGGACCCACCACAACCCCGGATCCGGCGAAGGAATAGAGCGGTTTCAAGACATAGCGTTCAGGGCGCTCTACGCTGCCAGCGCGGTCCAAAAACACCGTGTGCGGTACGGCCGGATGTTTCAGATACGGTAGCGAGAATTTGCTCAGGCGGAAGAACCAGTTCGGGTGACCGGCCCATTGCACGTCGAGATCGTCGCGAAAATCGAAGGCGATTTTGACGGTTTTCCGTTCCAGCTCGTCCACAATGGCGCGGTTGTAAATGCGATCGATCTGGACCTCGACGCCGTCGCGATCGTAGTAAAGGCGATCGGCGCGCTTGCGGACTGCGGCGATATCGACAGTATGGACGCCGAATAACTCACGCGTGATGCGGAAATCGGCGCGGGTCTTCTGGTGCTCCGGATCGATGTCGAGCAGCACCACGTTCTCGGGATCGTGATTGCCGACGATGGCGTCGCGCAACAGTCCGTGATAAACGGGCAGGTCGAGCCCGCCCGGGAGCGTCCGGAGATTGTTGCTGACGCCGTAGGCTTCGCGATAGCACTGCGACATGACGGGCTGGTAGGCGTAGAGAGTGGGGAAACCCTGAATCTCGACGAGCTTGGGTTCGAGATTGGCGTCGAGACCGAAATCGGCCTGGAAGAATAGCGGCCTGGGCGCTTCGCGAGGGGTGCGGTAGCGCGCGGGAATCGCTTCGCGCGAATCCTGTTGGTATTGCGGATCGGCGAGGAGTTGCTCGACCATCTCGCGGCCGTAGCGGGCCATCGTGGCGACCAGGCTGGCGGGGAGGAATACTGGAGTCTCGCTGTGCCGGAACTGGGTGGTCTCACCTGTCCGATGCTCCAGGAGCTTCAGGAAGCGGGCGTACTTCTCGGGTGTCCAAGCGCGATTAAACCACTGGCGGTGAGAGGGAATCAAGCAGGAAGGCTCCGTGGTGCATGATCTGGCGGCCGTCAATCCAGATGTCGAATTTGCGGCCCACGACGTCGATGTGGGTGGACGAATACCAGTCCGCGCCGGTGTGGGCGCCATAAGGGTTTCCGAAGGCGATGTGAATGCCGGGAATCTTTTCATCCTGCAGGATGTTGCCGATTACGTCACGGACGCCGATGTTGGTGCCGATGGCGAACTCGCCTACGCGGTCGCTGTTTTCGTCGGTGTGACAGTAACGCCAGAATTCGTCTTCGAGCTCGCGATTCGCGCAGTGCGCTTCCTTCAGCCGGCTATCGTGAATGGAGATGGTAAGCGGATTCGCGCCAAGATCGCCGTACTTTTCGCAGAGATAGTCCCCCACTACGCCGTCGATCACGAACACGCCTTCCACCCGTTCGGGCGTGGTGAAGGTTTCGCCGCCCGGCAGATTGCCCCATTTGTGAGGACTGATGATGCCACTGGTCTTGAGCCATTTAAGCTGTGGCGAGAACGTCCCTACGATCTCGGTGCCCGCCGGATTGGTGGCCCGGATTTCTCTCGCGGTGCTGGCCATTTGCCACACCTGAGTACTGATACGGTCGACTTCGCCGAAGTCGGCACGCATCCCTTCCAGCATAATGCGGCGGTCGATATTGACCATGTGGGCATGACGCATCTTGCGCCGGTTGACCACGTCGGTCATCTGCATGCGGGTGCGCAGCTCGTTGGCCTGCGCTTTCACCGCGAAGATGCTGACGTCGCTGGTCTCCATGTCGGCAAGGATCGCGGCGGGCATGTCGGTGAGAGGGCGCGGTGCGAGGTCCTCCAGAATCCACGCTTCGAATGACAGATGGTGGCGCGCCAGTTCGTTGGCGAGCGAGGCAGCGATCTGGGCGCAGGCGTGATCGGTGATCAACGTGACCTTCTCGTTTGGCTGAATGCGCAGGCAGCACTCCACGGCATTGCGCGCTCCGGCGGAAAAAGCGGGGTCGAAGGTCAGTCCATTCAGGAACTCTTTGGCAGTTTTCATGCAATTTCTCCGGCGCCGGACACGGCGGGTTCGAAGAGTCCGTACTCCGTCTCCTCGATCACATAGTCCACCACCTTCTTCAAGTCGCGGGTCTCGGTGAAGACGCGCAATTGGCGGCTGGCGCCGTTTCCGTTCTCGAGCATTTGGCGGATGTAGTTCATCTCCTCGCGGCTGCCGAGCTCGTCGACAACGTCGTCGACGAAATCCAGGATCTCGACGATCAGGTCGCGAGTAGGCACCTCCGTCTGCTTACCGAAGTCGATCATCTTGCCATCGAGGCCGTAGCGCGCGGCGCGCCACTTGTTCTCCATGAGGAGCGCGCGGTTATACAGGCGGAACGACAGGTTGCGCTCGTGAAGCTGATAGAGCTTGGCGATCATCGCCTGGCAGAGAGCGGCGATGGCGATGGTCTCCTCCAGTCGCATGGGCATGTCGCAGACGCGGAATTCGAGCGTGGGGAAATAAGGATGCGGGCGAATGTCCCACCAGATCTTCTTGGCGTTGTCGATGCAGTTGGTGTGGATCAGCAGGTTGACGTAGTTTTCGAATTCCGACCAACTCTGATAGAGGTCGGGAATGTTGGTGCGGGGGAATTTATCGAACACTTTGCAGCGGTAAGACTGCAGGCCGGTGTCCATGCCGAGCCAGAAGGGCGAGTTGGCGGAGAGCGCCAACAGGTGAGGCAGGCAATAGCGGGCGCTGTTCATCAGATGAATTGCGGTCTCGCGGTCTTCTACGCCGATGTGGACGTGCAGTCCGAAGATCAAATTGGCGCGCGCCACCATCTTCATGTCCTCGACAATCACGCGGTACCGATCGTCGGGGTAGATCTCCTGCTTACTCCAAAGGGCGAAGGGGTGCGTGCCGGCGGCCGCCAGGCGTAGTCCGTTTTGGCGGGCGAGGGTGATGATCTGGCGGCGAATGGTGCGGATCTCGTCGCGAGCCTCCTGGATATTGGCGCAGACGCCGGTGCCGATCTCGACTACCGACTGATGCATTTCGGGCTTGACGCGCTCCGCCATCAGCATCCGGCCCTTCTGCACGATCTCCGCGTGGATGTGAGACTTCAGATCGCGGGTGACCGGATCTACGGTTTGATACTCCTCTTCAATCCCGATGCTGAGGCTGGGGCGAGTGTTTGCGATCGAATCTCCGTCCATAGGTCCCTTTTGTAAATTCTAGCAGTGGTGAGTTTAAGAGGCGTGGGGAGCCTGGGGCTTCGGCACGCCGAAGTCCCTGCGGATTCTCGCCAGGATCGAGGATCGCATGCGATCATCAACCAGCGTCATCGCAAGGCGCTGCTCCAGGGTGTATCGATTGACCATGGTATGGCGTGCCAGCGATTGAGTGAACTCCAAGTCTTTCTCACGCCCAGCGGCATACTTGGAAATCGCCAGGTCGTGCACTTCGAGGCACGAGCCGCGAACGAATCGCGTGTTCTCGCCAGACACGATGATCAATCGATCCCTCCAGCCTTGAGGTAGAACCGCGGTGGTCTCGTCAACGCCGTAAGCATAGTATCCGAATGTGAGCTCAAAAGGAGAGTCTTCGCCTATGGTTCCATCGATCAAGTCACTTCGCTGCGGATCTTCGCGAGGAAACATGTCGGCCTCGTTGGAGATCAACAGTTCGTCTGGAGCATCCGGAAACTGCCCCAGAACGGATTGGCTCCCGATAACGATCAGATCCTGTGTGTCGGTAATCGCACCGGCAGCCCGAATGAGATGTTCCAATTGCGCGCGCGTCATTTTGGAGGCGAGGGACGCGCGAAGCGTTCATAGATCGCCCACCGCTCCGATGGCGCGAGGATGCCGGCGAAGGGGGCGGTTTGCCTCATGGCGGTCATCTTCTCGCTGTCTTCCACCATTAACTCCAGTACATCCTCCAAGGGGCGCGACAGAATCTCGCGCCAGGCGTCCCAATAAGGTTGGGAGTGGCCGCCCTGCTTTGACCAGCGGTCGAGATTGGCGCGCGCGATCTCGATCAGCGCCGGATTCTCGCGGAGTTTGGCGGCAATCGCGCGGTGCATCTCGAGACTGCGGGCATCGATGCGCTGGTGGCCTGTCAGCTCGATGCTCATGGCTCAATCATAGCTCGGAGTCCCAAAAGTTATAATCGGTCTGAAACACCGCGAGGATCGAATTGAAGACCGCCACATGGATAATCGTTGGGCTCCTGTCGTCATCAGGTATGCATGCGCAGGGGCGTGGGGAGCCTGGGAAATCGATCGGCACCATCTCCACGCACGGAAACCTGATCGTGATGACGCTGGACGAGGGTGTACTCGGCAAGGCGAATCTGTTTGACCTCAACCATCACACCCTGCGTTTTTCTCCCGAAGGCTCGCGATATCGCGCCGAAAACGCCACTTGGCAGTGGGATCCAGAATTCGGCGCCGAGTTGAATGGGAGCCAGGGCACGCTGACGAAATTTGAATTCCCGTTCTCAGGGAGAAATTGGAACGCCTTTTCGGTGGGAGTCACGGGGTCGCTGACTTTCGGTGAGCCTGCGGCGGGAAGCGGCCGGGCCGGTCGCGGCGCAGGGGGCCGTGGCGGCGGCATTTCAGTCGACCGATTCGCTGAGTTGCAGGATGCTGCGCGCACCTTGATTAATACCGAGCCCGCAATCAGCGTCTTTTTCAAGCCGCGAATGTCGGGCACCAGGTATTTGAAAGAGCTAGACGACCGCGTGGTGATCACATGGAGTTTGACCGAGCCGGTGGGCGGCATCCAGGACATGACGTGGGTGCCCACGGTGAATCGCTTCCAGGCCGTACTCCGAAAAGATGGCACGATCGAAATGTCGTACGACCAGGTGGCGGCGCAGGACGCCATCGTAGGTGTTTATCCAATCGTAAAGGGCGGCGCCGAGAAAGAGCTCGCTACGATGCAATCGAGCGAGAGCAACGGCATGAGCACTCGCCTGCAACTGGCGGCAGTGGACGGATTGTTCCTGAAGGTGACGATCGAGACGCGTGGGCAATCACCAGCACGCGCCTATTTGATCTGTCTGAATGGGAAGAAACCGGCCGAGGACTGCGGCAGGAATGCTCATGCCGACGCGATCTGGAGCATCCAAGGCAGCCGGGCCCTTGGAAGTGGCGTGTTGGCGCAAGTTGCCGCGAACGGCGACGCATTCACCATAGAGGGGACCCTTCCAGCCGGCTACAAGGAGGGAGACGAAATCTTCGTCTCTGCGGCGGTCCAGACGCCTGGGAATCCGCCGCAGTCCATCGACAAAATCGCGCCGCATGCCGTCAAAGTTACGGGACTCCGGAGTCCGGCTGTCGATCTGTCTGCGGTGAAGAGGCAGGATGGCCCCTTCTCCGTGGTGTTCGAGGCCTTCCACTACATGAAGCCGCCGAGAGCGGTAGACCTGACCTGCACCGTGATCAAAGCGCTGGGAGACAAGTTCGACATGCTGGCGTACTACTCCGACTTTCGGATCGACAATCCCGAGGCAGGCACGTCCAGTAACGGTCCGCTGGGTGGCGGACCGGCGGGCGGAGCAGTCACGGGTATCGGCGCCAACCAGAGAAACCTGGAGAATTACTGTACCCAGGGCAGATTCCAGTGGCAGTTCATCCAGCCGGTGTACGTGGGCTCCAACCAGATGCAGGAGTATCCGCCGGAAGGGCTCGCCGACACCAACACGCACAACATTGGAGCTTATCTGCATCAACTAGCGGAGCGTACCGCGAATGGAAAAGTCCCTCCATACGATTACGCGATGTCACAGATTGGCCATGAGATGGGCCATCGATGGTCGGCATTCGTTTCCGCCAAGGTGGGTGATGAGACGATCCCACTGGGGCCGACTCACTGGGCGCGGGGACTGCAGGCGCCGGTGGCGTTTCCCTATCAGCGGCCCACCGAGGCGTCGGCGATGGGCGGGGGAGTGTGGCAGGACAACTTCGATGGCACCTACACCCAACTCGATGACGACTACTACGTGCCTGCGACGGGCTGGTCGTATCTGGACCTATATCTGATGGGGTTGATTGCGCCGAGCGAAGTGCCCGATTTTTTCATTCTGCGCAATCTGGTGCCTGCGGGGCGGGACGCCAACGGGCACACGATCTTCAAGGCGGATCGGAGCAAGGTGACCATCCAGGACGTGATCGCCGCGCAAGGGCCGCGCCTGCCAGACGTGGATCATGCGCAGAAGAATTTCAATACGGGTATGGTCGTCGTAGTGGAGCATGGCAAGACGCCAAGTAAGGAACTGATGGAGAAGACAGAGGGAATTCGGTTGCGGTGGATGGACTACTGGGAGACCACGACGGGCCACCGTTCCACCATGACGACGAATCCGAAATAGCAGGCGTTATCCGCGCAGCCGCAGGAAGAACCACGTCATCGCGAACACCAGGAGCGCACTCGCCGAGACTTGCAGGGGCCGAAGCGCGCGAGCCACGCGTCCGATGCGTTGAAAAATCGCCGCCAGCATCGCGATCACCAGCAGCTCCGCACAGGCGGCGCCTGCCAGGACGAGAGCCGGACGGTAACCTGTGGTCTGCAGGAACAGATGGAAGTAGAGGCCGTGAAATGCGCCCAGGGCGCCGGCCACGATCCAGCGCGATCCCGCCTGCGGCAGCAGCAGAATCTCTACCGCGAGATAGGCGATGGTGAGCGCTGCGGCAGCTTCCACAAATCGCGGCGCGGGCTGCCAGGCGGTGTACGGGACCACCAGCACCGAGAGAATCTGCCCGGCTAGGAACATGCCCGCCAGCGCGAACAATTCCTTACGATTGCGCGCCGCCAGCGCCAACGCCGCCAGGAACAGAACCTGCACCACACCTCCCAATGCGCGCATCAAGCCGGCGCCCGATTCCGCGATCGCAACCTCAAAAGCGGTCGGAGGTCGGAAGCGCAGAGTGGCGTGAGGAAAGGATATGTCGAAGAGAGCCTGGTCGTGCTTGCCATCCATCTCGACGCGAAGCTGATGCACATGATTGGGCACGGTGATGGCGGGGAAGGTACATTCGACATCGAGGTGCTCGACGGCGCGGGGAAATTCGTAGTCGGCAGTGCAAACATAGAGGTCGCGGGCCGGGTCTGGGGAGCAGGTCTCCGAGAGCAGCTTCGCCTCGTAGCCGCCGCTGAAAAATCGGATGTGCTCCAGTAGCACCCGTTCGGGCGACGCGACGTGCGAAATCTCGTATTGCGGCATCCGGAGCTCGTAGTGCGCGTGCGCACCCTTGATAGTGAGGTCGCCGGAACTCATGCTCAAGACGTGGGCGAAGGCGGGCAGTGCAAAAACGAGAAGACAACTACACTTCATATTGCGACGGTGGGGCCGGGGTTTTTCCGCGGAGTGACGCGTGGGGTGAGTCGCGCCTTACGGATCCGCAGGTAGACAATGCGGACCATCGCCAGCACCGGAACAGAGAGCAGGGTGCCGGCCACGCCCGCCACCTCAGCGCCGGCGAAGACGCCGAACAACACCAGCAAAGGATGCAGTTGGACGCCGTGGCCCATCAGGTGAGGAGAGAGGACGTAATCGGCCGCCAAGCGGTAGGCTACCAGAAAAATTAGAACCGCTAGAACGTGCGAGCCCGCGACCAACGAGATCAGGACAATCAATATACTGGCAGTCAAGGGTCCGATCATCGGGACAATCTCGAGAAGACTGGCGATGACGGCCAGCAGAACTCCGTACGGGACTCCCACAATCGCGAAGAAGATGGCGTAACAGGTGAGCGCGGAAAGCGACATCAATGCCTGTGCACGCATGTAGTGCGCGAGCAGAAGGTGCGTATCGGCCAGCACATCATCGAGCAGGGCGCGCCGCGGGCCTGGGTCCACCATGTCGAGCATGTGCTCTCGGATGGTTGAGCCGTCCTTGAGGAAGAAAAAGGAGAGGATGGGGATGATCACCAGAAAAATCAGGTTGCTGGCCGCGTTGAGGAACTTGATGCCGGCTTGCGGCAAAGCGGACAGGATGTTGGTAGACCACGCGCCCAGCGAGGTCTCCACCTGTTCCATCAGTTTCTCCTTGACCTCATTGAGGGTCTCCGATGAGCCAGGTGTCTTGACCCACGTAATGACCTTGGGAGGCAGGTCGCGCGTCAGCTTTTGGGCTTGGTCCACCACACGCGATCCGATCTGAATGCCTACGAATACCGCAATCCCGATGAAGATCAGATACGCCAGAACCAACGCCCACCTGCGGGATCGAGTGGTCGGCAGGAATCGATCGATGAGGTTCACCAGGGGCGACAGCAGGTACGCGAACAGCAACGCCAGAATGAAAATGAACAGCGTCTGGCGAACCAGGAATACCAGGTACATGGTCGCCACGACGAGGATCGCCGTGAAGGTGTAGCGGGCGGCGTTGCGGTCGATACCAAACATACGGTTACGTGCAATTCTACCCTGTCGCCGTCTGGGGCCGCTCAGGTAACTTTTCGATCCTCACGCGGGAGATTCGATTTCGTTCCCGCTCAATCACGGTGTAACGCCGTCCCCTGTAGTCCACCGTGTCGCCCACCTGCGGAATCTCGCCGCGGCGAAAAAGGATGAAGCCGGCCAAGGTCTCGTAGCCCTCGTCCGTGGGAATCTCAATGCCATATTCGGTTTCCAGATCGCGAATCCGGGTCGTCCCGTCGAGTTCCATCTCATCCGCCTCGCTGGCACGTGGACGAGTCTTCTCGTCATGCTCGTCCTCGATTCGTCCCACCACTTCTTCAAGCACGTCTTCGACCGTAAGCATCCCCACGATGGTGCCGAACTCGTCAACCACCATCGCCATGTGGGAATGACCGAGCCGGAATTCCTCGAGCATCTGGGACAGGGGACGGGTCTCGGGCGTGACCAGGTGCGGTCGGATGAGCCGGCTGAGACGAAAGGCGCGGCTCGGCCGGCCCAGGCGGATGGCGCGGCGGCGCTCTTCCCAAACTGGCAGAAGGTCCTTGTAATGCAGAATCCCAATCACTCTTTCAGGAGCGTTCTCCTCGTAAACGGGAAGGCGCGAGTGCTGTGCCGCGATCATGGTGCGCAACACATCATCCAGTGTGGCATCGGAACGCACCGATACGATATCGTTGCGCGACACCATTACTTCGCGAACGGAGATGTTGCTCAAGTCGAGCACGCGGTGGATCATGTCCTCCTGAATCTCCGGAAGATAGCCAAGTCCTCGGCTGGAGGTCACGATCATTTTCAACTCTTCTGCGGAGTGCCCTCCCTGGGCGCCCCCGCGGAGTTTTAATGCGCGAGTGATCACAGCGGCAGAACGTTCGATGATGACGACGAAAGCCACCGAAATGCGATCGAAGACCATCAGGGCGGGGGCAACCAAAGCCGCGACACGGTCAGCCTTGGCAATCGCGAGGTTCTTCGGGACCACCTCGCCCATCACCACGTGCGCATAGCTGATGACCAGGAAGGATGCAACCAGACATATGCCGTGCAGGAACTTTTCGGTCATCGGTGTGATCACCGGGTGGAAAAGTCCGATCAGGACTTGATAAAGAGTGTCCTCTCCAGCCCAGCCGAGACCCAGACTGGCCAGCGTCACACCTACCTGGGTCACCGATAGAAGACGCCCGGGATTAGAGAGCAGGTTGAGGGCCGCCTGTGCGCCCGCCTTCCCGTCTGCAGCCATTTGGCGAAGGCGGGAGTGGCGGACCGAGAGGAGGGCAACCTCGGCGCCTGCAAAAAACCCGTTGACCGCGATTAGCAGGACAACGAGCAAAATGCGGAAGGGAGTATGGGTCACGATTCCGACAATAATTCTATCGGAGATTCATAACGAAATCGAAAGTCCGTCGTCTATCTAAGTAACCAACTAACTCCGTTACGTAGGTGGGCGTTTTCCAACGTATCCCGGGAAAGCGCCCATTTCTTTTTAAAGTTGCACCCGATTATATGCGAAAAAGGTGCCGTCCGCCAGCGCTTTTCACCTCTTTTTAACTTTCGCTTCCCGCTATGATTGAGTTTACGTCTCCTCGATGACTCAATCGCCTTTAGCCCGCGCCTTCAGGTATGTAAACTCAATCATCGCACTCGTGATTTTGGTGGCTGCCGGCATCTTCTATTGGTTCCTTTGGCGGCCCCGGCCGCAGAGATCGGGCTCCCTGGATGCCGCGGTTTCGGCTCCGGTGAACGTGGCCTTCGATCGGCTGGGTGTGCCGCACATTCGCGCGGAGAACCTGGAAGATGCGCTCTACACGCAGGGATACTTAACGGCGCAGGATCGTTTGTGGCAGATGGACGTGTTACGCCGGCTGGATGGCGGCGACCTGGCGGAGATTGTGGGGCCGGCGGCACTTGAATCCGACAAGGAATCTCGGCGGCTGCGCTTGCGGCGCATTGCCGAAGAGGCCTACATCACCTTGCCAGCGGGAGACAGGGCCGCCTTTGCCGCCTATGTTCGCGGTGTGAATGCTTTCATCGCGACTCATCGCGGATCTCTGCCGCTGGAGTTTACGCTGCTCCGGTACCAGCCCCTGCCATGGAGCGTGGTGGATTCTTTGCTTATCTGTTTGCACATGTTTCGTGACCTCACGACCAACTGGCGAGACGAACTGAACAAGCGCAACATGCTCGCCGATGGCGATGCTGACAAGGTGAACTATCTGTTTCCGGTCCGATCGGGAAGCGATGTACAGCCGGGCTCGAACGCGTGGGCCATCGCAGGGCGCCACACGGCCTCGGGCAAGCCGCTGCTCTCGAACGACATGCACCTGGCGTATTCGATGCCGGGAATCTGGTACATGGCGCACCTCGAAGCTCCCGGACTGGACGTATCGGGAGTCACGCTGCCCGGCACGCCTGGCGTGATCGTGGGTCACAATCAGCGGATCGCGTGGGGCATCACCAACCTGCAGTTCGATGTGCAGGACTTGTATATCGAGAAGATCGACGAACGAACCGGGCGCTACGAATTTCAAGGACATGTGGAACAGGCACGTCCCGAGCGCGAAGTGATCCGGGTGAAGGGCCAAGCTCCAGTCGAGGTCACCACTTGGGTGACGCGGCATGGGCAGTTATTCGCAAGCGAGGGCGCCGATCGCATGGCGTTGCGGTGGTCGGTGGCGGTACCGGGCGTCGTGCAATTCCCGATTCTCGATATCAATCGGGCACAGAATTGGGAACAGTTCACTGCCGCGCTGTCGCGCTTTCCGGGTCCCGGGTCGAACTTCGTTTACGCCGACGTGGACGGGAACATCGGGTACCACGCCGCAGGTAAATTGCCGAAGCGCCGGGGCTACTCGGGGGACGTACCGGTGAATGGCGCTTCCGGCGAATTCGATTGGGATGGCTTCATTCCCTTCGATGAAATGCCATCGGTCTACAACCCCGCGAGCGGACTCATTGTGACCGCGAATCAGAATCCTTTCCCGGCAGATTTCCCGTACCCGATTAACGGAAATTTCGCACCGCCTTATCGTGCACACCGGATTCGTGACCTGCTCTCGGCGCACGACGGATGGCGCGCGCCCGATCTGCTGCCGGTCCAAACCGACATTACCTCCGAGTTCAATCGATTTCTGGCGAACCAGATTGTGGCTGCGTATCGCAAGCGCAACGCATCGAACCCCGGACTGGATCCGGCCGTCGCTATGTTAAGCGAATGGAATGGCCAGATGCAGGCCGACCAGGCCGCGCCTTTTCTCATCATGCTGGCGTATCAGCACCTGCGGTCGTCGGTGGCCGAGAGAGCCGCGCCGGGCAAGGGCGGGACATACGAGTTTTCGATGTCGCCCGTCGTGCTGGAGCAACTGCTGCGCGATCGGCCGGCCGGGTGGTTCGACGATTACGACTCGCTGCTGCTGCGGACTCTCGCGGACGCGGTGGAAGAAGGAACTCGCATACAAGGGCGGGACCTGCGGCACTGGAAGTACGGCGCGTGGATGCGGGTCACCATTAACCATCCCATTCTGCATCCAGGGTTGGACCCGCTATTGCGTTATGTGCCGCTGGTGGGGCCGTGGATCATGTCGTATTTCGATGTCGGCACCGTGCCGATGAGCGGATCGAGCACCACGGTGAAGCAGACCACGAGGACGCTGGCGCCCTCGATGCGGATGGATGCGGACTTGTCCGATTGGGATCGGTCGCTGCTGAATGTGCAGATTGGGCAGTCCGGTGTGCCATTCACCGCACATTATAAGGATGAGTGGCTGGATTATTACAATGGACGGAGCTTCCCGATGCAGTTCCGCGAGGTGGTGGCGGACAGCACGCTGGTGTTTCGTCCCGCCGGTCGATAGGGCCCGCAGATTCTCTCAATTTATAATCTCTTAAATTTATAGTTGACACCGCGTCGAGTTCGCGGCACAATGCTCTTAATTCCTTAGTTGAAGGAGCGTTGCCAAAGTGCCACGAAAAAAATCCGCCAACCTCACAGAAGCCGAACTTCGCCTCATGGACGTGATTTGGGAGAAGGGATCGGCGACCGTGGCCGAAGTTGCCGAGGCTCTGCCGAAGGAACTCGGGCTGGCCTACAATTCGGTCCTTACCACGCTGCGGATCCTGGAGGAGAAGGGATATTTGCGGCACACCAAGCCGGAAGAGGCGCGGGCATTTGTGTACAGCGCCGTGGTGGGGCGCGACGAAGCGGGGCGAAACGCCGTTCGCTACCTGGTGAGCCGCTTCTTCCGGAACTCCCCCGAATTGCTCGTGCTCAACTTGCTGGAAGACGAGGAATTGGACGAACGAGAGCTGCAACGAATCCGTAATCTGATCACGGAGGAAGGAAAATGAGCGGAGCGCTCGAGGTGGTGAATCAGGTATCTGGTGCGGTCCTGGCTGCCGTACTCAACTGCCTGTGGCAGTCGGCTGCACTGGCAGCGGCGGCGTGGGCGGGAATGCGCTTTACTACACGCCTCAACGCGGCTACCCGCCACTTGCTGTGGTGGGTGGTGCTCGCGGCGATTATGCTGTTGCCCGCGACTCCTCTGATCATGGCGCGATGGCAGGCTCTGACTGCGCCCGCACCGCTCGCCGTGCGGGGAGAGCCACTCAAGTTGCAGGCAAGCCCGGAACCGGATAGGGATCGGCCAGCCGCCACTCCCGCGGCCTCTGTGCGGCCCGTTCCCGTCGCGAGTTCCGAGGGGCCCGTACGCTTGCCGGCCCGAGGCTGGCCAATCTGGATCGCAGGACTTTGGGCGGTGGCGATGGTCCTCCAGTTGAGCCGCGTGGTGTGGAGCTATGGGCATCTTCGCCACCTCAAACGGCGGGCCCGGCGCGGTTCTCCGGAATTGCGGCGCAACTTCGATGCCTGGAGGTTGTCTTGTGGCGTGCATCGACCCGCGCAGCTTTTAATCTCGAGCGAGATTGTCTCGCCGATGGCGGTCGGTTTCCGGCAGCCCGCAGTGATTCTCCCGGCGCCGCTGCTCGATCAGTTTCAGGAGCCGGAACTGGATCACGTCCTGCTGCACGAACTGGCACACGTAGCGCGCCAGGATGATTGGTCGAACCTGTATGCCCGGTTGATCGGAGCCGTGCTTTGCCTGCATCCGGTGGCGGCATGGGTCCTGCGGCAAATAGAGCGCGAACGCGAGATGGCCTGCGACGATTGGGTGGTCTCGATGACGGGAGAAGCGCGTCCCTATGCGGCGAGTCTGGCGCGCCTTTTCGAAATCTGCTTGACGCGGCGCAGGATGGTCCTGGCATCGGGTATGGCCCAGCGGTCATCGCATTTGGGTGAGCGCATTCAGATGCTGTTGCAGCGTCGCGGAGAGGCCGGAGCGAAGGTCTCGATGTCTCGACTGGTGCTGTGCGCATCGCTGCTGCTGGCCCTGGCGGTCGCCGGCGCCCAGACGCCACAATGGCTGGTGTTCGCGCCGGAGCCTCTCCCCGCGCCGGCGGCGCCACCGGCAACGCCCGCGGACCAGGCCACTCCGGCTCCCTCGGTTGCTCCGACACCTGCCGCGTTTGCTGCGACGCCGGCGCCTCAAGCCGTGCCGGCGCCGAGTGCGGAATCTGCGCCAGCGCTAGCACCTACGCCCGGACCGCCAGAGGCTCTTTACAGCCGGCAGCAGCGGATCGTCCAACAGATGGTGCAACTGGAGACTCGCCGCGCGGAGCTTGCACAGCGCTACAGTCCGCGACATCCCGACATGGTGAGGATCCAGGAGCAGATCGTGGCATTGCAAAGTGAGGTCCAGTCCTTCCCACGCGCGACTCCGCCGCCCGCGATCGCCGGATCATCCAGTGGATCGTTCCTCGCCGATCTGGTCGCAGCAGGCTACGGCAATCTCTCAGTCGACGAGATCATCGATTTAAAATTCGCCGGTGTGACGGGGCAGTTCCTGCTCGGTATGAACCAATCCGGATGGGGGAAGCTGTCGCCTAAGGAACTCATCGAGGTGAGCCATCGCGGCATCGCTCCGGAATATGTTCGAAAGATCAAAGAGGCGGGACTGAAGGACGTCACGCTGCAGGACGTCACGGAATTGGCGACCCACGGCGTCCGGCCTGAATTGATTCAGGAGATCCACGCGCTTGGTTTCGGCCCCTACACCGCCAAGCAGGCGTTGCAATTCTCTCAGTTTGGTTTGCGAATCGATCTGTTCCGCGCCCTGAAGGATGCCGGATTCGTCAGCGCGGCCCCGGCCGAGATAGTGGAGGCGTTTACCTCCGGCTTGTCCGCACGTAATATCGAGCAGGCACGGCAATATGGGCCGAATCTGACGCTCAAACAAGTGATCAAGCTGAGATTGGCGGGAGTCCTCTGACCATGACTTACAAAACAGTCGCAACAGTAATCGCGGGCGGCGCCCTGGCGGCGGTGCTCATCGCTACGGGACAGGTATCGCAACACCAGGGACAGACTTGGAAGATCAAGCTGAGTGATGCACCGGGCATGGTGCATTTCACTGTGCAGCGTTCACGGGACGGAAATACCTGGTCGACGAGCACCGACGTGCGGTTCGCTAACTTCCAGGGCCTCTCGCGCAACACCATCGAACGCGGAGGCCCGGCGAAGTTCGAGTACATTCACGATGCCGGACGGCTGGTGTGTCAAGGCGACTTCTCCTGGAATCGCGGCTCGGGCACTTTCGAGTTCGAGCCCGACCATCGGTATGTGTCGGAATTGCGATCGCTGGGCTACGAGACGCCTGGCGAAGAGCAGATTTTCAGTATGGTGCTCACCGATGTGAGCCTGGAGTTTGCGCGAGGTGTGCGCGAAGGCGGCTTGCAAGCCTCCACCCAACAGCTCATCGACCTGCGGGTCCACGGTGTGACGCTCGACTATATCCGCAGCGCGGCACACGACGGCTATCGCAGTTTTTCGGCGCAGGATTATATCGATTTGCGAATCCACGGTGTGACCAGCAGCTACTTGCGCGACCTTAAGGCCTTCGGCTACAACTTGAATTCGCACGATATCGTGGAGTTGCGAATCCACGGGGTTTCAAGCGAATTCGTCGGAGAACTGAAGGCGGCGGGATACGACTTGCCGTCGAGCAAGATCGCCGAACTGGGCATGCATGGCATCAATTCGGATTACCTCCGCGATCTGAAGACGTACGGTCTGCAGCCGCGCGCAGACGATCTGGTGCAACTGCGGATCCACGGGGTCTCGACGGCCTACCTGAAGGGATTGAAGGACGCGGGGTACGGCGGATTAATCGCGAGCGAAATCACCGACCTCACGATTCACGGAGTATCGATCGATTTCATTCGGGACTGCAAAGATCTCGGGTACAACTTCACTCCGCAGGAGATGATCGAGTTAAGGGTCCACGGCGTGGATGGCGGCTATTTACGGCGACTGCGGGATTCGGGAATGCGCAACTTGAGCGCGTCGCAAATCGAAAAGCTGCGCGTTCATGGAGTGGACTAGAGGAGCGGAAACAATTCTCCCTGTTCGTCTCCGGCCCACAGTTCCGGCCGATACTCGATGGGGCCCGAGGCGAGGCCGTAACGGTCCCGAATCTGACCAACACGCTGTTGCAGAGTCTCTTTGTAGGCCCTGCTTAGGTATGCGCTCTTCTCGTACGCTTCGCGATAGCGCGGTGCGAGTTTTGGAAACTCCTTCTCGAGAAACGGCAAGAAGACCTTCTGCGCACTCGGCATGAGGAACAGAGGCCCCCCGCCGAACGACAGCGCTCCCGCGTCACGCGCCGCTTTGGCCAAACGGTCCAACTGCCGCTCGCCATCGGTGAGTCCCGGCATGATGGGGTTGGGAAAGACGCTCACGCAGATTCCCGCGTGGCTCAGCCGTTCGACGGCGTCGAGGCGAAGACGCGGTCGCGGTGCGCGGGGTTCGAGCAGGCGGGCAAGCTTCTCATCGAGGGTGGTAATCGTCATGTTGATGCCGACGACGTTGGACCGGGAGATCTCCTTCAAGAGATCCACATCACGAAGCACGAGGTCCGATTTTGTGGTGATCCCCAGGAACCGGCCGCGCTCTTTGAGGAAAACTTCGAGGATCGAGCGGGTTCGTCCGAATCGCCGCTCGGCGGGTTGATACGGATCCGTGGCAGTGCCGACGGCGATGTGTTCCTTGCGATCGATGCGGCCTAATTCCTGGCGTAGCAGGTGCGCGGCGGCTGTTTTGGCGTAGATCTTGTCCTCGAAATCGGTGGCGGTCATCTCCATGAATTCATGGGTGTACCGCGCGTAGCAGTATTTGCACCCGAATTCACAGCCGCGATAGGGATTGATGGTCCACTGGAACGGCATGTTCGGCTTGGTGCGGTTCAGAATGCTGCGGGAGGGAATCTCGAAATACTGAACGGCGCGTTTGGCTTCCAGCAATTCGCCCTGGGACGCAAGACGCGCGATACCCACGAGTGCCATACCTCATATTCGCCTTTTCTTCGCCATTTGGCAAGTTGCGCTACTGGCGCGAGGGCACGTGATATTGTGAGTGGGCGCTGCACCGTTCGTGAGGAAGGTAATGTCACTCACCGGATCAGTCAGTCTTCGCCTCAGGCCGGCGCCAGACCAGCTGAAATAAGGGTGGCGACGACGACTTCGGTTCCTCTAGGCGTGACCGGGCCTGGCCACGTCAGCGCGACTTGGCCGGACTGGCGCAAGTGCTGGTCACTGTCGTGGAAGGTTCCTGAGTCCGATTTTTGGGGCATTCGCTACGGATGGCCGCGAACTTGTCCGACCTACTAAGACAATAGATCAGACCACGAACATGGCGGGCGTCTCCGAGAATCGAATTGATTGTGGGGTCGATAAGTCCGTCCCTAGTGATCGCCTCGACGGGTATGGGAATCAGGTGGGCAACCTCCCAAGCGTAATCCGCCTTGTTCGATGCATCACTGATCGACTTGAATGTTCGCCGGGTATGAAAATGGCAATAAAAATTAAGGTCTCGGCCGCGGAGAAGGCTGAACGCGGCACCAAGAAATGGCCGAGACAAATCATCTCCGTCCTGGGGTGCCCATCCGATCTCCTCGAATATCTCTCGGAGAGCACTGCAAGCTAGCGAAAGCGGCGATAAGTTCGGCACACGCCGCCCAGGTATTCTTACCCTCCTCAAGCGACGACGCCAACCCCAGAAGTCGCCCCAATTAGCTGCGCCAGCGCCACTTGATGCTACCCCCCCAGCCGCGCTTTGCACGCGATTAGATCTGCGTTGCAGAACCAGATATCCATCAGAAGTTGTCAGTGCGACCTGGACACTGATTAACATCTCATAAGTGATCGCAGCGGAAGCAAGATCTCTCAATTTCAGGTCAATGTGTCGTTTCTCGGGGTCCCATTTTTGCCAAGCTGGACCCTCAAGTATGTCGCGCATCTCAAATCCATGGCGGCCGGGATGGCCGAAGTTCGCGGAAAGCTCGGTGCAAAAATGAGCGTCATAGTCTCCCTGGCATACAGTTAGTCTGATCGGATCCCCATCTTCGAAACCGAGCGCACGAACGTGCATCTCTTTGGAGCGAGTGTAGCGCTCCCTGTTGTGCTCCTCTGTTCGCCACCGACAGAAGCCAGCCCAGTCAAGTCCGAATTCCGCCGACCGCGCGATTAGTAATTCGTGGTCAATCACCGATTTTTGCGCACGTTGAACAAGAACATCGAAACCCTGCGCTCTTGGAGTTACGAGAAACCAGAGTGGCACCTCGGCTATGGGCATTCGCTCATTCTCTCTGTCATCTCGCAGGTCGTCATTTCCGAAGCGCCTCTTGAATCGACGGGCCAACTCTGAGCCTGGAACCCTCACTTCTCTAAGGTTCAGACGGGGCGCCTTTCCTGCCGCGCAGACTGCCTTTGCGTCTTTGATCCTGGAACTACCAGTGAAGAACTCTACGATGAACCCGAGCCCGCCGGCTAAAGCCGCCATACCGATCCACACTGGGATCCATTCTGTTGGTTTGCCCTCCAAACCGACAGCCTCGATCCACGGAAACCAATGCTTCGACGGCAAACGTTCCAATAGCAACTTTAGAAAAATTAATACGATAAATGCTGTACAAGAGACACTGAAGATGACTACCGAGTGCCCTCCCCAGAGCCACCATCTGGCCTGTGCACGCGAATTCGGGGACAGTTTTGGCTCGACAGCGTTGTCGGAAGGAGGGATTCTCTCGGTAACAGTTGGCGAGCCGGGAATTCCACGAGAGATCCATGATTCGAGGTTCTGTTGGGGGCCCTTAGCCGACCGGATCTTGCGAACGACCGATTCAACTATATCCTCAATCGGGCTCTTAGATGTGTCGACCATCGGGGTTGCCTCCGAGTAGGGGAAATCGTGCGCAAGATCCCATACTCGTTGTGGGGAAAGGTCGATACCCGCATGAGCTTCTCCCCGACTCAGGAACCTCGCCACTGCAACGTCTGGGTCCACTTTACACTCGAAGATGATCAGTTCAGCTACCGACCGGTCCGCCAATACCTGCAAGGCGTGACGCTGTTGCGCCGGTTGGTAAGTTGCATCTAGAATCACACCGGGCGCTCCGCCTCGAAGCGCCTCTGCTGCCAGCTCATGCATACGCAAGTACGCGTTCGCGCGATCCTCCGCTGTGTGCGAGTTTGGCGCGAGAGATAATCTGAGGTCATCCATCGAGTAGCGCGGAAAAGGCATCAGCCAGAGCTCGTCGCGGAGTCGTTTGGAAATTGTTGTCTTCCCTGAGCAGGGAGGACCACAGAGTACGACGATGATTGGCGCCCGCCGCCAGACACGGTCATCAATTGCCATCGCGCAAGATATCCTTTGGGCCATAATAACAACTCGCTCGGAAAGTGCAGAAAGCAATAGAAAGCAAGCACCAGTATGAACACCAAGGCCAGCAACGGTTCGTGGATGAAGAACAGCTTCTCTTCACTCGTCTCCCGCTGAGTATTCGTAGCTTCTTCAGCGCCCAAAAGCGCCATTCCCCTTGCGGTCCTGCCTCTCAATGATCTGAGCAAGACTCCAGCGAACGTCAATTTCACCGACGGCCTCGCCGGCGCTCAGGTTTACGACATTTGGCTCTCCGCAGGAATTCGTGGGAGTGGGGCATTTTAGGCGACTTTCGTCACACCCGTGACTGCGATGAATTCGATGTTGGTGACGGCCACCTTCAGCAGCAGATAGCGGAGGTTCGTATAGCCCCGGCCACGGTTGATCAACATACGGATGTTCCCATTGACCGCTTCCACGACCCCGAAGCGCACCTTGGTGCGGCAGTAGTTCGCGATGCCATCGATATGCTTCAGTAACATCTCGGCGAGCTTCTCGAACGGCTTGAGCCGCTGCCATCTCAGTTGATCCATCCACTTCTGCAGGTAGTTGATCATGGCCCCCTCGTAACGATAATTCCACAGCCGTTCCAAGCTTTCTTTGAGCAGATAAGCCTTGAACACCCGCCGGTTCATCTGGAACAGCCGGTTCAGTTCCCCGCGGTGCGCGTCCGTCAGGTTTGCCCATCGGCTCAGCAATAACCACTTCTTTCCCTTGATGAGCCCTCGCTTCTGGGGCCCTTGCCGGAAGAACTCCGCTTTCCGGACTTCATCGACGGCGTCGTTGGCATGTTGCAGGATGTGAAACTTGTCGTAGACGATCTTGCACTCAGGCGCCCATTGCTCGATGCTTTGCCGGAATGGTTCCCACATGTCTACGCAGGCCGCCTCGATCCGCTTCCGCTGCCCGGCTGGTCAACTGACTACGAAAGAAATCATCCAGCGTCTCCTTCTTCCTCTCCCGGCCAAACCACAGCGGCTCGCCGGTTTCCAGATTGCATACCACAGTCAGGAACTTGCCTTTCTTACCCCGGTAGATTTCGTCCACCCCCATCTGGCGTGTGGTGGCATGCGCCGCTTCGCTTCCCATCTCTCCAAGTACCGCAGATCGATGGCTCGCACCGTGCTCTCCGCCAGTCCCATGCGTCGCGCCACCTGGCGCGCCGACGCACTCTCGCACGCTTGGCCGACCGCTTCCTCGAAACGTTGGCTGAAGGGAGCCTTGCTCGGCAACAGCGGCACCTTCTCGATCTTCACACCGCATGCCGAGCATTTCACCCGATACACCTCGATGTGTACGGTGGTATGGAACTGGCTCCAGGGTAGGTCCCGCACCGCCCGCTCTCGGCTGTCGTAGGCGTCGGCGTACTTGCGGCCACAGCCGGAGCGTTCCAACTTCCGGTTCCCGCGCTTTCGTCGGACCCACAGATCCAAGGTCTTCTTCTTCTCGTCGATTTCTTGTCGGTATACGCGGTATCCCGGCCATTGAAGGATCCGTGTGAACTCATTATCGGCTGGCAACCTATGAGTTTAGCCGACCTTAGCCCCACAGCCCACTTCCTAGGATCCCCGTCAATCCATCCCGCCTACGAATTCTCGCTCAGAGCCAAGATTTCTGTCATTGACGTGACCTCTCACGTTCCGCTCCCAGACTTGTCGCCCGTCCTCTCCCGGAAGTGTAGAAAGCCGCAAAACAGCGGTGTCATTCAGATGAGTATCAGAGTTTTACTGCAATCCACCTGATCCCATACCTCTGGCAACCATCACTGTCGCAAGTCAGCGGGATCCTGGGGCTTTGATCGCTTGGTCCGCCGCTCCGCGGCGTCACAGGAATTCGACATTCAAGTGGGTACGCCAAACCGCGGAAGGCCCCACCTCATCAAAGCGAAGTAGGCCGCAAAAATCACCAGAAAAATGATGCCGTCGCCCATTTGCGTTTTTCGGAATCGAATTTATGATTCAGCAGTTCCTTTAGCAAAGATGCAACTGCACCCAATAGGTGACACCCGCACTAACCGATTTTTTGCCTTTATCTATTGCACCGTCCAGTAGCCCGCCCTGGTACGCACCTGCAACTCGGGGCGGCCCTTCACCTCGACGCGAAGGGGATGAAAGACGCCTGCCGCGCCCGTAAGCGGCTGGTAGGTCAGAATGTACTGCCTATGCACCTCCGCCGCGACTGCCTGGATGGCCTCCTCGAGACCGCTGCGCTTGAGGAAGTTCATGGTCTTCGCGCCAGTGGCTTTCGTAAACAGCTCCGAAACGTCCGGCTTGGTCAGATGATAGACCTCCATCGTGGCGAGGATCAGGCTGGTGAGCGGATCCGCCACCTTGGCATGCGACGGCGCCAGTTCGCAGTTCTTGCCCCATTTATCGCAGTTCTGCTTCTGCGGCTTGGCGGTGAAAGGCGTCAGTAGCGGGGAGTACGTGAGCCAATAGATGAGCGCGTTCTGACGCTCCGCGGCGAGCACCACACTCTTCAGATCTACCGTGCTGGTGCGCACGCGCCTCTCTGCCACCAGCAGCACGATCCGCCGCCGATTGGGAGCCCGCTCGCCCAACATGCGCAGTGCTTCGTTCACCCCGTCCAAAGTGACCGCGTGCTCGCCTTCCACTTTGAGACCCTGGAGCGCCTGAGTCAGCTCATCGGCATTCGACGTGAAGTCCTGGTGGAGCCGGACTTCGTCGGCGAAAGAGATCACCGCCGTCTCCCCGCCTTCCCCCGCCAGCATCTCCGCAAAAAGATTTCCGCTGCGGCCCAGCTTGTCGAGCACTGCTTCGGAGTTGGAACTGGCCTGCACCGCGACTACCAGCGAAATGGGATAGACCTCGAAATCCAACTGTGCCGGAACCCGCACATTGTTGTCGTAGAGGATCAGATCGTGCGCGTCGAGGCCATCCACAAAGTGACCCTTGGCGTCGGTGACCGTAGTGGGTGCAACCACCAGAGGCACAGTACTTTTGAATTGCCCCCACGCCGCACATACGGTGAGGAGGCCTGCCGCCAGGATTCGCATCGCGAAGTGCCTAAGCACCCGCAGGGCCTTTCGCCAGCGCGCGGCGTTTGCGGGCCCAATCTTCTTTCACCAGCTGCCGGCTGCGGCCCAACGCCAAAGCATCCTGCGGTACCGGGTCCGTCACCACCGATCCCGCCGCCACGTATGCGCCGTTGCCCACTTCGATTGGCGCTACCAAAGTGGAGTTGCTGCCGATGAACGCGCCGTCGCCGATCTGAGTCGGGTGCTTGTGGAAACCATCGTAGTTGCACGTAATGGTCCCGGCGCCGACATTGACCTTCGCCCCGATCTGCGAGTCGCCGAGATAAGCCAGGTGATTCGCCTTCGAGCCCCGACCCAGGCGGGTCTTCTTCAACTCGACGAAGTTGCCGATGTGGGCGCCCGCCTCGACATGATTCTCCATGCGCAGACGCGCGAACGGCCCGACCTGCGCCCCACGCTCGACTTGCGATGTGTTGACGATCGTGAACGGTCCGATCTCTACATCGTCTTCGAGGTGCGAATCCTTCACGATCGAGCATGCACCGATCCGGCAGTTCTCACCGATGGTTGTGCGCCCCAGAATCTGCGCGAAGGGCTCGATGATCGTGTCGATGCCGACGCGTACGGCGGAATCCACCGCGACCGTCTCGGGCTTCTCGATGGTGACGCCCGCCAGCATCAACTCTTCCAACTTGCGGCCGCGCAGCAGTCGATCGACCTCGGCAAGCTCGAGACGGGTATTGATGCCGAGGGCCTCGCGCTCGTCGGCGATCTCCATTGCGTCTACATGATGGCCGGCGCGATTGAGAATCTCCACCATATCGGTAAGGTAGTATTCCTTTGCGGGATTGTCGGTGCGAATCTCGCCGACATGCTTCCAGAACAGGTCGGCGCGATAGCAGTAGATCCCCATGTTCGCCTCGCGGATGGCGAGTTGTTCGGGAGTGCCGGCCTTCTGTTCGACGATGGCGGCAACGCGTCCCTTCCCGTCGCGAAGCACGCGGCCGTACCCCGTGGGATCGCCCATTCGGGCGGTCAATAGAACACCCGCCGCGTCGCTATGGACTTCGGCATCAATGAGGCGGCGGAGGGTTTCGGCGCGCAGCAGCGGAGAATCGCCGTAGAGGATCATCAGATAGCCGTGCAACCCGGCAAGCGCGTCGCGGCCCACCATCACGGCGTGCCCAGTACCTTTTTGCTCTTTCTGTTCGATAAATCCAATACCTGGAGTCGTGATTGCCTTCTGCACTTCGGCGGCCTGATGGCCCACGACCACAAAGATGCGGTCGGCCGTAGTCAATTCCAGGGCGGTATCTACTACATGCTGGACCAGCGGCTTGCCACCGGCGCGGTGCAAGACTTTAGCCTTTCGAGATTTCATCCGGGTGCCGAGGCCGGCGGCGAGGATCACGACGGTGACGGGATCGTGCATCTTTCTATTATGGCTGTGCGGTCCAGCGCCGCATCGATTCGGTTGGATGGTAATTGGTGTGACAGCTGAGAAGATCACAGTCACCCTTGACGGCGATCAGCTAGGGGCAATCCGGGCGGGCGATTCGAAACCTTGCCCGCCAGGCGCGACTTTCGCGGCTCACTCGACAACCCGGTACGGACCTCATTGCGCCGAACGGACCGGATGCCCCGGCGGTCGGCCTGCTACTGGCGCGAACCGCGACGTTTTGATCTGTTCCGGGCCACAACGACTCGGGCCTTTTCGATAGACTCTTCCTGGATATGGAGCCCATGCGCGCGGCCTACGACGAAGTGTATGTCTACACGATGGGCCGTCCCGGATTTATTCTGCAGCACGTGGTGGATGCATTCGCCGTGCAGACTGCGAACGAGGACACCAAGCCAATCGCCGTGGTATTTGGTTTGATTGGACTTTATCTCCACCTCGAAAAGCAATTCTCGGGCCGCCAGGTGCAAAAGGCGCACATGGAACTCGGACGCAGAAGGCGAGCGTGGCCACGCGTGAATTTGCCCGAGGATCGGGGCAGCATCACGGTTGCCGATGTGTTGGCGGCCTCTGCGGGACCTGAGCGTGACGTGGCGATCGATGATTGGTGTCGATCGGTGTGGACCGCTTGCGGTGCCGATCGTCAGACGATCATCACGCTCTTACGGGAATACCAGATTATTTGAGGATTTCCGGACAATGTGTGAGGTGACAGATCCACTCGGTTACGCCTCTCGGAGGAACTCGGTCCGGTATTTGGGTGCCAGCGCGATCGCTTTCTCAATGAATGCGGCCTGCTCGATTTCATTGAGCTTTGGCGGAGGCGTCGTACGCGTGGCGACCGGTACGCCAACCTCACGGAAGAAATTCTCCTGTCCTGCCGGAGAGCAGATACACAGCATGCGCACCGGGCGGGCGGAGCCGTTGTGAAACTGGTGCGGAGCGTTGGCGGGGATGTGCAGAGTCTGGCCGGCGCGCACAATCGACCTCTGGCCGCGGAAGGTTGCTTCCATCTCACCTTCGAGCATGATGAAGGTCTCCTCGAAGTCATGCCGATGCGGTGGCGGTCCGCCGCCCGGTGGGACATGCATATCAATCACGCAGAAGCGTCCATCGGTGTCTTCGCCGGTCACGGTGATGGTGTAGGTATCGCCGACGAGGCCGAAGTGAGGGAGGCTGTCCGGTTGCGCCAGCGTGAGATTGCGGTTGGGGTTGTCCGGTGGGATCGGTGGTAGAACAGATGACATTTCGATTTCCTCTCTTCGTCTAAGTTCTAAGCTAAGCTGTCTGCGCGTTCTTGCGGCGTCTGCCTTCCTGCGCCAGTTTCACCACCACGGCGGCGGTCGCGGCAGAATCATGGCGGACCTTCTTTCCGAGATCTGCGAGGCGCCCGGCCATCACCTTCAAACCCATCTTGAAAAGAGCGTCGATGTCGTTTTCCACGGGCAGCGCTTCGGCCTGCGCATAGCGCTTCTTGATGGCCGACGTGATTGGACGGATATTCACCACGGCGTAGTCGAGAAATTTGCCGCCGGCGTGCTGGTGAATGGCCTGGAGGTGGTCAGAGGCGCGAAACTCCGTAGTTTCGCCGGGTTGCGACATCAGATTTACGAAGTAAGCTTTCACTGCAGGCGACTTTCTGATGGCCGACGGGATGCCGTCCACCAGCAGATTCGGCACCACGCTGGTAAACAGCGAGCCGGGTCCGAGCGTGATTACATCCGCCTCCGCGATGGCGGTCAGGGCCGCGGGCAGCGGCCGCACTTTCCGTGGCTCCAGACGAATCCGCCGGATCCGCTGCCGGCTGCGACTGATCCGCGTCTCTCCCACAACCTTGGACCCGTCGGAGAGGGTAGCTGCCAAGGCGACATTCGAGTCCGTCGAAGGATAGATGTGCCCCGCGATTTTCAGGACTTCCGATGAGACTCGCACCGCGTCAGGGAAGTCGCCCATGATGTGAGTTAACGCGGTGAGAAAGAGATTGCCGAAACTGTGACCCTTGAGGCCGCGGCCGGATTCGAACCGGTATTGAAAAAGCCGCGATAAGAGCGCCGAGTCCTCGCTCAGAGCCACCATGCAGTTTCGAATATCGCCAGGCGGCAGGACGTCGAATTCACGGCGGAGGCGGCCTGAACTGCCACCGTCATCGGTTACGGTCACGATCGCGGTGACGGCTAGTGGAGTGCCGGTTTCGCTGCTGGCACGGGCATGCTGTTTCAGGCCCTGCAAGAGAGCAGACAGGCCGGTGCCACCGCCCATCGCGACCACGCGGAGAGGGGAAGTGTCTTCCATTTTCAGTTTGATCGAGGCCCCGAGCCGTCGTTACCAACCCTTCTTATCAGGATAAAGCAGCGAATTAAAAGGCGGCTGGTGCGCGAGGGGCGCAAAGTCCTGGTCCTGGCGTGCGATGATGCGATTGCGCGGTTCCAGTTCGATGGCCCTGCGCAGGCATTCAAAGGCATGTCCGGCATCGCCGCCCAGGGCAAGTGCCAAGGCAAGAGCATAGTGGATATGGTCGCCCGCCGGCTCGATTTCGAGCGCCTTTTTCAAATGGATGCAGGCTTCGGCGACATTGCGCGTATTGATGAGCGCGACACCGTAGTTGTAATAGTCTTCGGCGGAAAGCAGATTGACCGGCGACTGTTCCAGACGGCGGTCGCACATCGCGATATGCAGGCGCGCTCGCTGTGCCACGTCGCGTTCCGGACCGGCTGACGCAGTGACATATAGCTCCCGTGCCTCTCGAAGCTGGCGGGCATGGAAGAGTCTCATGGCAGCTTCGAATGCGGAACGCTGCTTCCCCGTATCGCCTGATTCCAGGGCCGCCGCCGCTACTCGCGAGGAGATAGGGCCGGAATCGGCTGCCTTGCCGGCCGGTCGGGCTGGCCGCCGTTCGCTATTCTTAGGCACTGCACCCTGGTTCTTCCCAGTCATCTTCAGCACCCCGTCAGAAGATACATTCACGGGAGCGATTAGGAGTTTATACCAGACGGCGGTACACATGCGCAACCCGGGTTTCAACGGCGGGGTCTCAGCGCCGGGTTTTAGCGTCTCCGCCGCGCTCTCCACTGAATGGACCCGCGGCGATTTCGCCGAGTCCTGCTGTTAGAATCGTGAGACATGAAGAGAAACACGATTCACCGCCCTGCCTGTGTGGCAATCGTCGTCGCCCTGGCGGGTTCGTTCCTCGCCGGCCAGACCTACGACAAGGCATTGTGGTCGGGAATGCGCTATCGCATGATCGGGCCGGAGCGCGGTGGACGAGTCACCGCTGTCACTGGCGTGCCTTCGCAGCCTTACACCTTTTATATGGGCTCCACAGGGGGCGGTGTCTGGAAGACCACAGATGCCGGCCATTCCTGGATAAACGTGTCGGACGGCTTCTTCTCCGTTGCGTCGATGGGCGCGGTGGAAGTCTCCCAGTCGATGCCCGACATCGTATACGCCGGCACCGGTTCGTCGAAGATCCGGAGCAATGTATCGATCGGGCGAGGCATTTATAAGTCGAGCGATGCCGGAAAGTCGTGGACGTTCGCGGGCCTGCGTGACGTTGGGCAGATCGCCACCATTCGGATTCATCCCACCAATCCCGATGTTATTTTTGTGGCCGCCTCGGGAAACCCGTTCGTGCCGAGCAAAGAGCGGGGAGTATATCGCAGTACCGATGGCGGAAAATCGTGGAAGCAGGTTCTCTATCTCTCTGATACCGCGGGCGCGGCCGATCTGGAATTGCAGCCCGGCAATCCACGCGTGGTCTTCGCTTGCATGTGGCACGGCCAGCGCAAGCCATGGACCATCATCAGCGGCGCCCTGGAAGGCGGCATCTATAAGAGCACTGATGGCGGCGACACCTGGAACAAACTGGCAGGCGGACTCCCTCACGAACTCTTCGGCCGAAGCAACGTCGCGATTTCCGCGGCCATGCCTAACCGCGTCTACACGCTGATCGAGGCCAAGCCGGGATCCGGCCTGTATCGCTCTGAAGATGCCGGGGCCACCTGGACTCTGGTCAACGGCTCGGGGAACATCATCACCCGGCCCTTTTATTACGATACGTTGGGCGTCGATCCGAATAATGCGGATACTCTATTTGTGGGCGACGAGGGCTGGTTCAAGAGCACCGACGGCGGCAAGACCTTTCGCCCTTCACCCGCACCGCACGGCGATCACCACGACATCTGGATCAATCCCAAGAATTCGCAGTACATGATTCAATCCAACGATGGCGGCGCGAATGTCTCACTCGATGGCGGGCGCACCTGGAGCACCCAGGCGAATCAGCCCACCGCCGAAATCTATCAGGTGGCCGTGGACGATCAGTATCCGTATCGCGTCTATGGCGCGCAACAGGATAACACCACGGTGATCGTGCCGAGCTTGCCGCTTGGGAACGGGCAGGACTTTCGTGTCGGCCCCGGATGTGAAACCGGCCCGATTATCCCCGATCCCGTGAAGCCCGACGTGGTCTACGGCAGTTGCAAAGGTCAGTTCAGCCGGCAGAATCTCAACACCACCGACGAGGAGCGCTACTGGATTGGGGCCGAATCGTTATACGGCAACGCGGGCAGCGAGCTGATGTACCGCTTCCAGCGGGTGTCCCCGATGGAGGTGTCGCCGCACTCTCCGCACGCCGTTTATTACGGTTCGCAATATGTGCATCGCACACGTGACGGCGGTGTGACGTGGCAGCGGATCAGCGGGGATCTGACCGCTCATCCTGAGGGTACGCAAGGAGCGTCGGGAGAGCCCATCACGCGCGACGCGACGGGTGAAGAGGTGTACAGCACGCTGTACACAATTCGCGAGTCGCCCGTGCAGAAGGGTGTGATCTGGACTGGGTCGAACGATGGGCCGATTTACGTGTCGCGTAACGACGGCGAAACCTGGACGAATGTGACGCCCGCTGGCCTGCCCCCTGGGGGGCGTGTGCAGAATATCGAGCCGAGTCCGCACCGCGCGGGGACGGCGTACGCGGCGGTCTATCGTTACCTGCTCGGCGATTTCGCTCCCTACATCTATCGGACTGACGATTTCGGCAAGACCTGGACTCGGCTGACCGATGGCAAGAACGGCATCGCCGCGGACGAGCCTACGCGCGTGGTGCGCGAGGATCCGGTGCGGCCTGGCCTGTTGTATGCCGGCACCGAATTCGGTATGTACATTTCGTTCGACAACGGCTCCAACTGGCAATCGTTTCAAATGAATCTGCCGGTAACTCCTATAACGGACATCAAGGTGGCCCACAAAGACCTGGTGATTTCGACCCAGGGACGATCCTTCTGGATTCTCGACAATCTGACGCCGATCGAACAACTTGACGCGAAGGTCACGTCTTCGCAGGCGTTCCTGTACACACCTCGCGATGCAGTGCGTAGTCCCGCGCGCGGTGGCGGAGGTGGTGGCCGCGGGTCCGGGATTCAGTATCCTCTGGCCGGAGCGGCGATCGACTACTACCTGGCGAGCGCCCCCACGGAAGACATTACGCTGGAAGTGCTGGATGAAGCCGGCAAACCCGTCCGCAGGTTTTCGAGTGCGGGAGGCGCGGCGGAGGAACGGCCGGCCGCGGATGAAGCACCACCCAGTGAAGACGAGGGCGGTTTCCGAGTTCGCAGCGGCCCCACGCGACTCGATAAGACTGCCGGCATGCACCGATTTACCTGGGACCTTCGCTATCCCGGCCCCTGGCAGAGCAGCACACGGCCGGAGGGTCCGAACGGCCCGACGGCGGTGCCGGGGAAATACTCCGTGCGATTGACAGTGGGCTCATGGAGCTCGACGCGGCCGCTCACCGTGATCGAAGACCCGAGAATAACGAAGGACGGCGTGACTACCGCCGATCTCCGCGAACAGTTCGAGCACAACATGCGGGTGCGCGACCTTGTCAGCGATGTCAATCGAACGGTGGCGAACCTGCGGACGGCGCAACGATCCTCGGGTGGTTCGCCCGATACCGTTTCCAAGCTTAACGAACTGGCATCACATCTGATCACCCCATCAATCCGCTACAGCAAGCCGGAATTGCAGACGCACATTACGTATTTATACAGTCTGACGACGGCCACGGATCAGAAAATCGGGCGTGACGCGATTGATCGATACGGCACGTTGCGCAAGGAACTCGATCAGCGAATGGCCGAGCTGAACAAGATTCTCGGAAAGTAGCGCCTATTTCCAGCCGCGGACGGTAACGCCGCCATTGATCATATCCGGGAAGGGCGCTTCGAACATCATGTAAGGATGCGCTGTCTCCGGCTTCCCGGCTTCGTCTAATCGAGCCCGCAGTTCGGCTGGAATTGTGAAGTCGAGGGACCGCAGATTGGATTCGAGCTGGCTCGGTTTGGTGGCCCCGATAATCACCGAGGAGATGCCGGGCTGCGTGGCGACCCAATTGAGTGTCACCTCTGCGGCCGGGCGGCCGATCTCCTTCGCGACTTCCAGCAGTACGTCGAGAATCGACCAGTTGCGATCGGTGAACTTCTCGAAGCCTGGATTGCCTGAAGCGTTCATCGTGTCCAGGCGGCCGCCGCCCTTCTCGCCGCGCTTGTACTTACCGGCAAGAAAGCCACTCGCCAGTGGACTCCAGGGACAGATGCCCATTCCGAGTTCGTGGGCGGCCGGGATGTGCTCGCGTTCGATCGCCCGCTCCACCAGCGAGTACTCGAGTTGCAGCGCGATGATTCGTTCGCTTGGTGCGAACTGCGCGATGGTCTGCGCCCGAGCCGCGTACCACGCCGGCACGTCGGAGAAGCCCACGTATCGCACTTTGCCGGAGCGCACCAGATCGTTCATACTATCCACTACTTCTTCCACGGGTGTGGTTCCGTCCCAGATGTGCATCCAGTACAAGTCGATATAGTCGGTTTGCAGACGGCGCAGCGATCCTTCAATGGCGCGATAGATATTCTTGCGTCCGTTTCCGCCTGCATTTGGATTGCGGCGCTCAGCATTAAACGAGAACTTGGTGGCGAGCACGATGCGGTCGCGCAGACCCCGGTCGCGGATGAGGCGGCCGCAGATCTCTTCGCTTTTGCCGAGAGTATAGAGGTCGGCGGTATCGAGAAAATTTCCGCCCGCCTGGAGATAGGTTTCCAGCAGTTGTCCGCAGGTTTCCTCATCGGCGCCCCAGCCCCACTCGGTGCCGAACGTCATCGTTCCGAAGCAGAGCGGGCTCACCCGCAAACCGCTGCGGCCCAGAGTCACATATTCAGATAACGGCATGATGGGGGGATGCGGCGGAGGCCCGCCCGGATTCGCGCAAGTGATCGGGCTATCGGGCTCCGAAAGGCGAGTTCGGCTTCAAGTAGGGCAAGAGAGAGATCCGCCGAATATCGTTGGCCGTCAATCCTGGCACCCAAACCTGATATTCGCCCCCGATGAAGAATACTTTGGGATCGCGACTGGTCTTCAGTTGCCCGGCGGCTTTGCCGATGTATCCCCAGGCACCGTTGAGGAGTTCGATCGCAACCGGGTTGGTCATCTTGTTCCATTCTTCCGTCACAGCGACCCGAACACGCGCGTAGTCACGGTCGTGAACTCCTAATCGTGAAGCGTATTCCTGAAGTTCCTGGATCCCCGGGCAGAACCCACCCGTAGCCAACGTTCGTGACTCGAGGAACTGCCACCACGGACTGATGCCACGCGAACTGACGATGGTCTTGGTCCACTTGAAGAGTTTGGTGCCCGGACCCAGCCACGCCACTACCTCCGGGCGTCCGCCCAGAAAGGCACGTTGCGTCTGTGAATCGGCGATGGTGGTGAATCCGGGCGGGCTGGGCGGGGTCATCAGCCAGGATTGTAGCGTAACCGGGCGCGTCTCTACTCGTCTATTGCGAGTGTATCTGCACACGGAAGGCGAACTGCAGTACCATCCGTGAAATGCGCGCCAGAGTCAGCGGGTTCCACCCCTTTTTGGGAAGATCGCATCAACGGCCCGCCATAACGCATCGCTTACCGCACGCTTGACCACGACACACTGTGTTCACCCTAAAACGAGAGGTCCAGAAGCCCTTCAACCCGAGCGCACCAAATTGCGCCGGAATCGGGGCGGTTACCGGCGGGACACAGTTTCTGTTCGATAATCCAGGGCGAATCCACCTCAGAAGGGGAAACGGTCAGGGCTCAACGGAGACGAAGTGTTGCGACTGGCGTCAATCGCATCGCAGCGCGGCCATGGGGTCGACGCGGGCGGCGCGGCGCGCGGGCAGGTATCCCGCCGCAAGAGTAGATAACGCCAGCGCGAGGGCGGCGATGCCGAAAGCCGCCGGGTCGGTGGGGGTGACCCCGAATAAGAAGCTGGTCGCGAAGCGCGACAGCACCACGGCAGCCAGCGAACCCGCCAGACAGCCAGGTACGAGAATCAGCGCAGCCTCACGAAGCACAAGCGCGACGATGTCGCGGCGGGCGGCGCCCAGCGCCATCCGAATGCCGATTTCGTTAATGCGTCGCGACACCTGGAACGCCAGAATGCCGAAAATTCCGAGGCACGCGACGATCAGGGCCAGCACTCCGAAGAATCCGCCGAGCGTGGCCATTATGCGCTCATTGAGGGTAGACTCGTTCACCTGATCTTCGAATGTCTGGGGGCGAAAAATACGCATGGCCGGATCGATCTCCGGCATCGCGCGCTCCATCAGCGGTGCAAGGCGCATGGGGTCCCCGGCTGAAACCCGAGCCATATATGTGTATCCCATGGGCTGCCATCTCCCCGGCTCGGCACTCTGCTGCTGCACCCATTCGAGGTACATCTCGCGTGAGACGCCCTTCCGCAGGTTCTGGTATTTTGTGTCCGCGGCGACTCCGATAATTTCGTATCTCACGTTGTTAGAGGTGACGTGTTTGCCGAGTGGCTGTTGGCCGGCGAGGAGCTGGTGCACAAAGCTCTCGTTGACGATGACGACATGGTTCTGACTGCTTTCGTCACGCGCGTCGAAGTCGCGGCCCAGCAGAATCGGCGTGCCGGTCACGCGGAAATAACCGGGAGATACGGCATTCAGCAAGGTTGTGTTGTCCTCACCTGGACGAAAGGCGCGGTCCTCCACCTGAACCTCGCGGTTCCACTCTCCACCGCCCAGCGGGACCATGTTGGCGGCACTCGAGGCCATCACTCCCGGCATGCGGCGCAAGTCATCGATGATGGCGCTCTCAATCTCGCGGCTGCGGGCGGGTGGGAAATGGTGCTTCGACGTCACATTCGCCAGGAAAACGCCGCCGGTGCGCATGCCGGTATCGACGCTGTAGAGTTTCACCAGCGACCGGATGAAAAGGCTGGCGCCCACCAGTAGCGTCATCGAGATCGCCAGTTGCGCCACCACCAGGAGCCGCCCGAGATGTCGATATCCGCCGGCGCGCACTTCTTTGAGTGCGGGATTGATCCTCGCCCTTGCTGCACCGAGCCCCGGGGCGAGACCACCGAGCACACAGACCACGAGCGACACGGCGCCGGTGAAGGCGAAGACGCGCCAGTCCGCCGTGGCCTTGAGGGAGAGCGAATCGCCATTCGCCATCATGTTGATGAGCATGCGGCTGAACCACTGGGCGGCGCCGAATCCGACCGCCGCTCCGCATAGCGCGAGAAGCAGGCTTTCCGCCAGGAATTGCCGAACCAGCCGTCCATTGCTCGCGCCCAGAGCCCGCCGTACCGAGATTTCGCGCTGCCGGGCGGCGGCGCGCGCCAGCAGCAGGCCCGAGATATTGGCGCACGCCAGCAGGAGCACCAGCGCCACAATGCCCATCAGGATGGCGAGCGGCTTGATAAATTGCAGCCGCAGGCCGTTCATGCCGGCCGCACCGGAGAGCGCCACGGCGTGCTGATTGAGTATCTGCTGCCGCTGAAACCCCACTGGAATCGTGGCCGCGCGGTCGTGAATCCAAGGCTCGAAAAGGGCGGTTACCTCGGCATTGGCCCGCTCCAGGGTGACGCCGGACTTCAGCCTCGCCATCATCGCGAGAGAGTTGAGGCTCCACTCGCTGCGCCATTTGCCGTTCCCGCCATTCAATGCGTCCACCATCGAGAGCGGTGCGGCAAAGGAGTGCTCGCGCCAGCGTGAGGTCCCCTCGAACTCTTTGGGCTCCACTCCCACGATCGTCAAGGTTGTGGTTGCATAAGTGAGGCGGGCGCCAATCGCCGCCGGGTCGAGTCCGAAGCGCCGGCGCCAGTAGTCGTAGGAGATGACTGCTACGGGCGTTGGAACGGCGTCGTCCAGCGGCGTCAGGAGACGGCCGGCCGCGGGCGCGAGCCCCAGCACTTGATAATATTCGCCGGAGACCGCGCTTCCGGTGGCGTCTTCGTCGACGCCGTCGATGGTGATCTCGTGGCGGATCGCCATTTCGACGAACGACCCGGAAATCGACGATAGCCGGTCGTGAAAATACTCGAAGAGCGGGTAGGAGACCGCGCAACTGCCGCACTCTTCCATTACGCGCGCAATCTGCACCACCTCGGCGGGGGCGCGCACCGCCGGCATCGGCCGCAGCATCACGGCATCGATCAGACTGAAAATCGCCGTGTTGGCCCCGGTTCCGAGCGCGAGCGTCAGCACCGCGCTAGCCAGGAAGCCCCGGCTGCGGCGCAGTGTGCGCGCGGCGTAGACGAGATCCTGGCGCAGGTCGGCGAGCCAGCGCGGGCGGCGGATATCGCGCAGGTCTTCTTCGATTTGCGCCGGGCCGCCGAATTCGAGGAGTGCGCGCCGCCGAGCCTCGCGCGGATCGAGCCCCTGGGCGACATAGTCCTGCGTCAGACGGTCGACGTGATAGGCGATTTCCGGGTCCATTCTTACTCCGAGGTCCGCATGATCAGCTCGACGGCACCGGCCAGGCGGTCCCAATTGGCGGCTTCCTCGCCCAGTTGCTTCCGGCCGGTCCGCGTCAGCGTGTAGAACTTGGCATCGCGGCCGGTTTCCGAAGCGCGCCACTCGGCTTTCAACCAGCCGCGTTTCTCCAGTCGATGCAGCGCGGGGTAGAGCGACCCCTGCTGCACCTGCAACACTTCCCGTGAGATCTGCTGAATACGCTGCGCAATCCCGTACCCGTGGGCCGGCTCCAGCGCGATGATTTTGAGCACCAGCATGTCGAGCGTGCCCTGCAGCAGGTCGGACTTGTCGGATGCCATGACAATCTACATATACCCCTCGATATGTAGAATGTCAAGGCGTTCAGGCCGCCCGACCGAAAGTTGATCAGCTTCCCATCGGCGATCACAGCGGAATCCCGGATCGGAATCGATCGGATTCGCCACGGATTTTAGGCTTGACGTGCCATGAAACGGTGAGGAGGTGCAGTATGAGGCATAATCCCGATGGGGCGCGACTTCAGGCTGTGCGAGAGACGCGATTGGCATCGCATCCGTAACGCTTGCTCCCAAAATGGCGGTTCCCGATCTCCGGACCCACCTCGATGTGTGCGGAGTGAAGCGGCTGGTGCGCCCGGGAAACTCCTTCCAGGGGAGCGGGTCTAATCGCAGGCGACACAGAGATACGGTCTCGTATCTTGGCAAGAACACTCCCTCACGGTTGAGGCTCGTAACCTGCCCAATACGTTCGCGGGATACGTACGCTTGCGAGCCGCGCGCATTAGCAAGCGATCTGGCGATACACAGCGCCCCACCGCGGGCAGCGCGGTATCTTAATATGTTTCCAAGCCAACCATGAACTCAGCGCCAGGTGGGTATAAGCGCCGTCGAACCAGTCGCTAGAATAGAAGCTGATGAAGCCAATAGTGGTGCTGCTGGCCGTCGCTGCCGTTATGCCCGATTTAGCTCAACTCAAACAAATGAGCGCGCGATTCGCGCCTGTGCAATTGAAGTACGACGAGTCCGGCCTGTCCGCCGGCGACCGCAAGGCCCTTCCCAAGCTGGTGGAAGCTGCCAAGGTCCTGAACCTGCTCTTCATGGACCAATTGTGGAGCGGCGATCGCGCCCTCTACGAAAAGCTCCAGAAGGACGACACGCTTATCGGTAAGGAGCGCCTGCATTACTTCTGGTTGAACAAAGGACCGTGGTCCGATCTCGACGGGCATACCGCCTTCATTCCCGGAGTGCCGGAGCGAAAGCCGCTCGGAGCCAACTTCTATCCCGAGGACATGAAGCGCGAAGAATTTGAGACCTGGGCAAAGTCGCTCCCTACTGCTGAGCGCGAGCACGCCGAAGGATTCTTCACCGTGATCCGCCGTAGCGGCGGTAAACTCACGGCCATTCCGTACAGCAAGGTGTACGCCGCCGATCTGGAACGCGCCGCGCATCTGCTGAACGAAGCCGCCGCCCTCACCGACAACGCATCGCTGCAGAAGTACCTGAAACTGCGCGCCGCAGCCTTCCTCTCCAACGACTACTACGCGAGCGACGTCGCGTGGATGGATCTGGACGCGCCGCTCGACATCACCATCGGTCCGTACGAGACCTACAACGACGAACTGTTCGGCTACAAGGCGGGCTTCGAAGCCTACATCACCATCCGCGACGACCACGAGACCGATCAGCTCAAAAACTTCTCCGCCCATTTGCAGGAGGTGGAGAACAATCTCCCCATCGACCCACGCTATCGCAATCCGAAACTTGGGGCGGCCGCGCCCATCCGCGTGGTCAATGAGGTCTACGCCGCGGGCGATGGCGCTCACGGCGTTCGCACTGCGGCCTTCAATCTGCCCAACGACGAGCGTGTGGTGCATGAGAAAGGCTCCAAGCGCGTGATGCTCAAAAATATTCAACAGGCCAAATTCCAGAGCAATCTCACGCCGATCGCCGCGCAGGTGCTGCCCAAGGCTGCCCAGGGCGACTTGAGCTTCGATTACTTCTTCATGCACATTCTGGCGCACGAACTGAGCCACGGCATTGGGCCGCACCAGATCGAGGTGGCGGGACGCGCCACTACGCCGCGCCAGGAGATGAAGGAACTCTACAGCGCGATTGAAGAGGCCAAGGCTGACATCACCGGCCTGTTCATGCTGCAACACCTCTTCGATCACGGTTTACAGCACCCGCCGGCCGCGGAACACCAGCTTTACACCACTTTTCTCGCCTCGGCGTTCCGGTCGCTGCGATTTGGGCTGACGGAAGCTCACGGCAAGGGCATGGCACTGCAGTTCAATTATCTCAGCGATAAAGGCGCCTTCGTTGCAAATCCCGACGGCACCTTCGCGGTGGATTTCACCAAGATCAAAGCGGGCGTCCGCGACCTGACCCACGATCTCCTGACCCTGGAGGCGCAGGGCGACTACGCCGGCGCCAAGAGGATGCTCGACACGCTTGGTGTCGTCCGTCCCGGCATGCAGCGGGCGCTCGATGGACTGAAGAGCATCCCGACCGATATCGACCCAGTCAACGAACGGTAATCTATGCGAAGAGCTGTCTGTGTTCTGCTGATTGCACTGAGCGCGCCGGCCTGGGGGCAGGGTGTCCATCCAATTACGGGGCGGCACTATGCCGGCGTGATGGGGGCCGCGGGCGCCGACTGGCTGGTGCGTCCCGAAAGGGAGGCGGAAGAACACCCCGATGCGGCACTGGATGCGATCGGCATCGCGAAGGGCTCCACGGCAGCCGACATCGGCGCCGGTGTCGGGTACATGACGTGGAGGATGGCGGAGCGCGTCGGACCCACCGGCAAGGTGTACGCCAACGACATCCAACAGAAGATGCTCGATCTTCTGCAGAAGAACATGCAGCAACGCAAGCTCACCAACGTGGAGACGGTGCTCGGAACGTACGACGATCCGAAGCTCCCTGCGAACACGATGGACCTGGTGCTCCTTGTGGACGTCTATCATGAGTTTTCCGAGCCGCAAAAGATGCTTCGCCACATTCGCGATTCGATGAAGCCGGACGGTCGTATGGTGCTGCTCGAGTATCGTGCCGAGGATCCGGCTGTTCCGATCCGCCCGGAACACAAGATGACCGTGGAACAGGCCAAGTCCGAGGTGGAACCGGAAGGATTCCGCCTCGACCGCGTGCTGGAAACTCTACCCCGTCAGCACATTCTGATCTTTCGCAAAAATTAGTGCTTGACCCGTCTACAACTATAGGGTTGAGACTAAATACAGAGCGATGCCGCTGACTGTTACTCAATTGGCTAGGGCTTGCGGTCTGAGCCGTAGCACGGTGCTGTACTACGAGTCGCTGGGACTCGTGAAGCCCGCCCGCCGCAGCGCGGCGAATTATCGTATGTACGGGGATCGCGAACTGGAGCGTTTGCGACTGGTCTCGATCTATCGTGGCGCGGGAGTCAGTCTTGGCGACATTCGCTCGATTCTCGATTCTTCGCGAGGCGATGCGGCTGGCGTTCTCCAGCGCCGGCTCGGAGAGCTGAGCGTGGAAATCGAGAGGTTGCGCGATCACCAGAGGGCGATCGCACGTTTGCTGAAAGACACTAATCAACTGAGGAGATTACCGATGGTAACCAAAGAAAAATGGACCGAGATCATGCGCGGCGCCGGCTTTACCAACGAAGATATGCAGCGCTGGCATGCCGAATTCGAAAAATCAGCCCCCCAGGAACACCAGGAATTTCTGGAGTTCCTCCACATACCGGCCGAAGAAGTGAAATCGATTCGCGAGTGGAGCCGCACACACCCAGGCGTCACTCGATCGTAGCCAGCACCTCGCCCGCCACCACTGTCGCTCCTTCCCGGGCGGGCACGCTCACCGCCCTGCCGGCGCGCGTGGCCTTAAGCTCGTTCTGCATCTTCATTGCTTCCACCACAATCAGACCTTGACCCGGCTCTACCGGATCACCCGCAGAGATCAGCACGCGCACGACTTTGCCCGGCATCGGGGCGGTGATCTGTTGGATCCCCGCGCCTCCGCGTCCGCTGGAGTTTCGGCTCCAGCGCCGCGGATCGCGCACATCGATTTCGAAGCGGAAGCCATCGATGACCACCACCACGCCGCCGTCCGGACGGTCTTCCACCCGGGCTTCGTAACTGCGGCCGTCGAGCAGCACCGAGTAGACGCCGGGCTCGGGAATCTCCACATGGGCCGCGCGTTCTGCTTCGCTGTTTGTCCGAAAGCGGCATTCCGGCGCGTGGCTGAGGATCTCGATCGAGTCCTCATTCCCATTGATCACTAAGCCGAGCTTCATCGCAGAAGGTCACTCCGTCCTGCCTGCAGCCAAGCTCGAGAAGCGGGCATCGCTGGAGGCGCCGATCCGTTTTGAGTCCGCGAAATCGCGTGCAGTGCAGCTGCGAGTTCCGCGACAGCCGTCAAATCATTCGGTGGGCGCGGAGCCGAGTTGCGCTGGAAGAACTCCTCTATGAATCCGGTATGCAGGTTGGCTTTGCGGAATTCCCGATCCTCCAGAATCTGGCGGAAGAATCCGATATTGGTGTGAATCCCTCCCACATCGTATTCGCGTAAGGCACGGATCATGCGCTCGGTCGCCTCGTCGCGGGTCGGCGCCCACACCGCTAGCTTCGCGAGCAGCGGATCGTACTCCATGGGAACCGTCCAGCCATCGTACACGCAGCCGTCCAGACGAATGCCAGGCCCCATAGGCCGCGTCAAGCGCGTCAGTTTGCCTGGGTAGGGAAGGAAGTCGTTGTAGGGGTCCTCGGCGTAGATGCGGCACTCGATCGCAGATCCGCGCCACGTAACTTCGTCCTGGCCGAACGGCAGGCGGCCGCCGGCAGCCACCTCCAGTTGGAGCCGCACCAGGTCTAGGCCCGTCACGAGTTCGGTCACCGGATGTTCCACCTGGAGACGCGTGTTCATCTCCAGGAAATAAAAGCGGCGGTTCTGGTCCACCAGAAACTCCACCGTGCCCGCATTGAAATATCCTGCTGCCCGAGCCGCACGGATCGCCGCAACTCCCATTTCGTCGCGCATCTCCGGATGGAGCGCGACCAGCGGCGATGGGCACTCTTCCATAACCTTCTGATGACGTCGCTGGATCGAGCACTCGCGCTCACCCAGATGAACCATGTTGCCGTGACGGTCTCCGAAAACCTGAATCTCGATGTGCCGGGGGCGGTCGATCAGCTTCTCCACGTATAGATCGGGATTGCGAAACGAACGCTCGGCCTCGCTCGAGGCATTGCGAAACGCAGAGTCGAGTTCGGACGCATGGTCCACCCGGCGCATGCCCTTACCGCCGCCTCCGGCCACCGCCTTCAACAAAACGGGGAAGCCATGCGTGGACGCGAACTCACGCACTTCCTCAAGCGTCGCTACATGATCGAGTCCGGGGACCACAGGGGTACCCCCGGCGATGGCGGTCTGGCGCGCCGCCGTCTTGGAGCCGAGCATGCGGATGGAAGCCGGCGAGGGTCCGATGAAGACCAAGCCCGCCGCTTCGCAGGACTCGGCGAATTCCGCATTCTCGCTTAAGAAGCCATAGCCGGGATGGATGGCCTCGGCATGGTGCTTGCGGGCAGCATCCAGAATGCGATCGGTGCGGAGATAACTCTCGCTCGAAGGCGACGGACCTACGTGCTCAGCCTCGTCCGCCATACGGACGTGCAGCGACGTGCGATCGGCATCCGAATAGACGGCCACGCTGCCGATCCCCATCTCGCGCAGCGTGCGGATCACGCGGACAGCAATCTCTCCGCGATTCGCAATCAGAACCTTACGGAACATGTAGCCCGAATTGTAACCCGAATTGTAAACAACGGGGCTGCTTTACCGCCGCACGCCTCTGCCGGGCAAGGCCGTCTCTACGATCTCGCCGTTGTTTACCACGAGAGTTCCGTTCACCAAGACGTACGGAATGCCTTCGGAGTACTGCGCGGGCCGGTCGAAGGTCGCTCGGTCGATCACTTTCGCCGGGTCGAAAACCGTGATGTCGGCATCCGCACCTACGGCGAGCCGCCCCTTGGACTTTAACCCCAACCGGTCGGCAGGCATCACTGTCATCTTGCGCAGCGCATCCATCAAGCTCATGGTGTGCTGTTCGCGGACGTAGCGCCCCAGCACGCGGGCGTACGTTCCCGCGGCGCGGGGATGCCCCTTGCCTTCCTGCAGAATGCCATCGCTCGCGATCATCACCATGGGATTGCTCATCGCGGTGCGAACAACCTCTTCGGGGATGCTGTGGATCGCCACCATGCCGCCCTGTTTGCGATAGAGCGCGAAAGTCTCGGCGGTCAGACGCTCGCCCGTCAGCGCCCATTGCAGGTCGCCGTAAGTGACACCGCCCATCCGCGCCTGCCAGCCTTCGGCAAAGATCGCGGATGAGAGGTCGGTCATTCCTGCCGTGTACGGATAAGCCTCGGTGGTGACATCGAGTCCGCGACGCCGCGCCCCGGCGATCATCTCCAGGGATAGGTCTGTCTCGCGCAATGCGGTGCTGGTAATGTGCACAATGTGCAGCGACGCTCCGCTGCCTGCGGTGTCCGCCAGCACCTCCTGCAAGGAATCGATCGCACCCGGTTCGGCCGGTCCGCTGTTGCGCATGTGCACATAGAGGACCGCCTTGTGCTCGTTGGCGAATCGGAAGACGTCATAGATTTCGGCGCGGCTGGCGTCAGTGACATACGCGATCCCCATTCCGATGCCGAGTGCGCCTTCTTCCAAGCCCCGGCGTAAGAGCGCCAGCACCTCCGCGCGCTGATCCGCATTCGTCGGCCCAGTGCCCTTGTCGCGCGGCAGGAAGGTGCCGCTATCGTGCAGCACCGCCATACGCGCCGGAATGTGGCCCACGGTGGCGCCGAAATTAATGGCGGCGCGTCCCTCGCGCTCAGCATACCAGGGGCTAACAGGCGAGACTCCGACTTCCAGTTCAAGCGCCGTTGTCACACCGTCGCGCGCCTTAAAGCGGTAGTTCTCGGGTGTCTGCCCATGAGAATGGAGGTCGATAAAGCCTGGCGACACCACCAGGCCTTTCACATCGAGGACTTTAGTGCCGCGAAGCGAACCCGTGGAGACTGCCGCGATCTTACCCGCGCGGATGGCGACATTTCGGATGCCATCGATTCCGGACGCCGGGTCCATCACATGTCCGTTGGTGAGTACCAGGTCGTACTGCTGCGCAGATAGGGCGGAGACCATAACTAGCGGTAACAGGAGCCGCATCGCCGACCATCTTAGCAGTCCTCCGGTCACGCTATACTCTGAGAAATTGACGAAACGAAGCCTTCTCGGAAAGCTCACCCTGGCGGGTTGCCTTTGCCTTGCCATGCAGCAGGGACAGGCGGACATGTTTCTTTTCCACGGAAAGGTGGTGCGGGAAGACGGATCTCCCCCCGGTTTCAAAGTCGCCATCGAACGCAGTTGTTATGCGATGGAGAACCGGCTGGAAGTAGTATCCGACAAGAACGGCCAATACATCTGGCATGTCGAAACGGCGCCGTACTCGCCGATTACGATGGGGAAGTGCGTGCTGGTCGCGATGGTGAAGGGCTACTCGTCCACTACCATCGATCTGACCGATCCGCGGCTCTCCAGCAATCCGCAGTTGCCGACGATCGTCATTGCCCCGATTGGCTCCGACCCCACTTTAGCAGTCCCCGTCGAGTCAGTGCCGCACCGCGCCCAGCAGGCCTGGGACGCGGGACTCAAGGCTCTCCAGCAGAATCAGCTTTACGAGGCCGAGCGGCAGCTCAGCGCGGCCGTGGAGGCCGCCCCGAAATTTGCCCCGGCCTGGAGCGCGCTCGCCATCGCGTTCGCGGGAGAACAGAAATCCGCGGAGGCCCGACAGGCTTTTGAGAAGGCCATCGCGCTCGATCCCAAGGATCCGTTGCCATACTTCCGCCTCACCCGGTTGTATATGGACGATAAAGACTGGCAATCGGCTGCCAAAGCAGCCGACGACCTGATGCGTGTGGATACCCGCCATCGTTACCTTAACGTGCTGGTAGACAATGCGATCATCCGTTTTCACTTGAATGACCTCGATCGCGCCGAGGAGTCGGTGAAGGCGGCGATTCGCCTCGACAAAGGCCGCCGGTTTCCGCGCGCCGAGTATGTTTTGGGAATGATCCTCGAAGCCAGGAAGGACTTCGCTTCGGCCGGCGAACACATGCATCGCTACCTGGAACTCGATCCCAAAGCGCCGGACCAGGCCGCAGTGCTCACGCGCCTGCAGAATCTGGGCAAGCCGGAAAGTAGCCCAGTGACGGCGGAACTGGACGCTGTTCCCAACAATCCTCCCGTGGGTGAGGAGGCATGGGTGCCCGGCGGGTTGCAGGCGTTCGCCGCGATTGCGCATATCGACAAAACGCTGTCCCACGCGAACTTCTTTCTCGAATACGCGCGCGCGGTGACTCGTGAATCCGCGCCCGCCAATCCCGACCCGATTCCCGACTACGCAGCCACCATCAAGACCTATATCTCGGCCGTTTCCGAGTTGGCGCGTCTTGGAGAACAGAAGGGCGATTCCACCGTAGTGACGATCGCATTCACCACCGATCTCCAGCGTAAAAATGCCGATAGGATCCTGGCGATACTCGGATGGAAAGCGGTGGAGCAAGGCGGCTCTCTCACAATCGAGCCTGGCGACCACCCCACTGACGTCCTGCACCAGCCGATTCCGGCGGCGCTCGGAATCGACGAAATCACCATGCAGGAGACGCTCGAAACCAAACGTATCTTCTCGTTTGAGATTCAGTCCGGGTCCGCGCATCTCGATAATGCCGGCGCGTGGAGTGAGTATTTGAAGAGCGCTCCGCCGATGCCGGGAGGTATCGCGGAGTTGTTGGCCAGGGATGCACGGACGGCCCGGGCGTATGCGTCGCTGGGGTCGATGGAAAACGGCGCTTCGGAAGCTGTATTGAAGAGCATCGGACTGAAACAGCTGGTCACCCAGGATTCTTCGACCTTGTGGCTCTATTCGCAGGCGTTCGCGGTTGCCAAGGGAACTGCGGTGTTGCCTGGCGGGCCCAACGCTCACGCAGCCTGGCAGAGGCTGGCAGGCGCCAGCCCGTACGACCCGCCCGCCTTTTTCCGCGGATTGATCGAAAAAGATCATGGTTCACTCGCGGCTTTCTACTATGCGGTTTCACGCGGCGATGCCGCTCACCAGCGCTTCTTCACCAAGACCGGTGAGCGTGCCGAACGTTTCTACACCTGGTACCGCAGGAGCTCAGATTTAAGCATGGCAATGGACCGGATAATGGGGAGTTGGCGTGTATCTCTGTTCTGCGAGCTGCCGCTGGATGCGGAAGGCAATGTTCGCTATCCGGGAGGTGTGCATGCCTGGGCTGGCGCTACGGACGGCGAGGACGGTTCCGTGCTGGGGCTGGACGCGATCCAGGCGCTCCTGGCGATCGCACAACTGGAAGAGAAACGCAAAGCGCCCCTCGATCGGCCATCCGCCGCGTTGCTCGCTTCGCACTACGGCGAGTGGCAGAGCCTGTTCCCCTATTTCGAGAGCCTGCCGGGTCTGGGCCGCGAGGAGTTTCAGGCGCTGGCGGCTTTTTCGGAAACGGTAGCACGTTCGAAGACGGCGGCACGCAATACTCTGATGGCGGAATGGCATTCTCTCGTGGACCTGATCGTTTTGGGGACCAAGTCGGGCACGCTCGATGCGGCACAATCCGCTGCCGCGTTCCGGCACGTCTCCGAAGGTCTGGCGGGAGACGATCACTCGGCCAAGGCACTGGGCCTTCTGCTCGACACCGTGGTGCTGGCCGCGTCCAAGGGGGACGCGGGCTCGACCCCATCCCAGCTCGATCTCGATGAAGCGGTTCCAAGCAGCCTGCTGCGCCTGAACGGGGCGCGGCGAGAGGCCTTTGACCGCGTGAAAGCGCTGCAACAGGTGCCTCGTCTTGACTCATTGACAGCATCGCCAAATTCCGGCCGGACGGCGGCGGCCCTGACCGGTCTGGTTTACGCCGCCGAGCTCGATCCTCGGCACTTGCTGGTTGCCGAAGATCCGAATCTTCTGCGCAAGCATGTTTTCCTTCCGGATGATTCGCGCCGCCTGTTTGCGGCTCCTGCGCTGGTCACTTCCAGTGAGCAGCCCGGGTCGGCTCTGCACGGCGGATTCGCAGGCTTCGACGATGTGGTGAAGCGCCTGGCGAAGGGTGCGCAAAGCGCGGGTCCACATGCGGCCTTTTCCACGGCGGTGAACGACGTCACAGCCGCGGGCCCAGCCCCGACCGATTCTTCCGGATCGGCTCCCGCCGAGGCGCCGTCCGAAACCGTCTTCCGCGCGACCGGCAGATTGGTGGAGGTCTACGCCACCGTCAAGGACGAGCACAACCGATACGTAGACGACCTTCCGGCCAGTGAATTTACCATCTCCGAAGAGGGTAATGCTTTGGAAACTGTCGCCTTCGAGACACGCGTCGCACCGGTGTCGGTCGCCCTCCTCTTCGACACCACCGGAAGCATGCAGGCCGCACTTCCGGCGCTGCGCAACGCTGCGCTCAAGCTGATCGGCGAGTTGCGCCCCATCGATTCCGTCGCAATCTATACGTTCAACGATTCGGTGACCGAATTCCAGCCCTTCACTACCGATAAGAGTGCGCTCAAGCGCGCGGTGATGCGCACCCACGCGGGCGGATCCACCGCGCTCTACGACGCATTAGTGCGGGTGAATCTCGGCCTGACCGGGCGTAGCGGCAAAAAGGTGATCGTCGTGTTCACCGATGGATCGGACAACTGCAGCGTGCTGACTACCGACGCCGCAATCCTGCGTGCCAAGAGTGCCGGGATACCAATCTACACCATCGCACAAGGCAGTGCGCTGTCCCATCCCGAATTGCTTAAGCAGCTTTCGACGGTCTCCAAGACTACCGGCGGGGTGTCGTTTGTCATTCGCGAGCCCTCCGAAATCCGCTCGGTATTTGAAGCGGTCTCGCAGGATCTTCTGCATGGCTACCTGATCACGTTTCAGCCGCCATCGGCGGAAGGGCACACCTGGCACCCCATTGATGTGCGAGTCGCCGGGCCGAAGAATCGCAAGGTCCGGGCACGGGAAGGTTATTTCCCGGAGTGATGTGTCGTAGACACCCACTCCTGTTTGCCGTCTCGAAACACTATCGAGACTTTTCGCCTGTTCACTAGCTAGATACCATGCGGCGCATTCCGCAGATGCAGACCTGATCGGGCAAGCGATCTTACTCGTTTCGCCGCCTGCTAGAATTGAAGGCCTATGCGGACCCGAGCGGGAGTGTGGTGTGCCGTCGCCCTGGCCGCCTTACTCCAGCCCTTGCCTATGACACCTCAAGACGATTTGCACCAGGAGGACCGCGAAGCGCTGCTCCGGATCCTGCACGATGTGGAAGCGGCGATTAACGCCCAGGACATCGAAGGCATCGTCGCGCAGATGCGGCCTGACTGTACGGTGATCTGGTGGAACGCCGAGATCTCTCGCGGTCACGACGAGATTCGCGCTTATTACCGGAAGATGGTAAAAGATCCAGGCCGCTACATCACTAAGTACACCACGCAGGCGAAGCTCGGAGCGCATGCGCGCTTCATAGGCGGCGGAGGCGATGTCGCACTTGCCGATGGAAGCATGGAAGACGAGTTTTTTCCGATCGTACGCGGGCCGTTTAAGCTCAGTTCGCGTTGGAGCGCGACGGCCGCCAAGTCAGGCGGCCAGTGGAAGATCGTCAGCTTGCATCTTTCGTCCAACGTGTTTACCAATACTCTGATCTCGGAACTGACTCGCGCCGTGTGGATCGCGGGAAGCGCCTGCCTGATTGTTGGTGGGCTGGCAGGCTGGCTGCTAGGACGGAAGATGAAGCGCACTCGCGCATAGTTGCGGCGACTATCCCTGCACAAATGTCGCAGTAAGGCGAATTCCCACTGGCTCGCGATTCTCCGCTGTCACCGATCCTCCGTACAGGGTGAAAATACGGTGCGCGACCGCGGGCTCTAACCCTATCTCGCTGCCGGGTGCGCCTTCTCCCAAGGAGAAGATATCGAAGAATCTCGCGAGGGTGCTGGCCGGAATCCTGCCCGACGCACTCTGGATGCGCACCACGGCTCCGCGGGGCGTCGAGGTACTGGCTATCTCCACGGTTTCGCCGGGCTTCGAAAATTTCACCGCGGTCTCGACCAGCGCCTGAAGAGCTTTGACCAACAAACTTTCCTCGCCTGTGACGATCGCCTCGCAGCCCGGCAACGGATCGATTGCGACTCGCCGCGAAGCGGCGAACATTGTCGACTGGGCCGCCGCAGTTCGCAGGATGGTGTCGAGCGGCACAGGCTGCGAAGGAAAGCGCTCGGCTTCCACTTGAATCTGCGCCAGCAGCAGTGCGTTCTCTGTAATCGACAGAATTCTCTCCCGGGACTGCTCGAAAAGGTCCCGCAGTTCGGTTGCCTCTGAATTCGCCGGAAGTCCTTCCAACAGCAACTGGCTGACTCCCAGCACCCCGTTCAAGGGCGTGCGCAGCTCATGCGAGATCAGCCTCAGAAAGTCGCTCTTGGCCTTGTCAAGGAAGTGCAATCGGGCCTGCGCCTCCATCAGATCGCGGGTGCGGGCCTGTACCAGTTCTTCCAGATGATCGGTATGACGCTGCAACTGCTGCTGGGCGTGGTGCAATTCGAGGTGAGTCTTGACCCTTGCCTGGATCTCTTCCACCTGAAACGGCTTGGTGATGTAGTCCACGCCGCCGCACCGGAATCCCATCAGTTTGTCCTGGGGCTCACTCAGCGCACTGAGAAAGATCACAGGAAGGCCTGCCAGTGCGGGGTCAGACTTCAAGTGGCGGCACACCTCAAACCCACTCATCTCCGGCATGGTGACATCCAGAAGGATCAGATCGGGCGGTTCCTGCCGCGCGAATGTTAGCGCCAGCCGGCCGCGCGGAAACGATCGCACCCGGTATCCCTGTTCGCGCAGGATGTCCTCCATGAGCTTTAGGTTTGCCGGCTGGTCGTCTACCACCATGATGCAAGCCGGGGCGGTTTGCGGGCACGCTATTCCCTCACGACGGCGATTCGCGTCTTCGGGAGGGGTATCGGGAATCGGTTGTGGAGCGGCGGCCAGTTTCGGCGTCATGCCAAAGCCTCCTCCAGGAGATGAGTCAGGGCATCGTATTCGTAATTGTCCGCAAGGCCACGCAGTACCTGGGCGCATCGCCCGTGTTGTTCTTCTACGCGGCGGATCAGCTCGTCCAGGTTGTCCTTTTCGCCGTTCTGCACGGCCTGCCGCAACGCCGCCAGCAGAGCGGAGTCCACTTCTTCGAGTGCCCCTGTCGCCGAAGCGCGTTCCCGCCCCGTTACTCCTTCACCAGTTTGCTCCTCTTCCAAATAGGAATACTCCAGCCCCAGATGTTTCTTCAACAGAGCGAGCAACTCGTTCTCGTGAACGGGCTTCGAGAGAAATCCACTGACGCCGCTCTCCAGGGCCTTGTGACGGTCCATTTCCATGGCGCTGGCGGTCACGGCGATGATGGAGGTATCGCCTCCGCCCGAATGCAGGCGGATGCGGCGCGTAGCCTCGAATCCGTCCATCACGGACATGCGCAGATCCATCAGGATGGCATGCGGACGCCACTGCTGCCACGCCGTTACCGCGTCGCTGCCGTTCTCCGCCTCCCGCACGCTGAAGCCCATCTGCACCAGCAGATCGCGCAGCCATTCGCGATTGTTCCGATCGTCGTCCGCGATCAGAATCCGGGGGGCATGGGTGCATTTGGCAAGACCGTCGACGCGCCGGTCGTTGGGCGTGGATTGGACGCCTGCCGCGTCGCGCAACTGGGCGGGAACAGCGAGGCGGAAAGTAGATCCACGCCCAGGCTCGCTGGTGATCGCGATGATGCCTCCCATGAGCCGCGCAAACTCCTGGCTGATGGCCAAACCAAGACCCGTTCCGCCGTGCTTATTGCGCTCGTTCACGCTCTGCGCGAAGGGACGGAAGAGGAGAGTCTGCTCCTCGGCTGTGATGCCGATACCGGAGTCTTCCACCGCGGCAACCAGCCAGCATTGCCCGTCGTCGGCGCGTTCCACTGAAACCCGCAGCGTCACGAATCCCGTCTCCGTGAACTTCACAGCATTCCCGATCAGATTGATCAGGACCTGGCAAATCTTGCCTTCATCCGACTCGAGATATCGTGGACAACCTCTCTCGACCGTTACGGTGAAACAAAGTCCCTTGGCCTCCGCGCGCTGGCGGAACATGTCCTCGACACCTTTGATGAGAGCGAACAGATCGAACGTCGCGCGCTGAAACATGGCCTGGCCAGCTTCGATCTTGGTCATATCGAGAATCTCGTTGATCAGGGTCAGAAGGTGATTCCCGCTGCCATTGATGATCTCGAGATTCCGTTTTGCCTGCGGCCCCAAACCACGGTCGCGCATCAGAAGCTGGGAATAGCCCAGAATTGCGTTCAGAGGCGTGCGAATCTCGTGCGACATGTTAGCGAGAAAGATGCTCTTGGCGCGGTTGGCCCTTTCCGCGTCCTCCTTGGCGTCACGGAGTTCCTCGGAGATTGCCTCGGTGCAGGCGCGACGCCGTGCCGTGTCCCACATTTCGTGGACGCCACGCCGGCAACACTTCACCAGGATAATGTTCTCGAAGAGGACCCAGCCTGTGTACTCCATCCAACTCCAGGGCTGGTGTCCATGGACGCCAAAGACAGTCTGCGAGAACAGAAGTCCGCGAAGTGCATGGTCGGCCGCGACAACCACGGTGGCTGGCGCCAGCACTTTCCAGTCGCGATAATATGCCAGGAACGCCATTGACCCGAACACATGAAAATGCGTTTCGATCCTGCCGCCCGTCAGGTGGATCAAGAGGGCCGACATCAACATCTGAGTGATCGCGACTACGTGGCGTGTGTAGGCCTTGGCGGGCCACTTGATTGCCAGAAACACAGGCACCGCGGTGAACGCGCCACCGATAAAAACGGCACGCCAGACTCTCGAAGTTGCCTGTGCCGCTACGGCGTTCGGGGTGTGGGGAAAGATCCAGATGGCAGCCACGATACCGGCCACCCACTGTGCAGCCATCAGAATCGCGAAGAGGTGGCTAGTCTGGGTGTAGATGAGGTTTTGATGCTGGCGCATCAGTTCGCACGTCCGTGGAGTCGCATCTCTCCCCGGGGTCTCGCCCGATTGAGTGGTGAGTTGTGTTCGCATCCCCAAATACGCCAGTCCCGATTCTCTGGTCGAAAGAGTACGAATTCAAGTTGTCCATAGTTAATGAAGCTAACTCGGGAGGAGGCGAAAAAGGACTCGTGTCACTCGCGGCTGGCGCCGGCAACACCAGATAGATCAATTTTCTGTGGGCTTCTACCGATCCCTTCGCGGGTTGGGGGGACGCTCGCGAGCCGCGCGCGTCAGCAAGCGACGCCCCATCGCTACGTGGTTCGGCGATTCGGCCAGAGATTCCGGAGCTTTCACAACGTCTCACTGCCGAGGCGCAGCACGTCTTCGTCGCAAGCGCGTTCGCGTTCTTCCACCAGGTGGTCCCGCTTCTGCTGACTCCAGCACTGAAAGTTTGCGCAGGATTCTCGTCGGAAGCCAGCCAACTCTCGTTGGGAACCGCCTCACCTCCGTTCCAGCATCTCAGGGTCTTGGCGTTGAAGCTACATCCTGATTTCGCTGATCTGGAAGACCGGCCGCGTGTTGGTGTAGTTCGGTATGTCCGCCAGTAGCTCCGGCCCATGTGTGGCTAATGCCGCCTGGAAATCGGCCACCGTATCGAAAATCAGATATCCCACCGCGATGTACGGAGCGGGAGCTTCCGCGTTTTCCACGGCCCAATCCACGCCCAGCCCTTTCAGCGACGGGGCCAGCAACTCCTGCACGAGCGCCATATGCCGCTGGCAGTAGTAATCCACATCAAACGTAGCGTTCGCGCCGTTCGGATACATCACACTCACTCTGATCATAAGGTGCTCGATTATACATCGAAACAGCCGGTCAATCCTTCAGTTTTTCAGTCCAGCTCGTCACCACCGCGATCGACGAATTGTTGGACAGCTCGAGCGGCAGATTGAGCAGGAACCGCTGTCCATCTGGCGACGCATCGTAGAGATTCCAATACCTCGGAATCGGCTGCGTGCGAAACAACAGGTGCGGCGCATCGAACTCGAACTCTCTTCCGTTGGGATGCAGCGCCACCGCCATCATGCGCCCGGTCTCGGTAACGTAAAAGAGTTCCTTGCCATCCGCACGCCAACGGGGCAATCCGCCTCCACCATCGGACAGCGTCCAGCGCCGCTTGGTGCCGTTCGAGATGCCGTCGAAGGCCTGCACGTACACTTCATTGCGGCCAGTCTCGTCGGATTGATACGCCAGCCACTGCCCGTCCGGCGAGAGCACCGCGTACGCTTCGGTGTGAATCGTGTCCAGAATCGGGCCGGCACGTCGTTCGCCCGCATGCCGCTCCCCAAGCCCCAATGCCCATACGTCCGATTTCGCGCCCGGCGTGATCGTCGTGAACAGAAGGTAGCGTCCGTCGTGCGACCAATCACTGGGATACTTTGCGAGATCGCTGCGGAACAGCAATTCCGGCCGGCCACCCTGCGCCGCCTGTGTGTACAGATCGAAATTCCCTTCTGGCGAACTGGCCGCGAAGAACGCCACTCGTGTACCATCCGCCGACCAAACCGGTGACCCCTCATGCGCCGGCGTGTTGGTGAATGGCGTGGCGGCGCCTGCCTCATCGATCATCCACAGATTGGTCTTCTTCCCGTCCGGCTCCAGCCTGGCCGCCACCGCGCGACTGCCATCCGGCGAGATCCGTGGCGGTCCCCACTCTCCGGGATCCATCACCGCTGCGATCTGCTTGCCCTCGCGATCCAGCCAAACCATCTGTCGCGTCGCGTGACCCACAATCTGATACACCAGCACCGCATTGTTCGACACCGAAATCGGCGCCAGCGACAGACTGTTGAGCGCGCCGATGTCGTCGCGCAAGGCCTTCGGACTCGTGACCAGTTCGAGGCTGGATGCGTCGAACTGCTGCCCCATCAACGTGCGGTCCTGGATGAACAGCAGGTAGCCCTTCTTCCGCGACTGGCTGTCCGCAAGGGTGGAGTAAACCGCATTGGTTTCCGACGGAAACAGGAAGCGGGACTCCGCCGGCGAAAGCGACCCGGCGTAAACGCCAGTCGTCTCGCGGGAATCGGTAAGCGCGAAGAAGAGAAAGTGATTGTTATCGGGCAGAAACTGCGGCCAAAGATACGAGTGCTCCGACCGCGCTGCGTTCGGCTTCAGCAACGGATCCACTTTGCCGCCGCTCGCCAAAACCCGGTAGAGTCCGTCGGAGAGCCCCGGTGCGAACACGATAGTGCCATCCGGATTCCACGTGCCCCCGCCGGCGCGCATCTCCGCGGGCGCCAATGTCTCGGGAGTTCCCCCGGTAACCGCAACTTTGCGCAGTTGCCCGGCTGCGAAGAAACCGATCTGCCGGCTGTCCGGCGACCAGAACGGCGAGAATCCACCTTCGGTCCCGGACATTGGCGTAGCGTGTTCCGAGTCGAGCGGGCGAAGCCATAGCGTCCGCTGCCCGTCGGGACCCACCGCCGAGAAGGTCAGATAACGGCCATCCGGCGACACCGAAGGCGGACCGGGATAACTGGTATTCTCCGGGGCAGCCACCTTGAACGTGTACACCGGTGCTGCCGGCCCCTTATGGAAGAGCACGACTGCCGAAAATGCCGTAACCGTGAGCAGCACCATCGCCACGAACATCGTCGCCATCGCCCACGGAAATCGCCTCTCCCTCTGTGGCGGCTGCCATTTGGATAACTTCCGGACTCGCACAGGATTTTTCGCCCGGCGATTTGCCAGCTTAAAATTCGCCAGCTTTAACTCAATCACTGCATTTTGGATCCGCTGCCTGCGCGCTGCCCGGCTCTTCGCCAAACACGCGGTGATCACTCCCCCGATGGCCATATTGGTCGGAGATACTCCCCGAAGAGGAGCCGGTTGGCTTTCGAGGATTTCCTCGTCAAGGGCATCTCCCGATCCCCCAAACGCCCGCTTTCCGGTGGCCATCTCGTAAAGCACCGCGCCAAACGAAAAAATGTCACTGCGTGTATCCGGGGCCTCCCGCCGCACCTGCTCGGGTGATCGGTAACGAGCCGCCCTCGGATCGGAATCGTCGGGCTGCAGAAGCCGTGCCTTGCCTCCGCTGATTACCACCGAATAGGGTGACAGGCTGCCGTGGAATCGATCTCCGGTATGTGCCCGATGGAGCGCCGTCCCGATGTCAATCGAATATCGCAGAACTTCTTCCGCTGGAATCGGTCCGTGCGCCAGGCGATCCGCGAGCAGCTCGCCAGTCAGAGGTTCGCTGGTGAGAAAATCGAGTTTCGGTCTCTCCAGTTTGGTCACGAAAAAATCGAGGACCTGTCAGAATTATGTGTCGTCCACCGAAATTCTACTATCACCTCAACCAAACCACAATAAGTCTATGTGAAGACAGAGGTTATGGGACTACCAGGGACTCGGCAGAACTGTTGGTACCTCCCAGGGTAAGTCCGGTAACCGCTCCAGTTGGGTGTCTTCCGCTGTCACCTGAGGCCGTGCCACTTGACACTGTCCGCCACCCATGTACAATCCAAAGTGGCCCCAATTTGACAACGAAAGTGGCGGAAAATGTTTAAAACCAAAAAATCTCAACCGGTATCCACGCCGGATGCGCAGGGTTTTAACAGCAGCGACGTCGCCCGTATCTGCGGTGTGAGCCTTCGACAGTTGCAATGGTGGGATGAACGCAACGTCGTGTCGCCGCGGCAGGACGGCCACAAGCGCATCTACATGGCCGAAGAGGTCGTCGAAATTTCCGTAATTGCCGAATTGCGGCGAAAGGGATTCTCGTTACAAAAAATCCGCCGGGTCCTCCGTTTCCTCCAGAAGGACATGGGCAAGCGCCTGAGCGAGGCGTTGTCGGGCTCTTCGGATATTCACCTCCTGACCGACGGAAAGTCGATTTACCTCGAAGAGGCGCCGCATCGCATTATCGATTTGTTAAAGAATGCCCGCCAGCCGATGTTTTTGGTTTGTGTCACCGATCAGGTGAAGCGCCTCACTGCGGCCGCTGACAAAAAGCCCGCCAAATCGGAAACCGGTTCGACTTCACGCAAAGCACGAGCGATCTGAAAACCTGCTGCGGATTATCGAGAGTCAAACAGCAAAACTTCAAGTCCGGCGTTGACCGCTTAGCGCGGCTGGCCTGCTTTGTAGAGGAAGATCACGAGTAATCCCGCTACCGCTAAGCCCAAGCCCACGTAGGAGTAAGGGGCATTTATTTCCATCATGGTGCCTGCCTGCGCATAGCCGTCGAAGAGGCTGTCGCGGAGTTTTGGCGAAATTGCCAGGAAACCACCGGCCATCGCCATCAACGAGATTGCTCGTACCATAGTGCTTGACTCTATCCTCGCCTTTCTCCTCATTCCCAGAATAGTACCACGCGTACCAGGTTAGTACTCAAGGTGAATATAGTACTATTGCTTTGGTGCTACAATTCCGTTCAAAAATTCCGCAGCCACTTGCGCCGGGCTGCGATGCATTCCATCCACCTCATCATTCAATTTCCGCATCACCGCATCCGGGAATTTCCCGGAAAGCTCCCCCAAAACGCCGCGCAATCCTGGAAATCGCGACAGTGTATCTTCTCGAACCACCACTGCGCATTGGTAGGGCGGAAAGTAGTGACGGTCGTCCGCGAGGATCTTCACATCCAGCACAGACGCGAGCCCATCCGTCGAATTGGCCGCGATCATATCCACCTTGCGCGTCTTGAGTGCGGCGTACAACAACCCCAGGTCCATCGTGATCGGATCGCGCGCCGTTTTGAGACCGTAGGCGGCGAGCAGGCCGTTGAGCCCGTCGGGCCGCTGCTTGAACTCGTAGCCCACTCCCATTCGCCACGCCGGACGGCTCGCCGCGTCCGAAAGGCTCTCGATCTTCTGATTCCGAGCCATCTCGCCGCGAATCATCATGGCGAAGGTATTGTTGAACCCCAGCGGATCGAGCCAGCGCAGTTTCCACTGCCGCTCGTACGCTGACCGCACAATCCCCAGCACCGCGCGGGCATCCGCATTCGGGGGCTGTTTGAGGATCGCCGTCAGTGCGGTGCCGGTGTATTCCGGATACAGATCGATCGAGCCTTTGACCAGCGCCGCCTGCGCCACCAGAGTTCCGCCAAGATTGAGCTTGCGATCCACCCGTAGTCCGAGCCGCCGTTCGATCTGCTGCGCCACGATCTCCCCCAGCAGCACCTGTTCGGAAAAATTCTTCGAGCCCACCACAATCTGTGCCGGTTTCGAGCACCCGCTCAGCAGCAACAACAAGCTCAGTATCAATCGGCGCATTCGCTTTCACATCGAGCATACCGTATCGATGTGGCGCAAAAACTCCGTTTGCCGTGTGGCGCAAACACTCTGTTTGCCGTCTCGACACTCCTGTCGAGACTTTTCGGCGTGTCCACAGAGTCTGACTCTTGCCAAGAGGCTCGACGTTGCAGCGTGTCTTCCCGAATCAGACTAAGACACGATCGAGATAATCGTGTGCCATCGTCGAACTCGCCCCCAACTTTTCACCCAGGTGACAATCTTCGCTCGATCCATTCCAAGCCCTCATCTGCCAGCAACGCCATGATCGCCGCGGGAACCGCCCCCGCCAGCACCGTCGGCATGTCCACCATCGAGATGCCGCGAAAGATGAAGACCCCCAGCCCGCCGCCCCCAATCGCCGCCGCGATCGTCGCCGTGCCGATCGTCGTCACCGTCGCGATCCGCAGTCCCGCCACAATCGAAGGCACCGCCAGCGGCAGTTCCACTTGCCACAGGACTTGCTGAGGCGTCATCCCCATCGCCACCGCGGACTCGCGCACCGACGGATCCACGCCAATCAGCCCCACCAGCGCGTTCCGCAGAATGGGCAAAAGCGCATACAGACACAGCGCGATGATCGCCGTGCGGATGCCGATCCCGCCAATCAGCGGGATCGGTAGCAGAAATCCGAAGAGCGCGAGACTCGGGATCGTCTGCGCCACATTCGCGAAGCCCACTGCCCAACGCCGCAGCCGCGGTCGCTGCGCCAGGAACACGGCGCCCGGCAGCGCCACAGCCGCCGCGACCGCAATCGTGATCAGGACCAGCTCCAGATGCTCCAGCGTGAGCGCCAGGATTTCCGAGGCCAACTGGCCGTTCATGCGGGTCTCCAACGGTCGTCCAGAGAGGCCAGAAACGCGCTCGCCTCGGGAGTCTTCGCCGCCAGGAATTCCGCCGGCGTCGCCAGCACGTCCACCATGCCATCTTTAAATAGCACCACCCGCGACGCCAGCATCAGCGCTTCGCGAATGTCGTGCGTCACGAACAGAGCCGTCTTGTGCATCGTGTTCCGCAGTTCCAGGAATTGGCGTTGCAGATCGAAACGCGTGATCGGGTCCAGCGCGGCGAACGGCTCGTCAAGCAACATCAACGGCGGGTCGGCCGCCAACGCCCTCGCGATCCCCACTCGCTGCTTCTGCCCCCCGGAGAGTTGCCTGGGATAGCGATTCCGAAACTCCGCCGGCTCGAGCCCGACCTGCCGGAGAAGCGCGTCGATACGCTGCTCGATGCGCTGCGCATCCCAGTTCTCCAGGCGCGGCACCAGCCCGACGTTGGCCGCCACCGTCCAGTGCGGGAACAATCCGGCATCCTGAATCACGTATCCCATCCGCCTCCGCAAATGGATGATGTCCCATTCACTGGATGCCTTTCCTTCAAAGCGGATCTCGCCCGAGGTCGGGCGCACCAGTCCGTTGACCGCCTTCAAAAACGTGGTCTTTCCCGATCCGCTGCGTCCCAGCAGCACCACCGTTTCGCCCTCCCGCACCGACAAGCTGATGTCGCGCAGAATCGTCCGCTCGCCAATCGCGTACGACAGGTTGCGGATTTCGAGAATCGGATCGCCAGACACGGTCCTTCAATCCTACACTGAGTAGATGTCCCCACAAACGCCTCTTCCCATCGGTCCGCGCGTAGACGTCGCACCAGCCAAACCCCCGAACCGTATCGTGATGGAAGGCGTCTACGTGACGCTGGCCCCCCTCGATCCGCAGGCTCACGGAGAAGCGCTGTGGGAAGCCACTAGCGGACCGGAGAACGAAGCTCTGTGGCTGTACCTGTTCGATGGGCCGTTCGCGCAGCGCGCCGCTTTTGATGCCAACCTGCAGAGAAAGGCCGCCTCCAACGACCCGTTATTCTTCACCATCCTCGATCGCCAGTCGGCGCGCCCTATGGGATACGCCTCCTACATGCGCATCGAACCCGCGCATCGCGTGATCGAGGTCGGCAGCATTCTGTACGCGCCCGCGCTGCAGCGCACTCCTGCCGCCACTGAGACCATGTATCTGATGGCTCGCCACGTCTTCGAAGATCTCGGCTATCGCCGCTACGAATGGAAGTGCAACGCACTCAATGCGCCGTCGCGTCGCGCCGCCCTTCGCTTGGGATTTCGCTTTGAAGGCGTCTTCCGCCAGCACATGATCGTGAAGGGCCGCAATCGCGACACCGCCTGGTACTCCATGATCGATTCCGAATGGCCCGCTCGCAAGCAGGCATTCGAGCAGTGGCTCGCACCTTCGAACTTCGATGCCGCGGGTGCGCAGAAGTGTTCGCTGTCCGACCTGATGCAGCTTATTTGACGGGCGTTCCGACGCACCCGATCGGCTGGCCTTTAGTGATCGGCGGCGTCGCGACGATGTACAGCAACACCCCGTCGATCGGTGCCGCCACATCCGCGATTGGATTGCCGAAGAAATCGCTGATGCGGGCCACCACATCACCCTTGGCCACAGTCTGATCGCGCTCCGCCTGCGAATAAAGGATGCCCGTCTCCGGACTGACGATCACCACCGCGGGGTCGAGATACACCGGCTCCGCCACGGGTTGCGGACCGCTCTCCACCATCTCCAGATGGTACAGGACCCCCATGATTCCCGAGAGAATCTGCAGCACGCACTCCGGGTCGGACGTTCCGAGATACCCGCTCTCCACCGTGATCGCCGGTTTGCCACGCGTGATCGCCGTCGTGGAGCAGTAGACCGACCGGGCGGGATCGGTGGGCCGCCCGTGATCCATCAGGATGTGATCGATTCCGAATGCGCGCGCCAGTCCCGCGTTCGCTTTGTCGATCACGGCTCGGCCGGTGACGGTCTGGTAAACGTACGGCCGCAGCCACTCGTTGGCGTCGCCGCAATGCAGATCCAAAACGAAGTCGGCCTTCTCAATCACCTCGGTCGTGATGGCGTAGGCGATGCGTTCCGAGACGGTGCCATCCGCTCGGCCCGGATACACTCGATTGAGATTCTTGCCATCGACCGGACTGAAGTAAACCGTGCGTCCGAGAAATGATGGCATGTTGGCCACATGTACCAGGATCACGGTGCCCGATAGCGCTGCGGGGTCGATCAATTGAGGCAAGCGTTGCAGTGCCAGGATTGGCGGATATTCATATCCGTGATTGCCCGCGATCAGCCCCAACACCGGCCCCGGTTGCGCCCCCCGGATGGTAGTGACTGGAATCTGCGTTCCAGCGTCCACCCCCGCTGGTATCTCGATCATTCGGGATTCAATCGCCTGTTCCATCGCCACATTGTACTGTACGTGGCGCAATCACTCATGGTGGCGCGTCGAGACTAGACTCAGACGAGACTAGACTGGGCTTAGACTGGGCTGCTCAGATCCTCGGCATGTTGCAAAGGACGCTCACCCCGCCGGTTGGACGCGTTCCCGGAGATGCGCCGCGCGCTTCTCTGGATGCCTAACGCCGATTTGTGTGTCCGTCGGCAGCCTAAATCGTGGGGAGAACTGCCCAGAAGTGCATCTCATCGGCCTGAGGCGGAGTTCGTGAGCTTCAGGGTAGTGGCACGGAGGGAAGCACCCACGTTAGGATCTCCGAAGTAATCCCGCGACGAAAACGACCGTTTTGGGGGGACCTAAAACGCACGCCTGAGCGACTGCGATTGCTGATAAAGCCCTCCCACAGAGCGCGACCTCAAGTAACGTCCGGTCTTTACTTGAGGTGCGGGGGATCTACCCGATAAGCGAGCGATCTCGCGATAGGTCGGCGGACTTCTGGAACCACGTACTAAGTTGCAACCGGCCAGTGAGCCTATTAAGAAGTCGCGGAATAGGAGGCTTGCTGCCGCCCCGCTACTCCGGCTCTGTCGTTTGTGCGATTCTCACGGCGGCCGGCCCAATAGTTCCTCATGCGCGTGGATACTTCTTCGCGCTCCAACGGACCCATGGATTTTCGACCGCGTTTGCCACGGCGGGGCGCATCGCTTCCCGATAACGCTTCCAACGTGGAGATTAAATTTTCGAGACGTTCTTTTTCAGCGTGTAGACCTTGGATGATGCTGTTGAGATCCATTACCGAACCGGAGCCCTTAAATTTGAATTTGAATGCGTGGCAAAGAGAAGGAAGGCTGCCTTGGCTCGCCATCTCCCGCCGCTTCCATCATATTTTCGGAGCCCTTTGGCTTCAAAACAATAAGGGAAAACCTGAGGAGGGATGGGGGGATAGCGGTCTAGTACTCTCTTAACGCACCATGCGCGAGGGATGGGCCAGGCGTGACGCGTTGTGATGCTTCCAAACCGGGCTGGACGGCTCACTGCGGGCCGGCGCTTCCCTCACTTTGTACAACGAGCATTTCAACGGTGCGAATTTCCGGAGTCAGAACCATCCCAAGTCTGTCCCGCAGCATGGAGATCAGCGCCTGCCTGCCGTGCCCATCGCCACGAACTTCGATGTCGAAGCGCTGGTCGAGTTTGGTTTCGTCAATTACCATGCGGCCGAGCAGGCGCTCCAATACGTGACAAAAATCATCCATGGAAGCGCCGAGGGCGGAGACCGAGTCGTCTGTCACACGGAGAGTGCTGTCCACGTCGCGATTCGAAGCCGGCGGGGCAAGTTTCGCGGCTGGCGAGAGACCATTGGGCACGGTCAGCAGATATACGTCTTTGGTGCGTGGCTCTGTGTGGATGCGCAGGTGAAACTGGTTCTGGACGGCTTGCCGGACGTATCCATAAATCGTTTGGCGATCCTCGGCCTGAGGGAGCACCATCGCCAGGTCGTAGTGTTTTCCGTTGTTCAACGATTCGGGCATCTCGATCCGGTCGCCGTCCACATGCCACGTCTCGGCAATCACGTTTTTCAAATCCCATCCACGCGCGACCCAGTAGTTCCCGGATTGCGTGACGGAAGGCGCAGTTTGCGCGGACCCGCTCGGCCAGATATGCACTTCGTAGGAGGGTTTGAAATCGGGCGGCGGCTCTACGCCGCGGCCTGCGTCCTGTGCAATCGAAGAAATCGCAAACAAAAGCAACAGGCTCAGCATCCGCATAATTTAGAACCCGTGGCCAGTATATCGAAAATTCTTCCGGCGGCAGCGGGTTGAGGCGTAGGGTGCGTGCTATTTTGGACTCAATGTCAATCCAGAATCCCTTTCAGGATCCGCTCCGTTTCGAGAGGCGCGTGCCGGAGTGCGTAGTGGTGATATTCGGCGCCAACGGGGATCTCACCAAGCGTAAACTCATGCCCGCTCTGTACCGCTTGGCATACGATCGCCGACTGTCGGCGGGATTTGCGGTCGTGGGCATTTCGCGGACTGCCATGGGCGACGATCAGTTCCGCGAAAAGATGTTGGAGTCCGTGAAGCAGTTCTCGGAGGACACCAAGTTCGACGAAGACGTATGGGACGCCTTCGCCGCGGGATTGTTTTACGTCGCCGGAGACATCGGCGACAAGGATCTCTATGAACGACTGGCGAAACGCCTGGCAGAGATCGAGACCACACGGCGCGCCGGTGGAAACGTCATGTTTTATCTCTCCACTCAGCCGAGCCAATATGCCGCTATCGCCTTGGGCTTGGGAGCCGCTGGCATGGGCAAAGGCAGCGGATGGCGGCGCCTGGTGGTGGAGAAGCCTTTCGGGCACGATCTCGCGAGCGCTCGCGAATTGAGCGACCGCCTGCATGAGGTATTCAACGAATCGGATGTGTATCGCATCGACCATTATCTGGGGAAGGAGACGGTGCAGAACATCCTGGCATTCCGCTTCGGCAACGGAATCTTCGAACCGCTGTGGAATCGCCGCTATGTGAATCATGTCCAGATCACGGCGGCTGAGTCTATCGGCGTCGAAGGACGTGGCGCGTACTACCAGGAAGCAGGCGCGCTTGCGGACATGATTCAGAATCACCTGCTGCAAGTCATGGCGACGATCGCGATGGAGCCAAGCGCCAGTTTTCGGGCGACCTCGGTGCGCGACGAGCGGTCCAAGCTGCTGCGCTCGATTCGCTCCATGAAGCCGGACGAAATTCTGAAGAACACCGTGCCCGGACAGTACGGGCCCGCACGGATCGGGGGGCAGGAGGTGCCAGGATTCCGGCAGGAGCCCGGCGTCAATCCCGAGTCTCAGACCGATACCTATGCCTCCGCGACTTTCTTCGTCGAGAACTGGCGTTGGGCGGGAGTGCCGTTTTACGTTCGCACCGGAAAGCGGCTGCCGAAGCGCGTTACCGAGATCGCGATTCAGTTCAATCAGGCGCCGTTACGCATCTTTGAGGATTCGGATGGCGCGGCGAGTGCGCCCAATCTGCTGATCGTGCGAATCCAGCCGGAAGAGGGCATCTCGCTCAAGTTCCTTTCCAAAACTCCCGGGGCCGGAATGAAGCTCCGCCCCGTGTCGATGGACTTCAACTACGGCTCCAGTTTCGGAGAACGCTCGCCTTCCGCGTACGAGACGCTGCTGCTCGACGCGATCATTGGCGATGCCACGCTGTACACCCGGCAAGACATGGTGGAGGCGAGTTGGACTGTGGTGGAACCGATTCAGACCGTCTGGCGAAACACCAAATACAACTTCCCCAATTACGCGGCGGGAACCTGGGGTCCGGCCGCGGCTGACGACATGCTCGCGCAGCGTGGACACGTCTGGAGGAAACCATGAGCGCAACCGTGGCGCCCGACAAAATCCTGAAGGAACTGGCGGACCTCTGGGTCTCGCTCGGGAAGCAGGGCGAGGGCGATGGCAGCGCGGGCGTCCTGCGGGCCTGCTCGATGACCCTGCTGGTGCTCGCCGAAGAGGCTGACGATCTGATGTCTCTGGGCGAGACGATCGCCGCCCTGATGCCTGAACATCCCGCTCGTGCGATCGTGGTGCGGCTGATTGGCGGCAATGAGCGCGCGCTCACTGAGCGCGTCTATTCGCAATGCTGGATGCCCTTCGGGCAGCGGCGGCAGATCTGTTGCGAGCAGATCGAACTGATGGCTTCGGATGCATCGCTCGAGGATCTGCCCTCGGTCGTATTGCCCCTGGCGGTCCCCGATCTTCCGTTAATTCTCTGGTGCCGGACCGCGCGAATCCTGAGTATGCCGGGATTCTATCGGATATCCGCCATGGCGCGCAAGGTGGTAGTGGATAGCGGACAGGTGCCCGATGCCGTGGCCGCCATCCTGCGGATGGCGGTAGTGGGCCAGAGCAACGTGCTGTTGGGCGACCTTTCGTGGACCAGGCTGACTCGCTGGCGCGAAATGCTGTCCCAGTTGTTCGAGAATCCCGACTACCTCTCGCATTTGCCGAAAATCTCCGAAGTGCGCGTCACGTTTGGCCCGGGCCACGAGGTCACGGCACGCTACATGGGGATATGGATTACCAACAGTCTGTCGGACGTGGGAGTGCCGGCTCACCTGAACGTGACTTCAGCGCCGGATGGTCCCTCGCTCCGGGTGGAACTCGACGGGGATCAGGTGCATGTGGAGCTGGTACGCGAGGAGGATCGCCTGGTGATCACGGTCAACGGCTTGTCTCATTGCACCAATCTGCCGCAACCGACCGATTATCTATTGATGCGTGAGGAGTTGAGCATCGTTCGCCCAGACCCGGTGTTCGACCGGACGCTGGCGTCTGCAGCCGCCCATGCGTATCCCACGGAGCCGTAGCCGCGGGGACGGTACTATTCGACTGGGAGCCAGCGCGTCTGGCAGGGGATAATAAGGCGGGAGCCTGTATGTCTCTGGTCGAACTCAAACCGTCCCATGAATGCTTCACCGACGAGCGGTATGAAGCCGTCACCGGGCGCGATGCGGCGCAGTCCCTTCTGCGGGGATACCGTGGCGACGCCGTAGCTATGCACCAACTTCGTGAAATGATCGCGCGAATGGACATGAACGTGTTTCGTCACGATGACAACACGCTGCTGGAGATTGCCGCCGCCAAGATCGCGAAAGGCGAGATCCTCGTAAAGAAAGACCCCTGCGAGAGGAAGAACGAGAAGAATAGGAAATACCTCGACTGGATCAAATGGTACGGGACGGATACCATCGATGTTGCCTTCAGCCTGCGGAATACGCTGCCGAACATCCTGGGCCTGGCGGCGTTCGAATCGGATTTCGGGAATAACCGCTACGCCACTTTTGGAAATAACTTTTTCAAACTGATGACTGACAAGGACAATCCGTTTCCCGGCCAGATCGGAATGATGATGGACATGGCGGATCCTAAGATGGGAATGGCGAAGTTTTCGAACTATCTGGCCTCCGCGTGGGCATTTGCACAGACCAAAGGGCAGTTTATTGTGGGCGAGACTAACCCCGAGCGATTTGCGTCCATCCTGCAGGATCGCGCCAAGTTCGGCGTCAACGCGCGGGGTCCGATACCGGGTTACATCGACGAGCTAACCAATGTGATTCACGAAATTGCGATTCGGGTGAATTGCGCGTGTTGATTTGCATTCATGCCGGGTTCGCTCCCTTAGGTTCGAGCCGCGCGCGTAAGCAAGCGACGTCTCAATCGCTCCGAAGATCGCTCCCTTACGGTCGCGGCTCGTAAGCGAGTTGAGGCGGGCAAGCGTTGTCGTCAGCGAGCCGCGCGCGTAAGCAAGCGACGTCTCAATCGCTCCGAAGATCACTCCCTTACGGTCGCGGCTCGTAAGCGAGTTGTGGCGGGCAAGCGTTGTCGTCAGCGAGCCGCGCGCGTAAGCAAGCGACGTCTCAATCGCTCCGAAGATCGCTCCCTTACGGTCGCGGCTCGTAAGCGAGTTGTGGCGGGCAAGCGTTGTCGTCAGCGAGCCGCGCGTGTAAGCAAGCGACGTCTCGATTGCTCCGAAGATCGCTTCCCTACGGTCGCGGCTCGCAAGCGAGTTGTGGCGGGCAAACGTTGTCGTCAGCGAGCCGTGCGCGTAGGCAAGCAACGTCTCAATCGCTCCGAAGATCGCTCCCTTACGGTCGCTTCGTAAACGAGTTGTGGCGGTAAGCGTTGTCGTCAGCGAGCCGCGCGCGTAAGCAAGCGACGCCTCGATTGCTCCGAAAGATCACTCCCTCACGGTCGCGGCTCGTAACTCACTGCGCTTGCAAGCTACGACCGTGAGGAGTGCTCCGGCTTGGCATTGCGTAATCTACTTGGCGGCTGCCGCTACGGCCGCTTGTTCTCTCAGGCTTCCCGCCTTATCGGTCGCTTCCCAGGAGAAGGTGTCCTCGGTGCGCCCGAAGTGGCCAAAGGCGGCAGTCTTGCGATAGATGGGGCGCCGCAGTTTCAGATGGTCGATAATCCCGCGCGGTGTCAGCAAGAAATTCTCGCGTACCAACTCGGTGAAGCGGCCATCGGGAATGACGCCCGTGCCGAAGGTATCGACGCGGACTGAAACCGGTTCGGCCACACCAATCGCGTATGCCAGTTGGACCTCACAGCGGCTCGCAAGTCCTGAGGCCACGAGGTTCTTGGCAATGTAGCGTGCCATGTAGCAAGCTGACCGATCCACCTTCGTGGGGTCCTTCCCAGAAAACGCCCCACCGCCGTGGCGTCCCATGCCGCCATAGGTGTCGACGATGATCTTGCGGCCCGTCAGGCCGGTATCGCCATGAGGCCCGCCCACTACGAAGCGGCCCGTCGGGTTGATGTGATACTTGGTGCCCGAGTCGACCATGCCGGACGGAATGATGGGGTCGATGATGTGCTTCATCACCTGCCGGCGAAGCTCTTCCGTGGAAACCTCCGGGCTGTGCTGGGTGGAGATGACCACTGCTTCGATGCGCTTCGGCTTGCTGCCGACGTATTCCACGCTCACCTGACTCTTGCCGTCGGGCCGCAGGAAGTCGAGAACGCCTTGCCGGCGGATCTCGGAGAGTTGCCGCACCAGTTTGTGCGCCATCATGATGGGCAGCGGCATCAACTCCGGAGTTTCGTCGCAGGCGTACCCGAACATCAGCCCCTGGTCTCCAGCACCGCCGGTATCCACACCCATGGAAATGTCGGGAGACTGCGACTGGATGAGGTTGTGGACACCGCAAGTATGGCAGTCGAACCCGTAACTGGCATCGTTGTAGCCGACGTACTCGATGGTGCCGCGAGCGATACGCTGGACGTCCACGTAAGTATTGGTGGTGATCTCTCCGGCCACGATACAGGTGCCGGTCGTTACCAGAACCTCGCACGCCACACGGCCGGCGGGGTCGTCCGCCATTACTGCGTCGAGCACGGCGTCCGAGATCTGGTCGGCGATCTTGTCGGGATGACCCTCGGTGACGGATTCGGAAGTAAAAAGATGAGTGTGATGATCTGCCAAGATATTGCCTCCTGGGGCTTTTGTCATTTTAATTTAACATGCGTTCTTTGGAAACCACTCCCGCACGATCGCGGCTCGCTGCGAGCAAGGATGCTTCCATTGCCACTCCCTGGCGGTCGTAGCTCGCTGCGAGCCGCGCGCGTCAGCAAGCGATGCTTTCCACTGCAAAAGCTTGCGCTCCAAATACTAGTAACGATAGTGGTCGGGCTTGTACGGCCCTTCCACGGGAACACCGAGATAATCGGCCTGCTTGGGGCTGAGCGTGGTGAGCTTCACCCCGATCTTCTCCAGATGCAGGCGGGCCACCTCTTCGTCGAGCTTCTTCGGCAAAGTGTATACACCCGGCTTGTACTGGTCGCGATTCGACCAGAGGTCGAGCTGGGCCAGCGTCTGGTTCGCGAAGCTGTTGCTCATCACGAAACTGGGGTGCCCGGTCGCGCAGCCCAGGTTCACCAGGCGGCCTTCCGCCAGAACAAAGATACTGTTGCCGCCTTCCGGGAACGTATACATATCCACCTGCGGCTTGATGTTGGTCTTCAGCGCTTCCGAGGTGTTCAGGCGGTCCATCTGGATCTCATTATCGAAGTGCCCGATGTTGCAGACAATCGCCTGGTCCTTCATCTTCCGCATATGTTCCAGCGTGATGATGTCGCAATTCCCGGTGCAGGTCACGTAGATGTCCCCGCGCCCGAGCGTGTCTTCGAGGGTGGTGACTTCGAACCCTTCCATAGCCGCCTGCAGCGCGTTGATCGGATCGATCTCGGTGACTACCACGCGCGCGCCCATTCCGCGCAGGGAGTGCGACGAACCCTTGCCCACATCGCCGTAACCGCACACCACCGCGATCTTGCCGGCCACCATCACGTCGGTGGCGCGCTTGATACCGTCGGCCAGCGACTCCCGGCAGCCATAGAGATTGTCAAACTTGGATTTCGTGACGGAGTCGTTCACGTTGATGGCCGGGACCAGCAACTTCCCGGCTTCCTGCATCTTGTATAGGCGATGCACGCCGGTGGTGGTCTCCTCCGAAACGCCGCGCCAGTCTTTCACGACCTCATGCCAGTGCTTCGGATTCGAGGTATGCACTTGCTTCAGCAGGTCCTTGATGACTTTCTCTTCGTGACTCTCCGACGGGCTGTTCACCCAATCGCTGCCATTCTCGAGCTCGAAGCCCTTGTGGATGAGCAGGGTGGCGTCGCCGCCATCGTCTACGATCAATTCCGGTCCCTTGCCGCCCGGGTGGCTGAGCGCCTGATAGGTGCACCACCAATAGTCTTCCAGGCTCTCTCCTTTCCAGGCGAACACCGGCACTCCGGCGGCCGCGATGGCAGCGGCGGCATGGTCCTGCGTGGAGAAGATATTGCAGCTGGCCCAGCGGACGGACGCACCCAGGTCGGCGAGCGTCTCGATGAGAACCGCAGTCTGAATGGTCATGTGCAGCGAGCCGGTGACGCGCACTCCGGCCAGTGGCTTTTGTGCCGCGTACTTTCGGCGGATGGCCATCAGGCCCGGCATTTCGAACTCGGCGATGGAGATCTCCTTGCGGCCCCATTCAGCCAGAGAAAGGTCAGCGACTTTAAAGTCGGTGACGGTCTGGTTCAGCGTTGCGGTTCCCATTTTGTTATTCCTCGTATCGATAAATCTTGATAGATTGATATTAGACAATTCGAGAGTATGGCGTCAATCCTAAAATCGCTGAGGCTGGCGGCGGACCCGAACCGTCTGCGAATACTGTTACTTCTCGAACAGGAAGAGCTCTCCGTGGCCGAGATCCAGGAGATCCTGTCCAAAGGACAGAGCCAGATTTCGACCCATCTGGCGCAGTTGAAACAGGCCGGACTGGTGGACGACCGGCGCACCGGGAAGAACGCGTTTTACAAATCGCGTGCTTCTTCGGAATTGTTGGAACTGCTGCGCCAGGCGGCAAAAGAGATGCCGGAGGCGGAGCATGATGGCGAAGCATTGCGGCTGGTGCTGCGCAAACGGCAGGACACTATGCGACGGTACTTCGACGAGTTGGCCGGTCGATTCGGGCGCCAGTATGTGCCAGGCCGATCGTGGAAAGGGATTGCCGAAGCCATGTTGAAGCTGCTGCCGCCGATGGTGATCGCGGACCTGGGGGCAGGGGAGGGAACCATCTCGCAATTGATGGCACAGCGAGCTAAGAAGGTGATCGCCATTGACAATTCCGAGAAGATGGTGGAGTTCGGCGCGGAGCTGGCGAAGAAGCACGGCATCGGGAACTTGGAATATCGCCTCGGCGATCTGGAGGACGTGCCGATTCGCACGGGAACGGTCGATCTGGCGTTTTTGAGCCAGGCGCTGCATCATGCCGTGCATCCCGAGCGAGCGCTCGCGGAGGCATGGCGGATCATCAAGCCAGGCGGGCGAATCGCGATTCTGGATTTGAATCGCCACCAATTCGAAGAAGCTCGCGAAATGTATGCGGATCTTTGGCTGGGCTTCACGGAACTCGAGATGGAGAAGTATTTGAAGGGGGCCGGATTCCGCAATGTGGAGACCGCGCTTGTCTATCGGGAGCCCGAAGCGCCGCACTTCGAGACGCTATTGGGGACGGGCGAGAAGTAAAGGTAGGGCAGTCAGGCGGACATCCGGCACTGTGGAGGCGCGGCCCCGGATCATCTCCGATAACGGGCCGCAGTTCATCGCCAAGGACTTCAAGGAGTTCATTCGGATCTCGGGCATGACGCACATCAGAACTTCGCCCTACTATCCCAATCGAACGGCCAAATCGAACGATTGGCACTAATCGCTCAAGGAAGGTTAGCGCGAGATTCACGCCACGAGGGATCGGAAGTTGGAGGTGGCGCGAAAACAGCGGCAGGTCCGCCGGCAGCGGGCCGCGTGATCTGGCTTGGAGCCATCGTTGGCGACGGGAATTTGAGGGTACGATTTGGCTCGCCCACCAAGTAAAGCCTACTTGACTGTATGCTTGCCGGTTGCCAGTCGCGCAACCTCTGGCGTCATCGTGGCAGAACGCGAGCCTTGACTACGACCCTAGTTCTGAGCAGCCGAGTCACCTTCTGCCAGCTTCCGCATTGATCTTCCGCGCCAGATCAGTGGCTTGCTCGGAGGTAAACGCGCCTTGAATCGGAACCGCGCCTCCGGTGAGCTCGGCCTGAATGATCGGAGCTACCCACACTTTTCCGTCGATCACGACTGCGACTCTCTTGTGTAGATTCTGTCTGCTGACGTCGGCTAGACGCTCCTGGCCGTGTGGATTGAGCATAATCTGAATCCGCGGCTGCCCGTTGTCCGAATCCTGGGCGACGGTTGCCGATTGCACATCGGAGTGGTCGAGCAACGGGGATCTCTGAACGTTGAGAACCATGGTTTGACCGTCAGGGCTTGTGAACGGCAACGGCTCGGTATCGGCGGACGGAGTGTCAAGGACCAGCCGCACCTCGAAGATCGATTGCCCCGCAGCAAGTGCGGAGAATGTGATCAAGCTAACTACCAGAAAAGTCCGTTCCAGTCTCGTGAGTCTCATGTTTCTAGCACGGCAAGAGCCATGCCGTAGCTCAAGAGGTACTCTCGAACACCGGCACCCATCATTCCCTATACCAACTGCTCAGGTAAGTCGTGAGAGGGGTCGGCCGGAATCGAAAAGGTACGCCGGGACCCGTGTGATACGATGGGCAACCACCGCCATGCTCGCATTGCCCCAGGATCTCCGCTATGCCTTGCGGACCTTTGCCCGTAATCCAGGCTTCACCTTAGCCGCGCTATTGTCATTGGCCATCGGGATTGGCGCCAACACGTCCATCTTCAGCGTCGCCCATGCTCTGTTCCTGCGTCCGCTGCCGTTCCCTGACGCGGAGCGGCTGGTGATTCTCTGGAACCGTTCGCCCGGATTAAACATACTCCAGGACTGGTTCTCCACCGCACAATACTTCGATATCAAGTCCCAGCACCAGGGTTTCGACAGTGTCGCACTCGCCATTGGAGGGATTTACAATCTGACTGGAGATGGCGAGCCCGAGCGTGTGGGGGCGGTGCGCGTCTCCTCGAATCTGTTTTCGATGCTCGGCGCACGGCCGCTTCATGGGCGTCTCTTCGTCACCGATGAAGATTCGCCGGGCCACACCCCAACGGCGGTGCTCAGCTATGCGCTCTGGGCGCGCCGGTACGGCTCGGACCCTGCGATTGTCGGCAGGTCGATCCTCATCAATGGGCAGCCCTACCTCGTGGCTGGGATCCTGCCGGGCGCGTTCACGTTGCCCCATGAAGTGCTGCCTGTGCTTCGCGGCACCGACTCGGCCGAAATCCTGCTGAACCTGCCTTTGGCTCCTGCCGCTGCCCGCGTTCGCGATCACGAAGACTACAACATCCTGGGCAAGCTGAAACGCGGTGTGCCGGTTGGACAGGCACAGGCCGAGATGGACACGATCACTGCGCACCTGCGCCGTGACTTCCCGGAGGTCTATCCGCCCAACGGAGGCCTGACATTCAGTATTGTTCCCCTGCTCGAAGAAGTGGTCGGTGATGTCCGCCCGATGCTCTACGTTCTACTGGGCTCAGTCGGGTTCGTGCTGCTGATCGCGTGCGCCAATGTGGCCAATCTGATGCTGTCGCGCGGCATCGCCCGCCAACAGGAAATGGGTGTGCGCGCGGCCATGGGCGCCACCCGTGGCCGAATCGTCCGCCAGTTGCTGACGGAGAGCGTTCTGCTGGCACTCGGCGGCGGCGTGGTGGGAGTACTCTTCTCCATCTGGAGTGTCCGGTGGATCCACGCGGTCGGAACCAAGACCATTCCGCGCCTTCAGGAGATCGCCATCGATGGACGAGTCCTGCTGTTCACACTGCTGCTATCGCTCTTCTCGGGAATGCTGTTTGGCCTGGCGCCGGCGCTGCGGATTTCCCGCCTTGATCTGTACACCACGCTCAGGGCCGGTGGCCGTGGCGTGGCAGGCATCGGGTCGATGTGGAGGCGCGGACATGCCCCGCGGCGGCTGCTGGTAATCTGCGAATTGGCACTTTCGTTAGTCCTGCTGATTGGTGCCGGGTTGCTGATCCGCAGTTTCGCGCGCCTCGAAGGCGTCCTTCCCGGGTTCAATCCCAGCGGTGTGCTGACCTTTGATCTCACCATGGCGGGCCGCAAGTACACGGATTCCCAAGTGGTGCTGAACTCGTACCGGCGGCTGTGGGATAGCCTGGAACACCTGCCGGGAGTGGTCGGCGTGGGCGGCATTACTTCGATGCCGCTGAGTAAGGACTATGCGTGGACGCCGATCACAATCGAAGGCCGTACGCCGCCAGCGGGCGAGAAATTCCTCAATGCGGATGCGCGCGTCGCCGGTGGCCATTACTTCCAAGCTATGGGAATTCCGCTGCTCGCCGGCCGCTTCTTCAACGACCAGGACACCGTCACCAACCCGCGGGTCGTCATCGTCGACGAACGCATGGCTTTGGAGTACTGGCCTGGCGGCGGCGCGGCGAATGCAGTCGGCAAGCGCATCCATGTAGTCCAATCGACATCCAAGGACTACTGGCAGACCGTGGTGGGGGTAGTGGGTCGGGTGAAGCAGGAATCGCTCGACTCCGATCCCCGCATCGCGTTCTATTCGCCCCAGACTCAGGCGCCGAGCCGTGCATTGACTGTGGTTCTGAGAAGTGTCGCGGATCCCGCCGCGCTCAGTGGGGCAGTCAAGCGCGAGATTCGCGATCTCGACCCCGATCTCCCCATGTACTCCGTTCGCACGATGCGGCAGCGGGTCGATGAATCGCTGGCGCGGCGGCGTTTCTTCAAAATGTTACTGGCGCTGTTTGCCGGACTTGCGCTTGCACTGGCGAGCATTGGGATTTACGGCGTGATGGCGTACCTGGTGAGCCAAGGCACGCGGGAAATCGGAATCCGGATCGCACTCGGCGCCACCCAACGCGGCATCCTCGGCATGGTCGTTCGCCAAGGGATGACGCTGGCGATCTCGGGTGTGGCGATCGGATTGGCGGGCGCTTTTGTGCTTACCCGATTGATGCGCGGGCTGCTATTCGGTATTGAGGCAACGGATACGGTGACGTTCACCGCGATCCCTCTGCTGCTGACGGTCGTCGCGCTGCTGGCTACTTACATTCCCGCTCGCCGCGCCGCGAGCATCGATGCGATTGTCTCCCTGCGTTGCGAGTAGGGATGGAGGCGCGAGAGCTTGTCGCCCGGGGATGCTGAAGTATTGGACCGAGAAATCTTCAACTGCATGGAGGACCCGGAACGGTCGGCGGCACCAAAGGTACTCTTTAGCCTGCGAACGCGCGCGGCTCGTAGCGTCTTTCCGCTTCCAACACCCGTGATTTCGGTGCCGCAGACGTCATTACTCTCAACCCGTTGGACACCCCCAATATCCTGACGCAATGGCTCAGTCCGAACCAAGCTCCACTCGGCCGGACCCATGCTATCCTGAGTCCGGATGTTTAGTCGCCAGCGTAAGGCTCGTGTTTTGTTCGGGCTATCCGACATTGTGCTGCTCGCCCTGGCCTTTGAGGCGGCTTATCAGACGCGCTCCCTTCTGCAACTCGAGCACGAGTTCTACTTCACCGTTCCCGAAACAGCCCTCCTTCTGGGATTCTCTTTGATGTCGTGGATCACGATCGGAGTCTGGCTGGAAATCTACGAGAAACTCGATTCAGGCCACCCCCGAATCATCCTCCGCGACTCGGCGCGTCAATGCGTTTATAGCGCGCTTTGCCTCGTCATTTTTGAATACTCCCTGCGTCTCGACTTGAGCCGTGTCTTTGTGGTCCTGTTTTCCGCATATGGCTGGGTGGCGGTACTTCTCTTTCGACTGACCGCCGGCCGGGTAGTCGGAATGATCCGTCGCGAGTTTGCGGCGCCGCATTACGTAATGGTGGTCGGTACCGGTGAACGCGCTCTACGCATCGCTCGGGAACTGGAGCATTCTCGAGAATACGGAGTCCGCTTGCGCGGGTTCCTCAGCGAGCAGTCCTCGAGCACCGCCTCGGAAATCGTTCTGAATTCGCATTACCCCGTGAATCCTGTCGCCGATCTGCCCGCGATTCTTCGGCGCCACGTGGTGGACGAAATCATTTTCGCGGTGGGCAGCGAGTGCCTGGTGGACCTCGAGGAGATCTTTCTGCTCTGTGACGAAGAAGGAGTCCGTACCCGCGTGGTGGTCGATTTCTTTCCACATGTTAACAGCACGGTCTCTCTCGACCGCTTCGGGGGAACGCCGCTGCTGACATTCTCGGCAGCACCATACGACGAGATCCGCCTCCTGGTGAAGCGCATTACGGACGTTGCGATGGCCGCGGCCGGACTCATCGTCCTGGCGCCCTTCATGGTGACGATCGCAATCCTGATCCGGCTCACGTCGCCGGGACCGGCCATTTTCCGGCAGGAGCGCTGTGGATTGAACGGTCGCCGATTCCTCTTCTACAAGTTTCGATCGATGTGTCAAAACGCCGAGGAAATGAAGGACGCCCTGGCGCATCTCAGCACCCGCGAGACCGCCTTCAAAATCCCCGATGATCCCCGCCTGACGGGCTTGGGGCGGTACTTGAGGAAATTCTCCATCGACGAGTGGCCTCAGTTGTGGAACGTACTGCGCGGAGACATGTCGTTGGTGGGTCCGCGCCCGGCCATTCCCAGTGAAGTCGACCAATACAAGCGCTGGCAGCGCCGCAGATTGCGGATGCGTCCGGGGCTTACCTGCCTCTGGGCCGTTTCGGGCCGCGACCGCGTCGATTTCGAAACGTGGATGAAGCTGGATATGCAGTACATTGATAATTGGTCGTTGTCGCTCGATTGGAAAATTCTGCTGCGCACCATTCCTCGGGTTCTCATTGGGAGTGGGGCGAATTGACGGGCGTCTGGGCCCGAAAGGCTTCTTTGCATGCACTTGATTCCGACACAAGATGAAGTGGTGGCCCTGCTGCGCGAAACCGGCGCTCTCCGCGATGGCCACTTCGAATATCCCAGCGGGCTGCATTCCAACGAATATCTTCAAGTGCCGTTGGCCCTGCAGCACTATCAACACCAGAGACTGCTATCGGTTGGGCTGAGCCGCCTTCTGCGGGCGAACTCGGAGATCCGGGCCATCGTGCCGGAACTATCCATCGTGGTACCCGCCACTGCGGGTCTGCCGGTCGCTTTCGGCGTTTGCGAGTCGCTGCGCGCCAAGAAAGTCTACTGGGCCGAGCGCGATCACGACGATCAGCCTATGCGCTTCCGCCAGTACATTGAACCGGAACGCGGCGAGCAGGTAGTGCTGGTCGACGACATTCTGCGCACCGGCAGCAAATTGGCGGAAATGAAGAAACTCCTCGAGGCCAGCGGCGCGATCGTGGTTGGGCTGGCGGTGATTATCTATCAGCCGAATCCCGACATGATCGATTTCGGGTCTCTGCCGCTCTACTATCTGGCCAAATTGGACGCCCGCTATTATGCCGATGCCGACCACTGTGAGTTGTGCAAACGTGGCGAGCCGGTGGAGAAGTCTTGGGTTTAAGCCGCCTCGGGCACAGAAGCAAAGCGAGGTATGCTCGAAAAGGTGTGGCTTCGACCCGCAACTGATTGATTCGGCACTACTAACTTTGGGTATTAAACGGTTGCTGAATTAGAGTGCAGAATATAACAACTCTATGACGCTACGTGTGGTTGGGCTCAAATCGGAGTCAGGTTTCCACAGGCTTTTCCACAAATACGTGGAAAGATTCACGAATGGCTCGCCAAATGTTACAGTGAGACGGTCTATGAAGTCAGGGCGGTTCGCGAAATTCACTTGCCTCGCTACCTTACAATGCGCCTCGTTATTTGCCCAGACGGGCGCTGGAGACAAACTCGCCCCTTACTATCCGACTCCCGCGACGATTGTAGAGAAGATGCTTCAACTCGGAGGATTGAAGGCAGGGGAGAAGATGTTCGATCTCGGCTCAGGCGATGGCCGGATCGTCATCATGGCGGCGCAGAAATTTCACGCCGACGCTACTGGCGTGGAACTGGATAAAGACCTATGCACGCAAAGCACGGCCAAGATTCTCAAGCTTGGTCTGGAAAAAACTGCCCACATCGTGAATGGTGACCTTCTCAAGCAAAACTACAGTTCCGCCGATCTGGTCACTGTCTACCTTTTGCCGGACGCAATCGACAATAAGGTGCAGCCGCTTCTCGAAAAACAACTGAAGGAGCGCGCTCGGGTGGTGGCTCATGACTTCGAGTTTAAGAACTGGAAGCCCGATAAGGTCGAGAACATCCCCGACGATGGCGAGGGCCGCAGTCACACCCTCTATCTGTACCGGAAGTGAGTTGAACGTTTGTTCTCCTGGACAAAACTAGCTTGGCCAAAGTACTTAGCGTGGGGGCGCGTGCTGTTGGCGGCCACTGCTCTCGGTCTTAGCTTCCTATTCCTCCCCGACCTCCCCTGGATGATCCGGGGCATCCTCATATTGTTCCTGGCTTATAGCGTAGTTCCGGCCTGGCGATCCAGGCCAATGAGTGGCTTGGTTGGCTTGCTTGCGCTCTTCGGCGACACCATCTACTTTCTGGTTTTGGCGGTGCTGCCGAACGAGCGCATGCTCTTGACCGCTTCCCTTTTCCACCTGTTCCTGCTCACCGAAGCATTGTTCTTCTATACATCGGTAGAAATCTCCGTGGTAGCGGGAGCCTGCGTCCTATTCTGTGTCGTACTGGCGAACGGTTCGAGTCTTACCAACGGCTCCATACGATACCTGGAGCCGACCGTGCTGGTGACCGGGCTTCTGGCCTGCGCCTTCGCTTTTCACCGGGAGAAGCAAGCGGCGCTCATCGCGGACCTTGACGAGCGACTCAAGGCCGCTCAGAAAGACGCCGAGAGAGCTCGCGAACAGGAGCGCCAACGGATCGCCTCCGACTTCCATGATGGCCCGCTGCAAAGCTTCATCAGTTTGCAGATGCGTCTCGAGATTCTCCGCAAGCTCCTGGAACGCGATTTTCGCGCCGGCATGGACGATTTGCGGCAACTCCAGGCGCTAGCCCAATCGCAGATCCGCGACTTGCGCGCCTTTCTTCACAGCATGCGACCCGTGGATGTGGATGGCGCCAACCTGGTAGCGACCGCGCGCCGCACCGCCGAGAGTTTCCAGAAGGAGAGCGGAATCCCGGTGACATTCCTTGGAACGACCACGCCCGTCGGTTTGCCGCAGGAGATGACCTCCGAAGTCCTGCAGATGCTCCGCGAATCGTTGCACAACGTGCAGAAACACGCTGGTGCGACACGCGTCGCGGTGGCCATGGAGAAGGGCGACCGCTGCCTCGAGATCTCGGTGGACGACAACGGCCATGGCTTCAATTTTGCCGGCACCTACACCTTGGAAGAACTGGAACTCCTGCGTCTTGGCCCCGCCAGCCTGAAGCGCCGGGCGCGATCGCTGAATGCCGATCTCGTGCTCGAGTCGCGCCCCGGCCGCGGCGCCGGCTTGAAGTTCCGGATCCCGCTGCAATGAAGCAGAGGCCAGGGAACCTGGAGCCAGGGGCCGGGCGCCGGGGGCCGGGCCTCCAGTATGGGCTCGGCGGTCTGATTTGCCTGCTCTGCTGTTCCGCCTGTAGTCGATATGCCGACTTCGCCCTGCCTACGTTGTCAGGCGGCGATTCGCGCATGAGCTATGCATTCGAGGTCCAGCAACAACCCGTCTTGTCTCCCGCCGATTCCTGGGAATCGCACGATGTTCTCAATCCGTCCGTGGTGCCCGACCCCTGGCCCCTTGCCCCTGGCTCCCGGCCCTCGTTGTCTGGTTCCCAGGCTCTCCTGAATGTCTATTCTGCCTACGACGGCCACAGCTGGCACACAGGACTCGCATCCTCGTCCGATGGCGTTCGCTGGCAGAGGCAGGGAAAGATTCTCTCGCCCGATCCATCGACATGGGAAGGGTCTTACATCGCGGCGAACGGATCCGCGCTGGTTCACGCAAACCAGATCTGGTATTGGTACGTCTCCGGCCCCGAGAAAAGGCCGCGTTTGGGGTTGGCGCGCTCTGCCGCGGACCGAGTCTGGCACAAACTGCCTGCTCCCGTGCTCGATCCCGGCCCTTACGCCAGCTGGGACGAGTGCGGTGTCGCCGATCCGTATGTCATTCGCATCGATTCGATCTTCTATCTGTATTACCTCGGACAGGACAGGGCCCGCCGCCAGCGCCTTGGAGTTGCTCGATCCACCGATGGCATCCACTGGCAGAAGCTACGTTCCAATCCGATTCTGGAACTTGGAGAACACGGCGCCTTCGACGAAGCTGGTCTGGGAGAGCCGGCAGTGTGGGGTTCGCACGGGTTTTACTGGATGCTCTACACCGGGCTCGATCCTCACATGAACCGAAAGTTAGGCCTGGCGCGATCCCGAAACGGCGTCGAGTGGGAGAAACTCCCAGCCGTCTTCAGCGGCTCTGAGCCTTGGGACTCGAAAGTAGTCTGCGATCCTGCCGTGCTTGTGGATGGTGACACGATTCGAGTCTGGTTCGGAGGTGGCGACGTGGCGTCTCGCGACGCCAACCTGCACGGACAGATCGGCTATGGCATCCTGAGGCCGGTATCGTCACCCTGACGAGCGTGGGAACAGACACTCCAGCACCATCCCGAAACGCGCCGCCCACGCCTGTTCGTGATGGCGAGCGCCGGGCACTTCGTGATAGCAGAGGTCGACGCCTTCTCGCCATCCCTTCTCGATCAGCGCGTTGCGCAGCAATCTGAGGTCATCGAGAATCTGTTGCGGTGAATCACCCTCCTCCGTGCCGGAATCCAGCCAGATCCGGGCGCGCGATGGCGACCGGTACGCCTGTACCATTTGCAGCATCGATCGCCCGTCCCACCAGACCGAAGGGGAAAGGACGGCGAGCCTCCCGAAGTCTTTCGGATACAGCAGGCCGGTTTCCAGCGACACCAGCCCGCCCAGAGAAGAGCCGCCGACTCCGGTGTGCACCGCGCCGCGTTTCGTGCGATAGGTCTTGTCGATAAACGGCTTCAGCTCGCGCGCCAGCATCTGCGCGTAGCGATCTCCCTTGCCGCCCTTCCGCCGGCGCGGATCGCGGGTCGGTGTGTATTCCGAGATGCGCCGCACTCCGGTGTTGTAGACCCCCACCAGGATGACCGGATCGATGGCGCCGTTGAGGATCATCCGATCGGCGGTGATATCCGCCTGCCAATCCTGCCCCAAAAACGCGGTCGCCGGATCGAACAGATTCTGCCCGTCCTGCAAATAAAAGACGGGACATTGCAGGTTCATCGTTTCGTATCCCGGCGGCACATACACCACGATGTCGCGGGGAGTGGAGAGATACCGTGACGGAAACCGCGGATGGTAGCGAATCCTACCTTCGTTCTTGGCGCAGCGATCGGACAAGGTATCAGTGTAGCGTGAGTCAGGCGGCCCCTCGCAGTGTATAGAAGAAGAGAGCGGCGGGATCAGTCCTTCACGGTCGCCGCTCGCCAATTCAGCGCAAACACCAGGTAAATTTCGAGAGCCGGGCGCGTCAGCAAGCGGTCTTCAGTCTTGACCCAGCATGCCTGCCCTAACCTCGCCTGATAAGCGCCGTCTAACCTGCAAATGCTCTCCTCATTGCTGCGCGATTTGCAGTACGGCTTGCGCACCTTGGCGCGCAATCCTGGTTTCGCCTTTGTTTCCGTCCTCGCCCTGGCCCTCGGGATCGGAGCGAACACCGCGATCTTCACCGTCGTCAACTCCGTATTGCTGCAGCCGCTTCGCTATCGCCACCCGGAACAACTCATCGTCATACGCGAGCGCAATCTGAAGGCGGGCTTCCCGCAATTCTCCCTTTCGCCTGGGAATTACCTGGATTTTCGCGACCACAATCACACCTTCTCCGGAATCGCGGCATTCGACCGGCAAGGCTTCAACATGCTGAGTGGCACCGAGCCCGAACGCCTGCGCGGATCCCGTGTCACTATCGACTTCTTCGACGTGCTGGGACGCCAACCTGCGATCGGGCGGGCTTTCACAGCGGCTGAGGGTCAGGTTGGCTCGAATCGTGTCGTGATTCTGAGTTACGGCCTGTGGCAGCGGCGCTTCGCAGGGAGCGCCGGCGTACTGGGGCAGACTGTAAAGCTGAACGGGAATCTGTATACGGTGGTCGGTGTGATGCCATCGGATTTCGAGTTTCCCGCACGCGTCGAGCTCTGGACACCCGTTGCTATGGACCTGCAGAACTGGCAGCAGCGCGGAGGGCACTACCTCGGAGGCCTCGGACGGTTGAAAGATGGCTCGTCGCTGAGCGCCGCGCGTGCCGATCTCAACGCCATCGCGGCGCGTGCGGAACAGCAGTTTCCGAACTCCAATTCGGGTTGGGACACGACCCTCCTGAGCCTGCAGGAGAGCACCGTCGGAAGCATCCGGCCCGCCATGTTGACGCTCTCCGCGGCAGTGGGCTTCGTCCTCTTGATTGCGTGTGTCAACCTCGCGAACCTGCTGCTGTCACGCTCATCCGCCCGGCGCCGCGAGATCGGTATCCGCAGTTCACTTGGCGCGGGCAGAGGACGGCTAATTCGCCAACTCCTCACCGAGAGTCTCCTGTTGTCCGCCCTGGGCGCGATCGTAGGATTGGTGCTCGCCTGGGGAGGCACCAAGCTGCTCACCGGCATCGCTCCCAACATCCTGCCGCGTGCTCAGGAGATCTCCGTCGATCGCCTGGTAATGGCATTCACCGGCGCGATCGCCATCCTGACCGGCATCCTCTTCGGACTCGCGCCCGCTGTGCAGATGGCGAAGGCTGACCTGATCGGGGCCCTGCGCGAAGGAGGCCGCGGCAACGCCATCGGCTTCCGCCGCAATCAATTGCGCAGCGCACTGGTGATCGGCGAAGTAGCGCTCGCCCTCGTATTGTTATCTGGCGCCGGCCTGTTGATGCGCAGCTTTTATCAGTTGCAGTCCGTCGACGCGGGTTTCGACCCGCACGGCGTCCTCACCTTCCGGACCAACCTGCCCGCCGCCAAATATAAGGACGATGGGCCACAGGCTGCCTTTTATCGAAGTTCTCTGGAGCGCATTCGCAGCCTGCCTGGCGTTTCCGTGGCCGGAGCCGCGCAGATCTTTCCGCTGTCCGGAGACGATTACGTCCTGTCGTTCGTACAACTGGGCAAGCCGCCGGTCCCAGTCGGTAATCAACCCAGCGCCGCCTACTACGTCTCCACGCCGGGATATTTCGACGCGTTGCGAATCCCTCTCAAGGCTGGACGGCAGTTTAACGAGCATGACGATGTCTCCGCGCCACCGGTCGCCATCATCAGCGAAACTATGGCCCAGCGCTTCTATGCCAACGAGAATCCCATAGGACAGCGCATCCAGATGGGGAACGGATCGAAACCCGCCGAGATTGTCGGGATCGTGGGAGATGTTCGCGATCAGGCGTTGGAGGTGAAGGGGCGAGTTGCAGTCTATGAACCGGCCGCCCAGGTCCCGTTCAGCGGCATGTACTTCGCGGTTCGCACCGAGGGCGACCCCGCTGCTCTGATTTCGGCCGTTCGCGCCACCATTCACAGTCTCGATTCGGAGTTGCCGATCGACGGCATCGGCACGGTGGATGCCCTGGTCGCGTCGTCGCTCTCGCAGCGGCGGTTTGCCATGGTCCTGATGGCGATCTTCGCCGGCCTGGCGCTGATTCTGGCGATGCTCGGTATCTACGGCGTGATCTCGTATTCGGTCACCCAGGCCACCCAGGAGATCGGAATCCGTATGGCGCTGGGAGCGCGGCGCGGCGATGTGTTGAGGATCGTTTTCGGCTACGCCGGAGTCCTGCTCGCAGTGGGGCTGTCCCTTGGGATCGCAGCGACGTTTGGCACCGCTCGTCTTCTGGCTTCTCAGCTTTTTGAGATCAAGCCGAGCGATCCGGTCACCTACAGTGCCGTCGCTCTCGTTCTGCTGGCAACGGGATTGGCCGCATGCGCCATTCCCGCCTGGCGCGCGATGCGTGTCGACCCGTTAGTCGCGTTGCGTAACGAGTGACGAGTGTCTGCAAATCAAATCGGCACGCAGGATCGACATAGGGTCCAGACGGGCGACGCGCGCGGTGACTTTCCAAACCGCCAGCAGGGCCGTGGCCGTTAGATCGCGGGCGGCCACGGCGCAGATCGCCAGCCCTGGGCTCTGCGCGCCCGATCAAATGCTGTAGCAAGCTCTCCAAGGATGCCGCAGATGCCCGTTCCTTGACGAATCCGGCGAGTACCGGCAGCGAATTAGTCCCTTTCGCGACAATTCCCTTACGGAAAGACTCTCTCGATGCTTCGCCCGCGATAACATCGGCTCGCGCAAATTCGGATTTACACCGCTGAATACCGGATGTATACTGCAGACTGGCTGAGAACTGGGTGTGGAGTTCTGGCCGGGATAGTGGGGCCAGGACCCTCCGCCGTCGTTCCAGCCGAAGGAGTGTTCATGGCAACCGATGCTGTACCAAAAGGTGTCAAGAAATTCACCGTGCCTGCCGAATTCGTCAGGGCATTTCAAGGTGAAGTCCGTTTTGTGCCAAGGGATCCGCATAACAACGGATACATGAACTTCGATTACAACATGCTGATCGGCGCACTACGCAACGCCGATCCTGCGGCCCGAGAAAGACTCGCGGCGGCCCTGGGTTCGCTCGAGACGCAGTGGAACCTTGTCCTCGTATCGAAATCGGAAACGATCGTTTCCGGCGATTGAAATCGAGATAGCTCGATGGAAGCTCCGCAGCGGGTTAAGGATACGCCGTTTTTGCGCAATGTAGGCCTGCTATTGACCTATCATTGCCAGGCATCCTGCGCGCATTGTGTGATCCGGGCCGGACCGAACCGGCATGAGCAGATGTCTCTCGAAGACGCTCGCACGTGGATTCACGAGATCGCCTCGTACCGGGATGGCTATGTCTGTGTACTGTCTTTGACGGGAGGCGAGCCGTTCTCGGATCTGGATCTTCTGCGGGCGGTGGTCGAGTCGGCTTCCGAATCCGCACTGTGTGTGTCCATCACGACCAACGCATCCTGGGCGACGAGCCGCGAAGCCGCTGTAAATATCCTGCTGAGTCTGCCCAGAATCTCGTCCCTCGCCATCAGTACGGATGTCCATCACCAGAAATTCGTGCCGTTCCAAGTCGTGCAGAATGCCATCCTGGCGGCTCGCGAATGTGGTGTGGCGGCGTACGTCTCTATCGTCGGTGACGGCGATAACGACCTGGCGTTCCAGCGCATCAAATGCGACGTATTGAAGGTCACTCCCGCGGAGAACATCCGCGAGGGCATCACCTTCCCGGTTGGCCGCGCCTCGCTCATCCAGGCGCGGCTCCAATATACTTTCAGCGAGACACCACCCAACGAAGCGTGTCAGGCGGCCAGCTCGCCCTGTATTTTCCCCGACGGGCGAGTCTACGGATGTATTGGCCCTTTGATCGACTTGCAAGATCAGCATCCGCTGTTATTGGGCAATCTGCACGAATCTTCGCTCTGTGACGTGCTTGATAGCGCGGAAACGAATGCGGTCCTACACGCTCTCCGGATTTGGGGACCGCACAAGCTCATCACGATGTTGCGCGAAGCAGGTTTCGGCGCGCATTTACCGGCACGGTATGTGGAGGGCAGCGTCTGCGGAGCCTGCTTCAGCGTGATGTCCGACCCGGCAGTTCGGGAGTGGCTCGGGGAGTTGGAGAAAGACGCCGCCTTCAGACGCAGAGTGGCGTATGCCCGGCTGTATTACCTGAACGAAACAGGCATGTTGGAGGTCGCCGGACAGGAAGTGATGTGACACCGCGCCGGCCGGGTCAGGTGCGCCGATATGGAGCGGCTGCGAATCAATCTGCGCGCAGGATCGACATCGGGTCCAGATGCGTGACGCGCGCGGTCGCTTTCCAAACCGCCAGCAGGGCCGTGACCGCCAGACCGCAGGCGGCCGCGGAGCAGATCGCGATTCCGGGGCTCTGCGCGCTTGCGATCAAATGCTGTAGCACGCTTCCCGAGGATGCCGCCCCTGCCAGACCCGCGGTGATTCCGGCGAGGACCGGCAGCATTCCCTGCCGCGCCAGCATCCCGCGCACATCGGCTGTCGTGCCGCCGACGGCAAGGCGGACCCCGATCTCATGGGTCCTCTGGGCCACCGAATACGACGCCACGCCGTAAGTTCCGATCACCGCCAGCAGCAGCGCGAGAATTCCGAAGAACAGCACCACTGTCGTGAAGAACCGCGGCCGGGCCAGCGATTGTTCCAAGCGCTGGTCGAGCGTTTCGACATCATACACGGGCACGTCGCGATTTACGGTACGTATGGTGTCCCGTCCGGCGGCGAGGTAGGCAGCTGGACCTCCTGTCGTTCTCGCTACAAACGTGAGAAACAACGGGCTCACAGCGGGTTCGTAGATCTGCGAATCAAACGTGTAGTCCAGACGCAACGGATTGAAGTGCGTGGTGCGCACCAGGCCGACCACGGTCGATTGCTCAGAAGGTTTATTGGGGTTCAGAATTACCCTTCGGCCAACAATAGCGGCGCCGAGGCCCGTCTGCCGCGCGAAGTCCTCGTTAACGATCGCGGCAGTCGATGGCAGGTCGTTTGCATTGAAGTCGCGGCCCGCCACCATCTCGATTCCCATGGTGCGAAAGTATCCGGGAGTTGCAGCCACCTCGACGGCCATCGCATCCTGTCCCGAATCGAGCGTGAAGCTGCTTCCAAAAAGCTTCAGCCCGGCAAGCGGTAGATAATCCACGCCACCCACCGATTCCACTCCGGGGATCCGTTCGAGGCGGCCGAGCACCTCGTGGTAATACAAATCCAATTGGTGATCGGTCGGATCCCGGCTGATGAACGGCGAGACCGTGAAAGTGGCGATGTTCGCAGTGTGAAATCCCAAGTCGGTGCCTGTCAGTTTCAAGAAGCTTCGTCCCAGCGTCAGGCAACCTGACACGAGCACCAGGGCCAGCGCGGCCTGCACCGCGATCAATCCCGAGCGTACGCGCCGTACTCCCGTGCCGTTGCCCTGACTCTGCGCGCCGAGCAGCCATGCCGGGAGCGTGCCGAACAGAAGCCCGGTCAATAGAGCGATTCCCATCGCGAATCCCAGAACCCGCCCATCCAAAATCGTGTACTCCTGCGCGGATAGCTTCGCCGGCAGCGCCACCGACACTAACCGCACCGACCAACGGGCCACGGCCAGTCCTGCTATCGCGGCGCAGGATGTCAAGAGAACGCTCTCGGTGATGAGCTGTTGGACGATGCGCGCGCGGCTGGCTCCCAACGCGGCTCGAATGGCGAGTTCCGAGCGGCGTTCGATGACTCGCGAAAGCAGCAGTTGTGCCACATTGGCCGAGGCGATCAACAGGACTAGCGTGACCAATCCGAGCAGCACCAGCGAGGATTCGCGCACCGGCCCCGCCAATTGCTCCCGGATCGGGACCAGATTCGGCCGCCTCGCCGGATCCTTCCACAAAGCCGGAATCTGCTGCTGCACTTCCGCGTAATAGATCTGCCGCGACTGCGCCAATGTCAGCCCCGTCTTCAGTCGCCCGATGATCGTTCCCAACGGTTTGACGTTTATGGGGAGGAGCCGGACATCCAGCAGGGTGGGCGTCCAGACGCTGGTTTTGGCGGGAAAGTCAAAACTGGGCGGCGCTACCCCGATTACGGTCATCGGCACGCCTTGCACGCGAATCGTCGCTCCCAGCACCCGTGGATCGCCGCCGAAGAACCGCTGCCACACTCCGTAAGCGATGACGGCGACCTGATCGCGGCCCTCCATCGACTCTTCGGGTGCGAACCAGCGCCCCGATACCGGAACCGTTCCCAGCAGGTCGAAAAAGTTGGCTGTGGTCTCGGTCACGGCGGCGCGTATTGCCTCGCCGCCGGTACTCACGTTCATCTCTTCGGGACGGTAAATCGCTGCGTCGTCAATGTACGCGGTGCTCCTGCGAAATTCGTCGAATCCCTTCCCTCGCAAGCTCAAACGCTTGGGCGAAACGGCGGTATCCACTTGCACCAGGCGCTGCGGGTCCCGGAAGGGCAGGCCCCGCAGTAACACCGCATTTACCACGCTGAAGATTCCAGTCGAGGCGCCGATGGCCAGTGCGAGCGCCGACAACGCCAGAGTGGTTACGGCCGCGCGACTCCTGTATACTCTCGCGGCATACCGGGCGTCCTGGCGCAGTTCGCGAAACAACTCGGGCGGAATGGAAACCGCCAGGTCCGTTACCGCCTTGAGCCAGAAGCCGGCGCGCGCCCAACTGTTCGGCAACTCGCGATATTCGTCCTGGAACTGCTGCTCCAGCGCCGACTCATACTTCTCGCGAAAACTCGCCGGGTAGAGACTCAACAGCCGGCCATAGAGCTTGGAAGCTTTCATGCCTTACTCCGCGCGCAGAATCGACATCGGGTCCATCCGCACCACGCGCCGGCTTGCCTTCCACACGGCGCCAGCGGCGGTGGTTGCCAGGGTGAACAGCGCGATTCCACATGCAGTCGGGTCCAACGGCGCAGTGTTCACCGTGAGATGTTCCAACCATCGCCCCAACAGAACTGCGCCGGCCACACCGGCAAGGGTGCCGGCCGCCACCGGGATCAGGCTCTGCCGCAACAACATTGCCCGTAAGCGTCGCGGCGTTGCCCCGACCGCAAGACACACGCCAATTTCATGCGTGCGCTGCACAATCGAGAACGATGCGACTCCATAAATGCCCAACACCGCCAGCAGGAGTGCGAGGCCGCCCAGAAACGAAACAACCGTGGTGTAGAATCGCGCTCGCGCGAGAGTATTCCCCTTGAGCCCCTCCAGCGTATTGGCGTCGTACACGGGAACCTCCGCATCCAGTTGGCGAACCACATCCCGGCAGATCGACACGTAGGGAACCGCATTGCCGCGGACCCGAATCACGTACGTCAGGAAGTCCGGGACCGACTGCGATGCAAGCAGGAAGATCTGCGGAACCGCGGGGCCAGCCGGGCCGAAAAGACGCGCGGTGCGCACCAACCCTACGATCCGCATGTTGGTTTTGCTCCCGGTCATTCGAATGCCGCGTCCCACGACGTCACCGCCGAGCTGACGCGCGAACTCCTGATTGACGATGACTACGGGCTCGGTGCCGGCGGCGTCGGAAGGTGTGAAATCGCGGCCTGCCACAATCGGCGTTTCCATGGCTCGGAAATAGTCCGGGGTGGCATAGTTGAGAGAAGCTCCGTGTTCGATCGGATCGCCATCTACCCGGAATCCAAGCGTCCCCGTGACAGCGAGCTCGGTGAGCGGGAGATACGCGACCGCGCCTGCCGATTCCACTCCGGGAACCGCGCGCAGCCGGTCCAGCACCTCTTCGTAGAACTGCCGCTGGCTCTTCTGCGCCTCGGGACGCGTGCCCGAAAGCGAAACTGTCATGGCGACAGCGTGATCTGTGCGGAATCCCATGTCGGTGCCGGTCAATACCAGGAAATTGCGGCCCATCGCCAGGGCGCCGGCCAGCAGGATCACCGTCAACGCAGCTTGGATTGCGATCAGTGTGCCGCGCACTCGCCGAACTCCTACGCCATGCGTGTTGGGCTGAACGCGCACCAGGTCGGCTGCCGGCTGCATGCGTGCCAATAGTCCGGCGGGCAGCACGCCAAACAACAGTCCCGTCAGTGTTGCCACACTCAAAGCAAACGCCAGCACGGCGCCGTCCAGGACGGTGTACTGCTGCGACGCCATGGGCACCGGCTCGACCACCGACGCGAGCCGCGCTACGAGGTGCGCCACTGCCAGACCCGCAATCGACGCCCCCAGCGTTAACAGCGTGCTCTCGGTAATCAACTGCTGGATGAGGCGTCCGCGGCTCGCTCCCAGTGCCGAACGAACCTCCAGTTCCTGACGCCGCTCCGTGATCCGCGACAGCAGCAGGTGCGCAACGTTTGCGCAGGCAATCAGCAGAACCGAGACCACGATTCCCATCAGCACCAGCGAGGCCTCGCGGACGTGGCCCGCGAGTTGTTCCTGAAGGGGAACCAAGGCGGGTGTCCCAGGCAAGCGGCGATCGCCGATTCGCTGGTGCATTTCCGCCTGGTACATTTGATTGCCGCGGGTCCAGGAAACCCCGCTCTTCAGCCGGCCGATGGTGGTATCGTGCCATGCCGGTACGCTGATGGGGAGGCGCTGAATGTCGAAGATCGTCGGCGTCCAGACGGCGGTGCGCTCCGGATAATCCATACTCGGAGGAGCGACACCCACGATAGTCGCCTGCACGCCGCTCAAACGGATCGTGCTGCCGAGCACGCGCGGATCGCCGCCATACACCTGCTGCCAAAGGCCGTAACTGATGACCGCGACCGAATCGCTTCCGGGTGTGTCCTCGCCCGGTGCGAACGGGCGGCCGAATTCCACCTCCGTGCCGAGCGTCTCGAAGAAATTGGCCGAGGTCTCTGCCACGCGCACGCGAACTCCCTCCCGCCCGGTGTTCAGATTCATTGGAAACACGACGTAAACAGAAGCGTCGTCGAGATAGGGATTCGCTCCGCGCCACGCACGGAATTGCACGTCTCCGCCTTGAAACGGCGGCTGCGGAAACCACGATAACTCCACCAGCCGCTGCGGCTCGCGGAACGGCAGAGAGCGCAGAAGCACCGCGTTCATGACGCTGAATACGCCGGTGGTGGCGCCGATCGCGAGCGCCAGCGCGACGAACGCCAAGGCGGTGCTGGTGCGCCTGTGCCGGTAAACGCGCAGCGAGTAGGCGATGTCCTGGCGCAATTCGCGCGTGAATTCCTTTGGAATCGAAACGGCCAGGTCTGCCAGAGCCGTCAGCCAGAACAGGGCACGAGCGCCACGATTCGGAAGGTCACGGTAGTCGTCGCAGAACTGGCGCTCGAGCGGAGTCGCGTACTCCTCGCGGAACCGCGCCGGGAAGAGTTTCAGCAGCAGGCCGTAAAGTTTCCTTGCGTTCGCCATCCGTCACCCTATGCTGGTTCGGGAAATCCCAAGCTGTCCTCAGCCAGTTGAACCAGTTCGCGCAGGCGCGCGGCTTCAGCCTGCGCCACCCGCAGACCCAACGGCGTGATCCGATAGTAGCGGCGGCGTTCGTCGTCCAGATGCGGATCGGGCCGTTCTTCCGATTCCTCGATCAGGGCTTGCTCCAGCATGCGATTGATGGAGCCGTAGAGCGCCCCCGAGGCGAGATTCAGCTTGCCGCCGGTGCGCTGCAGGATCTCGCGTTTCAGTGCATATCCGTGGCGCTCACCCTCGGTCAATGCCAGCAGCATGTGAAAGATCGGCAGCGGGAGCGGAAGCAGCGCATCGACTGGGCTTGGCTTTGGCTTGGACATGGTGAATCCTACTTCGTGAGGGGCTTCGGGCGGCGGAAGTACATGATATTGTCGACCTTATACTCCCCGTGCGTCACGCTGACGAGTTCCCAGTTGTCTCTGCCGAGCGCCGCCGCGGCTGCGAGCATTGGAGTGTGGTTATCGGTGGCAGCCACCTTCGTGGTGACCACCGACGAGCATCCCTGCGGCGAAGCAAAGCACGTGAATGCCTCGCCCACCACTTGTCCCATGGTCACAGAAGCGTATTCCCACTGGCGATCCGCCGGGGCAGGGATCTGCGACTTCAGCAGCGGGCCCGCTGCTATGAGGCCCAGGAGTATAAACGAAGCGTAAACGGCAGGTTTGGTCATCTTCTCCTCCATTCGATCAGCAAATGATCGATTAGGTCACTTGATGACCTAGTATGCTCGCAATGAGCTGAACCTGTCAATGGAGAAACGTGAGGATTGGCCCGACTCGACGCGTGACGCAGGCATGAGCAAGCGTTCCCGACACACAAGCGGGAGGCCCGATCCGCCCCTAAGTTAAACTAAATATGTACCCGCCCTCGACTTTTCGTCGCCGGGGTGCGTCTAGTCAACCAGGAGCCAGATTTGATCTTTCGGGCGGTCGAAGATGCCGACCTCATTCGCCAGGCAGCCCGGGGCAGCGTAGAATCGTTCAATCTTCTCGTGTCCCGGTGGGAGAAGCGTGTCTACAACTATCTCCTGCGCATTACCGCCAACCGCGAAGACGCTCTGGACTTGACGCAGGACGTGTTTTTGAAGGCCTATCAGAACCTCCGGAAGCTCGACGACCCGGGCCGCTTCGCGCCCTGGCTGTACCGCATTGCGCACAACGAGGCCTACTCCATGTTTCGCAAGCGGAGGCCGCAAACCGACGTGGACGAGTTGGAACCGGAGGGCACCGAAACCGGGATCACGATCGGCGGCAACTCGGTCTTTCCAATCGAGTTGAACCTGGCGGTCGCTAGCGCCCTCGATCGGCTGTCGCCCGATCAGCGCGAGGCGGTCGTTCTGAAGATTTATCAAGGTTTCAAATTCGAAGAGATGGCCGAAATTCTTTCCTGCCCCGTGTCCACTGTCAAGTCCCGTCTGTATACCGCCCTCGAACTTCTCAAGCTCGAACTGGCTCCTGTAAAGGCACGAGGTGTGTCATGACGTGTTCGCCATTCGATTTGAGGGATTACTTTCTCCGGGAACTGCCCGACCAGCAGCAGCACCAGGTGGAAGCCCACGTAAAGCACTGCCAGCCGTGCCGTGAAGAGCTGGAGCGGCTGCGCGTGACCGAAGCTGCACTGCTCAGCCTGCCTGACGAAGAAATTCCGCAGCGCATCGCATTTGTTTCAGATAAGATTTTCGAACCGGCGCCGTGGCGGCGCTGGTGGGCTGCGTTCTGGGGCTCGGCGTCGCGCCTGGGATTCGCTTCGGCGGCGATGCTATCCGCGGCGATCATCATTTACGCGATGCACCCGGCAGGCCGGCCGCCACAGCCGGTGGCCGCCGTACCCGCCGCGGTCGCCCCCATCGTTCAGCCCATTTCCGATGCCGAGATTCAAGCGCGCATCGACGCCGCCGTCACTCGGGCAGTGGGACAGGTAGAGCAACGGCAGATGGAGAAGACCAGGACTCTGGTGTCCGATCTGGAATCGATGCGTCAGCGCCTGATGGTGGCCGCGGCCGCCTACGAGATCGATCAGAAGCGATACAACAGGTCGCGCCAATTGGAGGCCAACTATGGTGGGCCCCATGCAGAGGAGCAGCGATGAGGCTGGCAGTGATTCTTTGTCTCGCGGCGTCGCTGGCCAATGCGCAGGACGCCAAGCCTGCGGCAATTACCAAGGGTGTCGCCGCCGCTCCGATGCAGCGTCCCGGCATCTCGCGCCAGACATTTACCGACCTGGAAAAGAGCTTCGACACTCAGCTTGGGACGACCGGGGGCGCACATCCAATTGATATCCTGGGGCTCACACGCGGCGTGTACCTGGAGGATTACGGGGTGGTCTTTACGGCGGAGGTGAGCCTGACCCAGACTCCCACACTGAACCCCTTCCGGAAAGAGATTACGCAGGAATTAAAGAACGAAGTCTACCGCCAGAAGGTGGAGAACCTTCCGCTGCTGCGGAAGGCCATGCGCGAGATGGTGAAAACGACCGCGATGACGATGGGGGCGGTCGGTGTGAAGATGAATATCCTGAAGCCGAATTCCCAGGTGGTGCTCGCGGTCCGCCTATTGTATCTTCCTTATGAGAACACCACGGGGCTGCCGGGACAGATCATCATGAAGGCTGACCTCAAGAGCGCCATGTCAGACGATATTAAGGTGGAAGAGCAGTTCTGATGGCCACCACGCATTCGTCGAGTCCCGATACCGGAAATCCGCCGATGTTCGCGATGCGTCTGGGCGAGATCCTGGTGCAGCGTGGCAAGATCGCGGCCGACGATCTGGACCGCGCGCTCGAATTGCAGAAGGAGCGCGGCGATAAGCTCGGCAAAATACTCGTGGACATGGGGCTCATCGCCCAGCGAGACGTCCTGGCGGCACTTTCCGATCAGCTGGGGATACCGCTGGTGACCGTGGAGGGAGCGCCGCCCTCTGCTCCCGAGATCGATGGCCTCTCACATCGTTTCCTGCGGCAGTGCCGGGCGTTTCCGGTTGCCCTGGCGGGCTCTGTACTAACCGTCGCGATGGCGGACCCTCTCGACTTCGAGACAGTCGCCGCATTCCGCGCCTTTTCCGGACTGCAGGTGCAGACCGTGCTCGCGGCCGAGCAGGAGATTCTCGACTCCATCGATCGCCATTATGGCGAATCGGAGCGGCACGGCCTGGGCGATGGCGAGGACGAGCAGGCCACCGCCGATCTGGAACATCTGCGCGACATGGCCAGCGAGGCGCCGGTCATTCGCCTGGTCAACACCATGATCGCCGACGCCATCGAGAAGCGCGCCAGCGATATTCACATCGAGCCGTTCGAGAAAGAATTCCGGATTCGCTTTCGCGTGGATGGTGTCCTCTTCAATCAGGAGCCGCCGCCGCGCGAATTGAAGGCCGCCATCATCTCGCGCCTCAAGCTGATGGCCAAGCTGAATATCGCCGAACGACGCCTGCCCCAGGATGGCCGCATCAAGATCAAGGTGCTGGGCCGCGAAGTCGATCTGCGCGTCTCCACGCTTCCCACGCTCTACGGCGAAAGCGTCGTGATGCGCTTGCTCGATCGCTCGGCGGGCGATTTTTACGACCTTCGCCGCCTCGGCTTCGATGACCAGATGCTGTCGCGCATGGAATACTTTACCGGTTTGCCGCACGGCATCTTCCTGGTCACCGGCCCTACGGGCAGCGGAAAATCGACGACGCTCTACTCGGCGCTGAAGCGCATCAATCTTCCCGATAAGAAGATCATCACCATCGAAGATCCGGTGGAGTATCAGATGGACGGGATCAACCAGATCCACGTGAATCCGCAGATCGGCCTGACCTTCGCGGCGGGATTGCGCCACATCGTGCGTCAGGACCCGGACGTGATCATGGTGGGTGAGATCCGCGATCGCGAGACGGCCGATGTCGCGATTCGGGCCGCGTTAACCGGCCACCTGGTATTCTCCACGCTGCACACCAACGACGCGCCGAGTGCCATCACCCGCCTGACGGACATGGGAGTGGAGAATTATCTGATCACCTCCTCTCTGGTGGCAGTGCTGGCGCAACGCCTGGTGCGCGTGATCTGCACCCACTGCAAGGTGCCGGCGGGACGTACGCTGTCGCCTGAAGGCGAGACTGTGCACACGTTTCGCGGAGGCGGATGTCCCGAGTGCCACGGGCGCGGCTACACGTCGCGCGTGGGCATCTTCGAAATGATGGATTTGACGGACGAGATTCGCAAGCTGATCATGAAGAACGAAGATGCGTCAGTCCTCACGCGAGCTGCCCGCGCGAACGGCATGCGCAACTTGCGCGAAGACGGCTGGCGCAAGATTCGCGATGGTGTCACCACGGTAGACGAGGTGATGCGAGTGACACAAGAGTTCTAAATGCGCGGGACGGACGATCGGACAACGCGAGCGAAGCGCGCCATTTCTCCCCGGCCCCCGGCCCCTGGCCCCCGGCCCCTTTCTTGGTGTTTTTGAATGGCATCCACGTTTTTCTTCCGCGCGGTGGCGTCAGACGGCAAGGTCCGCAGCGGGAGCATCACGGGCGACGACGAGAAGCTGATTGCTCGCGAATTGCGCAAGCAGGGGCTCACCCCGATCTATGTCGGCGTGGCGCCGAAGGGATCGTCGTTTGAGATTAAGCTGCCGTCGTTCGGACGCAGCAAACGGCGCGATGTCCTCTTCTTTACGCAAGAACTTTCCACTCTGATGAATGCCGGAGTGCCGCTCGATCGGGCGCTGAGCATCACCGCCGAGCTGACCGAGCGGCCGAATTTCCGCTTTATCGTGCTCGACGTACTGCGCGTACTGAAGGGGGGCCGGTCGCTGGCCGATAGCCTCGCCGCGCATCCCGACTGTTTCTCCGACCTGTACATCAACATGGTGCGTGCTGGTGAGGCGTCGGGGGCAATGGCTGCGGTCTTCGAGCGACTGGCGGAGTTCGAGCGGTCGCGCGACGACTTGCGGGACTTTATCATCTCGTCGATGATCTATCCAGCGCTATTAGCGGTAGTTGGTCTGGGATCGGTGATCGTGTTGTTGACCTTCGTGGTGCCGAGGTTCGCGACGATCTTCTCCGATCCCCGGATGAAGATCCCGCTTCCCACGCAGATCATGCTCACGGCGAGCCACATCGTGCAGACCTATTGGTGGATGGCGGTGTCGGCACTGGCGGTCGGCTTCATTTTCTGGCAGGCTTACACGCGCACCACGGCGGGCCGGCTCTGGTGGGATGGTGCACGGCTCAAAATCCCGATGCTCGGCGAGGCCCTGCTGAAGGCCGAGACAGCACGCTTCGCGCGGGCCATGGCAACGCTGGTGGCGAACACGGTTCCGCTGGTGCAATCGCTCAGCATCGCGGCGGCGACCCTGACCAACAAGACCATATCCGCGGCACTGGCGGGCGTGTCGCAAGGGGTAAAGCGCGGCGAAGGAATCGCAGGCCCGATGCGGCGGGCCGGCGTGTTTCCGCCGCTCGCCGCACACCTCTTGACGGTCGGCGAAGAAACCGGGCGGCTCGATCACATGTTCGCCCGCATGGCGGATATTTACGAGACCGATACGCGGGCGTCCATCAAGCGCTTTACGGCGGTCTTCGAGCCCGTGGTGATCCTGATAATGGGTATCCTGGTAGGGTCCCTGATCTTGAGCATGCTGCTCGCAATCACGAGCATCAACGACGTGGCGGTGTAACTATGTTCCAACGAAGAAGAAATCGTAAGCGGCATCAGGCGGGCGTCACCCTGATCGAAATGCTGGTCGTGGTGACGATCATCGGACTGTTCGTGGCGCTGGTGGGACCGAGCCTGTTTAAGAAGGTGGATGACGCGCGGGTGAAGGCGGCGCGGGCGCAGATTGCCGGCTTCAAAGGCGCGCTGGCCAATTACAAGCTGGATACCAGCACCTTTCCCACGACGGAGCAGGGGCTGATCGCATTGCGCATCAAGCCGCAGGACGCGAACCAGTGGAACGGTCCCTATCTGGAACAGGATGTTCCGAAGGACCCCTGGGGTCGCGACTATATGTACAAGTTCCCAGGCGATCATGGGGACGAGCCCGACATTATCAGCCTAGGCGCCGATGGCGCGCCCGGCGGCGATGGAATCAATGCAGATGTCGTCAGTTGGAAGAATCAATAGCGCCCTGGCGCAAACACTCCTGTTTGCCGCGTCGAGACTCATCTCGACGCTTTTCGGGTGTCCACAAAGTCTGAGTATTTGCACGACGTCTTGAGAATTTGTCCGACATGACGCACTATTTCGCATGGAAATCTCGCGCCGGCGTCTGCCGCATCAATACCCGGAGGGTAAGTGGCTCTTCGTAACGTGTCATCTACACGGCAGTTTGCCGCAGGCAAAGTATCCGCCACCGGGAAAGCTCTCGTCGGGCGCTGCATTTGTGTGGATGGATCGATACCTGGACACGACGCTGCTAGGTCCAAGGTATTTGGCACAGGACTCAATTGCGCAGACGGTGGTCGACTCTCTGCATCGAGGAGTCTTACTAGGCCATTACGACCTTGCCGCGTATGTAGTGATGGCCAACCACCTTCACCTCTTGGTGTTGCCCAAGATATCGCCTTCGCGCGTCATGCAGTCTCTGAAAGGCGCCACAGCAAGGCAGGCGAATTTGATCTTACGCCGCACAGGCGAGTTATTCTGGCAAGCGGAATCGTACGATCGTTGGGTGAGAAGCACCGAGGGATGGGCTCGCATTTCCGCCTACATCGAGGAAAACCCAGTGAAGGCCGGAATTGTGCAACGGCCCCAGGACTTTCGCTGGTCGAGTGCGACGCACGCCGTGATAACAATCGAAACCCGAGACTTGGTGCACGCCTGAAAAGCGTCGAGAGGAGTCTCGTGCTCGCAAGGCGAGACGCGGCAAACAGGAGTGTTTGCGCCACATCATCAGTCAGGAGAGTCAGCAGCCAGCGGGGCGTGACGTTGATGGAGATGATGGTAGTCATCACCATCGTCGGACTCATCACTGCCATCGCCGCACCCTCGATCACCGCGGGACTCGACACCATCCACATGGCCACCGCGTCCGACTCCATCTCCGCCTTCCTTAACGCCGCAGTCACCCATTCGGAGCGCCGCCAGCAGCCGGTCGCACTCATCATCTCCCAGAAGGACAGTCGCCTCTCCGCCTACTCGAATGAGCCGGGATTCAGCCGGGAGCTCACGCTTCCTACGGGAGTCCTCATCGAAGCGGTGCTGCCGCAGATACCCGACGATGTGGAGGGCGTTCGCCGCCTCATGCTCCTGCCCGGTGCGCCTGCGCCGGGGATTGGAATCCAGTTCGGGAATCGCCGCGGCGCCCACCGCATCGTTCGCCTCGATCCCATGACCGGCTTTCCGCGCGTGGAGAGCGTCATACAGAAGTAATGAACCGCCGCGGCTTCACCCTGCTCGAGATGATCGTCGCCACTACGATCATGGGAATCGCCGTGGTGGGCCTGCTCGCCGGTATCACCCGTTCCACCCGTAACGCCGCGCGGCTGCGCGAATACGGCCGCGTGGTGCAGTTGGCGCGTCTGCGGATGAACGAACTGTTGGCCGACCCCCGCCTTCCCCGTAACGTCGTGATGTCCGGCCCCTACGACCCTGCCTTCTCCGGCGGGTTGGAGGCAGGCTGGCAGGCACAACTCTCCACATTCGAAGCCTCCACCGTCACGGCTCCCGGGCAAATGGCACTGGATCGGATCCAACTCGAGGTCTGGTGGATGGCGGGCACGCAGCGCCGCACCTTCAGCCTGGACGGTTTCCGGCCGCGCGTGATGAAACCCGAGGATTTTCTGCCTGGGGCCGTCCGATGAAACGCACGCTACGGCGTAAGCGCCTTCACGGTCAGGCGGGCCTCACGCTGATCGAGGTGCTGGTCGCGATCACGCTGCTCAGTCTACTGTCGGTGGGGATGCTGATCGCGATGCAGATCGGCCTCGCAGCATTTTCGAAGACAGACCGCAAGCTGATGGACAATCGCCGCGTGTCGGGCGCGCAACGCCTCGTGGAGCAGGAACTCGAGGGCTTGATGCCGGTGGTGGCGCCGTGCGGACGGACCGGGATCAAAGTCGGATTCTTTCAGGGCGAGGCGCAGGTGATACGGCTGGTCTCCTCGTTCTCGTTGCAGCAGGCCTGGCGTGGACAGCCCCAGGTACTCGAGCTTTTCGTGATCGGCGGCGACCAGGGCCGCGGCGTCCGGCTGGTAGTGAATGAAATCCCCTACGCGGGGCCGATGGCAGCCGGCCAGCTTTGCACCGGGATGGCGCCTGACCCGATCACGCAGACGCCCGCACTGAGCTTCATTCCCGTGGTTCCGGGGCCGTCCTCGTTCGTGCTCGCCGATCAGTTGGCATATTGCCACTTCGCGTTTCTGTCGCCAGGCCCGCCGCCGAACAATCTTCCCGCATGGACGCAGCGCTGGGCGAAGCCCGGTTGGCCGATGGCGGTGCGCATCGATATGGCACCACTGGAACCAGACCCGTCGCGGCTGCAGCCGATTTCGGTAGTAGCGCCGGTCTATATTCACCGTTCCCCGGAGATTCCCTATGCGGACTACTGAGCGCGGCCCCCGTGGCGCAAACACTCCTGTTTGCCGCGTCGAGACTCATCTCGACGCTTTTCGCTGTTCCAGCAAGTCCGCCGCACGAAGATACTCCGACGTTGCCATTAACCCCAGACAGGCCCCTAAGAAAAAACCTGGATGGTCCAGCAAATTTTGCGGCCCGACAAGCGTCGAGATGAGTCTCGACGCGGCAAACACGAGTGTTTGCGCCACCTCAGTCCACATCTCGCGACGCCGGGGGAGCGCGCTGCTGACCGTCTTGTGGCTCTCCGCCGCACTTGCCGCGATTGCCTTTTCCCTCGCCAATACCGTGCTGGCGGAGACAGACCGCACCTCCACCGAGTTAGACGGCCTCCGCTGCTACTACCTCGCCGCCGGGGCCATTCACCGAGCCTATATCGAGGAGTTGTGGGGCTTCAGCATGCCTGCGCAGTTGCGGCCCATTCCGCCCGGCACCATCGCCATCAATTACCTCTTCCCCAGCGGGAATGCCCGCGTCGAGATCATCCCCGAGACTGCCAAGCTCGACGTGAATAACGTAAGCGTGCAGGATCTTTTTCGCCTGTTGATCGCTCTGGGAGTCGAGCCTGACCGGGCACAAGCCATCGCTGGCGCCATCGACGACTGGCGGCACCCCTCCCCCATGGGGGAAGGTCCGCTCGATTCGTATTATCTTTCGCTGTTTCCGTCTTTTCCGGCCAGCCACGCGTCCATACAAGAGATTGAGGAATTGCTGCGCGTGAGAGGCATCACTCCGGAAATATTCTACGGAAGTTACGTCCCATCGCAGGTTAACCCGGGCGCTCCTCTGGAGCCGGGTGTGCCGCGACTGGTCGCGCGTCCCGGACTGGTGGATTGCCTTTCGGTCTTCGGGGCGAAAGATACCGTAGACGCGAACACGGCCTCGCCGGCGGTCCTGGCGGCGGTGGGCATCAACCCGTACGTGATTGCTTCTTTGCTGCAGCAGCGCCGGGTCGCACCGCTCACCACGGAACAGTTGGGCCCGTTTCTACAATCCATCGGCGCCGGGGGAACGCGTCTACGGGTGGGTGGCAATTCCATCGTCACCCTGCGCGCAACCGCGCAGTTGCGCCTCGCCAATGGCCAACTTTCCGACCTGAAGCGCACCGTGGCCGCGCAGGTGAAATTCATGCCCACGGGATACGATTCGCCGATTCATATTCTGCGCTGGTACGACATGGCTTGGAGCAATTAACCCCGGCATGCCCGTTTCGACTTCCATCCCCAAAGACGTTCGCAAGCTGCTGGCCTTCGGCTCGGGTGTAGGCCTCGAGATTGCAGGCACGGACCTCGAAGTGGTGGCCGCGCGCGTTCGGCCCTCGCGCATTGCGGTGCTCGGAAGGCTCACGATTGCGAATTATGCATCGCGGCCCGCGGCGGAGTGGGGCGCTGAGTACTCGCGTTTCCTGAAGTCGCTGGGGCTGGCGCATCTGAGCGCGACCGTACTCCTGCCACGCCGGGAAGTGATCGTGCGCCAAGTGATGCTGCCGGGTGTGGCGCCCAAGGACATCGATAGCGCCATCCGCTTCCAGTTGGACACTCTGCACCCGTACGGCGACGAGGAGGTCGCCTACGGCTGGTCGCCGCTCAGTTTCGGTGCGGTGCTGGTGGGGATCGTGAAGCGGACGGCCGTCGATCGCTATCACCAGCTTTTTACCGAGGCCGGAATTGCGGTTTCGAGTTTCACTTTCTCGGCCGCAGCGGTGCATGCCGCGATTCGCCTGAACGGAGCGGCCGAAGGCGCCGGATTCGTGGCGCTCAGCCGTTCCACCGCCGGTGCGGTGGAAGTGTATGGCGAGAGTCAATCGCGCCCTGTCTTCTCGGCGGAGTTCGATCTGGCGCCTGAGCGCGCCGCACTGCTGGCGTGTTCGGAACTACGGCTGCCGCCCGATACCGCGCCCTTGAATCTGGAGACTATTCTTCCGAAACCGGATGTCAATCCGATAGAGAACGACCTTTCCCGCAACGCACGGCCGTATGCCACGGCGCTGGCTGGGGCTTGTCCCCGGTTTGCGCCGTCGGCAAACGTGCTGCCGACCGAGTATCGCCGCTTGAGTTCGCGTGCCGCTCTGGTCCCGACGCTGGTGCTGGCGGGCCTGGTATTGCTCGCTTTCGCGGGCACTGCCATCTATTCGAATTATGCTAATCGGCGCTATCTGCGCAGGCTCGAGGCCGAGATCGCACAGTACGAACCACAAGCACAGCGCGTAGCTGCGGTCGATCGCCAAATGAGCGACATACAGGGGCGCACCCGCCTGCTCGATCAATTCCGCCAGCAGACGCGCCGGGACCTCGACGCCTTGAACGAACTGACGCGGCTCGTCGAGCCGCCTGCCTGGACCAACGCAACCATCCTGACGCGCGATTCCGCCCGCATCAGCGGAGAGGCCCCGCAGGCCTCGCCTCTGCTGAAAATCTTCGACTCCTCGCCGCTGTTCGAAGGGTCAACCCCGGAGTCGATTCAACGCAGTCCCGTCGGTAACGGCGAGATGTTTCAGATTCACATGAACCGGAGGGCGGGCAAGTGACTGTCGGAACTCTCGACCGCAAGACCGGCATCTTTCTGGTTTCGGGCCTGGCACTGATCGCCATATTGCGATTCGGCGTGTACGGAGATTCCAGTCCCGGAGCAGTCTCGGCTTCGGAATCGATTCCCAAGGCGGAGCAGCGCTTGCAGCGGGTGCGTCAGTTGGCCGCAATGCTGCCCGGCAAAGAAACGGTGCTCAAAGAAGCGCGCGCCGACCTGGCGTCTCGCGAAAAAGGCATGATCACTGCGGATACCGTGCCGCAAGCGCAGGCGTATCTCCTCGGCGTGATCCAGAAGGTGGCGCAGGCCAATCAATTCAGCGCGCCGGGTGAGGAGACCATGGGTGTCAAGCCCCTGGGCAACGACTACGGTGAGGTCTCGGTGACGGTGGCGTTCTCCTGCGGAATCGATCAGCTGGTGAACTTTCTGGCGCAGATTGCCAATCAACCGGAGCTGCTGGCCACCAACGAGATCAGCATCAGCGGCGGCGGAGACAAGAAGAAGAATCTGCTGGTGCGGCTGAGTCTGTCGGGTGTGGTGCCGAAGAAGCTGCTGCCGGTGAAGAAAGCAGGAGGCGGATTTTGAATCGCAAGCTGCTGCTCTTGAATTTTGTCCTGGTGGGCGTGGCAGTCTATGCCGGATCGCAGTTTCGAGCCGAATGGCGTAACGCCCGCGAGCGGGAAGCGGCCGTGGCAAAGGGACAGCCGAGAGCCTTGCCTCTGCCTCCCTACAAGCCAGTCCCGGCGGATTCCGCGGTCATGCCCGGGTCGTATCAGAGTATTGCCGACAAGATGCTATGGGATCGGTCGCGAAACTCTACGGTCATCATCGAGACGCCTCCGCCCCCGCCGCCCAAACCAATGCCCCCCCTGCCCGTGTACCACGGCATGATGAGCCTGGGCAGCGCTGGCCTGACCGCATTCTTCAGTATGACGGCGGATGGCGCGCATCAATCGGTGCACATCGGCGAGAGCATCGGCCAATTCAAGCTGATAAGCGTCAATAGTGATGAGATCGAATTGGAATGGGACGGGCAGTCGATTCGTAAGACGGTTGCCGAAATGAGCGGGCATTCGGGCGCGGCGGGTGTCCAGGTCGCGCAGGACAACGCTCGTACCGAAGGCGCGCCGCCGCCCGCCGCCGCGCCTCCGCCCGTGAAATCCGGCCCTGGAGATGATACTGCGTTCGGGTTCAAGACCTGCGCGGTCAACGACGGGAATGCGCCCGGCACGGTGATCGACGGTTACAAAAAGAACTTGCACACCAATCCCTTTGGCACGAATTGTACCTGGGATCCGGTAGGAAAGTAGTTGGGTCGGAAACGGGCAGGTGGACAACCTGCCCTACACCTGGAGCTGAAAAATGAGATTACTAATCGCGTTCGCGTTTTGTGTATGCCTGTTTGCCGCGGAGGATCCCGCGAAGAAGACCTCGCCTGCACCGTCGGTACCGTCCGCAGGCAACGCCGGCGTCAAGATCCCGGCGGCTGCCGTGAAGAGCAGTGACGGATCGTATCTCTATACCGACCGGCAGGGGAAGAAGTGGATCTATCGCAAAACGCCCTTCGGAATCGCCCGCTTCGAAGACAAGCCGGCGCCCGATCCCGCGGCTGCGGCGCGATACGCGGGCGTCAAGGCTACAGCAGACGGCGACATGATCCGCTTCGAACGGCCAGGTCCGTTTGGCGTTTACAAGTGGCAACGCAAAAAGACGGAACTCGACGAAATGGAACAGGCCGTCTGGAACCGCGAACAATCCCGGACCGCCGCCCGACAGGAATAGACCAACCATGCGCCTCTTCTCCTCACTTCGACTGGCAGCGCTCGTTTGCATTTTGGGTGCTGTGCTGGTAGCGCAAGCGCCGCCGCGGGCAGCTCAGCAGACGCCGGCGAACCAGCAGCCTGCTGCGATTCCCGCGATTCCGGCCACTAACCAGGCTCCGCCTCGCGCCGGAGCGCCGGCGACGCAACAGCCGACCACGCAACCGGCCGCCCCGCAGACCACGCCGGCGGCTCCGTCCACCCAGCCGGCACCGGGCGCGCCGCCCGCGCAGCCTCGTCTGAGCAGCAGCCAGCCGTTCCTGGTGGGCGGTGTGACGCTCACCGAGATGATCGACACCCTGGCCAAGGAGATGAAGATCAACTACATCCTCGACCCGCGCATCAAGGGATCGGTCATCATCTACACCTACGGAGAGGTCAAGCCCGTCGATCTCATGCCACTGATGGAGACGATTCTGCGCGTCAACGGCGCGGCGATGGTGAAGGTGGGCGACCTGTACCGCATCGTTCCCATCGCGAGCGTCTCGAACCTGCCGCTCGAACCGCTGGTGAATGTTGATCCCAAAACGATTCCCGATGACGAGCGGATGGTACTCAACCTGGTGTTCCTGAAGTACGCCACGGCCGTCGAAACGGCAGCCCTGATCAAACCGTTCCTCGGAGAAGGCGCCGTCAGCCAGCCCTATGAACCGGCCAATCTGCTGATCCTCGAAGACAACAGCCGCAACATGAAGCGGACGATGGGTTTGATCAGCCTCTTCGACGCAGACTCATTCGCCGGCCAGCGCGTGCGCTTGTTTGACGTGACCAACAGCCGTCCGAGCGACCTGGTGAAGGAACTAGAATCGGTATTCAAGGCATATGCTCTTTCCGAAAAGAGCGGCTCGGTAAAGTTCCTGCCGGTAGACCGCATCAATACGCTGATCGCGGTGGCGCCCAATCCCGGCATCTTCGCCGAAGTCTCCAATTGGATCGAGAAGCTCGACGTCCCCGTGAAAAATTCCGCGGGTGGACTCAATAATTACGTCTATCGCCTGCGCTACGGGAACTCCACCACCGTGGCCATGGCAATCATGGCACTCTACACCGGCAACCTGACAGCCTTGGCCAACCTCGCCGCGATGCAAGGTGCGGGAATGGGAATGATGGGCGGAGGTATGGGCATGGGGGGCGGCATGGGCATGGGTGGTTATGGCGGTATGGGTGGGTATGGCGGCGGCATGGGCGGCTACGGCGGTGGCATGGGCGGTTACGGCGGTATGGGTGGCTATGGCGGCGGCATGGGTGGCTACGGGGGCGGGTACGGTATGGGTGGCGGCGGCTACGGCATGGGAGGATACGGCGCCAATCAGACCCTCGGCGGCATCGCTACTTCTCCCGTGAACACGCCTCCCACGGGCAGTGCAGTGCCACAGGGGAATGCGGGAAGCACCGATCTTACGGGCACCTATCTGGCAGGAGCTAACGCGGGGCAGGGCGGGGCCAGGGTCCCGCACGTCATCCCGAATCCGTTTGACAACACGCTCCTGGTGCAGGCCACGCCCACTGAATGGGAGCAGATCAGCAATCTGCTGCATCAGCTTGATGTGCCGCCGCGACAGGTGCTCATCGACGCCAAAATCTACGAGTTGGATTTGAATGGTGCGTTCTCCGCGGGATTGCAGTCGTATCTCGACAAGAAGGATACCGGACCGGTTTCGCGGGTGCTGAACGTGGCTGCGGGCGGAGGCGGCTTGACGCTTTCCACGGGTGCGTTGGTTCTCCGCAGCAGTGAACTGCTGGGAGTGCTGAACCTTGCGGAATCCAACCACATGGCCCGTGTGATCTCGGCTCCCAGCATCATTGCGACCGACAGCATTCCGGCAATCATGAACGTCGGCCAGGATGTCCCCGTGCTGACCTCCTCGGGTGTCGCGGTGACCGGCAGTTCGTTCAACTCCGTGAGCAGCCGCAGCACCGGTGTCACTCTGAACATCACGGCGCGTGTGAATTCGAGCGGTGTGGTCACCATGATGGTGGATCAAGATGTCAGCGAGCCCCAGGGGAACTCGTCGAGCAATATCGACTCGCCCTCGTTCTCACGACGCGCCTTCACCACGCAAGTCACCGTCCAGGATGGCGATACGGTCGCGGTGGGAGGTTTCATCGGGGAGACTCGAACCAGCGACTCGTCGGGCGTTCCGATCTTGCACCGGATCCCGCTCTTAGGCGCCGCGTTCGGATCGAAGAGCATCAGCAAGAGCCGCACCGAGCTGATCATCTTCATTACGCCGCGCGTCATCTATGACACGAACCAGGTTCAGGAAGCCACTGACGAAATCAAGGGCAATCTAAAGCGCATCCAGAAGATCATGGACAACGAGAAGAAATAAACACGACACGTCCGAAGGCGCCGTCTGCGTGTGATCTCTCGCCACTCTGGCGATTTTTTCGAAGAACGCGCGCTATTTGACGACATCGCCGGTCAGGGCATTCACTAGCGCCGCATACCCATTTTTGTTGGATCCCCACATCACGTACCACACGGGCGCTGGGTATCGCGAGGCACTGCCCAGGCGCAACGTGGCCTTCTGGTTGGGATGCGTCTTCAACCAGCCCGCCGCCTTTTCAAATGCGGCTTTGTAAGCGGCATCAGAATCAATCTTAAACTCGCTGCTCGAGAACGCCTTGCTTGTGGGTGTGGAGCCGGCCCAGGGCAGCGCGCTGCTCACGTTTACTCCCTTTCGGATGTCAGCTCCGCCGTTGGCAACGGCATACGTGAAGATCCGGGCCTCCTTACGGCTTGGGGAAACGAAGACGACAGTCCACAACCCGGCCTTACCGCCCTCATTCTTGATATCCGGTAGTTCGCCGCTGGTCACACTGAGCGCCAACAGATCGGCCGCCCACGCACGTGCCGGCTTGTAGATTTCATAGAACGCCCGTTGTGCGGTCACGATTTCCGAAGCCTTGACAGGCTCCTTCATCGCTTCACCCTCAGCATTCGCCCCGGTTGTCGGAACTCCTGAGCGAGCCGATAGCACTAGGGCGCTAAGTATAGTTGCGGTCAAGAAGACCCGTTTATTCATAATTCACCATCTCAATCTTACCTCCGCACCGATGCGAGTTGATTGTCGGGTCTGGGCACTGACAGAATTCCTCTTGACTCTTCTGGGCCGATCGACCGGTGCACGCGGGTTTCCTGGACCCTGCGGCCTCGCCCTTGAAGTGTGTAAAGATCTTCGCGGGCAGCCGTGGCGCAAACGCTCCTGTTGCGAGTCGCGTTCTTGTCGACGCCTTCCGCGCGGCCAGCAAGTCCCGACTGCAGTGCGTTTTCGTTGCTGCCTCTGAACTTCCCGAATCTGCTTACGACTTCAGCCGCGCGCTCTTTGCCACAATAGAATCTAGCGCCGATGTATCTGTTCCACCTGTTTCGCTCCTTTCTGCCGCTGCACAATCCCATAGGATTCGGCGGGTCGGACTTCGTCGAATTCGGTCTCGTCCTCATCCTGGTGGGATTGGTGTTCGCGCGAGCATGGTGTGTGCTTGCCGCGGTACGATTGGCTCGCAGGCCGATCTGGTGCATGCTCTTCTTGTGCGCGCTCGTCATCGTCCTCAGGGTTGGACTACTGCCTCTCCAGCCCGTTCCCACACCCGCCGGCTCCGACGACTTCAGTTACGTCCTTCTCGGCGACACGCTCGCTCACTTTCGCCTGGCGAATCCCACCCACCCGATGCACAGATTCTTCGAGACCACTTTCGCCTTGCAGGAACCCAGCTACAGTTCGATCTACGCGCTGGGACCAGGCCTCGCACTTGCGTTGGGAGAGCTTCTGTTCGGTCTGCCCTGGGCCGGCGTGCTCCTCTCTATGGGCGTGCTCTGCGCGCTGTGCTATTGGGCGCTCCGCGGCTGGACGTCGTCCGGATGGGCGCTCGTCGGCGGCCTGTTGGCAGTGTGCGAGTTTGGGCCCCTCAATGCCTGGATGAATCGCTATTGGGGTGGCGCCGTTTCGGGAATCGCCGGGTGCCTGGTCTTCGGGGCCCTGCCTCGGATTCGCGAGCGCTGGCAAACTCGCGACGCGGTGCTGCTGGGGATCGGAGTCGGGTTGCAGATGATCACCCGGCCCTTCGAATCGCTGTTCCTCGATCTCAGCATCATTCTGTTCTTTCTGCCCGAACTGCGCCGCCAGGAATGGAGCCGCCTTTTCAAGATTGCCAGGCCGGCACTTCTGGCCTTTCTCCCCGCGGCCGCTCTGCTCCTCCTCCACAACCATGCAGTTACCGGGAACTGGACCACTCTACCGTACGCGCTCAGCCGATACCAGTACGGCGTCCCCACCACCTTCACTTTTCAGCCGAATGCCGTGCCGCATAACACCCTAACCGAAGCCCAGCAACTCTACTACGCCGGCCAGGCGCGTGTACATGGCGAGGAAACCGAGACGCTTGGGACTTACTTCGACCGCCTGGGCAGCCGCGCCGGATTCTACCGTTTCTTTTTCCTGGCGCCACTGTGCGTGGCCCTGCTGTTCTTCCTGCCGTTACTGCGCGAATACCGGTATCTCTGGATCGTTCTCACATTTCTGCTGTTTGCGCTCGGCACCAATGTGTATCCCTACTTTTTTGTGCATTACCTCGCGGCCGAGACGTGTCTGTTTTTGCTGGTCGCCATTCTCGGACTCCAGCGTCTGAGCGAATGGCAGCTTGGAGATTGGCGGGGTGGCAGCTTTGCAGCGGCGGGCATTCTTTTCCTTTGCGCCGCGCATTTTCTGTTCTGGTACTTTGTGCATGCGCAGGGAGATGAGCAGATCCTCTGGTCGATGACCGCCTTCGAAACCGCGCCCGGCATCAATTTCGGCGACGTGGAAGGGCGGATCGCGGTGGAGAAGCGTCTCCAGGCGGAGCCCGGACGCCAACTGGTGTTCGTGCGCTATTTCCCCACGCACGGCTACCTGGAGTGGATTCACAACGACGCCGATATCGACCAAGCGCGCGTCGTGTGGGCGCTCGAACTCAATCCCGACGATAACGCGAAGCTGAAGGCGCTCTATCCCGACCGCAAGGTGTGGCTGATGGAGCCCGACGCGCAGCCTCCCAAGCTGGTTCCCTATCCCGTGAGCGCCGGGCCGTTCTTGCCGGTGGAGTGATCGCCGCGCTTAGTTGTGGTTCCAGAAGCCCGCCGCCGCTATCGCCTGATCGCTTGCGAATCCGCAGGCTCGCTGCGAGCCGCCCCGTATCAACGAAACGATGGAGTAACCGTGTTCTACGGCCTTTCCAGCACCGCGAGCAACGACTGTCCAAAAGGCGGTCGTGCCCATCGCTCGGCGGCCGAGATCACCGGCACTACGTACCGGTCGAACACTTCGATCTGCTGCTCCGACTGCGCTTCGCGCTTCAAGATGTGCGCGTTGGTCCACCAGCCGAAAAAGCCGACGCAGTTCGAATAATGCAGTTTGCGGATCCGCAGGCCCGTCCGCTCCGCCAGGCTTCGCAATCCGCCGCGGCTGTATCGCCGGTAGTGGCCCAGGTTCCGGTCGATCGGCCCGTACAACACCGGGAACGCCGGAACCAGAAGGACGATCACCCCGCCGGGCATTAAGACGGATGCCATCCCGCGAAGCGCAGTCTCATCGTCCTCCACGTGCTCCAGCACATTCAGGCACACGCAGGTATCGGGGCGCAGTTTCGCGATCTCGCGGAAGCCCGCAGATGCCACGTCGCACACGAAGGTATGCAGATTGGTGCGCCCCGAGTAGCGTTGCTTGAGTCGCTCGACGCATTCCGGTTCCACATCCACGGCAATGACGGCCTCGCGATCGAGCAGAGATCCGGTGAAGTTGCCGAGGCCGCATCCCACCTCCACCACGCGGCATCCCAATTCTCGCCGGACCAAGCGGTCCTGCCAGGCGAAATAGTTCTTCGCCCGCGTCATCCGATCCTGGTCTTCAATCGTGTAGGTGGTCCGGTCCATCGTGCGAGTCAATCTTCAGTTTAGCAGGCCGCTGAAAAGGGCCAACCGGGTTCGCTCGCTCACGGTCGCAACTCATAACTTATTGCAAACACAATCGTTGATTGCGAGCTGCGCGCGTCAGCAAGCGATTTTCTCGACCCTTTCCAAGGGTGTTAGCTTAGACGGTCAGGGTCGGATCTGCGCCGCTCCACGTTACATCCGCTGTCGGCCCGTATGTGGAGGGCACCGTCCGATTCAGCAGCCGAAGATATACCGTGAGTTGCGTGCGATGGTGGGCGCTGTGCAGCACCCGCCGCCAGAAGACCCAGATGCGTTCCCGCCGCACATCAAAGAACTGTGTGTTGCCGAGCCATTCCTTATCGCCCCAGGCGCTCATCCAGCCGAGTCGCCCCACCGCAAGATCCACCAGGCGCACCGCAAACGCCTCTACCGTCTGCTTCTCCGGAAGAGCCTCTTTCGCCGATGGTTCCAAACTGCCCAGAAATTCCGCGAAGAATCGCCTCTCCGATAGCAGTTGATGCCGCATGATCTCCGCGACCGTGCTCGACCGTTCGTGCGGGCGCCACCCCAAGTCATCCTCCGCGAACATGCGCCACACCGATGCGGTCTTGTTAGTCTCGCTCGCATATGTGTCTACGATGTGCTGATAGGCAGGCGCTGCGGCGCGCGGCAACCGGTCATCGGAGATGGCGACTCGCTCGTACTTCATAGTTCTCTCCCAGTAACAGAGTCATTTCGGCTCGGGCGGCTTCAGCGACAACCGCACGTTATCGGTTCCCTTCGACCGTGTGGCGATCCGCAAATACAAACCGCCGGACATCATCTTCTCACGATCCAAATCCGAGATCGTTTCCGTTCCGGAGAGGCTTTGGAAGGGGTGGTTAGCCAGTACCGAGATGACGGGACCCGTCTCCTCTTTTATGGCCCGATGAATGGTGGCCCCCAGAAGATCACCTTCCGGGAACCCGGTGGATGTGATGTTGTAAGTGAGTTCACCGGTCGCCCGATCGAACGTGAACTTCCCCGATACGGTACGGTTGGCCACTGTCGCCTGAGCGCTCGATTGCCAGGAGATGAGCAGGGGCTTCGTGCGGCCTCCGAGAGCGGGAGTTCTCGCTGGAGCGCGGCGCCGATTCGTCGCGTGCTCATAGGCGTAGGCATAAGACACCAGCTTGGCATCGTCAAACGCGCGACCGAATAATTCTACTCCGACCGGAAGGCCGTCTCGCGTAAATCCGGCAGGCATGCTGATGGCGGGGAATCCGGTTGAGGCGCTGAGTTGGCAGGTCGAACCGCCCTGGGGTTCGCCGATTCGCGCCGGCTTCCGCCTCATGGTGGGATAGACCAACGCGTCCAGCTTTTGGTCTTCCATCAGCTTCAGAATGGTCTCCTGAATGGCGATTCGCTTGGCGAGGGCGATCTTGTATTCGTGCGAATCACGGCCTTTAGAGGCCAGGCGAGTGTTCATCACACCCTCCAGGGAAGCGTGAATCAGCCCGCCGTTGACGATCTCTTCCAGCGAGTGAACCGGCGGGTTCCCGTTCTTCGCAAGATAGTTCGCCAGGTCCTCTTTGAATTCGGTGTTGATTACCGATGAGCCGTCCAAATTGGCAATCAGTTCCGGCATGGGAACCGCGACAGCAGTAGCGCCTTCCTTCTTGAAGTCCTCAATGGCCGCGCGCACGATCCGGATGACCTCCTGGTCGTCCGAGGTATCGCCGAACAGCGGCTCGAGAATTCCGATGTGCACGCCTTTCAGCGCTCCGGCATCGAGCGCTTCTGTGAATTTCGGCCGCGATTGGCCCGGCGCGAGATGCGTGGCCGGATCGGCCGGATCTTCGCCGATCGTCGCATCGAGCATCACAGCGAGGTCCGCAACGGAACGCGCGAGCGGTCCACCTACATCCTGGGTGGTGGAAAGAGGAACAATTCCAGTGATGCTTGAGAGTCCTTTGGTAGGCCGCAGGCCGACCAGGTTGTTGGAGGAGGCGGGAATGCGAATCGATCCGCAGGTGTCGGAGCCCATGCCCGCCGCCGCGAAACTGGCTGCGATCGCGGCTGCGGTGCCGCCGCTCGAACCACCCGGATTGCGTGTCGGGTCATAGGGATTCAGCGTCTGTCCGAATGCGGAGCCGGTCGTGGTGATGCCGGAAGCCAGTTCGTGCAGGTTGGATTTGCCGATAATCACAGCCCCGGCCTCGCGCAGCTTTCGCACCTGAAACGCATCGTTCGCCGGCACGAACCCGAGGAGGGCTATGCTGCCCGCTGTGGTTTGGAGGTCCGCCGTGCTGTAGTTGTCCTTGACGATCACCGGAATTCCATGCAGAGGCCCCCGCGGACCTTTCGAAGTGCGTTCGCGGTCCAGCGCCTCGGCTTCCAGAAGCGCCTTTGGGTTAATAGTAATGATGGCGTTGAGGCGGGGGCCGTGATGGTCGAATGCTGCGATCCGGTCGAGATATCCCTGTACCAGAGCTTTAGAGGTGATGCGCCCCTCGCTCATCGCTTTCGCCTCCTCTGCAATCGTCGATTCGGCTACTTCAAAGGTCTGGGCGTGAATGCGTTGGATAGAGGCGATCGACACCGCGTACAAGAGCATCCATTGGGCGGCTTTCATCTGGCGATGTTACCACTCCGGAAGTAACAGGCAGAGGTGCACCCCGCAGCCTCACGCTCTTGGGCTCATGGTGGCGAACAATGTGCCAGAAGCTGCACAAGGCTGACGTGTCGAAGCCCGGTACCATACGACCGTGGGCACTCGGATGCGCCACACGGGGCGAACTGGAATAGCGCTTGCGATGGAGGACTAAAATAGTAGAATATGAATTCATGTTCAACTTAAGACTCCCGCTTTTGCTCTATGGGTTGGGTTTCTGGGTCGCTGGCACCGTGCTCTTGCGCCTGCGGGGAGAGCACATCCTCCATCCTGGCGACTCTGTCGCGACACTGATCCTCTTCGCCGTCACCTTTCCCTTGATCGCATGGCTGGTGCGCAGACTCTGCCGGCGTTACCAACTGCCGCGCGAGCAATGGCCCGCAGGCGCGGTCTCAGTACTGTTGCCGACCTTGCTCCTCGATCCGTTCTCCAGCGCCTTCTTCCCTGTTGTCTTTCCCAATATGGCGCCCGACACTGCCGGCCTTTTCGGGGGCTGGATGCTCTGGTGTTGTGCCGGGGCCCTGGTGGGCGTCACCGCGCGGCGATGACGGAAACTCGCAACCCACGTCCCAATCTTCTGGCGGATGAAGATCTTCCAGCCGAGCCGCACCAGAAGCGAAGTCTCGAAAAACGCGCGCGCCTGAAATCGGCGGGCCTCGCTCTTTTCGGCGAAAAAGGCTACGAGAATACCTCCATTCAGGAGATCGCCACTCGTGCCGATTTGGCCGTCGGGGGCTTCTACTTGCATTACCGCTCGAAGCGCCAATTGCTCCTCGCACTGATGGACGAGTTGCTCGATCGTTTTACGCGCCTCGACCTGCGGCCGACCGAGTTCGCCGACATTCGCGCCGGCCTTCGCGGCTTTCTGCTTCGCGCCTTCGCCACCGACCTGCAATACCTCGGGGCCTGGCGCGCTTTCCAGGAAGCGGCGTTTTCGGATGCGGATCTGGCTCGCAAGCAAATCGAAATCCAGGCGTGGACCACGATGCGCGTCACGGCGTTCTTTACTATGCTCCAACAACTGCGAGGCGCACGGCCGCGGGTGGACATCCCGGGATTGGCGCGAGCCATGGACAGTTTCTTCTGGAACTTCCTGGCTCAGGCCGTGCACATGCCGGAGCCGGAGTTGGACCGATGGATCGACGCGGCCACCCACCTGATCTACCACGCTCTGTTCGTCGATTCCGCAGGAGATCCGCCATCCTCCTGAGGGCCAAAGTCCGTCGCCTTTCGCTACACTGGTAATCCGTGGGAATCTTCTGCCGCCGTCTGGAACTCCTCGACCTGCGCCGTCGCTGGAAACAGGAGGGCCGCACTGTGGTCTTTACAAACGGCTGCTACGATCTGCTTCATCCCGGTCACGTGCGGCTGCTCGAACAGGCGCGATCGCTGGGCGACCGCCTCATCCTGGCATTGAATTCAGACGCCAGCGTGCGTCGCGCCAAAGGATCCGCACGTCCACTGCTGCCGGAAACCGACCGCGTGGCGCTCGCGGTTTCTTTAGAGGCGGTGGATGCCGCGACTCTGTTCGATGAGGATACCCCCCGCGAACTGATCTCGGAAGTTCTCCCGGACATCCTGTTGAAAGGTGCCGATTGGTCGCACTTCATCGCCGGAAGGGAAGAGGTGGAGGCTGCCGGAGGCCAGGTGCTTACTGTGCCGCTAGAACCCGGCTACTCCACCACTAATATTGTAGAATTGTTGCTCACTCAAAAACCTTGATCCATCCTGCCGTTCGAGATCTCTTCCTGGAACTGGGCCGCCATCCCGCGTTTCAGGATGCACTACATCACCTGACCACCGCTGGCGGCTCCAGTAGCGACGTTTCGCTTTCGGGACTCACGACGACTGCCAAGGCCGCCTATTCGGTGCTGATGTGGCAGGCGACCGGTCGTCCTCTGCTTGTCGTAGTTGGCGGGAATAAGCAAGCCGAAGCCCTCTTCGAGGCCGTCAACACTTTTTTCGGCCTGTTCGCCGCTGACGATCGCCACGGCCCGCAACTGCTTCCCGCACTGGATGTAGTGCCGTTGCAGAACCTCTCCCCGCACGCCGAGATCCTGGAAGAGCGAGCCATCGGATTGTGGCGCCTTGCTTCGCAGCGGGTGCCGATTACGATCCTGCCCGTTGCTTCTGCCATGTTGCGCATCGAGTCCGGCGAGTTCTACCGGCAGATTGCGCTCAAACTGCGGGTCGGTGACGAGTTGCCTCTCGAAGAGGTGATCGCTCACCTCGTGAGCATCGGTTACGAGCGCCGCGAACCGGTGGAAATGGTGGGGGAATACTCCCTCCGCGGCGGAATTCTCGACGTTTTCTCGCCGGAGGGGTCGAAGCCGGTCCGAATCGACCTGTTCGGCGACCAGGTGGAGTCCATCCGCCGGTTCGACGTGGAGTCGCAGCGTTCCGTCCTGAAGATCGAAGACTGCACCCTGCTTCCCCTCACCGAGTACCAGAAGTCCCGCGCACTGCTCGTGGAGTTGGGCGAACTGATGCGCGCCGCCGATATTCCCGGAAGAGACTTGCCACCTCCCGGCGAACCGTTCCCCGGATGGGAGCTGGTGGCGCCAATGATCCGGCCGCGGAAATCCTCAGTCTTTGCGTTGTTGGACCATCCGATTGTCGTCTGGGACGAGCCCGACGAGGTGGGCGCGGCCGCCGAACGCTTCTGGAAACGGCTGGAGCAGATTGAGCGCTCTCCAGCTTACGACCCCGAACGCATCTTTCTGAGTTGGGACGAGTTGCAGCGCCGCGCCGCCGCCTCCCCGCGGATCGCATTGAAGGAGCTGGAGATCGGGTGGGAGAAGGAGGGCGCATTCCACATCTCCACCCGCCCCTCGCTGGCTTTCCACGGCAACATGCAAGTGGCGATCGCGGAGGCACGAACGCTGGTCGAGAACGGCAACCGGGTCGCCTTCTTCGCCTCTTCTACAGGTGAAATAGAACGGGTCGCCGACATTCTCAACGAGTACGCGATTCCCTACCAACTTGGATTGGAACAGTTCGATTCCACCCCAGCTTACCTGGCGGAACGCGCCTATCACGCGGGTGCGGTGGCGAGCATCTACCTGGTGAAGGGTCTGATCCGCCGCGGTACCGCCTTTCAGGATTCGCATCTTGTCGTCTTTGGTTCCGAGGATCTGTTTGAGACTTCGGAACTGGTGGCCCGGGCACCGTCTTCGAAATCGGCGCTCGCAACCTTCTCCGCGGACCTGATCGATCTGAAGCCGGGCGACTTCGTGGTTCACTCCGAGCACGGAGTGGCTCAGTATCTCGGACTGCGCGAGATCCAGCAGGGGGAATCCAAGGGCGACTACATGCTGCTCGAGTACTCGGGCGGCGCGAAGTTGTACGTTCCGCTTACGCGCATGGATCTCATCCAGCGTTTTCGGGGTGCAGGAGAAGCCAAGCCAGCCCTCGATCGGATGGGCGGAGCCACCTGGACCCGCACCAAGACCCGCATCAAAGCCAAAATGCGCGACATGGCAGACGAGCTGCTCAAGCTCTATGCCTCGCGCAAGATGGCGGAAGGCTTTGCCTTTTCAGCAGATAGCAATTGGCAACGGGAATTCGAGGATGCCTTCGAGTTCAGCGAGACGCGCGATCAGCTCAGCGCTATCAAGGAGATCAAGCGTGACATGGAGAGCGAGCAGCCCATGGACCGCCTGCTCTGTGGGGACGTCGGTTACGGCAAGACCGAGGTGGTCATGCGGGCCGCTTTCAAGGCACTTGGCGACGGGAAACAGGTCGTGGTGCTGGCTCCTACTACAGTCTTAGCATTTCAGCACTTCGAGACCTTCAAGCGGCGCTTCCAGCCCTTTCCGGTGCGGGTGGAGATGTTTAGCCGGTTCCGTTCCCCTAAAGAACTGAAGGCTGCACTGGCCGATTTGGCCGAAGGCAAAGTTGACCTCGCGATTGGCACTCATCGTCTGCTCTCCCAGGACGTCGAATTCCGCGATCTGGGCCTGGTCATCGTCGATGAGGAGCAGCGCTTCGGCGTCAAGCACAAAGAACGGCTCAAGCAACTCAAAAAATCGGTCGATCACGTCAGCATGAGCGCGACTCCGATCCCGCGTACACTACACATGTCGTTATTGGGACTGCGCGACATGTCCGTGATCGAGACTCCGCCGAAGGATCGCCTGGCGATCTCGACAGTGGTGGCGCCTTTCCAGCCGGAACTCATCCGCGCGGCGATGGAATTGGAGCTGGCACGAGGTGGCCAGATCTATTTCCTCCACAATCGCGTGGATTCGATCTGGGCGCGGGCAGCCATGCTCCAGGAGCTGTCACCCAACTCCAAGATCGGAGTGGGTCACGGGCAGATGGGAGAGCAGGAGCTGGAGAAGACGATGCTTCAGTTCATGCGCCACGAGTTCGACATCCTGGTATGTACGACAATCATAGAAAATGGTTTGGATATCCCGCTTGCCAACACCATGATTGTCGAGAACGCCGAGCGTTATGGACTCTCGGAACTATATCAGTTACGCGGAAGGGTGGGGCGGTCGAACCGGCGCGCCTATGCGTATTTGCTGGTCCCGCCGGATACGGAGTTGACGGAGATCGCCAAGAAGCGCCTGGCCGCGCTCAAGGAATTCAGCGATCTGGGAGCCGGATTCAAGATCGCCGCGCTCGACCTGGAACTTCGCGGCGCTGGGAATCTGCTCGGGGGCGAGCAGCATGGGCACATCAACTCCGTTGGCTTCGACACCTACGTCCGCCTGCTCGATGAGACGGTGCGCGAGTTGAAGGGCGAGGAGATCGTGCCGGAGGTGCATTCCGCGCTGAATCTCGGACTCGATATCCGCATTCCTACCGACTATATCTCGGACGAGAACCAGAGGCTCCGGGCCTACCGGCAGATCGCCAACGCCAACGATGCCGCCGCCCGCGAGCGTGCCGAGAAGGAACTCGAGGACCGTTATGGCGCCGTGCCGGAAGCGGTGCGCAATCTTCTGGCTTACTCGGCGCTCAAAACTTTGGCGGAACAGATCGGGGTCGAAGCCATTGACCGGCGGCACAACCTGCTCAACGTCAAGTTCCACCCCGGAACGCGAGTCGATCCGGCGCGCCTGATGGGGATCGTGAGTAAGACCAAAGGCGCGCAGTTCACGCCGGCCGGCGTGCTGTTACTCCCACTGGAAGGGCTGACCGCCGCGGCCGATGTTCTTCGATTCTTGTCTGAGAAGCTCGAACAGTTGATCACAGAACGAAAATAAAGCAGTTAGACCAGTTCGTTTCGTCAGATCAGGTGACGGAACGTACGGATTCGACCGTGGATCCACGCCCTTGTGCGGTTATGATGGCTCAGAGGCTCGAAGTCGCCAGTTAAGGAGGAACGTTCAAAATGTTGCACATGATTGGTCACGCGATCTTCGGACTGATCATCGGCCTAATCGCCCGCGCCGTAATGCCCGGGCGGCAGCACATGGGCCTGATCATGACCATGATTATCGGATTGGTAGGCGCCTGGCTTGGGGGATTAATTGGCCGGGCAACCGGCATGTATGAAGAAGGCCACCCGGCGGGGTTCTTTATGGCTCTTGTGGGGGCGCTGATCTGCCTGTTCGCTTATTCCGCACTGGGCTGATCGGCAGAGGCTGAGGCGCCGAAGACCCGGGCGAAAATCTTATCGACATTGCGGAGTTGGCGGGGCAGGGAAAAGGCCTCGCCAATCTGCTCGTCACTCAACACCGCGCGAATCTCCGGATCGGCCTCGATGGCCGCGCGAAAATCTGATTCCGCTTCCCAGGCGCGCATGGCATGCGTCTGCACGAGACGATACGCCTGCTCTCGCAGCATCCCGGCGGCGGCCAGATCGAGCAGCAACTGCCCCGAGAAGACCAGCCCGCGCGTCAGATCAAGATTGCGGCGCATGCGCTCCGGATAAACCAGCAGCTTATCCACTAAGCGCGTGGTCTTGTCGAGCAAGTAATCGGCGAGGATCGTGGAATCCGGCAGGATCACGCGCTCGACGGAGGAGTGGGAGATATCGCGCTCATGCCAGAGTGCTATGTCCTCGAAGGCGGCCTGTACATTCGAACGCACCACGCGCGCCAGTCCACAGATCTGCTCGCAGGTCACCGGATTACGCTTGTGGGGCATGGCGGAGCTGCCCTTTTGGCCGCGGGCGAAGTACTCTTCAGCCTCGCGCACTTCGGTGCGCTGCAAGTGGCGCACTTCGAGCGCGATCTTCTCGCATAGGGCCGTCACCAGCGCAAGCGTTGCGACGAAGTGGGCGTGTCGGTCGCGTTGGATCACTTGCGAGGTGACTGGCGCGGGTCGCAATCCGAGACGTTCGCAGATGCGTTCTTCGACCTCCGGACCGATGTGGGCGAAGGTCCCCACAGCGCCGGAGGTCTTGCCGACACGGAGGTCCTCTCGCGCGGCCGACAGGCGCACCTGGTTGCGGCCCGCTTCTTCATACCAGATCGCGAGTTTCAGGCCGAAGGTGATCGGCTCGGCGTGCACACCGTGCGTACGGCCGATCTGCACCGCGTGTTGGAACTCCAGCGCGCGGCGCTTCAGTACCTCACGCAGTGCTCGCAGTTCACGCTCGATCACCGCGCAGGATTGCTGCAGCAGCAGCGCCTGGGCGGTGTCGACGACATCATTCGAGGTCAAGCCATAATGCAGCCAACGGGAAGCCTCCGCATGTCCGGCCTTGGCCATGGTCTCTGCGACTGCCGTGGTGAAGGCGATGACGTCGTGCTTCACCTCCTTCTCGATTTCGAGAATGCGATGGACGTCGAAACCGGCGTGGACGCGCAGCAGGCGTGCCGCCTCTGCCGGCACCACACCCAGTTCGGCGAGGGTCTCGGAGGCCGCCAGTTCCACTTCGAGCCACTGTTGGAACTTGTTCTGGTCACTCCACACGCGGCCCAGTTCGGGGCGAGTATATCGGGCAATCATATCGAAAGGTCAGTACCGGAACACTTCCGAAGGCCGGTTCTGTTGTGCGATCGAGAGTTGGGTGCGCAACCCGCGCTCCTCCAGGGCTTGCGAGGCGACCAGCCGCACAATCTCCGGGTGATTGTTCTGCTCACTGATGTGTCCCAGCACGAGTTGTTCCGTCGTGGAGGCAAGATCGCGCATGAGATAGTCGGACACGACCAGGTTCGACAGGTGGCCGACGCGGCTCATCACCCGCTGCTTGACCGACCAGGGATACGGGCCCACCTTCAACATGTCGAGGTCGTGATTGGCTTCGAGCAATAACAGATGCGTGCGCCGCAGGTGATACTTGACGGACTCCGGAATATAGCCTAAATCTGTGGCGATGCCGACACGCACGCCGCTGGATTCGAAGCAGAAACCTACAGGGTCTATGGCGTCATGGGGAATACTGAAGCTCTGGACGTCGATCTCGCCGATCTGGAAGCTGGCGCCGGCTTGAAAGCATTCGAGCCGCGGCCGCGACTCGCCCCAGTCGATCGCAGGCGCGGTGAGGCGCGTCATATAGATGTTGGCACGCACGTTTCGGTTGCGGGCCAAGACGGGGAGACCCGAGACGTGGTCTGAGTGCTCATGAGTGATGAGAATTGCGTCAATATTGGCAAGACTTTCGCCGATAGCCTCCAGTCGTTTGCCGAGTTCGCGCATGCTGAGGCCCGCATCGATGAGGATGCGGGTTTTCTCCGTCGCGACGAACGCGGCGTTGCCGGAACTTCCGCTTGCCAGAACGCAAAACTTAACCGTGATGGCTCTCCCGAGTTCTTAGAATACACGAAATGACGGGAAAACAGAATAGGGAAGGAATGTTTGCTCTGTAAGCGAGACTTGGTGGAAAAGTCGGGCCTTGTGCCGTTGGCGAATAGGGTGTGGGGGGTGAAGAAGGGGCCGGGGTTGTGCCGTGCCGGCTGCCGCCGGCTTACCGAGAATGCGGCAGACGATTCCTGAGCATCCGCGAGCCGCCACCGCAGCGTTTCCCTGGCCCCCGGCCCCTGGCCCCTGGCCCCGTCTTGTTCACACCCGTGTCTTCCGGGACACTCGCGTAATTCGCTAAGTTGCCTGATTCCAAGGGACAGACGGCGGCAGCGAACGTGCTTTTCGGAAAGACATGAAGAGGTACTATGGTCTCTGTTTGCTGCTGGTGGGAGCCTGTGGCATGATTGCGGAGCCGGCCACCCCGGAACCGCGCGCACGAACGAAGAGTGAAGAGACGGCACTCGCCCGCGACGACGCCGATGCCACGGAGTTGTTCGAAGATGGGCAAACCCGCCTCCGAGCCGGAAAGTATGGCACCGCCACACTGGCTTTTCAGACCTTACTCGCCGTTTATCCCGAGAGCCCTCTGGCCGCTCGCGCGGCGGCGGCGATGAAGACTGCGGAGGACTTGGAACAGGCACAGTCGAATACGCGCATTCTGCGATCGCTGCGCTTCGAGAATCTTCCCGGAGTCACCGTGCAGGCGGTTCTGCAACGCTTCTCCGAACACGAAATCGAGCTGGCGGTAGAAAAGCCCTGCACCAGCCGCGTGCTGGATGACGCAAAGGCTGTGTTGCAGGATTTCCTTGCGGAGAACGGTGTCGTCGAGCCTCGCGTCGAGGTGGCGAGTCGCGACCTGCCACCGCGCAGTCTGGAGATCACTTTCCGGCTGGCGAAAAATTAACGCCGCGTTATAGTCGCAAGTATGGCGCGCCGGCGGGGAAAGTTTGAGTACCACTGGTGGGCCTTCCGGTCGCGCGGCCTTGCGGTGATCGCGGACGATGGCCATCTGCTCCATGGCGACGCGCTATTTTCACCATCCAAAGAGATTGCGCCCTCCGATGCCGATTGGTCTCTGTTCTGGCAGATCGTGGACGCGCTGCACGTCTGGGAATGGGAGAAGCAGTTTCTGCAGCGTAACGTTTTGGATGCGTACCATTGGCGGCTGCGCATACAGCGGGAGGAGCGGAGTGTGGAATCCGAGGGTTCCAATGCCGCACCGGAAGGCTTCGCCGCTCTGCATGCCGCAGTGCAGGGTCTGATTGACGGCGGGGTTTCGAAACTCGCGCTGCGCAAAGCCGTCAAGGTTGGCCGCGCTTTCGAGCCCTCGAACGCTTCGGTCGAAGAATTGATCGGCACGTTGCAAGTAAGCCGGGATCGGATCGAACGGGAGCATGTGCTGCGCGCATTGGGCCGCTTCGGTCCGCAGGCAATAGCGGCGATCCCGGCATTGCTCGATGCCATGAAACGCGACCGTCCGAAACTCTGGACGCCCGTGGCTGAGCATGCCTTGCGCGCGATCCTGGATGCGGCGACACCCGCCGCGATCCCCAATGAATCTATTGATGCGATCTTTCGGGCCGCGTGGAATTTGTCACCGGAACCGGAGGTGATGTTCGGCCTGCTGGCGAAGCTGGCGCCATTGCGCCTCGCGGAATTTCGGCAACACCCCAGTTCATTGGCCGTGCGCTGGGCCGAGAGGGCCTGTGCTAGCATGTAGACAATCTACATGCTCTTCCGAAAACGCAACCACGAACTGGACGAAGAGATTCGCAGCCATCTCGCAATGGCGGCACACGATGCGCGCGAGAGCGGTTCGTCGCCGGAGCAGGCCAACCTCTTTGCGCGGCGCGAGTTTGGGAACGTTAGCCTGGTGGAAGAAGCCACGCGCCAAGCCTGGGGTTGGGCATGGCTCGACCGCCTCGGCCAAGACCTGCGCTATGCTGCCCGGCAACTGCGGCGAAGCCCTGGCTTCACCATGGCGGCGGTGCTGACTCTGGCCTTGGGCATCGGAGCCAATTCCGCCATCTTCAGCGTGGTGAATTCTGTTCTGCTGAACTCACTGCCCTACCAGCACGCGGAACGTCTCGTCTGGGTCTGGGGCCGCACGCCGCGAGGCACCACCACGGCGGCCATTTCCACGCCGGACTTTCTCGATTACCGCGCGGGCGCCGCCAGTTTCGAACACCTGGGCGCCTTTTCTCCGTTTGTGGGAAGGCGCAATTGGAATTCGGGAGCCACGGCGCGCCAACTGCAAACCGTGATGGTGACCGGCGACCTCTTTGCGGCGCTGGGCACGGTGCCGTTGCTCGGACGCAATTTCACCCACGACGATGAGCAGAGCACCGAGCCACACGTGGCGATCCTCAGCTACCGGATCTGGCAGCAGGCGTACGGAGGCGATCCCACGATCGTGGGACGCACCGCTCGCATGGACAGCAGTCCGCTGACGATCATTGGCGTGATGCCGGCATCTTTCGATTTTCCGCGTAACACCGACCTCTGGTTCCCCACGCCGATTCGGGCTCGCGGCCTGCAGCAGCGCCTCGGGCACAATCTGCGCGCCGTGGGTCTGCTCAAAACGGGGGTGACGCAGTCTCAAGGCCAAGCCGAACTTGACACCATCGCAGCGCGGCTGGGTGAGCAATACCCGTCCACCGACAAGGATTGGGGGCTGAAGCTGGAGCCATTGCAGGATGCAATCGTCGGCCGGACAGGATCGCTTCTGTGGATGTTGCTGGGAGCCACTGGCCTGGTGTTGCTGATCGCCTGCGTCAACATGGCGAATTTGTTGTTGGCGCGGTATGGGGCGCGGGGGAAAGAGATCTCGGTGCGGATTGCAATCGGCGCCGGCCGTCTGCGGATCGTGCGCCAATTACTGACCGAGAATCTGCTGCTGGCGTTATTGGCCGGATCGTGCGCCGTGGCTCTGGCGTGGTGGGGGATTGGCCTGTTGCGGGGTTATGGTCCTGCCAACTTGCCGCGGCTGCAGGAAGTTCGGTTGGACGGCCGGGTGGTGGCTTTCACGGCATCCATTTCCGCGCTCACGGCAATTCTGTTCGGGGTGATGCCGGCGTGGCTGGCCGCGGCGGGAGCGCCGATCGGCAGCCTGCGCGATGGCGCGCGCACCAGCTCAGGGCGCAAACACCGGTTTCTTGGATCTGGACTCGTCGTCGGCGAGACGGCCTTGGCATTATGCCTCCTGGTGGGTGCCGGGCTGCTGCTCACGAGCCTGTACCGCACGTTACAGGTCGCTCCCGGCTTCTCACCCGAGGGCGTTCTTTCCACCAATCTGATGCTCCCGTATGCGACCTATCCGGACGAAGCCAGCCGTATGCGCTTCATGAATCAGTTACGAGACAACGTGCGATCGCTGCCGGGCGTGGTGGCCTTCGGCGCCATCAGCGAACTGCCTCTGAACGATGAGCACAACGACACGCTCTTTCGCATCTCCGAGCGTGTCGGGGCGAAGCCTGGCGACATGGAAGATGCCGACTTCCGCGTGCCCACCATCGGGTACTTTGAAACCGTGGGCTTGCCGCTGGTTCGGGGCCGCGTTTTCGATGAGCACGATGGGCCGTCGTCTCCGGCCGTTGTGGTGGTGGACGAGCCTTTTGTCAAGGAGTTTTTTCAGGGCGAGGACGCGATTGGCAAGCAACTCTCTGTTTATTCGGGAGCTGGCGGATATAAAGCCTTCGAGATTATCGGAGTGGTGGGAGGCATCCGCAATGACTCACTGCAGATCGCGCCTCATCCGACCATGTATTTCCACTATGCGCAGGCGGGCGCGGATCGACTGCACCTGGTGGTACGGACCACGGGCGATCCGAATGCGCTCGCCGCTCCGATCCGCCGCCTGGTCACAAGACAAGACGCGGACGTAGCGCTTTCGTCATTCGAGACACTGCCGCAAGTGATTGCGAAGTCGGTTTCGGGGAATCGCTTCCAAACTGTCTTAATAGGATTCTTTGCCGGACTGGCGTTGGTGCTCGCGATGGCAGGAGTTTACGGAGTGTTCTCTTACATTGTGAGTGAACAGACTCGCGAAATCGGCGTACGGATGGCGTTGGGTGCCGATCCCGGTCATATGCTGCTCACAATGCTGAGGCGCGGCGCGATCCTGGCGGGTAGTGGGGTCTGCCTGGGGACCATGGCCTCCGCACTGCTGGTGCGCGTGCTGGAGAATCAACTCTACCAGGTGCGTCCGCGTGATCCGGTCGTGTTCGCGGCATGTGCCCTGATCCTGGTCATGGTGGCTCTGGCCGCCTGTTGGATCCCCGCGCGCCGCGCTATGAGAGTCGATCCGCTGGTGGCTCTGCGGTGCGACTAAAGTTCTAGTACGCGCGTCCCGACGGCAGCATCTCTGGTGTTTCCTACTTTCCTTTTGGTTATTGACCGCACATTCTTCTGTGGCCGAACGTTAACTTTCGCACTGCGGAAAAACGTGATAGGCTAGGCCTTCCGATCGCTGGTTCATGCTCAGGACGGTGCCCACGTTGGCGAGCCGTTCGGATCTCTTTTGTTCACTCCTCCCGCTGCCGCAGAATAATCGGACGAAAATCCAACATTTGATTTCGCGGTTCTTGCCGCATTAGGAGGAAGATGCGACTCGTACGCCAGTCGTGTATTCGCCGGGGTTTCTGGTCCGGCGTCGCGCTCTTCACGCTGCTCTTGGTGCCTGTCATGGCTCAGACCGGCGTCACTGTGGGCTTCGCTAACAACAGTCTCAACTCCCTGAAATACAATGGCGTGGAATACCTTGCAAACGGAGTATTCCAGGTCAATCGAGTGATGTTGGTGGACTCGCAGAATAATGAAGTGGACGGCAGTACGAGTGGCTCCGCCAGTATCACTGCGCCGAATACGATTACCGTGAGTTACAGCTGGGGTACGGTGCAGTTACTGTACGCGCCCTCTGGAAACCGGCTCAATCTTACGATTACTACAACGAATACCTCGGCGCAGACAATCGGGGGTCTGTTCTACAATGTCCTCAATCTGAAGTTCCCCTCGCGGGTGCAGGAGTACGACGGTGTTACTCCTCTGGTGGACTCGAACCTGGGAGCACCGACACTGATCTCGATGACCTCGTCGGCGAGCACCATGGTATTTGGCAACGACGATGTCTCGAAACCGCTCATGGCGGGATTCCCGTGGTCTCTCGACAATCCCACGAATACCACCTTCCCCCTGCGCGTCAACACCAACCGCGATCCAATGTACCCGACGTTTTGGCCCTTCATCAACCGGCCGATCGCGCCGGGTGCCTCGGACCAATACCATCTGTCGCTGCGCTTCGGTACACCGGGTTCGACCTTGCAGGCGTTGGGGGGCGATCTGTATCAGAGCTTTGGCGCCGTTTTCCCATCGCAATTGAATTGGGCGGACCGCCGGCCGATCGGGATGCTGATTCTGGGGACCTCGAATGCGGGCTATCCGACGAATCCGCGAGGCTGGCTGCTGGATCCGACCATCGACGTGACCACCGCCGCCGGGCTTGCCGCCTTCAAGACGCGCGTTCTGCAATGGGCGGACAACAGTATCCAAATCCTGCAGAGCGCTAATGCGCAGGGGATGATCACGTGGGACATCGAAGGCGAGCAATTCCCGCAACCGACCAGCTACGTCTGTGACCCCACGGTGCTTGCGACCACCGCGCCCGAGATGGCGAATGTGGCCGACGCTTACTTCCAGAAGTTCCGGGATGCCGGGCTGAAAGTGGGCGTGTGCGTGCGTCCGCAACAGTTTGTGCTGGGACCCGGCGGGAGCAGTGCCTCGCAGCAGGATGTCGCGGACCCGACGCAACTGCTGATCAACAAGATCAACTACGCGCGAAGTCGCTGGGGCGCGACGATTTTCTACATCGATTCGGATGGCGGTCCGGGTAGTCCGATGGATCCTGGCGTGTTGCAACGAGTCTCCGCGGCGGAGCCCGGCGTGCTGATCATGCCGGAGCATTCCAATCTACAGTATTACGCCTACAGTGCGCCTTACCGGCAGGTGAACCAGGGCTACATGTCTGCAGAGGCGGACGCGCGGCTGGTGTATCCGCAGGGATTTGCCATTTTGAACCTGGCGGACGCTCCCATCCAACAGGATTATGCACAGTTGCTGAACGCGGTTAGCCAGGGCGATGTGCTGATGTTCCGCGGTTGGTTTGACGATGGTTCGTTGGCGAGCGTGAAGTCTATCTACCAGGCTGCGGGGCATCCGGCCACCGACACGACGCCGCCCAGCATTTCCATATCGAGCCCGCTGCCCAACAGCACGATCTCGACGACGGTGACCGTGTCGGCTTCGGCTTCCGACAATGTAGGGGTCGCGCGCGTGCAATTCCTGGTGGATAGCACACCGATCGGTGCTGCGATCCTCACGCCTCCTTATTCGACGACTCTCAATCCCGCTCTGTTCGCGAATGGCCCGCATACCCTCGTGGCGGTCGCTACCGATCATGCCGGCAATTCAGGAAGCGCGAGCATTGCGATCACGATCGCCAATGCCACTGCTGATACGCTTCCACCTACGGTATCCATCACAGCGCCCGCAAGCGCCAGCTCGGTGTCGGGAACGATCACCTTGACGGCGAGTGCGTCGGACAATGTGGGCGTGGCCAGCGTGCAATTCAAGCTGGATGGCGTGAACTACGGCGTGAAGCTCACGAGCGCGCCTTATTCGGCGACACTGGATACGACTACGCTTTCGAACGCCCAGCACAGCGTGTCGGCGGTGGCGATGGATGCGGCCGGCAACGCGGGCAACTCCTCAACGGTTTCGTTCACAGTGAACAACGTGGCGTCTGGCGCGCCTTCGAGTGGTTGCAGTCCCGGGGCGAACACATTCATTGGTTGCTATTACAATGGGCAAAATTTCAATACGTTGGTATTTACGCGAACCGATCCGGTGATCCATTTCGACTGGAGCGGCACCGGGCCCCAGGGACCCATAGCTCTCGGGCCGGATAACTATTCAGTACGCTGGCTGGGGAATTTCCAATTCCAGGCGGGAACCTACCAGTTCACCTTGAACACGGACGATGGCGGAAAGCTTCTGATCGACGGCCAACAGGTGTACAGCAACTGGGTGCCCCACGGCGCGCTTCCGGTGAGTGTGAACGCCACGTTGACGGCCGGCACGCACCTGATCGAGTTCGATTATTTCCAGGCGCAAGGCGGCGCCGTGGCGCAGCTTTCGTGGAGCGGACCTTCGGGAGGTGCTCCGGCACCAGTAGGGCCTGCACCGGCGCAGCCCACGATCTCCATTACCTCGCCGGCGAATGGCGCGACGCTGTCGGGTACCGTCAACATTGCCGCGACAGTCTCCGCCCCCGCTGGTGTCACAGGAGTGCAGTTCCAGATTGACGGAGCGAATGTGGGAGCGCAGCTCACCGCCGCGCCCTACAGCATCACCGTAAACACCAGCAGCGTTGCCAACGGGAGTCACTCGTTGACCGCCACCGTGCGCGACCAGGCAGGGAACAACGCAACGTCGCCTGCAGTCACGGTCACGATCAGCAATGCGGCAGCGCCCGCTCCGACAGCACCGCAATCCTGCGGACCCGCCGCAACCAACGCTTTCATGGGCTGTTATTACAGCGGCCAGAACTTTGACGTTTTCGTATTCAATCGGACCGATCCCGTGATCCACTTCGATTGGAGCGGTACCGGTCCCCAAGGCCCGGCGGCATTAGGACCGGACAATTACTCGGTGCGCTGGCAGGGCAATTTTTCCTTTCAGGGCGGATCTTACCAATTCACGGTCAGCTCAGACGACGGAAGCCGGCTGTATATCGATGGCCAGTTGATCTACAGCAACTGGAGCCAGCACGGAGCTCTACCAGTTCCGGTCGGCGCCACGCTGACCGCAGGAACGCATCTGATCGAAATGGATTATTTCCAGTCTCAAGGAAGCGCTGTAGCACAACTGTCCTGGTCACCGGCTCAGTGACGACCTTCGCACGACACGTCTAATCCTGTGCACCGCCGGCGGCAAGGGCTTTCAGATCCTGCCCCGCTGGCCGGTTCTGTTGGATGGTATTGGCGGCGTATTCCTCGAGTTCCTGGCGCGATTCGAGACCGGTCTTGGTGTACAGATTCCGCAAGTGCCAGCGCAAGGTCTCTTCACTAATGTAAAGATGTTGCGCAATGTTCTTGTTGCTCAAGCGCTGGCTCAGCAGTGCCACCACTTCCTGCTCGCGGCGGCTGAGCTTGGGCTGGCCGCTGCCTGCCAACAGGCCTTGCAGTGCGCGCGACAAGACCTTTCGCGTGGCTGCAACTTCGCCCTGGCTGACGACTCGCAATACCCGCCGCAAGGACGATCGCGAGATTCGCTCGTTCACGAAGCCGTGGCAGCCTCGCAGCAGCAGGCGCGCCAAGTCCTCGGTGGTTTCTTCGCCTTCAATTCTCGCAATCAGCCGGACCGATCCACCGGAACGCGAAAGACTTGCCAGCACCTGCGGCGTGACCGAATCAAACATGCGCTGATCGATCAAGGCAATGCAGTCGTCAAAGCGCGAGCAGCAGTGAACCAAGTCTTCTATTCGATCCGGAAACCGGACCGAGACCAAATCCTCGCTCACATCGGCGATGCGCTCCGCCCACGTTTTGGAGCGGAAGATCGCATCCTGGACGATGAGAGCGGTGAATGATTTAGACGGGCCGTTGTATACTTCTCGCGTCACTACGAAATCTCCTGATTACATGAAGTAGGTAGTTTTAGACCGCGTTCCGGGCAAAACGCGGGAAGCAAACGAGGCTGCCCTTCGAATATACACGCAATCAAGAGACGCTCCAAGTAGGGAAAGAGAATTAGGGTACCGGTTTACATGTGATCTGCACTCAATCATACAACCGGATGGTGGGTTCCCCCTCAGACGCTGGGTTTTCAGCCACCCCGTGGCTGTCAAATCCCTCCTGCCCCATGCGACTTCGTGGATGCTACAGTCTGATTCATGTTGGCTGTGATTGCTGTCAGTCGAGCCGCTGCACAGGTTGTGAGCTACCGTACGCATTGGGTGATTGTCGCAGCACTCACGACGGTAACAATATTACAGTCTCAGACTGTTGGCTCGGGCCCTTTGCCGAGTCCCGAACAGCGCTCCACTTACGTTTTAGGACCCGAGGACCAGATTCTTATCCGCGCCCTGCATTGCGAGGAGATATCGGATAAACCCTACCGCGTGCAACCCGACGGATACCTCAATCTGCCGCTCGTGGGCTCAGTCAAAGTATCCGGGCTGGATGTAACCGCGCTAGAAGCTTCTCTCCGCGATCTATTACGTAAGTACTATATAGATCCCCAAGTCACAGTTACCGTCAGTGAGTTCCGCAGCCAGCCAGTTTCCGTCGTCGGAGCTGTAGCTAACCCTGGCGTACAGCAACTACAGGGACGAAAAACGCTGCTGGAGATCATTTCGATGGCTGGAGGTACTAAACCTGATGCAGGCCCTGTCGTCAAGATCACACGCGAACTGCAATGGGGAAGGATCCCTCTGGCATCGGCGCACGACGATGGGAGCGGCAAGTTCAGCGTGGCGGAGGTACGGCTCAGCGGCCTAATCGAAAGCCGGAATCCGGAGGAGAACATTCTCATTCGGCCCAACGACGTGATTTCGATCCCGCAGTCACCACTGATCTATGTACTGGGAGAGGTCAAGAAATCTGGCGGATTCGTGATGGGCAGCCGAACTTCGATGACGGTGCTGGAGGCGCTGTCGATGGCGGAAGGGCTGCAAGTGCGAGCGGCTCCCGGCAAGGCGCGAATCCTACGTTCCACCGGCGAGACCGAACGGAAGGAAGAGCCCATCAATGTCTCGCGTATTTTGTCTGGAAAAGACAAAGATGTGGCGTTGCATCCGTCAGACATCTTGTTCATCCCCAACAGCACAGCGAAGAGCGTCACCACACGAAGCCTGGAAGCGGCGATCCAAATCGGTACCGGGCTGGTGATTTGGCGCTGAGGCAGTCCGCCAGTTCGAAGCGCAATTGCAACGCAGGGCTTGCATTTCAGGATGACCTATGCCAAACGAGATTAACGGATATCGCAGAGGAGTGCCGTCCAGGCAATACGGCGCGCCGAGGCCCGAAGCCTATCTGTATTATCCGGCTTCGCGTGAACCCGCTGGACACGAGCACACCCAGATGCTGGAGTATTTGCACATCATCCAGCGTCACCTTCTGTCGATTGTTCTTCTAGCGGCGGCGGGAGCGCTTGCGGGCGCACTAATCGCCTATCTGTCGCATCCCCTGTATCGCGCGCGCGTGACGCTCGACATTCAACAGTTCGACCAGAACATCCTCAACATGAGGGGGAACGCCGAGCCCACCAACAACTCGAGCGCACCGGCCGAATCGTACATTCAGACCGAGATCAAAATTCTGGAGAGTGAGGCGATGGCGCGGCGGGTCGTCGAGAAGCTCAGTAAGACTCCGGAGGCACCGGCAGGCGCGCAGACTTCAGACATTGCGGCGTGGAGCAAGAATTTCTCGCCGCCGCCGACCAGCGCGGTTGACAGGCGAAATGCTCTGGATGAAATCGGGAAGACCATTAAAGCGAGAACGCTGGGGCTGACGCGGATCGTGGAGGTGCTCTGCGATGCGCGCGATCCCAATCTGGCTGCCGACTTTTGCAATTCGCTCGCGACGGAATATACGGCTCAGAACGCGGAAAGCCGCTGGCAAACCGCGCAACAGACCGAGAACTGGCTGAGCCACCAGCTGGAGGACACCAAGAAGCGTCTGGCCAAGTCCGAGGAGGAGTTGCAACGCGCCGCGAAGGACTCCGCCGTGGTACTGGCCGAGAACGAGAGTCTTTCGCAGGACAAGCTTCGCCAGATGCAAACGGAGTTGACCGCGGCGGAAGAGGACCGCATGCGCAAACAGTCGGCGTATGAGTTGGCGTCGGCCTCTTCGCCCGAGTCGCTGACCTTGTTGAGCGATGGGCCCGCGCGCGAATACGAAGTCAAACTCACCGATCTTCGCAGGCAGCTTGCGCTTCTTGGGACCACGATGACTCCGGCGAATTACCGGTACCAGGAGGTGCAGTCGCAGATCAAAGTCCTGGAGAGTTCGCTCCAGCAGGAGCGTACGGCTACCTTGCGCCGAATGAAGAACGACTACCAGGCCTCCCTGCTGCGGCAGAACATGCTGAAGGAGAACTACACCCTGATGGTGTCGAGCCTCTCCGGCGAGGCCCCCAAGATGGTGCAGTACAACCTGCTGAAGAGCGAAGTGGAGTCGGGCCGAACGCTGTATCAGGGAATTCTCCACCGCGTGGAAGAGTTGGGAATCGCGTCGGCGATGCGCGCCAGCACGATTCAGATCGTCGACCGTGCTAATCCGCCGCAGCGTCCCTTTTCTCCCAACTGGAAATCGAACTGTATCGTGGGAGCGTTCGGAGGGGTGTTTCTCGGACTCACCCTGGCCTGCCTGCGCTCGCGCAACGACCGCAGCTTGCAGGATCCCGGTGAGGCACCCGAGTTGCTGAACTTGCGGGAACTGGGCGTGATCCCGTCGGTCTCGGCGCGACAGGGCTGGCCTCGGCTCTCGCGGCGCGAAGAGCCCGGCATCATGGATATCGATGTGCCGGAAAGCCGGCTCGAGTTGGCGGTCTTGCGGCAGAAGAATTCGGCACTTGCGGAGAGTTTTGCCGCGGCGATGAACTCCGTTCTGTTCGCGCGCGAGAATGGCGCCGGTGCGAAAGTGTTCGTCGTTACCAGTCCTGAGCCGGGGGATGGCAAGAGCACGATCGCCAGCAACCTGGCGATTGCCCTGGCGCAGATCGATCGCAAGGTTCTGTTGGTGGATGGCGACCTGCGCCGCACTTCACTGAGCACGCTGTTCCGGTCGGAGTCCGATCCGGGGTTGATCGCGATTCTTCGCGGCGACGAGCCGATTGACGAAGTGCCTATCACCTCGGTGGGGAGCAGTTGGCGGCTGCCCAACTTCTACTTCATGGCCGCGGGCGATCCGCTGTTCTTCGAGCCGCGCCTGTTGCATTCGGCGCGCATGCTGCAGTTCGTGCGCCGCGTCAGAGAGCAGTTCGATATCGTGCTGATCGATAGTCCGCCCATGGTGCATATTGCGGACGCCCGCGTGTTGGGCAAGCTGGCGGACGGAATCCTGCTGGTGTTCCGTGCGGGAAAGACCACCATCGACCTGGCTACCGCCGCGCAGCGGTGTTTTCTGGAAGACGGCACACACGTCCTGGGCTCGATCCTGAACGACTGGAGTCCCCGCAACGGCAGCCGGTTCCGCGGCTATGGCAGCTACGGCCGTTACGCTCGCACCGCTTAATGTTATGGCGACGGTACCCCAAATCACGGAACGGGAAGAGGCGCCCCCGAGCGCACCCTCGCTATCGAACTCGTTGTTCACTGGAACGTCGTCGATCGGCGTTGCCGTCTCGATCGAGCGAGGCCTGGGATTCATCGCACACCTGCTCGCGGCGCGGATCGGAGGCACCGGCGTGTTCGGTACGTACTCGCTGGCGCTGACTACGGCGAACAGCGTGGCGGCATACGCAGGAGCGGGAATCGGGACCACCGCGAATCGATTTTCAGGGATGTATCCCTTCGGCACGCCCGAGTACGCGCAATTGCAGCGTACCCTGGCCATGGTGAGTGCGCAATCGGCCCTGGTGGCGGCTGCATTGCTTTGGGCGGCTGCGGGACCGATTGCTTCACGCCTCATCGGCAAGCCCGCACTGACTCCGCTGCTCCACCTGGCGGCGGTGTCTTCGGCGGCCATTATTCTGCTGGAGTGCACGCGCGGGTTCCTGATTGGCCAACGGCGCTACGCGGCGCTGCTGACGCTCTCACTGGTGGCGGGCGGCGGCATGCTGCTCTTCATCCCGGCCGCGACGTTTGTGGGGCCGATGGCGATGATCGGCGGACAAGCGTCGGCGGCACTCGCAGCGGTATTGGTTTGCGTCGTTTTCGCGCACCCGTTGGGGTTGACGGTGCGGCTGTCCGGCGGCTCGCCGGGATCGCGGGTCCGCGTTTCGGCGGTGTGGCTATTCGGATTGGGGCAATTGGTAGGCGTGGTCGGTCTGAACGCGGCGGGGTGGTGGACTGCTTCGCTGGTTAGCCGCGCCGACCACAGCATGTTGCAGATGAGCTTCTACATCGCGGCGACGCAGATGCGCAACGTTCTCGCGATGGCGCCTGGCCTGGTGCAGCAGGCGTGTTACGCCTTGTTGACCGATGAAGCTGGAGCGGGATATGGCGGGCCCGAGCGTGTGCTGATCGCGTCCACACTGCTTGCGTCGATGCTCGCGCTGGCGCTCACGGGGATGGCGATCGCGGTACTACCATGGACTGTCGGACTGCTCTTTGGGAGGGCGTTCGCGGGCGCGGAGCCGGCGGCGGCGATTGCGATTGCGACGGCGTTGGTGCATATGGCGGCGGCGCCCGCTGCATCACGACTCACGATTCTTTCCCTGAAGTGGATTGGCATCATCAACGGCCTCTGGGCGGTGGCAGTGATCGCGATGGGACCTGTGTTCATTCCGCGCGGCGCGGCGGTTTCGGCGACCGCGATCATGCTCGCAATGCATCTGGTCAGCGCCGTCCTGGTGCTGGTATGCCTGTGGCGGAGGCGGGCCCTGCCACGCGGAATGACTGCGATTTCCATGCCCATGATGGCTGGCTCGCTGTTATTCGGGGTGCTGGGGTGGGTGCGGTTTGCGCGCCCTGACTTGCGGCTGTCTCTGAGTGCGGCCATCGCGGCACTGACACTGGTGCTGCTGGCCGCGACATTTCGCGCCGGCCGCTCGGTTGGATCCCTGCCGCCGCTGGTGAAGTGCCGCCAGATGGCTTGGTCCGCGTTCTGGGGGCTGTGCGCCCGGAGGGTACCATGCTGAACGTACTCGCTTACGTACATCTGCGCCGAATTGTGAAGTCGACTGGCGCCGGACGCGCGGCGCGATGCCTGACAGAGAACCTGGCGGCTTGCGGTGGCACCGATGTCCGGGTACTGGGCGACTCGGGAGATTATCAGCGGATCGCTCCTGAAGCTGGCCCCTCGTGGACGGGGCTGAAGCATTATCTCTTTCCGCGCGACACTTCATCGCAGCAGGCGCGTTGGCTGTTTCTGGCGCGTCCCACGGCCGAGGCGTGGTGGCCCGATGTGCAGGTCACGCTGTGCACCTCAGAGTCGTACGTTCCCGTGAAGCGCAGCCGCCTGGTAGTGACTCTCAACGACGCCGCGCATCTGGAACCGCAGGCACATCGCCGGGGGCTATCGATTCTCAAGCAACGGATGAAGTGGAATTGTCTCTATCGCGTGCTGGAGCGCAAGGCCGACCTCCTTCACACCGCCTCGACATTTTCAGCGGAGCGGCTGGCCCATTTCTGGCCTGGGATGCGCGACCGGCTGCGCGTGGTTCCACACGGAACACCCCAGCGATTCTTCGAACCTCCCAGCCAGGAAGCGTTGGACTCAGTACGGGTGCTGGGGCTGGAGCCTCGTCAGTTTGTCCTGCTGCCCTGCGGTCTCGACCATCGTAAAAATGGCGACCTGGTGCTGTCGGCATGGAAGACCATACGTGAGTTGCTTCCGGGATTAAAGCTGATCGTGACGAGCAACGCCAGCGACCCGTCTTATCTCGAGCGCGCCAAGGCGCACGGTGACTCCATCGTCATCCCGGGCCATGTCACCGATGACGTGATGTGCGCACTCTATCATTCGGCGGCGGTGGTGTGGTTCCCGTCGCGCTATGAAGGCTTCGGACTGCCGATCCTGGAAGCGATGGCGTGTGGTGCGCCGGTAATCTCGTCGAACTGTACGTCAATTCCGGAGGTAGCCGGCGACTGCGCGCTATTACTGCCGACGGACGATACCGGCGCGCATATTGACGCGATCCGCTCATTTGTGACGTCGAGCGCGGTGGCCGACCAGTGGCGCGTGAAGGGGCCGGATCGCGCTCGGCAGTATACCTGGGCAAACTCAGCAAGGAAAATGCGGACTCTGCTGGAGGCATTGGTCTGATGCGCGTAGTGGTGGCACATCGCGGTGCTCGCGATCTCTACCAGACGGCGTGTGCGCTCGAAGAAGCGGGCATGCTGGAGGCGCTGGTGACCGACCTGTACTGGCCTGCCGATCGCCCCTGGGCGGCGGCGGTGGAGCGGATGCTCCCGTCGCGAGCGACGCGGCTGTTGCACGCACGGAATGAAAGAGCGCTGCCCGGGCGGCAGACGCGGAGTTGCCTGGCGAGCGGAGTGTCGTCGGTAGCGGCGACACGGATGAAGAGCACTCCGTTCGGTTGGCAGCGGGCGGCACTGCGCTGGTCGGATGATGTGCTGGGGCGGCGCGCCGGCAAGCTCGCGCGGAAGAGGGGCGCTGCCCTGCTGGCCTACAGCTACTACGGGTTTAGCGCGTTTTCCGAGTGCGGCGAAAACGTGCCGAAGATTCTGTTCCAACTTCACCCGCATCCGTTGAGCGTGCGCCGCATTCTCAGCGCGGAACTCGAGAGACATCCCGAGTGCGCGCCCACACTGCAGCGCGAATGGGAACTGGCGCTGCCCGAGCAGGACTTCGCGCGGCTGGCCGCGGAGCCGCATATGGCCGACCACTGGATCGCAGCCTCCAGCTTCACCAGGGACACGCTGGTGGAGCACGGGATCGACGCGGGCCGTGTACACATTGTGCCGTACGGCGTTCGGCCGGAGCGGTTTCAGAAAACGGGCGCGCGCGCGCAGGGGCGCCTGAAACTGCTCTTCGTGGGCAGCATCACCCAGCGTAAAGGCATCCGCTATTTGCTCGAAGCGCTGCGTCTGTTGGATACACGTCAGGTGGAAGTGACGGTGTGCGGTTGGGCGGTGGATGACTTGATGCTGTTTCGCGGCTTTGAGGACGTGGTGAAGGTGTGCCCGTCCGCCAGCGCGGTGGAGCTTTCCGAAGCCTACGCTTCGTCTGACTTGTTCGTTTTTCCGTCGTTGGCCGAGGGATTCGGGCATGTCCTTTTGGAGGCCATGGCGGCGGGACTGCCGGTGGCGGCAACTACCAGGACCGCCGCTCCGGACCTGATTCGGAATGGCGACGAGGGCTTTGTAATCGAGCCGGAAAGCGCATCTGCGATTGCCGAGGCAATTGAGTGGGCACTCGTACATCGAGCGCGCCTTAGGGCAATGGGAACCGCAGCTCGGGAACGTGCTCGCGAATTCACTTGGGAGCGATTCCGCGGCGGAATCGCGTCGGTGGTTCAATATGCTGCCGTTTGAATATCTGGTGTGGGCCGCCATTGCCATCGTTATCGCGGCCATGATATGCGCATACGACGGCACTCGCGATGTGTTCCATCCCCTGATGTTCCTCGGCCCGATGCTGGGATTCATATACGGCTGGATGCCACTCAAGCTCAATACCACGCACGGATTGGAGGGTTTCTTTCACCCCGATCAGCTCTCGTTTGTGCAGACCATGAACGTGCTCGGCATTCTGGCGCTGGTGATGGGGTGCCTGAGCTGCGGCACGCGGGTGTTGCCGAGTCTGCCGGAGCCGCCGCTTTCGGCGAGCCTCAATCGAAGGCTCCTGGTGGGCGGTACTCTGCTTGGACTTGTGGGGCTGGCGGCCTGGAGCTTTTCGATCATCGAGGTGGGAGGGTTCAGCGAGGCTTTTGGCAAGCCGTATTCGGGTGGATGGGACGATAGCGGTTATGTGCGCGACGCCGCGCTGCTGATGTTCCCGGCGTTTCTGATGATCCTGTACGCCGGAATCCGCAGCGGGCTCCGTCCGATTCATCTTTTGCTGATCGCTCCTTTCCTGTTGCCGTGGATGGTGCAGGCGTTCTTCACCGCGCGCCGCGGTCCCACTTTCATGATCAGCGTACTGGTCGGCATGAGCTGGTATCTGTATCGTTGCCGCCGGCCCGCCATTATCACCATGGTGCTGGGCGGTGTGGCAATCGGGTACTTCATCCTGCTGCTGGTGGTGAACCGGCAGAGCATCTACCTGGGCTCCGATTTCAGCTTCACCACCGACGTGTCGGGCATGGTGGAGAAGCCCGATACGGGCAATGAATTCATCTACGGCACGGGCTCGCTGCTCAGCGCGGAGCAGCGCGGCACATTCTTTTGGGGACGCCGCTACGCCGCGCAATTGATGGTGCGGCCGATTCCGCGCGCGGTGTGGCCCAACAAGTATGCCGACTTCGGAGTTCCCGAGTTGGAGCACAACGCGGGGACCGGGGAAGGCTTCGCCGATGCGCTTGGCTGGAATGGCGCGGATGGTTCGGCGCCCGGGCTTATCGCCGACCTATGGCTCGAATTCCGGTGGCTGAGCCTGCCGGTGATGTGGCTGATCGGCCGATTCTACGGCACGGTCTGGCACAAGATGCGCAGCCAAGGCGGCGTGTGGAAGGCGCAGTACGTGATCATCTCGGCACTCTCGATTTACCTGGTGATGCAGACCATCGAGGCGGTGTTGTTCCGGGTGATCGAGTTGTCGGTGCCCATCTGGCTGTTCTGGGGCTTCGCCCGAGGGTCCCGTGCGAGATGGGAGTTGTGGCCGGTGCCACCGGAGGAGTTTGCCGAGGCCGAGTATTTCGAACCGGAGGTAGTGGAATGCCTCAAGTAAGTCTCACGCGGACCAAGGCGCCGGATACCACTCCCCGCCCACGTCCGGGCGAGGTCGAGTCGATATTCTCCATCGATGTGGAGGACTGGTATCACATCCTCCAGGTCCCGGGAACGCCGGCAATTCACTTGTGGGATCTGTTGCCATCGTGCGTGGAACGAGACTTCATGCGGCTGCTGGATTTGATGTCGGAGCGCGGTGTGCACGCCACCTGTTTCTTTCTAGGATGGGTGGCCCGGCGATTCCCGAGTCTGGTGCATGAGGCCGTAGCGCGTGGGCACGAGATCGCGTCGCACGGCTTTGCGCATCGGCTGGTGTTTCAGATGACGGCGCGGCGCTTTCGCGAGGATTCGGTGAGTGCCCGCTGCATTTTGGAAGACCTCGCCGGATGCCCGGTGCGGGGGTATCGCGCCGCGGGATTCTCGGTGATCGACCGCACGCCGTGGTTCTTCGAGACGCTGCTCGAAGCGGGATACGAGTACGATTCGTCGGTGTTTCCGGCGGCGCGGCAGCACGGCGGCATCAGCACGGCGCGTCGCGCCCCGTATCGCCTGGTGGGCGACTGGGGGGAGTTGATTGAGTTTCCCATCAGCGTGGCGGATGCGTATCCACGCGCGTTCTGTTTCTTCGGCGGGGGATATCTGAGGCTGTTCCCGCTGTGGCTCATCCGGCGGATGGCCCACAAGGTCCGTGCGGAGGCGCGTCCGGTGATCTATTATGTGCATCCGCGTGAGATCAACCCCGATCATCCGCGACTGCGCATGCCGCTGCACCGGCGATTCAAGTCATACGTGAATTTGCGAACTACCGAACCCAAAGTAGCGGGGATCCTTTCGGAGTTCCCCATGATTACGTTTCAGGAATATATCAAGCGCTATGGCGACTCATTGGAGCAATCAAATGTCTGAGACTAGTACAGCAACCCAAACCCAGGAATTTTTTCACTCCTATGCGGGGGATTTCAATGCGATCTACAGCAGCCGCAATGGAGTCTTCAACAATCTGATCAACCGCACGCTGCGAAAGAGCATGCAACTCCGGTACATCAAGACGCTGGAAGGCGCTACACCGGTAGTGGCCCGAACCGTTCTGGATGTCGGCTGCGGCCCCGGACACTACGGGATCGCGCTGGCGCGACGCGGCGCCGCCCGGGTGACCGGCATCGATTTCGCCGAGGGCATGATCGAACTGGCGCGACAGCAGGCGAAAGTGGCGGGAGTATCGGACTGCTGCGAGTTTCTGGCCGGCGATTTCACACAGTACCGTCCCGAAGCGCCGTTCGACTACGTGGTGGTGATGGGTTTCATGGACTACGTCAGTGAGCCCGCGGCGCTGATCGACCGGGTGAATTCGCTGACGCGACGTAAGGCGTTCTTCTCCTTCCCGGCAGCGGGCGGAATTCTCGCGTGGCAACGCCAGGTGCGTTACCGCCGGCGCTGCCCGCTGTATCTCTATCATCGCGAGGATCTGGAGAAGCTCTTTGCGAACGTGAAGGACGTGCGGGTCGAAATCGAGCCGATCGCCCGTGACTATTTCGTGACCATGACCAAGAGGTAGACCGTGATCGCCGTCATCTGGACAGACTGGTACGCCTATCACATCGCACGATTGCGCGCGCTATCCGACCACTCGATGCTGCGAGGAAAAGTGCTCGGCATCGAACTGGTAGGAGGCTGCGGGGAGCATGCGGGCCTCCGCTTCCGGAGCGACGAGCGGCAAGGCCTGCCGATCGAGACCCTGATGCCACAGGCGGACTGGCGCACTGCGGGGCAGGGGCGCGTGGGAGTGGAGCTTTGGCGAAAACTGCGGACCGCCAATCCGGCGATGGTGCTCGTACCTGGCTACTACACGGTTCCGGCGTTGATGGCCGCTATGTGGGCCAAGCTCCATCGGCGCCACAGCGTCCTGATGTCGGAGACGACGCGGGAAGACCACAGCCGGGTTTGGTGGAAAGAGTCTGCGAAGCGGTGGATCGTCCGGCTGCTGTTTGATTCCGCGATCGCCGGAGGAAAACCGCACGTCCGCTATCTACGTGAACTGGGCGTCCGGCCGGAAACGATTCGCCGTGGCTACGACGTAGTCGACAACCACTTCTTCGCGGGGGAGGCCGACCGTATGCGCGCCTCGGAGAGTCGCGCGGCTCTCGGATTGCCGGAGGATTACTTCCTCTTTGTGGGACGCTTCTCACCGGAAAAAAACGTCGAGCAACTGGTACGCAGTTTTGCCGAATTTCGCGGGGCGGGTGGACGCTCGCACCTGGTCCTGTGCGGCGATGGCCCGTTGCGCGACACGCTTGCCCGCATGGCAGAAGAACTGGGCGTGTCCGAATGTGTCCATTTCGAAGGCATGAAGTCCGTGCGCGAATTGCCGCCGTATTATGCGTTCGCGCGATGCCTGGTGCTGCCCAGCACGCGCGAGCCTTGGGGCCTGGTGATCAACGAGGCGATGGCTTCAGGCCTGCCGGTGCTGGCGTCGAGCCGCTGCGGCAGCGTCGAAGACCTGGTGGAAGATGAGGTCAACGGCTTCGTCTTCGATCCGCGCGAGTGCGGCGCGCTGACCGCAGCCATGCTACGCGTCGCCCGATTGAACGAACGCCGGATCGCCGAGATGGGACAGCGGTCACGCGAAATTATTGCTCGATATTCTCCCGAAATTTGGGCTTCGGAGGTGGCGCACCTTGCCAGCCAGTGCATATAGTCTCGCGATTGAAGAAAAAGCGGAAGCCAAAAAAGCGTCGGCCGTTTGGCTGCAAGTTGCGGAACATCTGGATCCGCGGTTCGGCGGCATTGCCGGAAGCGTGCCGTTGCTGGCGCAGGCGGCTGAGAGTGTAGCTCGCCACTTCGCGCCGATCGCCGCGTTTACCGGACCGGAGGAGAATCTGGCGCACCTGGAGCAACGAAACCTGCACGTCTTCCGCTTTCCCAGGGGCCGCTCCGCATGGATTCGCAATCCTACGTGGAAGAGCCAGTTGCAGAACCTTATCGAGGCGGTGGACGGCGTCCACATCCACGGCATTTGGGGAGAGCATTGCGCGATGGCGGCGGCGCTGGCGCGCGAGGCCGGCAAGCCGTACATCGTGGCCGCGCACGGCATGTTGGAAGGCTGGGCATTGCAGCAGAAGCGCCTCAAGAAAATGGTGTACTCGGCGCTGGTCGAACGCCCCAATCTACAGGGCGCGGCCTGCTTGCAGGCGCTCACCCGCAGTGAAGTGGACGACTATCGCCAATTCCACGCTCACGCTCCGGTGGCGATCATTCCCAACGGCGTGGACGTTCCAGTGGGCGCGACCCCCGATCGCTTCCTGGAGATATGGCCGCAGTTGAAGAACAAACGGCTCCTGCTCTTCCTGAGCCGCCTGCATCCCAAGAAGGGGCTCGACATCCTCTGCCAGACGTGGAGTCGGCTGCGCCGCAAGTACCCCGATCATCATCTGGTGTTGGCCGGTCCCGACTTCGAGAACGCCCGAGCTTCCACCGAAGAACTCGTAGACATGCTCGATATGCGTGACGCGGTGACGTTCACGGGGATGCTCGCTTCGGGCCTGAAGTGGAGCGCGCTGGCCGCCTCCGAGTTGTTCGTTCTCCCATCGTACTCCGAGGGTTTCAGCATGGCGGTGCTGGAGGCGATGGCGATGGCGGTCCCGGTGGTCATCACCACGCCTTGTCATTTTCCTGAGGTGGCCGAGCATGGCTGCGGCGAGGTGGTCGAACCCGATGCGCGCCAACTGGAAGCTGCACTGATCCGCGTGCTCAATGCCAGCCCGAGCGAACGGCAAAGAATGGGACGCAACGGCCAGGACCTCATCTTAAGGCGGTACACCTGGGAAACCGTCGGCCGCCAACTTACGAGAATCTACGACTGGCTGTTGGGTGGACAACTTCCCTCCAGCGTCGAAATTTACCGGACACCAGGAGCGCATTCATGAGCGCGGTGGACCTGTCCGCGTTCCACAACGAATGGTATCGGCCCGGGCGCTCGCGGCTGGTGCAGGCGGCTTGGTTCTTCCTGGGATCGCCGCTGGTGCGATTCCCTCTGCTGCCGTTGTCGGGAGCGCGCCTGGCGGTGCTCCGGCTATTCGGAGCGCGGATCGGCCGTGGGGTAGTCATCAAGCCGGGTGTGCGCGTGAAGTATCCCTGGCTGCTCACAACGGGCGACCATTGCTGGATCGGCGAGGACTGCTGGATCGACAACCTCGCCGAGGTCACGTTAGGCAGCGATGTCTGCATCTCACAAGGTGCATATCTGTGCTGCGGCAATCACGACTGGTCCGACCCGGCGTTCGGGCTGTTGGTCGGAAAGATCTCCGTTGCAGACGGCGCGTGGATCGGGGCGAGGGCGGTTGTCGGGCCAGGCTCGATCGTGGGCGAATGCGCGGTGGTTACGGCGGGCAGCGTGGTCACCAGGCGCGTCCCGGCGTTTGAAATTCATGGTGGCAATCCTGCGGTGTTCCTGAGAAATCGACAGATCAGAAAGGCGAATCGGGCGGCGGAAGCCGTCCATTCGGAAGTGCTATGAAGAAAGCGGTCATCACCGGTCTCACCGGCCAGGACGGATCGTACCTGGCGGAGTTCCTGCTCTCGAAGGGTTATGAGGTCCATGGCCTCAAGCGGCGCGTTTCCTCACTGAATACGAGCCGTGTCGATCACATCTATCAGGACGCGCACGAATCTGGCGCGCGGCTATTGATCCACTATGCGGATCTTGCGGACGGTCCGTCTCTCACGCGGCTGATGAACGAAATTGAGCCCGATGAGGTCTACAATCTCGCGGCGATGAGCCACGTGCGCGTGAGCTTCGAGGTGCCCGAGAGTACGGCCGACATTACGGCGCTCGGCGCGCTGCGCATTCTCGACGCGGCATGGCGTGCGGCCCCGCGCTGCCGGTATTATCAGGCGTCCTCGAGCGAGATGTTCGGCGCTGCACCGCCTCCCCAAAGCGAGAATACGCGTTTTCACCCGCGCAGTCCCTACGCCTGTGCCAAACTCTTCGCGCACACCGTCACGGTGAACTACCGCGAGGCTTACCAGGTGCATGCCTCCTCGGGAATTCTGTTCAATCACGAATCGCCTCGCCGCGGCGAGACCTTCGTGACGCGCAAGGTCACTCGGGCGGTGGCCCGCATCAAGCGCGGACTGCAAGACAAGCTCTTCCTCGGCAACTTGAATGCGCGCCGCGATTGGGGATACGCCCCTGACTACGTGGAAGCGATGTGGCTGATGCTACAGCAGGACGAGCCTGACGATTACGTCATCGGTACGGGCGAAGCGCACAGCGTCCGCGAGTTCGTAGAGAAGGCCTTCGCGCACGTCGGGCTGGATTGGCGCGATTACGTCGCGATCGATCCGAGATACGAACGTCCTGCCGAGGTAGATTACTTGCTCGCGGATTGCACCAAGGCCAGACGCCAGTTGGGGTGGGAGCCCAAAGTGAATTTCGAACAACTGGTGCGCCTGATGGTGGATGCAGACCTTGCCGAATGCGATTCGGGCAATCGTACGCCGTTGCTGGCCACGCATGCCATGTCGTAAAGGATGTGTCGCAGGCCAAGTCGCCTGTACCGCCGGCTAAGTGCCGGCTTTTTCGGTACAAACTATGAACTTACAAAACCAAACGATTCTGGTGACTGGAGGCGCAGGCTTTCTCGGTGGTCACATCGTCGAAGAACTGCAGCAAGCGGGCTGCACACAAGTCATATCCATACGCAGCTCCGACTATGACCTGCGCCAGGCCAGCGATGTCTCCAAGGTCTTTCAGTTCTACCGTCCCGATGTTGTGATCCACGCCGCGGCTGTGGTGGGAGGCATCGGAGCGAACCGAAATCGCCCAGGCGAATTCTTCTATGACAATGCTGTGATGGGGTTACACGTAATCGAAGCGGCGCGCCGTTACCGGACGGGCAAACTGGTGGTTCTCGGCACGGTTTGCGCCTATCCGAAGTTCGCGTCGGTGCCGTTCTCGGAAGACGACCTGTGGAACGGTTACCCCGAGGAGACCAACGCGCCCTACGGTATCGCCAAAAAGTCTCTGCTGGTACAGTGCCAGACGTATCGCCAGCAATTCGGCCTCAATGCTATTTATGTCATCCCGGTCAACTTGTATGGTCCGCGCGACCATTTCGATCTGGAGACCTCGCACGTAATTCCCGCGCTGATTCGGAAGTGCGTGGAGGCGCAGGAGCGAGGCGCCTCCAGTCTGGAGCTCTGGGGAGACGGAAGCGCGACCCGTGAGTTCATATTCGTGCGAGACGCCGCGCGGGCGATCGTTTTGGCGACTCGACTCTATGAGAAGTCCGATCCAGTAAATATCGGCACGGGCCAGGAGATCTCGATTGCCGATCTGGCGCGCCTGATCGCGGACCTCACGAACTTCCGCGGGGAGTTTCATTGGGACAGCTCGAAGCCTAATGGACAACCCCGCCGTTGCCTGGATATCAGTCGGGCGCAAAGGGAATTCGGCTTCCGCGCCTCGACCGAGCTGCGGGAGGGCCTCAGCGAGACCATCGCGTGGTATCGCTCCAGCCGCCAGACCATCGGGGCGTCGTAATGAAGATCCTGTTCATCAACCAGTTCTTCTGGCCGGATGCCGCGGCAACCGGCCAGTTTCTGGAGGATCTGGTGCGCCACCTCGGCGCGCAGGGCCACGACATCACCGTGATCGCGAGCGGCAATAAGTACGCCGATGCGGCTCCGTTGACCAACGCGCCACCGGCGCGAATTCTGCACGTTCGAGGCGTCCCGTTCGCGCGCAGTGTTTCCGGCCGGGCCCTGTCGTATCTTTCCTTCTTCACCGGCGCCTTCTGGAAGGCCATTCGCTGCGAGCGTCCGGATGTCGTCGTCACCATGACTACTCCGCCGCTGCTCTCTGTGATCGGCGAGTTTCTGCAACGCCTTCGCGGCGTGCGTCACGTGATTTGGGAGATGGATTTGTTTCCCGACGCGCTGGTAAGTTTGCAGGCTATGCGCGAGGGAGGATGGGCTGACCGCGCGCTGGGCCTGGTCGCCGACTATTGCCGCCGCCGCTCGGACGCCATTATCGCTCTGGGGCCTTGCATGGAAGCGCGACTTCGCAAGCGGGGTATCCCCGCGTCGCGGATTCACGTGGCGGACAACTGGGCCGATGGAGAGGAGATTCGACCGCAGCCTCCGCGTGAGGCTCCCGATCTGCACATCCTGTACTCGGGCAATCTGGGGCTATCGCACGATATCGATACCATCGCCGGCGCCATGGAAACGCTCGCGGGCGATCCTCGCTTCCGCTTCTCGTTCGCTGGTGGCGGCGCCCGCCGCGCGGAGCTCGAACTTCGCAACCAACAGCGTCCAACGGGCAACGTCACGTTTCTGCCCTATGCCAGCCGCAGAGATGTTGCTGCCAGCCTCGGTGCAGCGGATATCGGCCTGGTCACGCTGCGGCGCGAGTGTTCGGGTACGGTGGTACCGAGCAAGGTCTACGGCCTGATGGCCGCCGGCCGGCCCATTCTATTTATTGGGCCGCTCGATGCCTCAGCAGCTCGCCTGGTGGAGCGTCACGATTGCGGATGGCGCGTCGATGATGGCGATGTCGCGGGCCTGACCGCGCTCTTATCGAAGCTACAGCGCGATCGCAGCATGGCTCGAAATGCCGGAGCCCGCGCGCGCAAGGCCTTTGAGAATCACTACGACATCGGTATCGGCGTGGCCCGGATCGCGGCGATTCTCGGGCTGCCGGAAAGTTCTTATGTCATACCCAAATGCGTTTCCAGAGTGTTGGAGACATAAACCATGAATGTCCTCTGCTATCTTCTGGTGTGTTCCTTTTTCGCGGCTACGTTGCTCACCCCGCTGTGCACCAAAGCCGCTTGTAGGTTGGGGCTGGTGGATCGCCCCGACGGGCATCGCAAACTGCATCACAATCCGATTCCGCGCGTCGGTGGAATCGCCATCGCCCTGGCTTATACCCTGTCTTTTTCCATTCTTCTGATCTTCGCCCATCGTGATGGCCGTATCGTAGCCGACAACATGAGCCTGGTGTGGCGTCTGTTTCCCGCCGCCGGGATCGTATTTGCGACTGGACTGCTCGACGACTTGATTACCCTCACGTCGTGGCAGAAGCTGTTGGGCAACTTCGCTGGAGCTGCCTGGGCATACTGGGCCGGCGTGCGGATCGTAGTAGGAGGCCACACGTCGCACTGGTGGAGCCTGCCGCTCACTCTGCTGTGGCTGGCGGCCTGCACCAACGCCTTCAATCTGATTGATGGGCTCGATGGCCTCGCGGCTGGAATCGGGTTTCTCGCCACGCTAACGATTCTGCTGGGAGGGCTTATCCAAGGCAATTTCGCACTGGCAGTCGCGACTATTCCGTTGGCGGGCGCATTGATCGGCTTCCTGCGTTACAACTTGAATCCGGCATCCATCTTTCTGGGCGATTGCGGGAGTCTTCTTATAGGTTTTCTCCTCGGTTGTTTCGGCGTGATCTGGAGTCAGAAATCCGCCACCCTTTTAGGAATGGCGGCACCCCTCTTGGCGATGACGGTACCTGTTCTCGACGTCGCCCTTTCTATTGCCCGGCGCTACATGCGGCAGCAGCCCATTTTCAAGGCCGATACGGGCCACGTCCATCATCGGCTTCTGGCAATGGGACTCGGGCCCCGCCACGTCGCGCTGATCCTCTACGCCGTGGGTGGTCTCGGCGCGGCGTGTTCGCTGCTCCAGGGTTTGACGGGCGTACGATTCGGCGGCGCGGCGATCGTGCTGTTCTCGGTAGTGGTCTGGTTCGGCGTGCGGCGGCTCAAATATGTGGAGTTCGGCGTGGCGCATCGCATGCTAAAGACCGGCGAATTCCGGCGCCTGTTGAAGGCCAACATCCGGCTGCAAATGTTCCAGGAAGCAGTAGCGCGTTCAGCTTCGGGCGAGGAGTGCTGGCCCATCATCCAGGAAGCCTGCCGCGACTTCGGCTTCACCTCCGTGCAGTTGCACGTGGGGAATCAGTGGTTCGAGGAGACATTTGTCCGCCACCCCCGCCGGTCAGACGATGACGATTGGAGCGTCAGGATCGAGCTTTCGCGTGGGGATTACGCCATCGTCCGCCATGCCGTCAACTCTCCGCTCGAAGGAATGATCATCCTGCCTTTCCTCGAAGCGATGCACGGCTTGCTATTGGAGAAGCGTCCGGAAACATCGGGCGCTGCAGTGGGATGAGGAATCGGAGTTTGGGAGGCCCCATGCGTAGTGCAACCAGTTCCAAGGTGAAGCTGATCCTGATCGCGTGCCTGCTGTGCTGCAGTGCAGCCGGAGTGGCCGTGTATCATTCACGCGAACCCCATCCGTCCATCGAGTTTACCTCGCAGGGACTGAGTTCGCTGCAGTTCCGCGGGGTCGAGTTCCTCTCCTTCGGCGACCTGCGGGTTTCGCGCGCCGTGATGCGCGACTCCAGCGGCCGGTCCGCTCCCGCATCCCTCGATTCCTCGCTCGAGGTCGACCCCAAAACCGGCACCGTGTTGCGGCGTTTTCCCTGGGGAGAACTGTCGGCGCGCTACACCACTTCACCTGGACGCCTGGCGATCGCAATCACCGTCACCAACCGCTCCCAGAACACATTGCAAGAGGCGTCCTACGAGCCGCTTGGTTTGAAGTTCCCAGGCAAAGTGGTGGAGTACGATGGCACGGTTCCATTACTCGGTCACAACTATGGCGACCCCACGCTAATCGGGATGAGTTGGGGAACCGGCATAGCGGTTCTGGCTAATGATGATGTTACACAGCCCCTGATCTCGGGCTTCCCATGGGCGCTGGACCGGCCCGGCAACACGACGTTTCCCCTGCGTGTCTGCACCGGCCGCGACCCCATGCTTCCCGACATGCTTCCCTACATTCAGCGGCCGGTGGCGCCAGGAGTTTCGGATACTTATCATCTCTCCATCCGCTTCGGTTCGCGAACCACGGGTGTCTCCCAACTCGGCCACGACGTCTTGCAGCGATTTGCGGAACACTACCCCGGACACTTGCAGTGGAAAGACCGCCGGCCCATCGGTACGATCTTCCTGGCGAGCAGCGGTTCACACTCGGCTAAAAATCCTCGAGGCTGGCTGCTCGACCCCAACATTGATGTGAAGAGCGCGGCCGGTGTCGCGGACCTCAAACAAAAGATCCTGCAACTGGCCGATTCCACGACTCGCATCTTGCGATCCATGAATGCACAGGGTGCGATCACCTGGGATATCGAAGGCGAAGAGTTCCCGACCGCTACTTACGCCGGCGATCCGCGTCAGTTCACCGCGATGGCTCCCGAGATGGCGGGCATTGCCGATGCCTATTTCGAACGCCTGCGCAATGCCGGCTTTCGCGTGGGAGTGTGTGTGCGCCCGCAAGAGTTGGTCTTCGATCCGCAGCAACAGACGGCGATTGAGCGAGACACCCAAGACCCTGCCGCACTGTTGACGGAGAAGATTGCCTGGGCGCGGAATCGCTGGGGCGCCACGCTCTTCTACGTGGACACCAACGGCGACCCGAGCCGGCCGCTGGATGCGGACATTCTGGAAAAGGTAGCGGCGACTTTCCCGGATGTGCTGCTGGTGCCGGAGCATAAGAATGTCCGCTACTTCGCATTCTCCGCACCGTATTTCAGCTTGCATGAAGGGCTGGCTGCCACGCCCGAAGCGATCCGCGCGGTGTACCCGAATGCCTTCAGTCTGATCAACACCGCCGACGGACCTATCGCGCACCGGCGCGAGGAATTGATGTCAGCCATCAAGCATGGAGATATTCTGCTCTACCGCACCTGGTACGACGATCCAGCCAATACGGAAGTCAAGAGCTTGTATTAGTCGTGTGTCGTTTGCTCATTCGGAACGCTTGACTGCGAGCATGGCTGGTAGAGGAGCGTGCGACGCGACCCACGAGCCGCGATCGTGAGAAATTTTGTGAGAAGCTGTGAAAAATCCGGACATGGCTTGCTCACGGTCGCGGCTCGTAACCTACCCGAAGTCGCGGCTCGTAACCTACCCAAATACGTTTCGCGCGATACGTGTGCTTACGAGCCGCGCGCGTAAGCAAGCGATGCCTCATCGTACTTGGGGCAAGCGCTCCCGGATTTTTCACAGCTTCTCACCTCACGCGCGCGGCTCGCCAGCGTACGTATTCGCGCGAAGGTAGCTTACGAGCCGCGATCGTGATGAAGGTGCGTTCCTGGCAGTGACAACTGTCAGAAAAAGGCCGCGTCGAGGTCGCGTGTAATCTCTTCGCTGAGCGGCATCAGCGATCCGATGGCCCGGCAGTTGATGATCGCCTCAGCCGTCGACTCGAGCACCTCCAGGCGGTCGAAGGCGTCCAGCACATCCGAGCCGGTGACCAGGACGCCATCGTTCTCCAGGATAAGTACGGGCTGTTCTGGTGAGAGCCGATCGGCGAGGTCGCCGGGATCCTGGAACTGCAGACCGAACGGCACACTCCCCACCTGCCGGATGACGACGTAGCTTTCGGGGATCGTGCGGCTATCGAGCGGAACTCCGCTTACGCTGAAGGCAGTGGCGTTCACGGGATAAGCGTTGACGATGGCGCCGACATGGGGGTGGCGACGGTAGATTGCTTCATGAAGGGCGGCTGCACGGCTTGGCTGCTTGCCGGCCTCGGCGCGGCTCTCGCGGATTGACACCAAGTCCTGGAGGTCGAGCGTGCCGCGGTCTACCTGGTAGGGAGTAATCACAAAGTCAGGACCATCTGTGCGCGCGGAGTAGCTGCCCTGCGTGCTGATGAACAACCTCTGCCGGTACGCCCGTCTGACAAACTCGCAGAGCCGCCGGCGCATTTCGTTCTCGTGGCTGCTGGGTGGGGTCGGCGCCAATTCCTCCCATCGTGTGGTCCGCTGCCGTTCGATCTCGAGTTCAGAATCGCTGAGCACACGAATGTCGCCGCCCAGCAGTTTCGCCTTGATCAATGTCTTGGCGGTGAACTCCAGGGTTTCGAACCGCCGAAAGGCCTGCTGCAGATCGTGACCGGCCGTAACCACGCCGTGGTTCTCCAGGATCACGCAGTCGTACCCTTCCCCGAACACGTCCGCCACGCGATTTCCCAGCGCCGCGCTGCCCGGTAGTTCATAAGGCGCGAAACCGGCTTCGCCGCAGATACGCCGCGCCTGGTGAAAGAGCCGCGTGTCGGGCACCTGGTGGACCAGGCTGAATGCCACCAGCGCGGTGGGATGCGCATGCACGATTCCGCCTAGTTCGGGCCGACGCTGTCGAATCTGCTGATGAATCGGAAGCTCGGAGGAAGGCCGGCGCGTTCCCTCCGTTCGGCCGTCCGCGCGAATCCACACGATGTCGTCGCGCCGCAATCCGCCTTTATCCACGCGCGCCGGAGTAATCCACACGTCACCGTTCGCCTCGCAAATGGAGAGATTTCCGCCGGACGTGGTCGTCATGCGATACCTGTAGATCCTCTCCATCGCATCAAGGATCTGGTCGCGGGGGTGTTGGTAATGGTAAGGATTCGGCATAATCTTCACGAGGACGCCAGGATCGCTTCAATCACGCGCTTCGTCTCGCCGGGATCGCGCACCTGGATGCAGAGTACACCTGCTTCGCGTGCCGGGTAGTCGTTGCCCCCAGGAAATATTGCGTCGCCGATGAACAGCATCTCGGAAAGGGCGACGCCGAGCGTGTCGCGTAGTTTGAAGATGCCATACGCCTTATCGATACCGGGCTTGGTGACATCGATCGAAGTCGCGCCGCCCATACGCACCGAAAATTCGGGAATGAACGTATCCAAAATGGCTTTGATCTTCTTCCGTTTCGAAAAATCGGGGTCCCATTTCTTCTTCTCTTCCAAGGGAGCGGACTGCCCCAGTGCCGAGAAAGTGATCTGGCTGCCGCGATCTTCAATCGCCTCGCCCCACAGCTTCTCGGGCTTATACCCAGCCTGGTCTATCGCCTTTTCCAAAGAACTGATGATCTTCACTTTCTGCTCAGGAGTGAAGTCCTCGGCGTACAGCAGATTCCAGTCGGATCCGTATTCGTAAAACTTGGTCCCGCAGGTGGGCAGAAGATACAAGTCCTCCAAGTGCCCGTCCAGCGGCAGGTTCGAGAGCAACTGGTTCTGAAACTGCGGCCAGTTGCCGCCTGAGATGACTGCCACTTTAGCGACGCCGAGCAGGCTGGTGAGCAGTTTGGCCATCTCGGGATCGAGAGAAGACTTACTCTCGGCAAGCGTTCCATCCAGGTCGAAGACGATCAGTTTTTTCATCGTGTGTCGATTCCTCAATCGGATATTTGGGCGCGCGTCAGGCGAAAAATCCAGGCGCCCGGAGTCAGTGCGGCCAGGTGCCGCGCGCAATTCCATTCGAGCAGTTTTCGGCAAATCGCCGAGATACCGAAGGGCCGGCTCAAATGTGCCCGGCATTCGCGAAGATGGCTCGCACAGGGTGTTGCGTGCGCGGCGTTTCGTCCGGCCAGCCGTCCCGTGAACAAGGCGTTCAGGATGCCCGAACCAGTAAACGGGTCCACGAAGCCCAATGCGTCTCCCGCCGCATAGACCCGCTGACCGCCTTCGCTCGCCGAGACCGGTGCATACGAGAGCGGGCCGGTGCGCAGCCATTCCATCCGGCGCCGCAGCGGTTGCAGGCGCTCAGCCAAGACCGGAAAGCCCCCTAGATACTCGTCCACTTGGAAACCGCAACTTCGCAGAGCTGCTTCAGGAGCGATGCCGCAGACGTTCGTCCAGCCATTCTCAATCGGGCTGACCCCGACGTAAGCGTGGCGGCCGAAGAACAGCTCGATGGCATCGTCCTGCGGGCCCTCGAAGTGCGCCTTGAATCCGAAAAGACGATTCTCACGCGAGCCGGAGGGTCGGCGGCCTACCGAGACTACCCTCGCCCCACCATCGCGATTGTCCTCATCCAGCGAGACGCTTTCGCCGCGATGCACCTCCGCGCCCGCCGCCTCCGCGCGCTCCAGGAGAATGCGGTCGAGTTCCAGACGGCTCAAGCCCAGCGCGGGCTCACCGAATCTCCATTCCTTCTTGCGTTGACCGAACCACAGTCGGCAGGTGGCGATGCGTGCTGGGCGGAGTCCCGCGAAGTCCGCGATGCCTAGCGAGTCCAAAACGCGCAGCGCGCCGGGGGACAAGAATTCGCCGCAGACTTTGTGTTTGGGACGTGGAGACCGTTCGAAGAGCTGCACGGAGACGTTTTCGCCAGCCGCCGCAATCGCCGCAGCGGCACCCGCCGGTCCCCCTCCGATCACCAGAACTTTTCCCATGCGTCAGGCTCTTTGTCTATTATCCGACGTCTCACGGCGCCCATTGCATATAATGCGTTCAAAGACACATGCGCACTCAGCAACCGGGGCCACGATGAAGCGTGCCGTGGAGCGGGAAATTCTGGACGAACCCGATGTTCCCGATGCCCTCGCCGATCTCGCCTACAGCGACCTCACCCGCATCCATCGATATCTGGGCGACACTGCGGTGATCGTCAACGCCATCCGCCGCGATCCGCGGCCCGTCCGCAAGGTGATGGATTTGGGCTGCGCGGCGGGCGGAGTGCTGCGCGAGATTCGCCAGAAGCTCGGAGTGGAGACCATCGGTGTAGATGTGGCGCCACGCGGGGTCCGCGATGGCAAGCAGGCGATCATTCGCGCGGACGCGGTGCGAGACGCGCTGCCGCAGGCCGATCTGGCTTTCTGCATGTACCTCGGGCATCACCTCTCGGAGCAGGACGTGATCGGTCTGATCCGCAACGTGGGCCGATGCTCGCGGCGATTTCTGCTCTTGGACCTGGTGCGCCATCCGCTACCGCTCGCGCTTTTTCGCGTGTTTGTCGCGCCATTTGTCTCGCCGGTGGTGGTGGCGGACGGCTCGGTCTCGATTCGGCGTTCGTTTACACGGCAGGAGTTGGGCAAGCTGGCGAGCGAGGCACTGGCGGGCTCCAGTGGCCGTTTCCGGCATTCCGTGGCGCCTCTGTATATGCGGCAAGTGCTCGACATTTCGTACGGCACGTGAGCGGTGGCGCAAACACTCCTGTTTGCCGCGTCGAGACTCATCTCGACGCGGCGAACAAGAGTGTTCGCGCCACGGGCGACGCTAGAGGTCAGGAGTGCCGATGCTACAGTAAAGGCTTGCCCTATCACCTGCCGGAATCCTCTGGAATCGCCGCACCCGCACTGGCAACGGCGGTGGGGCTGGGTGGTGCTCTGCTGGGCCTATGGCTCACCGGAATGCGGCGCCGCGCGCAGGTAGTGGTTCCCTTCAGCGCGGGCGTCCTGCTGGGCGTGGCGGTGTTCGGCCTGGTTCCGGAACTCGCGATAGAACTCGGCTGGATGGTGAGCTTGCTGTTGTTTGCCGCCGGGTACGGCGTCCTGCTCCTCCTCAATCGTTACGCGTACCCGGTCTGTCCGACCTGTGCGCACGATCACGATCACAACTCCTGTGCCACGGAATTACATGGATTCGCGGCTCCGCTAATCGTGGCGGCGACGCTCCACAGCTTCCTGGATGGCTGGAGCATCGCGACCGTCCAATTGCATGTGCCGCTTGGCCTGCGAGTCGCGGTCCCGGTGGCGGTGGGACTTCACAAATTACCCGAAGGCATCGCTCTTGGAGGCGTCTTGCGGGCATCGGTGAAGTCGCGTTTTTCGGCCACGGCGTGGTGTGGACTGGCCGAAGGAAGCACCTTGCTCGGTGGCGTACTGGGATTAGTGATGGCGCCGCGATTGGGAACTGCCTGGATCACGTATCCCTTGGGTGTCGCGGCAGGATGGCTCTTCTATCTGGGATTCCACGCTGTTCACGAAGAGTGGAAGCGGCGCGGAGCGCGCAATGCCTTCCTCTCCGCGCTCACCGGAATGGCCGGGGCCGCGGCCCTGCAGCGGGGAGCGGAAGCCCTCTTTCGATAGGCCTAAAACCGCGGACCCCTGGCATTCGTATTCCTGCGCAGAGAGATAATACGAAGACTGTCATGACCGGCCGGAAATTAGGCAACTACGAAGTACTCGATAAGCTCGGAGAAGGCGGCATGGGTGAGGTGTGGCGGGCACGCGATTCGCGCCTGAATCGCACCGTCGCCGTCAAGGTGCTGCCGGCCGATGTGGCAGGCGATCCCGCGCGCCGCCAGCGCTTCGAGCAGGAGGCGCGGGCGTTAGCCGCGCTCAATCATCCCAATATCGTGGCGGTCTACGATGTAGGTCAGAGCGAAGGCCGCGCGTACATCGTGTCGGAGTTGGTCGAGGGCGAATCGCTTCGCAAGATCATCGACCAGGGCCCGCTGGCACCCCGCCGACTCATCGATATCGCCGTGCAGACTGCCGAGGCGCTGGCGGCTGCTCACGCGCTCGGCATCGTTCACCGCGATCTGAAACCGGAAAACATTATGGTTTCGGGATCCGGAAGCGGTTCGAGCGGGCGGGTAAAGGTGCTCGATTTTGGGCTTGCCAAACAGGCCGCGTCCACGGGCAATACCGACGACACAGCCACCATCATGTTGTCGCAGCCAGGCATGGTATTGGGCACCGTGGGCTACATGTCGCCGGAGCAGGTGCGCGCCGAGTCGGTGGACGCGCGGTCGGATATCTTCAGTTTCGGATGCATCCTTTACGAGATGGCGACTGCGCGCCATGCCTTCGGTGGAAAAACTGCCGCCGATGTCATCAGTGCGGTCCTGAAGGAGGAGCCTGCCGAGATCTCCGGGACCGGCGCCCAGGTTCCGCAGGCGCTCGAAGCCATTGCGCGTCGCTGTCTGGAGAAGGACCCGGCGCAGCGGTTCCAGTCCGCTGCCGACTTGGCATTCGCCCTGCGCGCGATTTCCAGCGCCTCTCCTTCGCAATCCGGTTCATTACTGGGAGCCCCGGCCGTGCCCAAGCGCCGGAAGTGGCTGGTCCCCGCGGCCGCAGTACTGGGCTCCATCGCAGTCTTCGCGGGTGGTTTCGCACTGCACGCGCGCCTGGCGGTACCGGTGGTCCCGCGCTTTCATCGAGTGACCTTTCGCGAGGGGAGCGTTTCCGCGGCACGATTCAGTCCCGACTGGCAGGACGTGGTCTACACAGCCGACTGGGATTCGGGCCCAAGCCGCATTTATCAGTCCCATCCCGGCAGCCCCGAGTCTCGCGACCTCGAACTCTCGGACAGCCGCCTGCTCGCGGTGTCATCGAAAGGAGACCTCGCTATCCTGCAGGGCCCATTCACACCGGAAGGCCTGGGCACTCTGGCTCGAAGTTCGATCAGCGGCGGCCAGGCACGCCAACTGCTCGAGAATGTCGGGCTCGCGGATTGGTCTCCGGATGCGTCGGAGATGGCGATCGTGCGCGCCGTCGAAGGCAAGTATCGCGTGGAGTACCCTGTGGGCAAGGTGCTGGTGGAGTATCCGTTTCCACCCTTCGCTCTGCGCATCTCTCCCGACGGCCAGCGAGTCGCCTTCACCCAGTTCACCATGGGAACGCGCATCGGCCTGTTTGTTGTGGATCGGGGCGGCACGGTGGTGAAACTGGGCCCCATTTCGGGACAGGTGTCCGATCTCGACGTGGCGCCACTGGCCTGGACGCCCGACGGACGTGAGATCTGGGTCCGCTCCTACGACTCCAGCGAACTCAATACCATCTACGCCGTGAATCTGGGTGGCAATCATCGCGTAGTGGCACGCTTTCCCGGCCGCGTGACGCTCTTCGAAATCGCAGCCGATGGACGTGTCCTACTGAGTACGGAGAGCGGCCGCAAGGGGATTCGCGGACTCGCACCAGGAGGCGAGATGGACCGCGATCTTTCGTGCATGGATTCCAGCCGGCTTCGCGGGCTCTCTGCGGATGGCAGTCTCATTGTGGGCGATGTGCTGGGTGAGAGCGGAGGTCCCAAGGGCAGCATCTACATGCGGCGCACCGACGGCTCGGCGCCCGTTCGCCTTGGCGACGGTGTGGCGTATGGCCTGTCGCCCGACGGCAAGTGGATTGCCGGCTTTTCCTCTCGCGATACCGGCAATCGCATGTTCGAGTTGATGCCGACCGGTCCCGGCGAGACCATTCGTTCGCGGATGATCGTCGGATGGCTTTCGGGCCAGGGGAACTATCTGGTTTTCGAAAAGGCTCCCAGCGGGAAGGGGATGCGGTATCAGGCATGGGATTCGGCGTCGAACGTCTCCCGCTCCGTTTCGCCAGACGGGATGCCCGATACGGATGAGCATCCTCCGGTGTCGCCGGACGGCCGCCGGTTCTTGACCGTCGGACCGGATGGGCAGCATCACATTTATTCCATCGATGGCGGCGAACCGAAGATGGTCGTAGGGCTAACGCCCCACGATCGCGTCGTTGGATGGACAGCGGACGGCCGGTCGGTCTACATCACCACGCACCACAATCAAAATCGAACGCTGCCGGTTTCGGTGCTGGATCTGGAGAAAGGGACACGGACACCTTGGAAAGAGATCAAGCCGACGGTACCGGTCGATGAGGTGAGCGGTCTGCGCATCACACCCGACGGCAAGGCATACGCGTACAACTACACGTATTTGCGTTCCGAACTGTACGTGGCAGATGGAATTCGGTAGAGGTGTTGGGTTACGAGCCGCGACCGTAAGGGAGCGCAAGCGGGTGGGCCCGACGGCGCTTGCTTACGCGCGCAGTTGCAACGAGGCACGACCGTAAGGGAGTGATTTTCGGAGCGATCGGGACGTCGCTTGCCTACGGGCGCGGCTCGCAACGAGCCACGACCGTAAGGGAGTGATTTTCGGAGCGATCGGGACGTCGCTTGCTTACGCGCGCGGTCGCAACGAAGTACGACCGTAAGGGAGTGATCTTCGGAGCGATCACGACATCGCTTGCTTACGCGCGCGGCTCGTAATCACATCACCAATCCAGCCTGACACCGAACTGCACGATACGCTTCTCCAGCACTGTACTCGAAGGCTGCAGAAAGGTCGGCGACAGCGACGGCTGCATCACTCCGAGCGAATCGACGGCGACCGCGGTGTTCAGCGCTGTGATGTTTTCGCGATTGAAGAGGTTGTTCACCTCAGCGATGAATTTCGGCCTCAGATGCTCCCACAGCGTGAAGAAGGTGCGAGTGTAGCGCACATCCACCTGATAGATGTTCGGCCCGCGCACGGTGTCGCGGCCGATAAACAGGGGGCGCGTCGCCGCCTTCGTATCGTTATTCAAATTGCGCGTCGACGTGATGTTCTGCTGGTCGCCGGACGAGAAATTGCCTAGAATCGCGAGTTCATTGTTGTTCGCAAGCCAGTTCCACGCCTTGTTGGAGGCTGTCACCTTTGGTGCGAGGACGGCGCTCAGAGTCAATGCCGAAGGCCGATTCACCAGGCTGTTTCCCCGGTCGCGCAGACGGCTGGTATTGTCTTCGATGAAGACATTCTGTTCGAAGCTATTGGCATCCGGCGCGTCGCTGATGGAGTGCGACCAGGTGTAGGATGCGCTCAACTGGAACCCGCGCGACACGCGATGCTGATAGTTCAAGATCATCGCGTTGTAATCGGTGACGGCGCCTACATCCTGCAGCGTGATGTTGTTGAACCGCGGATCGAGCCGTGTGGACGCGCTCTGCGTGGTCGAGTAGATGGGGCGGCCATCCCCCAGGAAGCCGGTCGGGTTTACGAGATTCAGGTTGCGCAGATAGGTCAACTCGCGCGCGCCTGTGTTGACGTAGCCCACGGTGAGGGAGTCGTTGTTGGTCAGTGCCTGGGTGACCTGGATGCTGGTGTTGATAGTGTAGGCGTTGCGAAAATTCGGCGTGATGGTAGTGATGTCGGCCGAGGGCGGCACGGAGCCCGGGACCAAAGAGATCACGTTCGGAAATGCAGGAGCCAGCGGACTGCTGGCCGCGATCGATGCCGAGTATGCCGTCGTGCTGCCGCTATTGATAAAGGTGTTGTACCAGAGATTGGTCGGCACCGGTTCGAAGAAGATCCCGGAACTGGCGCGCACCACGGTCTTCGGCGTGATGGACCATGCCAGGCCGACGCGCGGGGCGAAGTCCTTTCCCGGCGTCCGGAAGTGCTGCGAGTAACTGAAGAGGGCGTTGGGATCGGCGTCCGGTCCATGGAAGCGGTCGTAGCGAACGCCGAAAATCAGCAATAAATTCGGCCGCACCTGCACGCTGTCCTGCGCGAACCAGTTCCAGAAAAACGAATGATACCAGGCGCCCGGCAATCCGATCACGGACGCATACGTGTTGTAGGAGAGCGGGTTTCCCGCCTTCGCCGACAGATATTGCGCCACCGAGGCGAAGTTGTACTGGCTGTAGACGTCCGCGGTCTGGGTATCGAGCATCTGCTGGAAACCGGCCCCAAACTTCAGAGTGTTGCGCCCACGGATCACCGTCACGCTATCGTTCAGATTCGGAATCTTCTCCTGGTAGCGGTCGCCCACGCCCGTGCTGCCATTGAAGATCGCCACGCCGCTGATGTTGATCTGCGGACCCGGTCCGGTCAACGGGTCGGCGAAGTGGTGCTCATTGCGGTAAGGCCAGCCGAAGCGGAGTTCATTCAGCACGGTGGGCGAAAACGTCGTGAGCACCTGGGCGCCCATCACGTGAGCCCGGTCGCGAAAATCGCTTGCCGCGTCCAACGCGTTCTTACCGCCCACGGCAGTGTTGAACGGATACTCATTGCGGAAATAATTGTAACGGAAGAATACCTGATTCTTGTCGTTTACGGTCCAGTCCACGCGGACGCTGAAGAACTGCGCGTGCTGAATGCTCGGCGCCACCGCCAGCAGACTCGCCGGCAGTCCGATCGCGGCGGCATCCGAAGCAGTAATGGTATTGGGTGCCGGCAATCCGCGATCGAGGTGCTCATAGCCTCCGAAGACGAACAGCTTGTCCTTGATGAGCGGCCCGCTGCCATTCACCGCAACATCTTTCAGCGACAGGTCGGGCTTTGGCGAACTGAGTGCCAGCAGCATAGGCCGCGCGGCCAGCGCGATCGGCCGGCCTATGTAGTAGAACTCCGCGTGCGGTGCGTTGGAGCCGGAGTTCGTGATCACATTGTAGATGTCACCGGCCGTGTTGCCGAATTCCGGCGCGAAGCTGTTCGATACGGTCTGCACTTCGCGCACATAGATGTCGGAGATGGGGAAGAGGCGCAGGCCGTAGCGATCGCTTTCAGTATCCACCATGCCATCCATCTGGTAGTTGATGCGATCCAGCAGGCCGTTGGTATTGAGGGTTCGCGGAATGCCCAATTCGGGGTTCGGATGACCGCTCACGCCAGGCTGGAAGATGATGAAGTTGTAAGGATTCCGCGAGGTCAGCGGGAGATTGTCGATCTCCGCATTGCTGATGGTGCGGCCGGTGTTGACGCGCGACGGCTCCACCATCGCGGCGCCGCCCGTGACTTCGATTTCGGTGGTCACCGCGCCAACCTTCAGTTGCCCTTCGACCACCGCTTCGGCACCTGCGGTGAGCACGATGCCAGGATGTCGCTCCGTCTGGAATCCTTCCTTCTGCATGGAGAGCGTGTAGGTGCCGAGTGGCAGATTTGGCACCACGTAATAGCCGTCGTCCTCGCTGGAGGCGGTGCGCGTGAACGCCGTCTCATCGTTTACGACTGTAACCTTGGCAAGCGGGACGGCGGCACCCGCGGCGTCGGTGATCCGCCCCCGAATGCTGCCGTTAATGGCTTGGGTTTGAGCGAAAGCAGAGATTGCCAGCGCGGCAACCACCACGCCGGCTGCGGAAATACGCGACAGAAAGCTGAGAGTGAACATGGAGTATTCCCCGGAACCTAAAGATTAGACGCCCTTAATGGGATTCAGTATGGTCCTTTTTCTGATGCTCGTCAACGCCTTTCGGGTTCGCTGGGCTTGACGCCATTTCGCCGTCCAGGTATCATGATCTCGGTAACCGAGACTATATGAGCAAGCCTTCCGATCTCGTTCAAGGCACCCTGGAAGCTCTGCTTCTCAAGATCCTGGCCCTCGAGCCGCTCCACGGCTTCGCCATCAGCCAACGACTCAAGCTGGCCTCCGCCAACGTCCTCCAAGTCAGCGATGGATCTCTCTATCCGGCGCTTCACAAGCTGGAGCAATCGGGCTGGATTACGGCCGAATGGAAGACTAGCGAGCTGGGGCGTCGCGCCAAGTTCTATTCTCTGACCCGTCTGGGACGCCGCGAACTGGCAAAGCAGGCTGCCGATTGGGAGCGGCTTTCGCAGGCGATCACACAAGTGATGCGCCTGGAGGAGGCGTGAGCGATGCGCGTGGAGCACTGGGTCTACACGATTCCACTGCGGCTTCGGTCGCTCTTCCGCCGCTCGAGAGTGGAGCAGGAACTCGATGAAGAGCTACGGTTCCATTTGGAGTGCGTTGGGGAGGCTCCCTCTACCTGGAAAGCATTAGAGCGCTCGAAGGAGGAGTGCCGGGATATGCGCCGTCTCAATCTGATCGACGATCTGGTCAAAGATCTGCATTATGCGGGCCGCACGCTGCGCCGCAGCCCAGCCTTCACGAGTGCTGCTGCCGCGACTATCGCCTTGGGCATTGGCGCCAGCGCCGCGATCTTCAGTGTGACCAACGCCGTGCTGCTGAAGCCCCTGCTGTACCGCAATCCGGAGAGCCTGACTTTGGTTTATCGCTCCAATCCCGCCAGTGCGCTTGGGGCTCGAAACTATTATTACTCGAATGCCGAGTACTTCGATCTTCGTGACGAAACGAAGTCTGTGTTCGAAGAGATCGCGGGCGTTTGCCTCTTCCGCGCCTTCGTGCCTCGTGAAGACGGCAGCATGGAACAAATCGCCAAAGGACTGGTCACCCCCAACTTCTTCCGACTGATGGGCGCGCGAATCGCCGTGGGACGCGATTTCGTGGACGCCGACGCCGTTCCCCAGCCCGCAAACGCCGAAGTCCTTATTCCTCCCGGAAGCAGCGCCATTCTGAGCTATGAATACTGGCAGCGGCGCTATGGCGGGAACGCGGCAGTTCTGGGGCAACAGATGCCGGGCACCGATGGCGTGACTGCCGGACCAACCATTGTCGGCGTGCTGGAGCGAGGCTTCCAGCTTTATTATCCTTCCGGCCCCGTGACCGGACAGCCCGATTTCTGGGTGGCCAACAATGTCGGCTACGACAATGCCCATCGCAATTTGCTGCTGGTTGGGCCGGTCGCGCGGCTCAAGCAAGGGATCACATTCCAGCAGGCGCAGGAGCGGATCGCCGTTTTGACGCCGGAGTTGCGAAAAACCTCCTTCGACCGGAATGCCAACTTTGGCTTGCAGCCCCTGCGGACCAACCTGGTGGAGAACGTCCGGCCGGCGATCCTCGCCCTCATGGGCGCCGTGGTGTTCCTGCTGCTGATCTCGTGTGCGAACGTGGCCAATCTGCTGCTGGTACGCGCTGCGCGCCGCGAGCAGGAACTAGCTCTGCGCGCCGCGCTCGGAGCAGGACGATGGCGCCTGCTTCGTCAACTGCTGGTGGAGGCGCTGCTGCTATCCGGCATTGGGACCGCGATCGGAGTCGGCATCGCGTGGGCCGGGGGCAGGGAATTGGCGCACGCGGCGCCGGTCGCTCTGCCTCGCGTGGAGAATGTGGCGATCGACTGGCGCGTGCTCGGATTTGCCGCCGGTGCGGGGCTGATCGCCACGCTGTTTTTCGCGATCGCCAGCTTCAGCCTGCCATGGAATCATCTTCTGCGGAGCCGGCAAGCGCAAACACACCGGACCTACAATCTTGTGGTGATCGCAGAGGTCGCGCTCTCGTTTGTATTACTGGTCGGGTCGGGGCTGATGTTCCGCAGCTTCCTGGCGTTGCAGCGCATCGATCCGGGCTACGACACCCATGGGATTCTGACCTTCTACGTGACGCGAGATTGGCCGCTGCAGCGGCAGCAGGGGCGTTACGCTTTACTGCGCGAAATGCAGGACCGCCTCCGCGCCATTCCCGGCGTCGAAGGGGTTTCGGAAGCGCTGACCATCCCCCTGGCCAGCAGTGCCCGGCCGCGAAATCCTAACGCTCCTCGTCGACAGCCAGGGCCCCCTGCGGTGGAGGGGGCGGACATCCAACAGGTGATGCCCGATTACTTCGAAATTCTGCGCACGCCGCTGCTCGAAGGGCGCACCTTCACTGCCCAGGACGATCAGTCCGCGCGCAACCTGGTGGTGATCGATCAGTTGCTCGCGGAGCGCGCATTTCCCAATCAATCCGCGGTCGGGAAGCTCATCCTGACGCCGTTGCCGAACGCGCCATCCGCGGAGGTAATCGGGGTCGTGAAACATCAGCGGCTCTTCTCGTTGGCCGATCCAGGACGCGAAACCGTTTACTTCAGTGAAGGCTTCGCCGGCATCGGTGTGTCGCGCTATTGGGTGATTCGAACTACGAGCGACCCCGCGCGCTATGCGGGAGCAGTCCGGGAAGAACTCAGAAAGCTCGACCGGCGAATGGTGGTTTCGAAGTTCCAGACAATGGAATCGCTAGTGGAACGAGACCAGGCCGGGACCCGGTTCTCGCTTTTGCTGATTGGACTCTTCGGTGGAATCGCGGCGCTCCTGGCGACAGTCGGCCTTTACGGAGTGCTCGCTTCCATGGTCAGGCAGCGGACCGCGGAGATCGGCATTCGGATGGCGGTTGGTTCGACTCCCGCGGGAATTCTCCGGCTGGTGATTGGTCGCGGATTGCGACTGAGCGCCGCTGGAATCGCCCTCGGACTTCTGGGCGCACTCGGGCTGACGCGCACGATGTCGAGCATGCTCGTGGGAGTGAGGCCGATGGATCCGCTCACATTCGCTGCGATGGCGGCGCTATTCTTGTCGGTTTGCGCAGTGGCATCGTGGCTGCCAGCGCGTCGCGCGGCGCAAGTCGATCCGTCAGTCGCATGCCGCACGCT